>Ga0207063_1206_pt1 | contig 11585 bp, 5 predicted proteins | sample Alteio_BWMinCont_29_FD_153462 | JGI IMG/M metagenome (GOLD analysis project Ga0207063, IMG submission 153462) | Enriched cells from forest soil in Barre Woods Harvard Forest LTER site, Petersham, Massachusetts, United States -... | ecosystem: Environmental > Terrestrial > Soil > Temperate forest >...
AGGAGCCACCGGTAGTACGGGAATTACGGGCAGCACCGGATCTACTGGTGTGACCGGTGCTACAGGAGCAGGTTTGACTGGAGCCACCGGAGCTACGGGTAGTACGGGTGTAATTGGTGTTACAGGGTCGACTGGTATTACCGGTGCCACAGGTGCAGGCTTGACTGGAGCCACCGGAGCTACGGGTAGTACGGGTGTAATTGGTGTTACAGGGTCGACTGGTATTACCGGTGCCACAGGTGCAGGCTTGACTGGTGCAACAGGAGTAATCGGTAGTACGGGTGTAACGGGCAGCACCGGATCTACTGGTGTGACCGGCGCCACAGGTGCAGGCTTGGCTGGTGCTACAGGAGTTACGGGTAGTACGGGAGTTACGGGCAGCAATGGATCTACTGGTGTGACCGGTGCTACAGGTGCAGGCTTGACTGGAGCCACCGGAGCAACGGGTAGTACGGGTGTAATTGGTGTTACGGGATCAACGGGTGTAACCGGTGCGACAGGTGCAGGCTTGACTGGAGCCACCGGAGCTACGGGTAGTACGGGTGTAATTGGTGTTACGGGATCAACTGGTGTAACCGGCGCCACAGGTGCAGGGTTGACTGGTGCTACAGGAGTTACGGGTAGTACAGGAGTTACGGGCAGCACCGGATCTACTGGTGTGACCGGTGCGACAGGTTCAGGCTTGACTGGAGCCACCGGAGCAACGGGTAGTACGGGTGTAATTGGTGTTACGGGATCAACTGGTGTAACCGGCGCCACAGGTGCAGGGTTAACTGGTGCTACAGGAGTTACGGGTAGTACGGGAATTACGGGAATTACGGGCAGCACCGGATCTACTGGTGTGACCGGTGCCACAGGTGCAGGGTTGACTGGAGCCACCGGAGCAATGGGTAGTACTGGAGTTACAGGCAGCACCGGATCTACTGGTGTGACCGGCGCCACAGGTGCAGGCTTGGCTGGTGCTACAGGAGTTACGGGTAGTACGGGAATTACGGGCAGCACCGGATCTACTGGTGTGACCGGTGCCACAGGTGCAGGGTTGACTGGTGCTACAGGAGTTACGGGTAGTACGGGAATTACGGGTAGCACCGGATCTACTGGTGTGACCGGTGCCACAGGTGCAGGCTTGACTGGTGCTACCGGAGCTACGGGTAGTACGGGAATTACGGGCAGCACCGGATCTACTGGTGTGACCGGTGCCACAGGTGCAGGCTTGACTGGTGCTACAGGAGTTACGGGTAGTACGGGAGTTACGGGTAGCACCGGATCTACTGGTGTGACCGGTGTTACTGGCGTAACTGGAGTAACAGGTATAACAGGGGTCACAGGAGTTACCGGGGTAACAGGTATAACAGGAGTAACTGGTGTTACAGGGTCGACTGGTATTACCGGTGCCACAGGTGCAGGCTTGACTGGTGCAACAGGAGTAACCGGTAGTACGGGTGTAACGGGCAGCACCGGATCTACTGGTGTGACCGGTGTTACTGGCGTAACTGGAGTAACAGGTATAACAGGCGTAACTGGAGTAACAGGTATTACAGGGGTCACAGGAGTTACCGGGGTAACAGGTATTACAGGAGTAACAGGAATTACAGGAGTAACAGGCGTAACAGGCGTAACTGGAGTAACAGGTATAACAGGGGTCACAGGAGTTACCGGGGTAACAGGTATTACTGGAGTAACAGGTATTACTGGAGTAACAGGAATTACAGGAGTAACTGGCGTAACGGGTGTTACAGGAGTTACAGGAGTCACCGGAGTGACCGGTGTAACAGGAGTAACGGGTGTTACAGGAGTTACTGGGGTAACTGGTATTACAGGAGTCACCGGAATAACGGGTGTAACTGGTGTTACAGGAGTTACTGGGGTAACTGGTATTACAGGAGTGACCGGTGTAACAGGAGTAACGGGTGTTACAGGAGTTACTGGGGTAACTGGTATTACAGGAGTGACCGGTGTAACAGGTATAACGGGTGTAACTGGTATTACCGGAGTCACCGGAGTAACAGGTGTAACTGGTATTACGGGAGTCACAGGAGTAACTGGTATTACGGGAGTCACAGGAGTGACCGGTGTAACAGGCGTAACGGGTGTTACAGGAGTTACTGGGGTAACTGGTATTACAGGAGTCACCGGAGTAACAGGTATAACGGGTGTAACTGGTGTTACAGGAGTTACTGGGGTAACTGGTATTACAGGAGTGACCGGTGTAACAGGAGTAACGGGTGTTACAGGAGTAACTGGTATTACGGGAGTCACAGGAGTGACCGGTGTAATAGGCGTAACGGGTGTTACAGGAGTCACTGGTATTACGGGAGTCACAGGAGTTACCGGAGTAACAGGTATAACGGGTGTAACTGGTGTTACAGGAGTGACCGGTGTCACAGGAGTGACCGGTGTAACTGGAGTTACTGGGGTAACTGGTGTTACAGGAGTTACCGGAGTAACAGGTGTAACTGGTGTTACAGGAGTCACTGGTATTACGGGAGTCACAGGAGTGACCGGTGTAACAGGAGTAACGGGTGTTACAGGAGTTACTGGGGTAACTGGTATTACGGGAGTCACCGGAGTAACAGGTATAACGGGTGTAACTGGTGTTACAGGAGTTACTGGGGTAACTGGTATTACAGGAGTCACCGGAGTAACAGGTATAACGGGTGTAACTGGTGTTACCGGAGTCACAGGAGTGACCGGTGTAACTGGAGTTACCGGGGTAACTGGTATTACGGGAGTAACTGGTATTACAGGAGTCACTGGAGTAACGGGTGTTACAGGAGTTACTGGGGTAACTGGTATTACGGGAGTAACTGGTATTACAGGAGTCACTGGAGTAACGGGTGTTACAGGAGTTACTGGGGTAACTGGTATTACCGGAGTCACCGGAGTAACAGGTATAACAGGAGTTACCGGGGTAACCGGAGTCACTGGTGTTACCGGAGTAACCGGTATTACTGGAGTAACAGGTATAACGGGTGTCACTGGAGTGACCGGTGTAACAGGAATAACGGGTGTAACTGGTGTTACAGGGGTGACTGGTGTAACAGGAGTTACCGGGATAACTGGTATTACCGGAGTCACCGGAGTAACAGGTATAACAGGAGTTACCGGGGTAACTGGTTCAGCTGGTGCAACAGGATCAACTGGGGCTACAGGATCCACCGGTGCGACTGGTGCTACCGGAGTGTTTGGAGTGACGGGAACAACGGGACAAACACTTTATTTTAATGGCACTGCCTGGACACCGACATCGAATTTGTATAATAACGGAGGTAATATTGGAATTGGAACCACGAACCCAGCATCTGTGCTTGAGGTGAATGGAGATATTGGTTTGGGATCAGGAACTGCAACTGGAAATACACCGATTGTCGTTTATCTGACGGCAACCGCTGCAATTGCTGCGAATACGGTGGTTATTGTGGACCCTAATAATGATAATGCTGTTATTGCTGCGCCCAGCCTGGGTAATATTTCGGTGATCGGGGTTGCATTGGATGCAGTTGGGGCGGGAGCAATTACCCGTGTCGCGATTTCAGGCGTTGTAACTGTTAATGTTGATGTTGCCAATGCGGGTTGTCCTGGTGGTGCGGTTAGGGGGCAACATGCTATAGTGGGTTGTAATCCCGGCGATGCCGTTAGTACTGCATCGCCCGGTTCTGGTGCCTCGTTCGGTGTATTCCTTCAAAGTGTTGCCTCCGGCCCGGCCAAAGTTTTATTGAGATAAAATCAATGCGCAGCATAGTACGGATATTGACGATGATTTTGGCCTGCTTTTTACTTGGATTCAGGTCAAATGCTCAGGTTGAATTCGGTCCTGTGGTACTGGATGCAAACGGACAGGCTGTTAATACATCCTGGGGAAGTCTGTCTTACTCAATCGGAGAAACGGTTGTTTTTACCGGCCAGGATTCAGGATTTAATTTTTGGCTGACACAAGGTTTTCAGCAACCCGATTTTGGTATTTTTTCAGATTTTACAGTTCATCTAAGCGCCAACGCGGAGTCTTGCTTCGGAAGGAAAAACGGGAGCATTACTGCGGTTGTGACCGGAGGAAGCGGCGGGTATAAATACACCTGGTCTTCTTTGTCCGGTGGCCCTTTGAAGGATTCTCTTTCAAGTCTTGACAGTCTATCTTCAAGTAGTCTTTCTTCGGGCGAAACTTATTTTGTAACCGTTTCGGATACTAAAGATAATTCAGCTACGGCCTCCGTTGTTTTACCCAATGCCGAAGTCAAGTGCGGAGAAATTTTGATTTTCAAGGGCTTTACTCCCAATGGGGATGGACATAATGATACCTGGTTTATTCTGGGAATTGACCTTTTTGCCTCCAATGAAGTATCCATTTTTGACCGCTGGGGAGTTAATGTCTGGAACGGAACAAATTACGACAATACTTCTGTTGTCTGGGGCGGACAAAATCACCGGGGTGAGCCTTTGCCGGATGCTACTTATTTTTATGTGATCAAGTACAACAATATTATCGATAAAGGTTGGGTGCAAATTACAAGATGAGCAAACAGATACTTGTCCTCTTTAGTCTGTTTTTTCTGCTTTCCTGTTCTATACAGGCACAGCAGGATCCTCAGTACAGCCAGTATATGTTCAATCAGCTGGTGATTAATCCTGCTTATGCCGGAACACGTGATGCATTGAGTACTACAATGGTGATGCGTTATCAATGGGTAGGGGTTTCGGGAGCACCCAATACGCAGACGTTCAGCATACATTCCCCGATTAAGAAAAAGAAAATCGGGATTGGCTTTCATGTGGTTGCCGATCAAATCGGTCCGGTAAAAAATACCGGAGTGTTCGGATCTTATTCGTATAAGCTATACTTACCCAAAGGTAAGCTGGCGTTGGGTCTGCGTTTTGGTGTTTATCAATATGTATATGATTGGAACGCAATTACACATTACGACCAGAATGACGCAGTTTATCAGCAATTGCAACCTCATTCCACGTTCTATGTCCCTTCAGCTGATTTTGGAGCTTATTATTATACCAGAGATTATTATGTAGGATTCAGCGTTACCCAGTTGTTTAACGGAAGGATTAATTCTTTGGTTGAACCCAGCGGGGATTATTCTTCGTTTGTGCCTCATTATTTTCTCACCATGGGCAAGGCCTTTGATGTGAGCCAGTCGGTAATTGTCAATCCATCTTTTATGGTTAAGACAGCTGACAATTCGCCCTTCAGTGCTGATATTAACTGTAATGTTTTGCTGGACCACAAAGTTTGGGCCGGCCTTTCTTTCAGGACGGATTTTGGACTCGTTTTTTTGACGCAGGTTAATATTTCGGAAAAATTTCATGTTGGATGCTCCTACGATTGGGGATTCAATGAGCTCACCAAATTGAGCGGAGGCTCCTATGAAATTTCGGTCGGATATAATTTTAATTCACTTCTAAAATCAAATGTCTTTTCGCCAAGATATTTTTAGAAGCAAAATTTTTTTATGACAAAACGGTTGTTGTTTGTTTTTCCGTTAGTGCTTGGTTTTCTGTCCGGTTATGCTCAGCTGAAAAAGGCGAATTCATCCTTTGATAATTACGAATATTATAAGGCAATTGGTCTTTACCAGCGCATTGTAAAAAAGGACAGCAATGCGTTTGCTCTTCAACGCCTTGGGGATTGTTATCGTTTGCTTAAAGACTACCCTCATGCCGAACTTGTCTACCGGGCTGCTGTAAAACGGAAGGGAGTCGACCCCATTGTTTTGTTTTATTACGGACAGGCGCTTAAAAACAATGGAAAAATTACGGAGGCCAGGGAGCAGTTTGCTCAATATGTTAAGCTTGTCCCAGCCGATAAAAAAGCCACTGTTTCATTAAAAACCTGTGACGATATAAAAATCTGGGTTACCCAACCTTCCCACTTTGAAATATCCAATGAACGAAAGCTGAATACCCGTTTTTCAGAATTCAGCCCTGTTTTGTATCAGAATAAAATTTTGTTTACCGCCGAACGAGATCAGGATCTGGTTAATTTCGAGTCCAATCCTTTGAATAACCGGCCCTATTTAAAAGTTTACTATTCTGTTATTGCCGATAAAAACGGAAAGACGACCTATTCGAACCCCAAACTTTTTCCCGGACCAGTGAACTCGGATTACCATGATGGTCCCATTTCAATAGACAAAAACAACGTCCTTTATTTTACCAGAGTTTCTAATTACGCAAAGGGCGCGAATTATATTAATCGTCCCAAAATACTTATTGCGACACCTGTTAGAGGCAGCAAGTCTGAAAACAATTGGGATAAACCGGTTGAGTTTCTTTATGACAGTGATGATTATGTTGTTGAACACCCCTCCGTTTCAACTGACGGGAGTGTTCTTTATTTTACATCCAATATGCCGGGCGGATATGGAGGAAACGACATCTGGGTGAGCAGAAAAAACGGAAACCAATGGGGAAAACCTGAAAACCTCGGACCTGAGGTAAATACCGCCGGAAATGAGTCCTTTCCTTATATACGTCCGGACGGGACGCTGTTTTTTTCATCTGACGGTTTGCCTGGGTTTGGTGGCCTTGATGTGTTTTCGGCCCGGTTCGAAAATGGGAAATGGTCAGCGGTCACCAATCTGGGGCTTCCCTTGAATTCGGCTACTGATGATTTTGGGGTTGTTTTTTCGGATGATATGCAGAAGGGGTATTTTTCTTCTGATCGCACTGGTGGTCAGGGTTCGGATGATATTTATTCTTTTGTCGTCAGTACGAAAGCAATTGACGTCAGCGGCCGAATTTTATTAAGTCCACAAGTGGACGATCCCGCCAAAAATGTAAAATTGCTGCTGATGACCGAGGATGGATCGGTTATCAATTTTACCACTTCGGACAGTATGGGCTTTTTCAAATTTGAGAATCTGTCCCCGGATGTAAAATACATCGTCAAGATGGATGAAAATGACCCCATTCTCAAGTTTAAGGATAAATTTTATCTTGCAGATAAGGAGAATAAAATTGTCCGGGTAACGGTTATCAATGAAAGAGGAGACCGTTTTGTGTTTCAAAATCTTCCGGCTCAACAAAACGCTATGCCGCTATTGGATGAGTACAGTAACGATCTGAAGTCTTTGTCAGGAAGTATTAAATTCGGGGAAAATGATCAGCCTTTGACAAATGCCAAGCTTGATTTAACGAATGAATCCGGTGAAATTATTAAAACCACGATCACAAACGGCGCAGGTACCTTTGTCTTTAACGGACTTGCAAGCGATAAGAAGCTGCTGATCAGGCTGGAAGAAAGCAGTTACCTGTTGCCTCCTAAGACTAAAATTACCATTTACAACAGTGCCGGTGAGGTTATTTCTTCGGTTTATACTTCCGAGGAAGGGTTCAATTTTGCTCTTTTGCCGGCTGATCAGAATAAGCTGAAATTAAGTCCTGAAGAAGTCGTTCAGCTTAAGATGAGTATGAGCGGAAAATTGCTTTCGGGAGCCGGATCAAATCCGCCTCTGGACCACGTCAAGGTTAATCTGCTTAATGAAAAAGGTGAAATTGTACAGACTGTTTATACGGATAAAGAGGGTAGATTTAAATTTACGCAACTTCCTTCTGAGCGAAACTTTATGGTGAAACTGGATGATTCCAATCCGGCCATGTCGCGTTTGAGTTCGGTCTGGCTGATGGATGAGAAAGGAAAATTGACTGCCAAAATTGAAAAAGAAGGCAGGACTTTTGAATACCAATACCTTGCTTCTGAAAAATCAAGTCTTACGTTACTTGCAGTAGACGATTCTCAGCTGAAATTCAGGATGAAAGGCAAAATCGCCAGTGGAGAGGCGGATGGTCAGGTGCTAGCAAACGCAAAAGTCAATTTGTTAAATGAAAAGGGAGAGATCGTTCAGACGGGATACACCGATGCCCAGGGTAACTTTTCATTCGAACAGCTTCCTGCAGATCAGAATTATATTATTTCCATCGATGAAAAGAATCCCCAGCTGGCAAGCCTGAAAAGGTTGGTGATTAAGGATGAAAGTGGAAATACGGTAAAGGAAATACCGGCAGGGGAAAAGGGTGATTTCAGTTTTGAATTTCTTGCATCTGACGTAAAAGATCTGGCCCTTCTGAAGGTAGAAGAGCCTCAACTGCTTGTCAACATGAAGGGAAAACTTGAACCTAAGGACAACGCCAATACCAATCTGGCAAACAAAAAAGTGGCATTGGTAAACGAACAGGGTGAGGTGATTGATTCTGCGAAGACGGATGCGAATGGTGAATTTGTCTTCAAAAATCTGCCATCGGATCGGAAATACATGGTCAGAATGGTTGAAGAGGATGTTGGCTTTTCAGATAAAGTAAAATTAACGCTGACGGATTCCAAAGGAAAAACGGTTCAGGAGGTGCAGACCAATGAGGATGGTTCGTTTCAATATTCCCTTCTTACGGCAGACCGTAAGTCGTTTTCTCTGAATAATGATGGCGTGCATATGAATTTAGACGGCCAGTTTTTTGTGAGTGATTCCCTGAAAAAAGAAGTGTTGTCTTTTTCAAAAGTATCGATCTTCGATCAGAAAGGAACACTACTGCAGTCTTGTGTCACAGACCGATCGGGAAGATTTAAGTTTTTGGGGTTACCTCCTGACAAGCAATTCGTAGTGAAAATGGACGAGGGAGATGTCCGGCTCCGGCAAAAGGGACATTTAATTTTGGCGGATAGAAACGGGAAAACGGTTGAGGAATACAAACGTAATCTGAAAAATTGGGGATTTACGCTGCTGCCTGCCGATGTCAATAAGCTGGCAACCGAAGTTGTTGATGAAAGTTTCAACAATTTTAAATTGCTGGGTAAGAAACTTCTGGCCAAAGCGAGTGACAGTGGTTCCCAAACCATTTTAAAGGCCGGAGTTGGAGCTCAGGATCAGCCTCGCCATATTTCTTCGGACCATACTTCTTCGGATCATACTTCTTCGGACCAGGCTTCTTCGGACCATACTTCTTCGGACCAGGCTTCTTCGGACCAGTTTAAAACCCTTTATTTCGACCTGGATAAGATACTGCTTTCTTCGGACGCCAGAAAGATACTGAAAGCTGTGGCAACCTATGCATCGGAAAATCCTGGAACTATTCTCGAAATTGACGGGCATACCGATAGCCGGGGAGGGGAGAAGTACAACCTCTACCTTTCTGACCGCCGCGCGCAGGAAGTGAAGAACTACCTGGTGTTTATCGGAGTTGATGTTAACCGCTTAATAGGTATTGCGTATGGCAGGAGACGGCCAGTAAACAGTTGCATTGAACATGTTGAATGCACAGAGGCGGAACACGCTCTGAACAGGAGGGTAGAGATCAAAGTGATTAAAAAAGGATCTGGGTTAAAAGGACCTGTTGCAAAGCAGGAAAAAAAGTAATCAGGGCTTTCCAGTCAGTTGTTTGAATACGTCTTCTAATTTTTGCTCTTCCTTCTGAAGGGTCAATACCGATAGCTTGTTTTGAATTGCGAATTGGAATAGCTCGGGGCGAAGATCGTTCACCGAATCGCTCTGAATGTGCCAGGTATTTTCTTTGCCGTTGGTTACATTTGTAACGCCACTAATGGCCATCAGTTGTTCTCTTGTAGTGGCGGCATCAAATTCGACTGTTATGATTTGCCGGTTGCCTTGGGTCCGCTGGATATTCTGAATGGTCTCATCGGCAACAATTTCTCCTTTGTTTATGATAATGACCCGGTCACAGACCGCTTCTACTTCCTGCATGATATGAGTTGAAAGCATAACGGTTTTTTCCTTTCCAACCTTTCTGATCAGCGTTCTTATTTCAGCAAGCTGATTGGGATCAAGTCCGGTAGTGGGCTCATCAAGAATTAGTACCCTGGGATCATGGATCAGGGCCTGAGCCAATCCTACCCGCTGACGGTAGCCCTTTGAAAGTGCTCCGATTTTTTTCTTCTGCTCAATTTCGAGCCCCGTAATATCAATCATTTTTTTAATACGGTCTGGAATATCTTTTTTGGCGATTTTATCAGGATGCAGGCCCGCAATAAATTCGAGGTATTCCTTTACATACATATCCGCATACAGCGGGTTGTGTTCTGCCAGGTAGCCGATGCACTTTCTGACTTCGATGCTTTCTTCACTAACATTGTGATTGCAGACAAATGCTGAACCTGAAGATTGAGGAATAAAACAGGTTAGAATTTTCATCATGGTGGATTTACCGGCTCCATTGGGCCCGAGAAATCCTACTATTTCCCCCGAATTCACTTCAAACGAGACGTTGTTCAGCGCCTTTTGGGATCCGTAATTCTTGCTGATTGCGTCTACTTTTATCGACATCCTGAAGTTGAATTCACAACAAAGCTAAAAATTAATCTCTTTTAAGATAATTGCCCGGGTAATTTTAACTTTACAGGAGATGAAGGGGATTATTACAAAGTCAACGGGCAGCTGGTATCAGGTTAAAGGGGAAGATGCCGTTCTGGTTGAATGTCGTATAAAGGGCAAATTCAGGATGGAAGGGTCGAGGAATACCAATATGCTGGCTGTCGGTGATTGTGTCTCGTTTGAACTTGAACCTGGACAGGATAAAGGTGTGATCAACGGAATTGATCCCCGGAGAAATTACATTATCCGGAAATCAACAAATCTTTCGAAACAATCACATATCCTTGCAGCTAATCTGGATCGCGCGTTTTTATTGGTTACTGTTGCCAAGCCGAGAACATCTACCGGATTTATTGACCGGTTTTTGGTTACGGCAGAAGCTTACGGAATTCCGGCCAGTATTGTGTTCAGTAAATCCGATACGTTTCTTGAAAACGAAAAGGAGGAAACGGCTAAGATCAGAACCGTCTATGAGGGGATTGGGTATTCGTGCTTTGAAATTTCAACTGTGAACGGATCGGGACTGGCTGATCTGAAAAAAGTACTGAACGGGAAGACCAGTTTGTTTGCCGGTCATTCGGGAGTCGGAAAGTCTTCTCTGATAAACGTCCTGGATCCTCAGAGCAAGCAACGGACCGGAAAACTTTCGAATGCTCATTCAAAGGGAATTCATACTACAACGTTTGCAGAATTGTTCGAATTACCCAGCGGAGGTTCGGTCATTGATACTCCGGGAATTAAAGAATTCGGAATGTTTGATATCAGGAAAGAGGAGTTGTCCCATTTTTTTCCGGAGATGCGTCAATTGTTTAACAAGTGTAAATACAACTCCTGCCTTCATGCCAGTGAAATCAATTGCGCCGTAAAGAGCGCCGTTGAGTCGGGTGAAATAGCCGAATCGCGCTACACCAGTTATCTTGGTATTTTAGACAGCATTTAATCAACCCGGCAATGGACATGACTATCAAAACGGCTCAACAGGAAATTGATTCCTGGATTAAAAAGTACGGAGTCAGGTATTTTTCGGAACTAACCAATATGGCCATTCTTACTGAAGAAGTCGGTGAGGTGGCACGGATTGTGTCCCGCAAATACGGTGACCAGAGTTTCAAAAAAAAAGAAAAGCAACGGAGTCTGGAAAATGAGCTGGCGGACGTTTTGTTTGTGCTGATTTGCCTTGCGAATCAAACGGGAATCGACCTTGAAAAAGCGCTGAAAAAAAACCTGAAGAAAAAGACTAAAAGAGACCGTCAGCGGCAT
>Ga0207063_1207_pt1 | contig 11555 bp, 11 predicted proteins | sample Alteio_BWMinCont_29_FD_153462 | JGI IMG/M metagenome (GOLD analysis project Ga0207063, IMG submission 153462) | Enriched cells from forest soil in Barre Woods Harvard Forest LTER site, Petersham, Massachusetts, United States -... | ecosystem: Environmental > Terrestrial > Soil > Temperate forest >...
GAAGAAGACGAGCTGCGTATCATGGTCGTTGACGAAGGCATTCGTCCCGATGGTCGCAAGCTCGATGAAATTCGTCCAATTTGGTGCAAAGTTCACTATGTACCGCGCGTTCATGGTTCGGGTGTGTTCACGCGCGGACAAACACAGGTATTCAGCGCTGCAACGCTCGGTTCAATCAGCGATCAGCAACGTCTCGACGGTGTTGTCGCGCTCGAAGACAAGCGCTACATGCATTACTACAACTTCCCGCCGTATTCGGTCGGCGAGACGCGTCCGATGCGTGGTCCCGGCCGGCGTGAAATCGGTCACGGCTATCTTGCGGAACGCGCGCTCGTACCGGTTCTTCCAAAGAAAGAAGATTTTCCATACACGCTGCGCGTGATTTCGGAAGTACTCGAATCCAACGGCTCATCGTCGATGGCGTCAGTGTGCGGAAGTACGCTCGCACTGATGGATGCAGGCGTTCCAATTAAAGGACACGTCGCCGGTGTGGCGATGGGACTCATCATTAAAGATGGCGAGTACGCGATTTTAAGCGATATTCAAGGCTTGGAAGATGCGCTCGGCGAGATGGACTTCAAAGTTGCGGGAACGAAAAAAGGCATCACCGCAGTGCAAATGGACATCAAAGTAACGGGTATCACGACCGAGATTATGCGAGAAGCGATGGACGAAGCGAAAAAAGGGCGCTTAGCCATCATCGAAAAGCTTGCAGCAACGATTGACCGGCCGAATGAGGAACTTTCGAAGTTCGCACCGCGAATGCTCGTCGTGCAGATTCCGGTTGGAAAAATCAAAGACGTCATCGGGCCGGGCGGCAAGATGATTAACAAGATCATCGACGAGTGCGGCGTCGAGAAAATCGATATCGAAGACGACGGCAAGGTCTTCATTACCGCGCTCGACGGTGAATCCGGCGAAAAAGCCAAAGCCACGATTCAAGCGCTGACACGCGATGTAAAAGCTGGCGAAGTCTTCAAAGGCATCGTGACGCGTGTGATTCCGATCGGCGCATTCGTGCAGATTCTTCCCGGCAAGGAAGGCCTCGTGCACATCAGCCAGCTCGCCGCACAGCGCGTTGCCACCGTTGAAGATGTTGTCAACGTCGGCGACGAGTTGGAAGTGAAAGTCATGGAGATCGATTCGCAAGGCCGTCTCAATCTCTCACACAAGGCGTTGCTCAACGGCGCATCAGCCGACGACAGCGGTTTCGAACGTCACGGTGGTGGCGGAGGCCGGGGTGGCTTCGGCGGACGCAGCGGGGGTGGCGATCGCGGTGGCCCTGGCGGCCGACGCGGTGGGGGCGATTCACGCGACTATTCCAATAACCCACGCCCAACCGTAGCTGAAAGTAGCCCGGCGGAGAGCCCGAGCGGTGACGTGAGTGGACTTCCCCACCGTCCCCGTCGCCGTCGCCCCCACAGCAACGAAGAATAAACCAACGGCGGATTTGCCGTAACCAATCATCGCACGAATAAGGGCTCGCACAAATGCGAGCCCTTATTCTTTTTTCCGAGAACAAATGAAAGAATACTGTATATGCTCGCCTTCGGCCCACGCAATGTGCTCTTCACATGCGGGGGAAAAATGCTGGGTAGGCGTTGAGGGGAAACACTTGTACTTCGAGCATGTTGCGTTCCGCTAGCGGCAGTGAATTGAGTGCGTCTTGGGCGGCAGACTCATCGGGACATTCGAGGAGCATTATGGCGCCGGGAATATCTTTGCGAGACCAAATGGAGCGGACGATGCCGTCGCGATAGAGTTCGCGTACCCGTTCGCGTTCGGCTTCTATGTGTTCGGCAAACTGAGCCTCAGTAAACTGCTCGGTACGCCTTCGAGAGATTGACAAAAATTGCATGTGCACAAGCTTGGCAAAATGGAGACGCGCTCCCTGCGCTATGAAATATATGGTTCGTGCGGGGCGACTGGCTCGAGGATTTTGTCCATTTCCGTGATTGTTTCAGGGGAGAGGTTGACATCTGCGGCTGCGGTGTTGTCCTCGACGTGTTCGACTTTCGTTGCGCCGGCTATTACGCTGGTGACTTCGGTGCGGCGCAGGCACCATGCGAGAGCGAGTTGCGACATCGAAATGCCTTCACGTTGTGCGAGCGGTTTGAGTTTTTGAACGGCGTCCAGCACGGGCTGTTTGAAATAGTCCTCCATCATCTCTGCGTTCGCTCCAGCTGCGCGCGTACCGGCGGGAGGATGTTTTGCCTCGGTATATTTGCCGGTTAAAATTCCCATTGCCATTGGCGACCAGACGACATTTCCTAAGCCGTATTCAGCACACGTTGGGAGGACACGTTCTTCGATTCGCCGCCACAGCGCGCTATATTGCGGCTGATTGCTGGCCGGCTCGTTCCATCCACGAGCACGGCACAGATTGACTGCACTTGCGATTTGATCGGCATTCCATTCGGAAACACCCCAGTAGAGGACTTTTCCTTGCGTAATCAGGTCGTGCATCATGCGGCACGTTTCTTCAAGCGGAACCGAGGGATCGAATCGATGGCATTGATACAAATCAACGTACTCGACTTTTAATCTGCGCAGCGAATGATGGATTTGCTCGAAGATGTGCTTGCGCGAGAGACCGTGATCGTTTGGTCCGTCACCCATCGGAAAGAAGACTTTCGTTGCGAGAAAAATCGAATCGCGCGGAAAATCGGTCAGGATCGGGCCGAGCACTTCCTCGGCTTTACCACGCGCGTAGACATTCGCTGTATCGAAAAAATTCACGCCGAGCTCGTACGCTTTTTGAACACACTTCTTTGTCGTCGCTTGCTCAACGGAGTTTCCGAAGGTAAGCCATGAACCAAGACCAACGGCGGAGAGCTGAGGCCCCCAGCGACCAAGTTTTCTATATCGCATCTTTTCAGGGATTCTCTGCAGAGAAACGAAGTCCGGCGTCGATAGTACGTGTGCCTTGATAGCGCTCGGTACCTACGTACCAGCGGAGACTGCGCACAAAAGCTTCGGGAGAAGCTGCATTCAGCGGCGCGGATACCGATGCATCAAGATGCACATCGGGTTGGTAATCGAGCAGATCTTGTCGCCAAATAATATCGAGGCGCAAAAAGTGGTTGTTTTCATACGAAAGCCATGCGGAGCCGGCGTTGGCGGGGCGCGCTGGAACGCCGAATCGAAAGGTTGGTACCGTAACAGTGAGGGCCGGCGTGACACGCAGCCACCATGTTCGCAAACTAATTGCCGGCGTAATCTGCCAAGCAAATGATCCACCGGCGCTCGTGATTCGTCCCTGATCGATGCCGCTCACATTTCGCGAAAGTGCCGTCACGCCGAGACGCATACGCGATGCATCGCTATATTCCAGTGTGCCTTCGACGGTTGAATTACGGTCGAATACAAGATTGTTTCCAGGAAGCGTCGTGATACCGGGTGGAACCGGAAAAAACGATGTCACATTACCGTAGTTTTCAGTAAAGAGCGGTAAGCTAAAACCGCCGCTAATACTCGTGTCGATCGACCAATGTTCGTTCAGTGCCAACTGCACGCGCATGACGGGGCTTGTCGCTTGTGCAGTTGCAGGCAACGAAACACCAAAAATGCCGCCGGAATACCCAATGGCATAGACACCCAGCCCGGCCGTAACGTGATAATTTGCTCCTTGCGCCGAAAGACCAAAAACGCTCTGCCCTTGCGTGATCGCCGCGCCGATATTCGGAATTCCCGATGCATATGCGTCGTAGATTCCGGTACTCGTTCGCACGCCGAAGGTTGCGCACGGCGCAATCCCCATGGTTGCTGGCGGCGCAGCAGGGCGCACCGTTATACTTGCATTGGTATCGCTCCACGTTTCATCCAGCGGCGAACCGTGATAGAGCGCGGCGTAACTTGCACGATCGGTGTAGAAATCGATGCGAACGTCGACTGCGCGAACCTGTTCGAGCGAAAAATTCAAACTGGATAAACCTGCCTGCAACGTATTGTAACCATTCGGCGACAAGAGCGCATCGGAACCGGCCGCCGATATCGTTGCAATCGTATCGCCGAGCGGTGCGTTCGCGCTTACATCGAATCTGCGCTGTTGCTCGTCCGCATTTCCCGATGCACCAACTGAGAATGCATCGCGAGCGCTCGATGCTCCAAAACGTATGCTTTCATTGCCGCCGTACACGGAGGCGTCTTCATTTTCTGCTTGCGGATCGAGAAGGTAGATGACGCCGTCTGCAAGATCGCCGTACCGGAATGCATCGCTTTGTGAAAACGCTTCAACACTCTGCATATAATGCTGCGGATCGAAATACAACGGCGAAATGCCCGCAGCGACGTCGTACACGGGAACTCCGGCAGCGACGATGAGCCCCCCACTGCTCTGCACGCCATGATCGCTGAGCGACGGTCCAGGAATAACCGCCGAAGAGTTTTCGAGTACCGTAAATGGTGTCAGCGCCAGTGCCGATTCTGTATGCGCGTACGGAAGAGTCGCGAGATCGTCACTATTGGGCACCGTATTCACGAGCGCCAAATATCGCTGAACGATCGCAACGACCGTACCGTCCTTTGCGACTGGAACCGTCTTCGTTCTGCAAAAGCGGCAACGAATTTCTACACTCGAAATGCCCGCGAGATTACTAACCGGCAAAGCAAATGTACCGTCCGTGTCAGTAGCGACAATTCCGTTGACGCGAGCGCCTGCCACCGGAGCACCCGTTTGATCCCGAACGGTCCCGACGATGAGTGGAGCCGGATCGGCCAACAGCGAAGAGGCGGGCGCTGCCAGCAAGACAAGCGCGAGCATGAAAGGCATCCCAAGCAAAAAAAAACGCGACGATTTCACGGATTCTTCAGAGATTGGGTTATAATGGATGTGATGTCAAGGCCGCTCGTCAATCGGATACTCATGCTCCTTCTTCTCGCAGGGGCTGGTTTTGGCTTTAGCATCGCCTACGCAAATGCCCCCTCCCTGGATGCCTTGACCGCTAACGCGTTCTTGCCGTCCGAGGCTCCCGGGCTCCTGGCTCCGATTGCGGAAACGGGCCGCATCGGGTGGGCGTGCCACCCAGAAAAGGCCGCCGAAAGCCGGACTGCAAGCACTGCGGATCTTCCCGGCACGGACGCGCCCGCACTTTCCACTACCGCCAGCCGGTAAAACCATGCGCCGACGCATGTCTCTTACCACGCGAGCCACCTTCGCCTGCGGTGCAATCCTGTTCACACTCTATGCACCGAGTACACGCGCTCAAAACTACCCAATGCAAACGCCTGTGCCGCGAAGCACCGATGTTCCCACATTACACGCACAGGCGGTTCGCCGTGAAATTCATGAGCGCTTTCGCATCGGTCTCGATGCGGAAGCTCGTGGAACTTGGAGTTCCGCCGCTGCGGAATTCGAACGCACGGTCGCATTGAATCCTCCTGAACCGCAAGGTTCGACTGCACGATACAATCTCGCAATCGCTTATGCAAATCTCGGCCGCAATGATGACTCGGCAACGCAGTTGCGCGCAGCGATCGCGCTCGATCCCGGCTTTTTGGCTGCAATGGCGAATTTAGTCGCCGTAGATTTGCGGCGCGGAGATTTGCACGGCGCGCGCATTGCCGCCGACCGTTTTGTGAACGCCGCACCGGATTCGGCACGTGCATTGTATTCGCGCGGCATCGTCGCATTGCAGAGTGGTGACGCACAAACGGCAGCAAGCGACTTTGGGCGACTTCTTTCGCACAACCCCCAATATGCTGTAGCCCACTACGATCTTGGAATCGCAGAAGTGCGGCTCGGACGCAACGACGATGCCGAGCGCGAATTTGTAACGGCGCTCGCACTTTCACCAACGTATGCTCGCGCTCGGCTCTCACTAGGTACCGTTCTCCTTCAGCGTGGCGATCGCAGCGAAGCGCGCGATGCATTCGACCGTGCAGCCCGTGATGCAGCAGGCGACCCCGCGCTGGAAAATCTGGCCGTTGCAATGCGTGATGCAGTGAGTACAACGCGATAATCTGAAAAAACTCTGAAACGTCGCTTTAGACTTCCTTCAGAAGTTTTTCGTAGCGTTTTCCCTAGCAACTCGCTTTGGAGAATTACTCATGAACAACAAACTCGCAATCTTTGCGTTTGCCGCGGTTGCTGCACTTGCTGCATGCGGCGGCGGAGGCAGTGGCGGCAGCGGTGGTGGCGGCGGAATGACGCCAGCGAGCGGCCCGACCGCTCCTCCCAACGGCGTCGGCGCGATGACGATTGGTGTTTCGCTGCCGACAACCAGCATCGGAAGTGAAAATGATCCGACGTTCGGGCAAATCGCCGGTTACACGCAAAACACCTATTCTCAGACGCTTGCATTTCCCGTAGGAAGCGTCGTGACCATCAAAAACCTTTCCTCGAGTACGACGCACACCTTTGACGTCGTGAGCACGACTGGGTTTCCCGCAAGTCCCTCGTTACCGACGACCGCCAACGGAGGCGGTGTTCTTTCAAGCAGTTACACCAGCGGAAACATTACCGGAGGCTCGAGCGTCAGCGTGACGATGAGCAACGCCGGAACGTTTTATTTCGGCTGCGCGTATCACTATGCTGACACACCGCAAATGCGCGACGTGATTCAGGTATCAAATACCGCGACACCGGGGCCGCAAGCAACGCCTCCGCCCTCATCTACTACCGGCTGCACCGGATATTACTGCTAATAATGCGACGTAGCATAACAGGAATGGCGGTCGCCCTTGCGGCGATCGCCACCCTCGCTCTCCCCGCGCAAAGCAAACGGGAAGCGCAGGTACGTCCACATGAAGCCCAGCTCATCGATCAGCGCGGACACATTTTTACGCTTTCGCAATTGCGAGAAACGCCGCTGGTTGTTACGTTTATTTCGGCACACTGCAAGGATATTTGCCCGCTCATCAATGCGCAGACCGCGAGCACCGTTCGAGACGCACAAGACCTGCATCTCGGGGTTCGATTTCTGACAATTACGCTCGATCCGGAACACGATTCACCCGCGGATATGCGCAAAATCGCGAAAATTTTCGGAGCAGATCCGCGTTGGTGGATCGTCGCAGGCGGTTCGCGCAACGACGTGCACGCAATCATGCAAGCATTCCACGTAACGGCGCAGCAAGGCCGGGAAGGCTATGCGGACGTGCACACGACATTCGTGTATCTCGTCGATAAGCACGGTGTTATTCGGAAAACGATGCTTGCATCAAACGACTTGGATCACCAAGTTATTGCTGCAGTCCGTACCAATTGGGGCACGCTGACGCAATGAAATATTCCGGGTGGGTACTCCTAGCGGCACTTCTCGCCGGCTGCACGCCGGGTGCGGCAACATTGCCGGCGGGAAGTTCCGGACCCATATCCGGCAAAACGGTAACCATCCATGTCAATCTGACACTCTACCAAACACAAACGAATACATCGGCCGGTACGAGCGCGGGCTACTCACCCGCGATCACCAATGTCAATGTCGGCGATGCGATTCGCTTCATGAATACGGATGGCACCGGTATCAACCACACCGCCACCCTCATTCCCGGCGCGACAACATTCCCGGCGAGTTCTCCGTTCACCGCATCGGCGCTCACACAAAGCGGCACGATGATATCCCAATCATGGTCGAGCGGTCTTTTACAGCCGGGTTCATCATCGCAAACAATTACCATCAATCAGCCGGGAACATACATTTTCGGTTGCTTCTATCACTACGGATCGCCAATGCGAGCTGAAATCGTTGCGCAGTAATACGATTCTTGCGGGCATACTTTTGGCGCTTATCGTTACGACGCGACCTGCGCCGGCAATTCCTTTATTTGCGCAGCGGTATCATTTACAGTGCAGCGCTTGCCACACGGTGTTGCCGGAACTGAATGCATTCGGCAATCAATTCCGCGCACACGGATATCAATTGCCGATTCCAAAGACTGGAACGACAGGAATTGCCGTACGTTACCAAATGGAATATGAAGCAAACCCAGTACCCGGGAGCCGGCGTTTTTCACCTGGCGGTGTTCTTTTGAGCAATGCGGATTTCGGGCGCATCAGTGCATTCGTGCACTATAATTTGGGAGCAGGCGGAGGCCCAAGCGGTTTATTTCTTGGATATCTTGCGACGTATAACCAACACACGCAAACGTTATACCGTGCGGGGTTATTTGAACTTCCGCTCGCGCAATCACCCGGACAACGGCTCGACGATCTCGCCCCGCATGGATATTATGGAGCGCACGTCGGCTTGAATGATCTCTCGCTTTCATCCCCGAGATGGGGTGTGCAGATCGAACGCACGGTCGGCGTCATACGCTTCGATTTTATCAGCGACCTCGGCGAGTTTAAAGGCGCGGCCTACGGCGGCAAGCCGATTTCGACCGGTGAAACGACCAGTGCAGCCGCACCTGAATATGGTTTCTTCGTACGAGCACCGCTGATCGGCAACACCTTATTCAACAATCCGTCGGGTAAAGGTACCGAAGCCGATATCGGCGCGGCTGGGCTCACCGGTACGCGCAGCATCGTGCCGACCGGACGACCGGCATTCGATGATGCCTATTCGCGGTATGGATTACTTGCCCACGTGCAATTCTCAAAACTCGACATGCAGAGCGAGCAATGGTGGGGGAGCGATTCAAATATCGACGGATTCGGGACATTGCAAGGCTCCAGCGGTGGTTACGTCCGATTCAAATATTATCCGACACCGCACATGTATCTCGGTGTCCGTTACGATGCGACCGCAAATCCCCTCGTTACACGCGATATTGTCTACTATGCTGCCTTCCATGTCACCCAGCACGCCCGGCTGCTCGTCCAGCAAGTCCAAACGATTGGCGGTGAGGGCGCACTCGGCGCTGCGATTACGATCGGCGTCCCCTGGCCGAAGGGTCTTTAGCGCCGCAAACAGTAGGATTTTCATGGCCCGCGAATCACTTGCCTACATGAAAGGGCCATCGTGCGAATTCTGCTGATTGAAGATAATGCATCGATTGCCCGTGCCGTTCGCACGATGCTGATATCGCGTAAATATGCGGTAGATATTACCGAAGATGCACCGAGCGGCCTCGATTCACTCCTACGCGGCACCTACGACCTCGCAATCGTCGATGTTGGATTGCCCGCTGGCGACGGTTTTTCGATCGTCCGCGACGCACGCGCCGCGGGCATCCAGGCTCCGGTCTTGATGCTGACAGCGCGCGATGCAGTAGAGGATCGTGTGCACGGACTCGATTCGGGTGCCGATGACTATCTCGTCAAGCCCTTTGTCGAAGAAGAATTGCTCGCTCGCGTCAATGCGCTCCTGCGGCGGAGCGAGAAACCGATTGCGGCAACTATCGAGGCTGGGAAACTGCGAATCGATTCCAAAGCCCGCACAGCATCCTATGCCGGGATTCCACTCGATCTCGGTACAACCGAGTTTCGCTTGCTCGAGTTTTTCGCGCGCAATGCCAACATCGCATTTTCGCGTGCGCAATTGCTCGAACGCGTGTGGGATTACGAATTTGAAGGTTCGCCAAATATTGTCGACGTCTACATCAGCCAGCTTCGACGAAAAATGAAAACTGCTGGCGGAGACGGAGTTATCGCAACCGTTTGGGGCATCGGATATAAACTCGTTTTATGATTCCCAAAAAACATAGGCCCATATGATAGCTCGCTTAACTGCCGTGTATCTTGCAATTTTCGCTGCAGTGCTTGCGGTGATTTCCGGCGTTGCGTTCTGGCTCGTCGGCAAGCAATACGCGAGCTTGCTCGCGCCCGCATTAAACACACCTGAAGGTGCAGCCGGCTACCGCTCGGCGATGCTGCACGTCGCGATTACTATCGGAAGCGCGGATATCCCGATCCTCATCATTGTCGGTATATTGGCATACATACTGGCACGCACGTCACTTGCGCCGCTCATTGCGGCACGGGAACGCGAGAAACAATTTGCCGCCGATGCCGCTCACGAACTCCGCTCTCCACTCGCCACAATCGCAACCGTCGCACAAGCCGCCCGATCGCAAACACCCAAATCAATGCAAGAAGCACTCGAGACCATTACACAAACCGCACTCGACGCGAGCGGCCTCATCGGCGAGCTCTTAACGCTTTCACGCGACCCACGACCCGGACTACTGCAATGCGAGCCCGTCGATGTAGCAAACGTCACCCAAGCCTGTGCGCGTGAATTCGAATTACGTGCGCAAAACAAAGCAATTGCATTCAACGTACGGGCGGAGAGTTCGATCGTCAACGGCGACGAGCGCCGCCTACGCGAACTCGTCCGCAATCTTTTGGATAACGCTTTGAAACATACAAAAAAAACAATTGCATTGGAATGTGGAAGCGACGGCCGCTTTGTATACATTCGCGTCGCTGATGACGGCGAAGGCGTCATACCAGAACTCCGCAATCGCATTTTCGAACGTTTTTTCCAAGCAAACGCAAACGCTCAACCGAATCCGAGAAACGCCGATCCTGCGGGAAGCGGGCTAGGTCTTGCTATCGCACATTGGGTCGCCAAAGCCCACAACGGAACGCTTACCCTCGAAGAAACACCAGCAGGAGCCTCATTCCTCGCCCGCTTCCCGCAAAAGTAGCCCCTAACGCGGAGCGGGTTCGCAGCCCCGTGTTGCCTAAAGAGCAACGGTCATGCCATTCGACTCCTTACGAGCGTATGTCGATGCCCTTCGCAAGAAGGGTGAGCTTCATACCATCGATACGCCCGTCGATCCACACCTAGAAATTGCCGAAATTACCGACCGGGTCGTTAAAGCAGGTGGTCCTGCTCTACTCTTCACGAATGTGCGCGGTTCAACGTTTCCCGTACTCACCAATCAATTTGGAACGCAACGACGGATGGCGATGGCATTCGATGCCGAGAACCTTGATGAAGTCGCAGAAAGACTGCGTAGCCTCCTCGATATTTCCGCGCGTATGCCTGGCGATAACACATCGGTCGTGCCTTTTGCCGGGGCGCTGAAATCACTCGGATCGCTTGCACCGCTTGCACATGCAATACCACAAACTGTGCGCGACGGCAGTTGTCAGGACATCATTATCAATGATCCGGATCTCACTAAGCTCCCGATTCTGACAACGTGGCCACTCGATGGCGGACCGTTTATCACTCTCCCACTGGTCGTGACACGCGATCCCCACACGCGGCGCTTTAACATCGGCATGTATCGCATGCAAGTATATAACGCACGCGAAACCGGCATGCACTGGCAACGGCACAAGCAAGGACGAGCGCACGCTGATGCGTGGGGCGACAAAATTCCGGTCGCCGTCGCCATTGGATCCGATCCCGCGATTACCTACGCCGCGACCGCGCCGCTACCGCCGATCGTCGACGAATATGCGTTCGCTGGATTACTGCGCGGCAAGGCGGTAAAACTCGTGCAATGCAAAACCGTCGATCTCAAAGTGCCGGCAGATGCTGAATTCGTTCTGGAAGGGTACGTTGATAACACCGACATCCGAACCGAGGGGCCCTTCGGCGATCACACCGGCGTGTACAGCTTAGCGGATCACTATCCAACTTTTCACATCCAATGCATCACGCATCGCCGCGACCCGATCTATGCGGCAACACTGGTTGGTAAACCGCCAATGGAAG
>Ga0207063_1191_pt2 | contig 11504 bp, 6 predicted proteins | sample Alteio_BWMinCont_29_FD_153462 | JGI IMG/M metagenome (GOLD analysis project Ga0207063, IMG submission 153462) | Enriched cells from forest soil in Barre Woods Harvard Forest LTER site, Petersham, Massachusetts, United States -... | ecosystem: Environmental > Terrestrial > Soil > Temperate forest >...
AGAATGCGGACGGCCTACAGGCCATGGATCCGCAGGAATTGCCGGCGGCCCTGTCTCAGGCGGCGACTCAGCCGATCTTGTTCGCCTATCGGTTCACCAAGCCGCATGCGTTGGCATTATCGGTGAAGCATCATCCCGAAACGCCCGTTCTCACCACGACGGTGGACGATGCCAACGCGGTGACCGTACTGACCACGCGCGGGCAGCTCATCACCAAGATCCGATACCAGGTGCGCAACCAGTTGAAGCAATATCTAGCTATTCATCTGCCGGCGGGATCGGAACTGTGGAGTGTTTTTGTGGCGGGGGAACCCGTCAAGCCCACGCGCGCGGAAGACGGAAGTTATCGGATTCCGCTGGCCAAATCTCAATTGGGCGATGCCGGCCAGCAAGGATTTCCCGTCGAGATGATCTATTACCGTCAGACGCCGAAGTTCTGGCCCATCGGTTTTAGGTCGATGACGCTGCCGATGCCGGACGCGCCCGTCACCCGCATGTGGTGGTCGCTTTATCTGCCGGAGAAATATCGCTTCCCTTATTTTGGCGGCGATGTGGAAAAGGGACAATCCGCGTCGGTGTGGAATGCGATCGCTGACGACGCCGAGGTGGATGGGGCTGTTCTGGCCTCTACTCGCTCAGAGTCTTTGAACAGGGAAAAGAAAGATGGTTTCCGACGGGATATCAAAGTGCTGGCTTCGCATATGAGTGTGGCCAAGTCGGCCGCCGTCATGGATGAATTGGAAAATAGGCAAGCCGAAGTGGCCGGCAGTCTGTTCCAAGCCAATAGCCCCGCGCCGACGCAGGCCGGCGTGTTCCCTGTCGCCTTTGAATTGCCTGCGACAGGGCAACTCTTCAACTTCGGACAAATCATGGTGGTGGGGCAGGATCCCGAAGTCACCTTCATGCTGGTCCACTCGCACGTTGTGCGGGGATTAATGGTTGCACTCCTTGCCATGGCCGGCATCTGGTTGTATCGGCGCCGCGAGTCACTAAATGCGTCTCTTCGACGGATCATGGCCAAAACCCAATGGCTTAAATCGCTGCACCCGGCGGAAGGGTTATAAATCCTGGTTGACAATTGAGCCGCCGGGTGTCATAAGAGGTAGAATCAAATCAGCGATTCGAACCCATTGAAGCGGAGGATTTTATGCGCGAGACAAATGGTCATGACGAGTGGAAAGCAGCGATAGATAAAGCCCAAGAAATGTTGGAAGAAGGCCGCCGTGAAATGGCCAGGGCCGCCGAGATGGCCAAGGAAAAAGGCGAGGATGCCTGGAAAGCGGCGCAGAAAAAGAGCCGTGAAGCCTGGGACGAAGTGCGGGCCAGCGGCTTAAACGCCATCGATGACATCCAGGACAAAGGCGAAGAAGTATGGGAAGACGCTGAACGATTGGTCAAGAAACATCCGGCAAGAGTGATCGGCCTGACGCTCTTAGTCGGTGTCGTCATCGGAACTCTCCTCGGCCGCGACCGCGATTAATCAAGACAAAATCGAGACTGGAATAGCAGTGAAAGATGGAGAGCAGGGAAATCAAAGATCAAAAAGACGCCCTCCAGACTTCAGGCGGGCGTCTGCCCGTTGTGTGGCGGACGTCTCTTTGATCTTTGATTTCCCTGCTTTCTGATCTCCCTGCTCTAACCCCGTGAAACATTTCCTTCTTATCCCTGTGGGCAGTCATGGGGATGTCAACCCGTTCGTCGGGTTAGGCGCCGCGCTTAAAAGCCGCGGGCATCGCGTCACCGTCGCCACTAACGGATATTTCGAGGATCTCGTTCGCAAAGAAGGGCTCGAATTTGTGGAACTGGGGTCGCGGGACGAATTTCTCCGAATGGTCAATCACCCCGACCTTTGGGATCCGGTTCGAAGCGCGTATCTGATTTACCGCGAAGGGGTTGTGCCGCTGCTGCGCCCGATGTACAAAATGATCGAGCAAGAGGCCGTGCCCGGCGAGACGGTTCTCGTGGGCTCGATCTTGGCCTTTGGCGCGCGGATCGCTCAGGAAAAGCTTCGGCTTTCCTTTGCTTCTGTCCACTTGCAGCCCGCTGTTTTTCGCAGCTGTATAAAACCGCCGCTCATTCCCGGTCTCCATTGGGTACGCAAGCTTCCGCCGTGGGCGGTGCGCGGCGTTTTTCGAGTCGTGGATGAAGTGGTGGATCGTATGATTGGGCCCGAAATCAACCGTTTTCGGGGAGAGCTTGGCCTTGCTCCCGCGCATCGATTCATAGATCAATGGTGGCATTCACCTCAGCGGGTGATTGGGCTTTTTCCCGAGTGGTTCGCCACTCCCGCGCCGGATTGGCCAAAGCAGGTAAAGCTCACCCACTTTCCACTATACGACGGGGCTTCCGCCGAACCGATGCCCCCGGAACTAGAAACGTTTTTATCTGCGGGGCCGCCGCCCATCGTCTTTACACCCGGATCCGCCATGAGCCAAGGCGTATCCTTCTTTCAAGAATCGCTGCAAGCCTGCGAACGTTTGGGCTGCCGCGGCCTCTTCCTTACCAAATTTCCATCCAGCGTACCGCACCGTCTTCCGCCCCAAGTGCGCCGGTTTGGGTATGTTCCTTTTAGCCACCTACTCCCCAAGGCGGCGGCCTTTGTTCACCACGGCGGGATTGGGTCGACCTCTCAGGCGCTGGCAGCCGGCATTCCTCAACTGATTATGCCGTTGGCCCACGATCAACCGGACAATGCCGACCGTGCCAGAAAACTTGGCGTTGCATTGGTCCTTAGTCCGCAGGACTATAAGGCCAATAGCGTGGCAGCGGTCCTCAAAGAGCTCATGGAGAATCCGGCTTACAAAAGCCAGGCGCTGGCGATCCGGAAACGTTTTGAAGGCGTCGATGCCCAAGCGGAAACGTGCCGTTTTCTAGAGGAACTCCCAAAATTTCCTTGAATATTTGCCTAGAACAAGGTATCTGTATTAGGTGAACCGCTTTCGACTCGCACTCGCCCTTTTGCCCTTAGCCGTCATTCTTACCCAAATCAACGTTATGGCAAAACCGGCGGCGGAAATGTCTCAAGACCCCAGTTTGGAAACCGCGGGCGAACCCTATGCCCCGTTAGATGTGACCAAGCGTCCAGGCCAAGATCCTAGACATCCCTTGTCCTCAAGCCAGCGGCAGGAACTGCTGGGAGAATTTAAGGGGTTGGTCCACATGGGGTTGAGAGAATCCACTTATGAGGCATGGGAAGGAAAAAAAATTGCCGATTGCGATGCCTCGCAAAATCCCCGTGACCGGTGGAGCTACCGGTGCGAAATTCTGACGGGTCAGGGCAGCGGCCTGTATTATTTCTATCCTAATGAATCCCGACACGTGGCCACGCTCCAAAATCTGGATATCCGCGTGGACGCCTCGGCCGAAAAATTATTAGACGATTTCCGGCAGCCGGTTCAAGCGCTCTTCGGCCAAGCGTCTTTCGTTCCGACCCCCACGGTTCGCGCCCGAACGACCGGGGTCATCCGTCATTGGAATTCAGGCAGCGATGTGGCGGAGCTCTTTATCGATCACAGCGTTCGTCCGGAAGGCTCGGTCCGTTTCGTATGGCTGCGGTCTCCTCTGGTGGGCGGCGCTCATGCCGAAGGTCCGAAGAAAACCCCCGACGTTCAATAAAATCAATACGGGTAATTAATATCGACGAAAACGGCCGGACCCTCTTGGCCGACACCCAGTTCAACATCCCCCACCACGTTCGGTTTAACCGCGGCGCGGAAGGCGACGCCGGTCACCGGCCGGAAGTATTTAATCTTGATGTCCTGAATGTCCGGAAAAACGCTTCCCACGTCAAAAAAGGGCGCCACTTCAAAGTTCGTGCGAATGCCCATCATATCCAACGACGCGATCGTCATGCGATGTTCCACATTGCCGACCAGGCGTCCCCGGTCTTCAAAGCGGCCATCGCCGTAGCCGCGCAGCGTATCGCGGCCTCCGAGGCTGGGCAGCTCATAAAAGGGAATGTTGGGGCCGTTCGCCTTTTCATATAACCCGTGGATGACGGTGACATATTTAGGATTGTCCCAAAGGAAGAAGCGCTTGCCCTCCATCCCGTAGCGCACAAAATCGGAATCACTGCCCAAGGATACACTGGTCTTTTCAATGAAGAGTTCACCCGAACTTCCGCGCGATGGCGTGATGGGAAGATCCCGGCTGTCCCACAACAAGCGAAATTCGCCGGCCACCGTATTTTGCAGACCAAGACCAGGAGTCGTTGGAAATTGGGTTTGCAGATCCGCCACATCGGGGATGATATTGTTCTCCGTCTGCAGCTGCCGGAATCTCGCGCCCAGCGTGGCACGCCAGTAATGTAGAAAGTTGAAGCCCGCGTCCGTGCGGACGACGGATTCCTTGGCGGTGTATCCGGATTCGTTGCTCTCACGGGAGCCAGGCCCCAAACCGTAGAAGTGCGGAGAAGCATCCACTTGATGATACGCTTCGGAGCGGATATAGAGCACCCCGTCCATGAGGGAGGTGTTTTCGTAGCGGATCTTGGCCTCGCGGTTGGTGTGCTGGGAAATGCTTCCAATCGTCACCAATTGACTTGAGTCATCCGGATACCAGTAATAGCGCATCGTGCCGGTTTGGCCAAAGAGCGAGTTATAGGTATAGGAGGGCGCTAGCAAATGACGGATATGATGCGATTGCGGATCCGCCAAGACGAGGACCGGCAAAATCCCGGCCGTCGGGCCCGAGTTCGGGTCGGTCGAGACCGCGGGGAGCCAGACAAAAATATTTCCGTTCCAGCTCTTCGTCATTACCCTGGCCGCGCTGTTCAAAAAGCGATCGACTTTCGAGGTGGGCGCCGCTGTGGGCACCGGCAATTGCGGCATGGCCGGAGAGTTGGCGGGCATGGGTGAGCCTTCGGGCGACCGCACGGCGGGATTGGGGGAGGTTTTCTTAATTTCGCGCTGAATTCTTTTACGGATCTTGCGCGGCATTTCCTGGAGATGCCGCATGCGAATTTTGCGCGGGTCATGCCGTCTCATTTGCCGCAGCTGATAGGGCGTCGGCGTGGAGGGAACGATGGCATAGCCCTCGCTGGCAAGGTCTTCGGTGAAGGCCGGCGTCGAAACCGTTACGCTGGAAGCGGAGAGTTTAAACGAGGAGGCAGCGTCCAGCGGCAGCCCAATGCTAAAGAGAAACAGCCATAAAAGCTCTGAACGGACATGCTTCATACGACATTAGTCGTAGTATTCGATCCCCAGATGGGTGATGAGTTCTTCGCCGCGCAGCCAGCGCAGCGTGTTCTTGAGCTTCATCAGCTGAATGAACAAGTCGTGCTCGGGATGAAGGCCGGGAGCGGCCATCGGGCTCTTAAAATAAAACGACAGCCACTCCTGAATGCCGTGCATGGCTGAGCGCTGGGCCAAGTCCATGAACAGCGCCAAATCTAAAACGATCGGCGCGGCGAGGATGGAGTCGCGGCAGAGAAAATTCACTTTGATCTGCATCGGGTAGCCCATCCACCCGAAAATGTCGATGTTGTCCCAGCCTTCTTTATTATCGCCGCGCGGCGGGTAATACACAATCCGCACCCGGTGGTCGACGTTTCCGTAGAGTTCCGGATAAACATCCGGCTGCAGAATGCTGTCTAAGACGGAAAGCTTCGATTCTTCTTTCGTCTTAAACGCTTCCGGATCATCCAGCACCTCTCCGTCGCGATTGCCCAAGATATTGGCGGAGAACCATCCATTCATGCCCAAGAGCCGCGCTTTAAATGCCGGCGCCAGCACGGTTTTCATAAATGTTTGTCCGGTTTTAAAATCCTTACCGCTGATGGGCACGTGGTGTTTGATCGCCAAATCCTGAATCGCGGGGATATCAACGGATAAATTCGGCGCTCCATTGGCGAACGGCACGCCACACTTGATCGCCGCGTAGGCATAAATCTGGCTGGGCGAAATCTCCGGAGAACTTTCTTGAAGGCCGCGCTCAAAGGCAGCCCAGCTCTGATGGACCGGCGCGGCGGTTTGGAATTTTTCCGTCGAGCCGCACCAGACGATCACAATCCGGTCGCACTTGTTCGTTTTCTTAAACTGTTGAATATCGGCCATGAGTTGCTGCGCCAGGTCCATTTTGGAGGAGCCCTTTTTCACATTAGGACCGGAAATTCTAGAAACGTAGTTCGAATCGAACACGGCTTTCATCGGCTTGATCTTTTCAAGCTCCTGACGCAAGGGCGCCAAATGCGCATGTTCGAGTACGCCGGCTTTGCAGGCCGCCTGGTACATGTTGTCGGGAAAAATATCCCAACCGCCAAAGACAATGTCGTTCAAGTCGGCCAATGGCACAAAATCTTTGATTTTCGGGTTGTGATGGTCCGTTCGCTTTCCCAGGCGGATCGCGCCCATTTGCGTCAGAGAACCGATAGGCTTTCCTAAGCCCTTGCGAGTCGACAGAACACCGGCGATAAAGGTGCTGGCGACAGCGCCCATTCCGGGCAAAAGAATTCCAAGCTTTCCCTTAGCGGGCTTAATGGGCCGAGGTTTTGAAACGGTGGTATCGTAGAAGCGAATTTTCTTAGTCATTCCGTAAGTATACCAAAGGTCAGGCTTAGGGAGATTGTGACGCGGCTTGTCTTCAGCCAATCTTCATTATCCCTTCAGGTGAACTTTAACCGGCACTGTTAGACTTCATCGTAAGAACCCATGCGCCGACTATTTTCTCTTTTTCTGGCCTTTTCCCTGACCGCGCCGGCTCCTATAAGAGTTTCAACCGGCTTCATTCCTCGGGTGTCCCCAGAAATCTCGGATGTTTTCATGCGGCAGGCGCTCACCGCTCGCGTGCTGGAATGCCGACCTTCCTGGGCGCCGTGGCGCCGGGCCACTCTGCTACGCCAAGAAAATGCTTCTCTGGGCGTCGTTCGCCAAACACAAAACCATTTGAACCAAGAACTGCACTTTATCCGCCAGCTTTTGGCGGAAGAACGCTATGCCGAAGCGGAACCTGTTGTGGAACAAGCGCGTGAAGAGTGGATAACGGCCGTACGCGAAGGCTCCGTCGCCGAACGTCCGTCGCTCAGGATCTATTACATGCTCAAGGTATGGAGCAAAGTCGTCAAGGGCCATGTCGGCATGTTCCGTCGAGGCGAAGGGAAGAGTTCCGTTCAAATCCTTGTGTTTGATCATTCTGGAGACCGAGTGCTGCTGCAGCGTCGCGGGCCGTATAAGCGGTTGTTCCCGAATGTGTGGACCGTCTCCGCAAACGTCAAGCCAAAACCGGGGCAAGATTTTCGCGAAGCGGCCTCGGTCGCCGTGCGCGGAGAAATAGGCTTAACGCTTTGCCCCGAACGGTTTGCGATGGTGGGCCAGCCCGGCAGCTATGACAACCGCCTGATTAGCTACGACTTCTATGCCTTGGACGAGGCTGAACATCAATCGTTGCAATGGGCGGCCGCATTAGAGACGTCGTTCAGCCAAGGGCTTAAGGGACTGCGCCTGAGTTACGATGACCGTAATTGGAAACTGACACTCCTATCCGTGGATCCCCGGACAACTTCGGAAGACGTACGAGCCGCCGCTCACCGGCTGCGCCACCTAACGGGTGTTCCGTTTGTTCATCCGGTTTTCGACGACGATCACAACTCCGTTGTCACGGCCCGCTTAACCCCTGACGAAGAATCGCAAGTCGCCGAAAACGCTCACGCCATCGCCAGGGCCAAAGAGAGAGCCGAAGCGCGCCTGTCGGCCATTCCAACAGAGGCGGATTTGCAGGCTCTTGACGCCGACGAGCCCGCGTGGTATTCATGGGACCAGGCCCGTCGCCAATTCAAGCGCACTCCACAGGAGTTTGCCCTGGATCTGACGACGCCGTACTTGGCCCGGCGTGCCTTTGCTGAAGCCATCCATCCGGGACCGGCCCTCTTGTCGGTGGATGATCCGAGAGCCGCGGACGTTGAATGCGCGGGCGGCAAAGGATCGAACACGCACTTTATTCGTCAGCTCCAACGCCACTCCGTAACCGGGGCTTGGATCGTTCCCGAAACGACGGTGATCATCACCCATGCGTACGATCGATGGGTCCTCGGAAATCCCATGATAGCTCGGGCCGTTGAGGAAGTCGAAGCGGCGACAGCCGAGGAAAAAGTGCTGGAGGCCGCGGCCAGGGTCCGCGAACTCATCATGACGGTCCAGTTTCCCGTGGAATTCTCGGATGCTCTCAAAGCCGAGTTTCAGCGGCTCGGAGGAGATATCGCGATCCGCAGCTCGGCCACGGTGGAAGACGGCCCGGAATTCTCCGCCGCCGGCCAGGCCGATTCCTTTCTGCACGTCACGGACGCCAACCAGGTCCTCGATCGAGTGCGGAGCGTGATGGCCAGCCTGTTCAGCGACCGCTTCGTTCTTTACCGACGCCAGCACCATTTGCCTCACCGCGAGGCCAGCATGGCAGTCCTTATGCAATCCTTCGTGGATGCCCGCGCGGCGGGCGTTGTCTATTCGTTCCATGACGAAACCTTGCGTCCGGCCTATCAGATATCGGCCACGTCGGGTTTAGGCGAGGGAGTCGTCGAAGAGAAAGGCCACACCGACCTTTGGTTGGTTGGCCTTTTGGGCGACGTCATTTTTCACCGCGCGATCATCGAGAAGCTCCGCCGGGTCGTGGCGGCGAGGGGGGGTGGAACGCGGGAAGAATCGTTTGCCAGCAGCGAGCCGAGTCTGACGGATGAAGAGGTGCTTCGTATCGGGCGCGCGGTCCGAGTCATCGCGGTCGCCTATAAGAAGGCCGGTCGCGCCGACCATATCGATGTCGAGTTCGCGATGGATCGGCAGGGACGCCTGTTCATCGTACAGGCTCGCGCGAAGGCGCCGCCTTCGATGGAAACGGTCAACGGCCGCACCTTTTATCGCGTGCGGCGCGTTGAAGAGTCGGGCGTTAGGCCAATGCCGCGGGTCATCCAGATCAAAAAAGATGCTCCCCTCATTACGCACAACGCCGTCACAGCGCCCTTACAGCTCATCTACGAAAATAAAGCCGTGCAGGCTCGACCCGGCGTTATTCTCGTGACGCACCACACCAATAATGAATGGAACGACGTCTTCGCCAAAGTCGCCGCCATTATCACCGCCGACGGCGACCGTGGATCTCATGCCGCGCAGAATTCCCAAAAGTTAGGTGTTCCCTGTATTGTGGGCGCCTCCGATGTGATGACCTTGCTGGCTCCCTACGATGGGCAGCTCGTCACGTTCGATCCGGAGCAACGCAAGATCTACCTTGGCCGAATGCCGATTGTCGAAGAGCAACGCACGCTGGACATCTGGTTGTCCGACATGGAAGATCTCGAGGCCAGCGTCTCTCATCGGGAATCTCACGAGATTTTTCGACCCTGGGAAGAGAGTCTTCGCAAACGCCCTGAAGTTTTTCTGGATGATTTCGAAGCGCATTGGCGCAGGCGATCTAACCGCTACCGGGCTTTTGAGCTGGATTACTATTGGCGCGCCTGGGACGAGTTGACCGACATGCTGACAAAAAAGTTCGGAGACAGAGCGCCCTGGACTTTAGAGACGCAGGACCGCAAGATTTATAAGAACACGCTATTTCAGCGCCTTGAGCCCAACGATCCCCGAGGAATTTTCGAATGGATCGCGCAGCTTAAAGATCGAAGCATCGCCGATCTCGAGAGCCTGTTTGAAGACCGGTGGCGCGGATTTGAGCGCCTGGCGCGCTTCCTTCAAGGAATCGATCGTGTGGAGGCGGCGAACGCCGGCGCATTTGTTGGCGAAATGGTGGAGGCGTTCATCTGGATGCATTTCGGTTTTTGGCTGGATGTGTCCGTCGACTACCTGTATGCCTCTGCTCAGCTCAAATACATCGCCGAGGATTTTCATCCGGCATTGATGGAAGAAGCGGTCCGCGGCTCTCGAACGGATCGCCGGATTGCCCCCGACCGGATGGATGTTCCTGCAGGGGATGTATTGGATCTCTCGCGCGCCAAAGACCGCGAAATGTACGCCGTTCTTGAACGTCTTCGCGCGGATCCTCCTCTTTTGGCCCTCATGGCCGGAGCGGGCAAGCCCGCGTGGCAGGAAAATGGGCTCCGCCAACACGCGCCCGATCTTTTCGCTCGCATCGAAGGGTGGTCCATGAAGTACAAGAAATTCAGCGAGCATCTCGACCGCCTTTCGGACACGGAGGATTATCTCAGCGACCTGGGCGCGCGCCTGCGCGACGCGGACACCGCCAGCCTGCCGCTGCTGGCGGAGGCCATGCGTCGTCGCTCAGACCACACAGACTCCATGCCGAGCGCCGAGGCGCTGAGGAAAGACGATGACGATCTCTATTGGCTAATCATGGGACGGGCTCGCCTGCTGGCGGCACGAAAGGCATTTTCGACTTTCGACAGCGAACCAGCCGCTAAAGGCACGCGCTTAAATGCGATTCTGTTATCGGATGTCGCGGCGGCATGGGCCGCCGCCATGGCGGAGATCGGCGAAGAAATACGGCGCGATGCGCCGCGCCGCGAAGCGGCTGTCCAGGCCCTGCATCATTTTCCGGACCTCAAACGGGTGGCCGCTCTATTTAAAAAAGAACTTCTTCTGCGCGAAGATGGCCATCATCTGATTGTCCCGATGCAGCGCCGCGCCGCGCGGCTGATGCTGGACGTCGGTGAACGCTTTGCCCATATCCTCGGAAAGGCGGACCGGGTCTTTGATTTGACGACGGCAGAATTCGTGGGATTATTGCGGGATCCGGATCCGACCTATATCGCGCAATCTCCGGCGCGTGGCGAGCTTCTTCAAGTCGCGGAACGTCAGCTGATGCGAGATTGGAAGCGAAACCCCTCCCAGGCCGTAAAACGATATGCGCAATTAGTGAACAAGGCGTTAGGACTCTTGGCTGACCAGCGAAAGCGAACTCACATGGATTCGCTGCGGGACTTCTATGATGCGGAAGAGAAACGATGGACGGACCGTATCGCCCATCTGCAGCGGCTAGCGTCCGTTAGAGATACACACCGGCGGTCCTCGCGCGATCACATAGTTGAAGCCGCCTAAAAAATCGAGTTTAGGGGACGTAGTTGCCTTGTTGCCTTTTCTGGTTTTCCGTACAGCGGAGGGTCCTATTCAAAATCTAGGTCTATGTACCTTCTATATTTAGACTTCCGCTCCATAGTGCCGATGAGAAATCCAATATAAAATTAGACCCATGTCCATGAATCGTTTCTGCCGTCTATTCAGTCTGCTTTTAATCCCGGGACTCGCGATCGATCCTGCACTTGCGGCAGATAGGGCGATGGCGCAGTCTTCCGCCATTCATGTCCCCGCTATTAGCGTCCTTTGGACGGAGCAGGCACTCGTAGAGCGGTCGGCCGCCGCTGAATATCATCCGACTTCCAAGACCTCTTGATATGCATTCTGTTTCCTTGCAGCCGCCACGGAATTTAGCGCGAGTTAGCTGGGCGATCGATGTGACTCCTGACGATTTCCAGGATTTGGCAGCGCTTGTCGCCGATATCTGTTATGAATTCATGGGAATACTCGACAACAAGCAGCTCCAGATCAACACAT
>Ga0207063_1130_pt2 | contig 11487 bp, 5 predicted proteins | sample Alteio_BWMinCont_29_FD_153462 | JGI IMG/M metagenome (GOLD analysis project Ga0207063, IMG submission 153462) | Enriched cells from forest soil in Barre Woods Harvard Forest LTER site, Petersham, Massachusetts, United States -... | ecosystem: Environmental > Terrestrial > Soil > Temperate forest >...
GGGATAAAAAAACTGAAGATCAAACACCCTTCTCCATACTAAAGGGAGAAGGGTTGGGGATGAGGGTGTCCCTCCCGGAAGGTTTTACATGATTGTTACAGTGAAAAAAACATAACAATTAACAGGAACTTTCTATAACCTCTCTAGAATTCAATACGAAAGAGAAGACCATTCCTTCCTCCTATTCCCCGAAAACCTCGCTTAACGTCCCTCCAAATAGTATGGCAAAGACGTGGCGATTCCTTATACTCAAAACGTAGTACGGGGCATTGACGATAAAGGCATACCCGGCGTAATCCGGCGACGCAAAGCCTCCGACCCGACCAGAACGGATTCACTCTGAGGGCAGCGGGGTTACCGAAAAAACGTGAACACTCAAACGAAGGGACATCGTCCGTTCGGCCGCGTGTTCTCCTTGAAAAAGGAGAGCGCGTTTCTTTTTATTTTGGCGCTTTTACTGTCCACCCCGCTCTCCTCGCTGCATGCCTTGGCCACCGGCGGACAACCTGACGAATTTATGTCTTATGGCGCCGGCGCGCGCAGCTTGGCGATGGGCGCGGCCTTCGTCGGCGTCGCCGATGACGCCAGCGCGACCTACTGGAACCCTGCCGGCCTGTCGCAAATTACGCGAAAAGAAGTGGCGCTGATGAAAGCCACCCTCTTTGCGGACACCACTTACGATTTTTATTCCTTCGTCATGCCGTCGAAAAAGGGCGGGAGCGCCTGGGGCGTGAGCATGACCCAGCTGGCCAACAGCGGGTTTGAAAAAGTAAATGCGACTTACGACCCGACCCAGCAAGGGTATACCAACGTCAGCAATGCCGGGACATTTGGCGTGAAAGAATCGGCCATGAGTTGGTCGTACGGCCGCAAAGTGGTCGATCACGTCTCCATTGGAACGGCGTTAAACAAAATCTCGCGCAGCGTGGACACCTCGGCGGACTCTTCCATGGCGGCGGATCTCGGCACGCTCATCGACATGAAGGACGGAAACCGCCGCTTGGGAATCACTATCAAGAACGTGTATTCCAGAGTGTCCGGCGACACCAACGACACGATGCCGCTCGATTTCCGGGTCGGCCTCTCGGACCAATATTTCAAAAAGCGCCTCCTCATGGCGTTCGACGTCGACAAGAGCATCAATGCCAACCCCGGCTATCATTTCGGAGGAGAATTCGCGTTCTCCAAAAACTTCAAGGGGCGCTTCGGGATCCAGGGGGACCAGGCGACGGGGCTTCGCGAAACGGATGTGGGGTTCGGCTACACCATCAAGTCGATCACGTTGGATTATTCGATCGGTCTCCATACGCTGGGCAGCTCGACGCGGATGGGCTTGACCTGGAAATTCGGGCGTTCCGTCCTAGAACGCCGTGAAGAAAACGTGAATCAACTGGTGCAAAAGGCGTTTGCCGCGGCGCAAACCGGAAATTACCTCGTCGTCCAGGAACAGCTGCAGACCGCCCTCGATCAGGATCCGACGAATAAAAACGTCCAACAGTTAGTGGAGAAATTCCAGAAGGTGGTGGCCACTGTTCCCAGCGCGATGGGACAGGAAGAATCGGCCGTGATGACGCGCAAAGCGCTTCTGTATTACGCCAACAACGACATGAAGGGAACCGTGGCCGCCCTGCGCCAGGCCTATTATAAGGATCCTCGCAACGACAAACTCCTGTCCTTACTCAACAAGATTGAGACGGAAGCCAACATGGAAAAAACCGAACCTCCCAAAGGACCCGAGCTCTTCTCGCCGATCGATCAAAAAGTCTTCGACGCGCGGCAAGCCATCTTGGAAGGCCGGTACGATGTCGCCATCAAGAAGTGCCAAGACATTCTCGACTTAAATCCCAACGACGTCACGTCTCTCAAGATTATGGGATCGGCCTTCTTCCTGCTGGATGACCATACGCGGGCGCGAAAACTATGGAGCCGCGTGATTGAAATTGATCCGAACGATAAAGAAATTCCCGAATTTATGAAGCAATTGCGACCGGAGTAATAAGGAAGGAGTGTAGGGGGCTTCAGTTGACGCTCCTGACCCTACGAGACGCCGATGAACCATCAGGAAAAATCAGGCCGAATGGCCCCGCACCCGCTGATGCAATTCGATCCTACATTTCAACCAAATGGGCAGGGGCGTCAGCGGACGCCCCCTACATGTCCCTCATGTAAATTAACCCTTGAATCGCTGTTAAATCACACTAAACTCAAGGCACCACTTTATGTCTCTTTCAGACCGCTTCCGATTCTTAAAGAATAAGGGCGCTGAACCTCCTTCCTCAAATAAGGAAAAGGATCCCGTTCCAGCATTGCCCGAACAGAAATCGGCGGCCCCCACGCCGCCGCCCGCCGGCTCTCATACGCTCGAGGAATTGGACCGTTTGATCGCGCAGGAACGCAGTCAAGGCGACGCCCAACAAAAATCTTTGGAAAAGGATATTCAGGATATTCGCGTCACGCTTGAAAAGTTAGATTTAACCGGAAAATCGTCACGCGAAACCAGCATCAATCGCTTCAATTTCTCCAGCAAGACGCGGAACGTGAAATTAAGTTTTTCGAACGCCGTCTCCAAGAAGACATGGCGCATTGGGACAAACAGCTCAAAGACCGCGAGAAGGCGCTCGAGCTGGCGATTCGCCAAGCGGAATCCGGCCATCTTGAAAAGAAATCCGCCTATGAAGAATCCGAAATCGCGGGAAAAGAGTCGGCAGAACGGGCGGAAGCGCTGCTCAAGGAGCAGGAAGCCAAACTTCTCGACGAACGCCAAAAATGGCGCGATCTTCTTCACGGCAAAGAAAATGAACTTCTAGCCCTTAAGCAGGAACTCACGCGTCGAGAAAGGGATCTCGAAAACGAATTTGTCCAGCAGGACGCCCAACGAAAAGCCACGCAGGAATTGTGGCAGACCCGGCTTAAAGAGCTTGAGCGACAATGGGCCGATAAACGAAAAGCCTGGGAAGAAGCCATGAAGGCGAAGGAAGAAGAACGCCTGCGCATGCATTCCACCTATCAGGAAAAACAAGCCGCGTGGCAGCTGGAACAAGAACGCCGAATTCAAGAAGTGTCGCGGCGCCAGGAGCGCGCCCAGGAGAAGCTGGCCGCACTTAAGACACATCTCGTCAAGGAAACGCAAAACTGGCAGCACGTCGCTCAGAATCGCGAAGAGCAGGTCCAACAGCTGAAGGTCAAACTCCTCTTGTCTGAGACGGAAGCCAAGGGACGCTTAGACCAATCTCAGAAAATATTTCAGGAATCCGTTTCGCAAACCACCGGTCATATCCAGACCCTTCAACGCCAGCTGCAGCAGGAACAAGAGCAATGGCAAAAACAGCTGGACGCCAAAGATTTGGAAATCCGCTCGCTCAAAGAAGACGTGCACGCCAAAGTCCGAAAGATGGAAGTGGATTTCACTCAGCGCTTAACGGTGCTAAATTCCGAAAAGGAAACGCTTAACGCCGAACTGCAGAACCTCCAAGCGGAATACCAAGAAACGCAAAGTCGCTATCTTCGCCAGACTGAACAGCTCCAACAAGAACAGGCGACGCTCGAGCAGACGCATCAGCAGAGAATCATCGAGTACAAAACCCGTGGAGAAGAAGAATCCGCCGCCTTGCAATCCCAAATCACGACCCTCGAAAAACAAAAAGTAGAAGCGGAAAAAGAATTGGAGGCGATCCGCCGGCGCGGCCAGGAAGACCTTCTCGCCAAAGACCAAGCGCTCAAGGAAGCGCAGAACGCCATCGCGCCGCAGGAAATGGAGATGAGAAAGCGCTTTACCGCCGAAGAGGAAGCCGTCACTCGTCAAGCGGATGCGCTGAAAAGCCGGCTGCGCGCCCTGGAACGCGACCTGGTGCGAACGCGGGAGACGATCGAGAAAACCGAGAAAGAGCACACCTCCGTCATGCAAACGTTGGAAAGCGACCATCGCGCGAAAGAAGAAACGCTGCAGCAGCACGCTGTGGAGCAAGAGGCTCGCCTGCGCAAGCGTTTGGAAGAACGCCGGCTGGCTCTCGAAGCTTTTCTGGCGATGAAGAAAGATGAAGACGCGAGGATTCAGAATGCCCTAAAAGCGAAAGAAAAAGAGCGGATCGAATTGGCCACGCGTCTTGAAACGCTCCCGAAAGACCTCGATGCGGCGCTTGACGCCAAGAAGCTGGCGGTGCAAAAGGAATCCGAAGAGATTCGCGGGCGAGTCGCGGCGCTGGAATCCCAGTTGGCCAAAGCGCGCGAAGAATCCAAAGCGATGATTCAAGCCAAAGCGTCGCAGCTGGCGGGACTGCGCCAGACCCTCGAACAGAAACACAAGGAAATCGCCTCTGCCATCCGTTCCCGTGAGCAGATTTTGGAATCCGAACGCGCCCAGATCGAAAAGCAGATGAGCAGCGGGCGATCCGACATTGACCGTGTGCGCGCGCATTGGCAAGAAGAGATCGACAAGAAGGAACGAGAAATCCAGGCGCTCCAGGACGAGCTCCGCAAGCAGGAGGCCCTTCAGCGCCAGCACCTCGACGCCGAGGAAAAACGCCTCGCCGAGCAGATGAAGCCGCTCGAGTCGCAAAAAACGACCCTGAGCGACACCCTCGAGCAGCAGCGGATCCAGCATGCTCAAACACTGCAGACGCTGGAAAACAAGAAAGTCGAATGCGAAAAACAATTTAAGAGCTCGCTCGAACAAGAACGCACGGATATTGCCGCGCTGGAAAAACGCTTCCGGGATGAACGCGCTCGCTGGAAAGCCGAACTGGAATCGCTCCAATCGCAGAACGACGGGGTCATTCATTCCGGCGCCGCGGCCGCCGAAGACAAAGCGCGTCAAATTGAGCAGCTCGAAGAGCAGATACGAAATCAGGCCGTCGCGCACGAAACGCGGCGCCGCGATTTGGTCCATCAAGCCACTCTTAAAGTTCGCACGCTGCAGGACATTATTCGCCAAATCGAAAAGGAACTCGAAAGTCACGCCGCGCTTTTGCCCCAACAACTAAAAGAACGGGATGCGGCCATCGTCCGTCTCCAGGAAGACCTCTCGGAAGCGCAGAGCCGTCACCAGCGGCTGTTGGCGCGATTTGACCGCGCACTTAAAACGCTGGATCGCCGCGGCCACGAACGCCAAGAAGTTCTCCAAACCGCCCTGCACGCCGTACAGGAAGAATGGGCCAAAAAGCTCTCCGATCGCGATTCGGAAATCGCCGCGCTGCAATCCAATTTATTGGCCAAAGAAGCCGAACGCCAGGGAGAGCTCGACCGGCTGGCCAAGCAGTTTGCGGAAGAACGCTTTCAACTGGAAAAGGCCAAAGAAGAAATTGAGTGGAAGCTCAAAGACCGTAAAGAAGTCGCCGAGCGTCAATTGGCCAGCCGGCAAAAAGAAATCCAAGGCATCGAAAGCGAAATTCACCGCATCAAATCACAGCAGGAGCAAGAGCGCGTCCAAAAAACGGCTCTTTTTGAGTCGGAAAAACAGAACCTCCAGGCCGGATTGTCCTCGCTGCAAAAGCAAGTTGAGGACGTTCGCCAAACACAGGAAGCGGCTCTGGCCGCCAAAGAACAAGAACTGCAGTCGCTCCTGGCGCGATCCAAGGAGCATCTCAAAGTATTGGGTGAGGAATTTAATCAGAAAGTGGGATCCTGGCGAACCACTAACGAATCGCTTCGGACGCAAATCGAACAGCTCAAGGGCCATCTCAATCAGGCTCAAGATAACTGGGAAGCGCTCCGAAAAGAAAAGACCAACGAAGTCAGCACGCTGCGGCAGGAGCTGGCTCAATGGGAAGCGCGGATCAAATTAGAATCGGAGGAATTCGATAAAGCCTTTAATCTGGAGCGTCAGACCCTGACCGCGCTTGTCCGCAAACAGGAACAACATCTGCAGGAAACGATCGGCGACTTCCAACGCCGGCTCACCAATCAGGATGAAGAAATGACGCGGTCCACCGACGAAATCCGGCGAAAAGAAGCCGGAACGGAAGCGCAGTGGCATGCCGCGCTCGAGCAGTGGCAAACGGAAAAACAGGTTCTGCAGCAGCAAAAGGCGCACTTGGAACAAGATTTGGTCTCCATTCAGACGCGCTTTCAGACGGAGTTGCGCCAGGCCGATGAAGCGACGGCCAAACTCCGCATGGACATTGCCTTCAAAGAAACGCACGCGACCAGCCAAAAAGAACGGATGACGGCCCAAATGCAGCGGGAATTGGCCCCGCTGCAAGACCGCCTGGCGCGTCTGGCGTCGGAAGAAGAGACGGAGCGAAACACCTGGGACACGAAGCTGCGCGCAAAAGACGACGAGATTAAAATGCTCAAGGCCCGTCTTATTCTTCGCGAAAAGCGGTTGGAAGAAGAAAGTCAGCGGCGCGCCCTTGAAATCGAAAAACTGCGCAAACAAGTCGCCGATGAAGTCGACGCCGCCCGGCATCAGTATGAGTCCGAGCGCGCCCGCCTTGAAAACCTATTGATGGAACGTCGCGATGCCCTCGCGCGCCTCCACACCCATGAAAATAACCTCTCGAAGGCGGAACAAGACACCGGCGCGCACTCCGTCCTGGCGCTGCAGAAAGAACGGCAGGAATTGGAAGAAAGCCTGCGCCAAGCGTTGGCTCAGCGCGAACACTTAAAGGAACATTACGCGGCCCTGTTGGATGAGCGTGAGGGCCAACGGGACTCTTTGCAGCAGGCCCTCGATGCGAAGAATCAGGAAATGACGGCTCTTCGACAAAATGCGAAAGACCTCGCCGAAACGCTACGCAAGAAAATGGAAGCGCTGCGCCGGACCACGCATCGCCAGCAAGTCACTCACGGCCCGACGAGCGCGGCCGCGTGGAGCTCCTTTGAAAAAGGCGTCTCCAATTACCAGGCTCGAAAATGGGACGATGCCGCGCGGGCCTTCGAAGATTGTCTTCAAAAGGATCCGCGCTGGGGCGCTGCCTATCAATACTTAGCCCTGGCCTATCATGCTCAAGGAAAACCGGAAGAAGCGCTTCAAATCGCGGAACGAGCCAAGACGCTCGATCCCGAAAATACGCAATTGATGAGTTGGGTGGGTCGCCTCCAGGCGTCCATCCACGATCGAAAAGCCAGTTAAGGAGACCGTTATGGCTGACAACTATCCTGTGCCGCCGCCACCCCCGCCGCAAGCGCAAAAGCCGGCACCTCCACCGCCTCCGCGAATGGGAAATCCCGCCGCCAACGGTCCTGTTCCGTCCGCTCCTACGGCCCCGGCCTCCGCCGGAATGCCAAAACCCATGCCAGGAAGCGCTCCTGCTCCGCGGCCGGCGGCCGGCGGTTTGCCGCCCATGCCCGGAATGCCGTCACAGGGTCCGTCTGCGATCGAGCAGCGCATCCTCGAAATGGAAAAACGTTTTCAGGACCAAGAAGGATCCAAAAAATCCCTAGAAACACAGCTTTCAGAACTCGGCAAGCAATTACAGGAAGAACACGAGAAAGTCATCCTTCAAAATCTTAAATCCAAAGAAGAAGAAGCCCTCTCCTCCAAAGTAGAGCAGCAGATCCGCGACATGCAGGATCGGCTCAGGAGAGAAAAGCATGAGCAGGAAATTCTCGAATCGCGCGCGAAAGCCGAAAATCAACTCAAAGACCTGGAGCGGCGCCTGACCGAGGAACGGGAATCGTGGATGTCCGCGCTAAAAACACAGCTCAAAGAACGCGAGCTGATCGAACAAGATGTCGAGCAGAATCTGTCGCGGCGCATTCGTGAAATGGAACAGCGCTTCCAGGATGAGAAGAATCAATGGGCGACGGCGATGCGCCAAAAAGAAGAGGAACTCAGCCAGGTTCGGCGCCAATTGCAGCTGGACGCCGAGCGTCTGCAGGGCGTGCTGGACGAAAAAGACGAGCAGATAGAAAAGATCCAGGAATCCGCCATCGAGCAGCGGCGGAGCCTTGAGCGCGAAACCCAATCCGAATTAAAAGCCCTGCAGGCCCAACTCGACGGCCAATTGCGGGAAACCGGCAGCAGCAAAGCGCAAGTGGCGCTGCTGCAGACGCAAATTCAGCAGGCCGAATACCAGCGGCAGGAAGATAACTCCCGCTCCCATACGCAAATTCAGCGCTTGGAAGAAGATCACCTCGAAGACCGCAAACGTTGGGAAGCCCAGATGGCGCTGCGCGAGGAGGACCTTAAGCGCGAGAATGTCCGGCGCGAACAGGAGCGCACGCATTATTGGGAAAACATTTTGGCGCAGGCCCGCGCGGAGAAGGATGTCCTAAAGACGACGATCGCCGGCCGCGATGAGGACATTTCACGGTTTCAAATGGAATTGGCGGAGCAGCGCAAACTGTTGGATGCGGAGCGCGCCCGATGGATCACCGACACCGAAAAAATACGGAAAGCGGCGCGCGATGAAGCATTGGCCTCGCTGCCCGAAGCCATGAAGGATCGCCTTTCGGTTGAGCAAAAGAGATGGGAACAACAAAACCAAGCGACGGAGAACCAACTCAAGGCCCAATTGGCGCGTGCGCTGGAATCACAGAAAGCGATTTCGGCCAAATTGGATGTCGAAACGCGGCGTTCGGAACAGGAAATTGAATCGCTTCAATCCCAAATCAAAGCGACCACCAAAGACCGGGATATCCTCCAGATCACGCTCAAGGACGAACAGACACAAAAGGACGCGCAAACAAAAGTATTTATGCAGCGCATTGCCGAAATTCAACTTCGCGAATCGGCGCTGCGCGAAGATCTGGACAATCAAAACCGGCAATGGCAAAACCTCATGCAAGAGTGGCAGCAAAAACTTGACGCCAAAGAAAAAAACGTCGCCATCGAAAAAGAATTGCGAGCGCAAACGCTCTCGGAATTGGAAAGCGTCCATGCCGAGAAGAATGAGTTGGCGCTGTACAAAACTCAGACGGACAAGGAAGTCGCCGATCTTCGCCGTGAAATTAAAAGTATGGCGCAAGCCCAATTGGAATGGAAAAACACGATGGTCCAGCTTCAAAGCGACCGTGGCCGGCGCGAGCAGGAATTGGCCGCCAAAGACAAATCTTCACAAGAGGCTGAGGCTATCTGGGAGAAAACGATTTCTCAACTTCAAAATGAACGCAAGCAGCTCGATCAGGAATGGGCGGAAAAAGAACAATCCTGGCAGGCGACCCAAGCCGTTTGGGAAAAGTCCATCGGCCAACTTCAAGCCGAGCGAAGACAACTGGATCACGAATGGACCGAAAAGGAAAAATCGTGGCAGGCGGCCAAATCAGAATGGGAAAAAACGGTCGCTGAACTGGAAAAGGCGCGCGCCGCGGCCACAGCCGCTGCCGCTTCGGCCACTTCAGCCGCTTCAGCCGCGACAGCCTCCGCCGCCGCGCAGGCCACCGCCGCGGCAAATCCCGACGCCGTTCGGGCGTTGGCCGCGATTCGTCAGCAAATGCAGGAAATGCAAACGCTTCTGACGTGGCTGCGCCCAGCAAAAAAGCCCACGTTCGGGCAGGCGGCTTAATGAAAATCCTTCAGACGGATGTGCATGTCAATGACAGGCCCGTCTCCGCCGGAGGAGCGGCGCCTGTCGATGACGAGCGGATCGGCACATTGGAAAAAGTCGCCAAGTCCATTCTTCAAAAGATGCAGGACTTCGATGAACGCCTTCGCGCCATCGAGAAGAGCGATCCGGTCATACCGAAAGAAATCCCAACTCCCATAAAATTCGCCGCTCCGGCCGCCGGCACCTCCATGGATTCCGCCGTTCTTAAGAAAAATCTCCTGTCCAAGATGTGGAAATATCTAAACGACAAACCGCGCTAAGGTTGCCCCTGCCGCCGCGCTTGATGTATCCTCTCCTCTACCCACGTGTTTGATTACGCCGGCTGCATTCATTTCCATTCGTCCTACTCTTACGACGCCCGCATCCCGCTTCCCCAAATACTAAAGGAAGCGGCGAAGGCTCGCCTCGATTTCGCGATTGTCACTGATCATTTCAGGATGGACGCGCGGACGGATGGCTTTGAAGGGTACGGAGAAGGCAAGGGTGACGCCAAGCCCTTGCTTCTCATCGTCGGCGAGGAGATTTCGCCCCGCTACAATCACTATCTCGCCTTCGGCATTCAGAAACCGATCGTCACATGGAAAACGGAAACAGACGCGCAGCGAATCATCGACGATGTGAATGCTCAGGGCGGATTTGGATTCATCGCGCATCCGGATCATACGGGCGCCCCTCTGATCGGAAGCCGCGCTTATCCGTGGATCCAATGGGATGTTCATGGGTTCGCGGGACTTGGTATTTGGGACCTGATGGGGGATTGGAGCTCCGCGTTAACATCCCCGCTCAAAACGCTTTACGCCTGCTGGCGCCCGGCCCACGCTCTTAAGGGCGCCTCCGCCAAGACGCTGGCCCGCTGGGATGATCTTGCGCGGCAGGGTCATTGCGTGGCGATTGGAGAAAGCGACAACCACGGCCATCAGCGATCCTTCTTCGGTTTTTCGAGACAGGTCTTCTCGTTTGAATTTGCGTTTCGAACCGTCAGGACTCACGTCCTTCTGGAAAAAACGCTCAGCCGCGACGCCAAACAAGATGAGGCCTCCGTCTTATCCGCGCTGCGTCAAGGACAGTCCTATGTCTCCTTGGATTGCTGGAATGACCCCAAGGGTTTTGGATTCACGATTTACGACGACCAGCACCAAGCGCACGCGGGAGGAGAATTTACGCGGCAAGGCCAGGCGATCTTAGAAGCCAAGCTGCCCGCCCCCGGCCGGATTTGCTTAATCCGCAACGGCCGCCTGGTAAAAGAGGAACACCGGCGATCCGCCATGCAATGGGATGTCGACATTCCGGGCGTCTATCGCATCGAAGCGCAGCAGCATGTGGCGGGCCGCTGGCGGCCCTGGATCTATTCCAATCCCATCTGGGTCCGCTAATGAAAATCTTCTTCTTACTTAATCCGTCCAAAGCGAAGAACCGCTGGGATTGGCGTGAAATCGCCGCGCAAAATGCCAAACGATTCGGATGGACGCCGCGGTTCGGCGAAATCGACCGGCTCTTGCCGCATTCGGTGGATCGACTGCTCGCTCAAGCCGTTGAAGAAGGCTGCACACGCATCGTGGTCGTCGGTGGAGACGGCTCCCTTCACAGGGTCGTTAATGTGCTCTATCGCATGAACCGCCTGCCCTCGACGGAAATCGCCGTCGTGCCGGCCGGAACCTGCAACGATTTTGCGCGCTTTCTGGGCTTTCGCCGGCGCCGCCTCGAAAATGCTTTTCGCGCAGCCTGCTCCGGAAAAGCGCACCCCACGGACTTAGGCGTCATGGACAATGAACTTTTTGTCAACAATGCGGGGTTTGGGCGGCAGCCCTCCGCATCGAAGAAACGATGGAAAACATCCTTTCAGGCCCTGCGTAAGTTTCGTCCGACCAGCCTGCGCGCTCGATGGGACAAGGGATCGATCGAAGGCGCGTTTTATATGGCGCTTGTTTGCAACGGCCCCTTCTTTTCCGGCGGGCTTCATTTTTCAAAGAACATCAGCATTACCGACGGGCTTTTGGACGTT
>Ga0207063_1208_pt1 | contig 11473 bp, 4 predicted proteins | sample Alteio_BWMinCont_29_FD_153462 | JGI IMG/M metagenome (GOLD analysis project Ga0207063, IMG submission 153462) | Enriched cells from forest soil in Barre Woods Harvard Forest LTER site, Petersham, Massachusetts, United States -... | ecosystem: Environmental > Terrestrial > Soil > Temperate forest >...
CTAAAGCGGTTGCAATCGGCAAAGTAGCTGAAGGAACTGATATCACCGTACATGCGGTTGGAAACAACATGAGCGAAATGCACTATGATGTGAGTGAGATACATACTACTGCCAATACTAAAATAAAAATCACTTTGGTAGATGACGCAACAGACCCATCTATGCAGCACAATATCGTTATTGTAAAAGCTTCTGATATGGATTCAGTTGCAACACACGGCCTTAGCGCTGGTCTTGCAAAGGGTTTTGTGCCTGACGAACCGGCCGTTATCGCATCATCAAAATTGACACAACCAGGCACCAAAACAGAAATGAGTTTTACAACTCCAGCCGCAGGTGATTACATGTTTATATGTACTTATCCGGGGCATTACCAAAAAATGCAAGGCAAATTTATCGTGAAATAAATAGCGAGCCTCATCCCTACCCTTCTCCTAAGGAGAAGGAAAAAAATGACCCGGTTTGCTTTTTTATGGAATAAAAGGCGACCGGGTTTTGTTTGTAAATAGAACTAAAATATACCGCCGGCCTTCTCCTTTATGAGAAGGATTAAGGATGAGGCAATTATAAATAAAAACAATGCCCATACTCATAAAAAACGCCGCCCAGATCGAGGGCATACGCAGAAGTTCTCAACTTGCCAGGCAAGCCCTGTACGAGGTTGTTCCAATGATGATTGCAGGTACAACTACAAGGGAGATCGAAGACAGGATCATCAACTTTATCAAAGCCCATAATGCCAAAGCGGCTACGCTCAATTACAAAGGCTATCCGAGCTCCTGCTGCATTTCCTTGAACGATGTGGTATGCCATGGTATTCCGGGCTCCCAGACGCTTCAAAATGGCGATATACTCAATGTAGATGTTACAACCATCCTTGATGGTTATTTTGGTGATACCAGCATGATGTACACCGTGGGCGATGTGAGCCCTGAAGCACAAAGACTTATCAATGTTACCAAACGGTGTATGGATATCGGGATTGAGCAATGCTATCCCGGGAATAGCATCGGGAATGTTGGTTATTTTATCGCACAATATGCTCATGCGAATGGCTATAGCGTGGTACACCAGTTTTGTGGTCACGGTGTCGGGGTTAAATTTCACGAAGAACCGGAAGTTAACCATGAAGCTGATCGGAATTCAGGTATAAAATTGAGGCCGGGAATGACTTTCACCGTAGAACCAATGATAAACCAGGGCAAAGCACGTGTAAAGATCGACAAACGTGATAAATGGACTGCAAGGACTATTGACGGGAAACTATCAGCCCAGTTCGAACATACTGTCCTTATCACCGAAAACGGCGTAGAAGTTCTCACGGATATCGTTCATGAATATAACGCGAATGGGGTGAGTCAACTTGCTCTTGTTGAGGCCATCCATTAAGATTGTTTAACTATTTTCGCGCCTGAAAAGGCTCTATAAATTAAAACGGGGTATTGCCCCGTGATAAAAACACATTATGTCGCAAAAATTTCCAACCCCATATCATTACCAGTCAAAAAACCCTGGATTCAGAGAACTTATTGCAGATAAACTCTCACGCCAGTATTTTATGAACCATATCGGTTTTGAATTGACCCATATCGAAGACGGTTATATGGAAGGATCAGCCGTAATGATGCCTTTTCTACGCCAGCAGGACGGTAAATTTCATGGAGGGGTTACTGCAACGGTGGCTGATCTCGTTACAGGCTTTGCCGCATTTTCACTGGTTGGTGAACATGATAGAGTGGTAACTTCAGATCTGAAAATATCCTATTTCAGTCCGGGAACGGGAGATGCCATTTTTGGAAGAGGCTGGGTGGTAAAACCGGGCAAAAGGCTGCACTATTGTGAAGCAGAAATTTTTTCCGTAAAAGGAGAAGATATGACACTCATTGCCAAGGCCTTTGCTATAATGGCTGTGATCGAGGATAAGAATAAAGAAATTGAATCAAAATGAAGGTTGGTTTCTGGTGTATCGGTAAAACTGATGACCCTTATATAAAAGAAGGTTTTGATATTTATCAAAAACGACTCGGCAATTATCTGAATTTTGAATATCGGGAAATAATTCCTGTCAAAAATAAAAAATCAAGCGATACTAAAAACATTGAAGCTGAACGTGATGAGATTTTAAAATCATTAAAATCAAATGATACTTTAATATTATTGGACGAAAAAGGCAAAGAATTTGATTCTATCGGTTTTTCTGTTTTTCTGCAAAAAAAATTCAATGAAAGTGCAGGGTCTATAATATTCTTATCCGGAGGCGCTTATGGGTTTCATAAAGACGTTTATGCACGCGCAGCTGATATTATTGCCCTCTCAAAAATGACCTTTACACATCAAATGGTACGATTAATATTTGTAGAGCAATTATACAGGGCCATGACCATACTAAAAGGCGAGAAATACCATCATTGATAAATCTCTCGCAAAGACGCTAAGGCGCAAAGCAAAATTAGTCATCCTTACTTACTCAATATCTTATAAACAGCCTGGTATCCCGGCTCATTTTGAATGGATGCAAGCATCTGATCTGTAGAGAAATGAGCGAAATCGTCGTATCCAAGTTTCATCGCTTCATTCAAAGCTGAAATAGCACCTTCTTTATCTTCCTTTAAGGCATACCAGTCAGCGTAAAGGTAACGGCCATCCGGATTTTTCGGATCACTGGCTATAAAGATATTCAGATAAGATCCTGCAGCATCTAATTGTTTGTTATTCAATAAGTCAGACGCCTTCAGATAGCTCATCATATTTATAAATGAAAGCAACCTGCGGTCCATCCATTTTTCACCGTCATTTTTGCCGGTTTTAAAGCCATTGTTCAATTTGCTTACCTCGCCTATCCAGTATCCTGCATCGTCCTTCTGAAATGCCCCGGCGTATTTATTCTTGATCCCCATCTCTTTCTGCTCGAGAGAAAAATCAATGGAATTTGCACTTTTATGGTTGTTTGTTGAAGGATCCATGGCAAATGCAATGGCCTCAGACATCGTTTTTACATCCGGCCATTCATGTATTCCATCAAAAGTGAGAAGAAGGTGTTTTAAAGGTGTTTTACTTATTTGCTGATCTGTTTCGATCATGTCCCAATAGTTAAAATCCCCTTTCCCAACGACTGTAATATAGTTGAAATAACCACTCCCAAGGCTTCTGATATCAAGGCCTGCGCCGCACGATATCACTGATGCAACGGCACTGTTTTTTATCGCAACAGTTGCCGCAACCTTGCCACCTCCTGAAAACCCTGCGGTAATAATCTTAGTTGGCGATATATTCAGAATACCTTGCGTAGTAGTAAAAAGATCATTTGCTATTTTATCATAAGCCTCTGGCTGCAACCCGTTTTGGGAGTTATTTGAGCCAACCAATACCAACTGGTATTTCTCTGCCAGATCTTTATACTTATTCACCGGCAGCTTGCCACGTGCATGTGCATCATATAAATAAATGATGGGCCAGCTTTTAGTTGAATCGTAATCTTTAGGCAGATAGAGGCAAAAGGTTTCTCCACTATCCTGGATAGAAGGGATATGGTTGATTACTTCTCCTGTATTGAATACCCTGAAATGATGCTTCATAGCAACAGTTACCGGTTTTTGAACAGTATCTGAACCAGAATTCTGAGTTGTACTCTTTGAATTGCTATTTGAAGAACAGGAACCATAAATGAAACAGGGAAAAAGAAAAAAACAAAATTTTAAGACCCTCATCCTAAGCATATTATTTACCAGATTGTCAATCCGGATTTTAGTAAAGAACCATTACATTCCCGGTATACCTGAGAGCTTTATTATTATAGCTCTCTATATTTATCACATACATATAGATTCCTTCAGGTACCACAGTACCATTATTAAACCCATCCCATTTGGCGCCGGTATTTGTCTGGAATACAATCTCTCCCCAGCGATCATAAATGGTCATGGTATAGTTTTTAATAAACATCCCTGAAGGTCCGAAACTATCATTGATCTCTAAGGATGTCTTTGGCGTAAAAGCATTAGGAACATACACGTAAGGATCCTGGTGCAGGCAAATGATGGTTGAAGTGGAGGTAGCATTATGTTCGCCGGTATTCTCAACAGCCTCTACCTGGTAGCAATAGTCAACCACATCGTCTGTAAGCGAGTGATCGTCAAAACTGGTAATATTACCAGGCGTGCTGCTTATAGGCATCCATCCTCTATTATCTTCGCTTTTTGATATAACGTAATTGCTTATGCCATCAGGCCAGTCAAAATAACTATTCCATGTCAATGAATTAAATGCCTTTTGGTTCACACCCTGAAGGATAATAAGGCAGGCCCGGTTACTTCCATCGCTCTGATTGCCACAATAATCCCTTGCAAAAACATAATAGCAATCTGCCCCTGAAATATGCTCCAAAGGTTCACGGTAGATCGTACTTGTGGTACTGTCTATAAATATCATCTGGCCATCGCTTGCCTTTTTCCTGAAAATATAATAGTTCTTCAAATCGAATGATCTGCAGGAATCCCAGGTAACGACAGTAAAACCACCCTGAACATCAATAGATGCTGATTTGATATATACTTTTGCCGGCGCCGTGTGGTCATATGGTTTGGCACTGTCTATGTTAGAATAAGATATAAGATTTGCAGAACTGTCGGCCACAGCTTTAATAGTATAGTGGTAGTATTTCAGGCAGGTTGTAAGAGTGTCGGTATAACTGGTAATCGTATCTGCAACAGTGGCTAATACCGCTCCATCACGGATAATATTATAGGTTTTTACTTTCCATCCAACATACGGGTTCCATTTCAGGAATACCTGCTGGCTTCCTATCTTAGATTGCAGCACCATTGTCTCATGCACAGGCGAAAATCCATCCCCCAGGTTTCCGCAACTATCAATGGGGGTAATTCTATAATAGTAAGGCTGTTGATAGGTATTCAAATTGCTATCAATAAAACTAAATCCCTGCAACATATTACTTGCCTGGCTCCAGATATAATTGTCCACACTGCGATAGACAAAATAACCCAGCACATTCCTTGAAGATGACGGAGCCCAGGTTAATTTTACCTTTCCTTTAACTTCTCCTGTTGCTGTTACCGTTGCATACGCAATCTGGTTAATCTTCGGCGCTACAGTATCAATCGCTGTATCACCTGCAATATTCGAAAAGCCAATCAAGGGTGAATTGTTATCATTATATTTTATCCGGTACTGGTAGAAAACATGACATCTTACGTTGCTATCAATATATGACAGGATTGAATTATCAAGACCTGCAATCTTTTGCCATGAGCTGGTAGGCGTGCGCCTTTCTACATCATAATTCCAGCCTTTAAGGCCCAGGTAAGGCGTCCATTTTAACTTAAAGCATTGAGAATACGCCTTAGCAGTAATGTGCACTGAGCGATCGGTATCAACGGGTGCCGCCTGGTTCCCACATGAATCTGTAGCCCTCACATAATAAGAGTAAGTATTGGCAACTGTATTTGCAAACTGATCCTGCCAGTAAACAGTATCCGTTACTTTAGAAGGTAACTGATAATAAAGGGTATAAGGACCGTTGTTTACCTGCCTGTAAATGTTAAATCCACTCCGGCTTATTTTGTTATTGCCGCTGAATCTCATACTGATTTTACCTCCGGTTTGGAGGGTCGTATCTACTGAGATGATATACAGATGTGCCCCCGCAGGAGCTATAGAATCGACTGCAATAGCACCAACTGTATCTGAAACAGAAACCATACCATTCGAAAGAACAGCCTTGATAGTATAAGTATAATGATGGCTGCAGTGCACGTTTGTATCATTATAAATAGTGTCCCCCTTTGGCTGTGCAGCAATAAGTTGCGCGGTACCATTGCTTTCAGAACGATATACATTGTACTTGACTACAGGAACACCTCCATACCCATTCCAGATCAGTTTTATAGTAAGGTTGCCAACGGCAATCGTCTGGCCAAGGACTGGAATGAGGATTTTGCCAGGATATCCATCCTCATTGCATTTGTTGTAAACGCTTAATTTATATTCATGTGCCTGGCTAACCGTATTAATATTGTTCTCAATATAGCTGGTATCAGACAGATTGGAAGTCTGGAATATCAAATGGTAAATATTATCGGCCGGATTCGCTTCATAAAGCCGGTATCCGCTTGCCTGCAAATCATTCTTTGGATCCGCTTTCCACTGCACGAATATGGACCCCTTCGTTGTACTGGTACTAAGAACTGAGGTATATATCGTTTTTGCCGTATCTGCAGCTTTGTATTGCAAATTATATATTGAGAACGTATCACTGTAGCTCACAAGATTCGTTAAAGCCCCCGTGGCCAGTATTTTATAGGTGTATTTTACATCAGGGCTTACCAGCGTATCCATATACGTCAGAACATTACTTTTTACGGAAGCCAGTACTCCGAAAGGACCGCCGCTCGTGCTTTTATAAATGGTATAATTGTTTGTCCCGCCCGGCAGGTTTTGATAAGGCGACCATGTAACCTGGTTCGCCCCTTTGCAGAAACCTGAAACAAGTTTAAGGCTTATAAGATTGGCCGTGTCAGATGGTTTGGAGATCAATTTACTACTGCATGAATCAACTGATCTGACAAAATAGCGCACAGAAGAATCATGTGCATTTACATGGTTATCAATATAGGTACTATCGAAAGTTAAGGTTGTAAGGCTGTCAAAAGCAGCGCCATTTATACTTCTCCATATTTCAAAAAATTTGACATTGGAACGGGTCTTATAATTCCATAATAATTTAACATTCCCGTTCGACAAAACACTTGCGTATTTTAAAGGAGGCGCGGGAGGATGAATGGTATCAAACGGGATCACCTCAATGCTATCAGAATAAGTTGTCCTGTTCTTGCCTCCCGATACTTCACTGCCAAATATCCTGTAATAATGCGGTATATAACAGTGTAACGAATCATGCAATAGTACGGTATCATTCAGGGGGACAGTTGATAACACAGTCCAGGCTCCACCAATATTTGTCTGCACCTGGTAATTTTTGAGACTATACCCTTTAAATGGCGTCCAGTTGATCCGGTTCGCTTCATCAAGCGGCGTACCTGTAAGGGTAATGGTACAGAAAGTATCTGAAGGGGTCGCATTCAGGCAGGAATCGAGCGTGATAATGGTATAACAATGTTTGTCCTTAGTAGTCGAAACATTATCAATATACTGCATGGCGCCATGCTTTGTGGTAAATAATTGTTGCCCAACGGTAGACCATGTCGCATTAGTTTGTCTGTGAATCGAATAGGCATAGGTAGAAGTAGAGTCTGCCCCAAAATAATTTAACTGGACCTGGTTGGAATTCAATACCGTTGCATTCACAAAAGTTGGTGCGTTTGACGGTATAGTGTCGATCGCTTTTTTCCCGACAGTGTCAGACCATGCAAAATGTCCGAAACTATCAATGGCGCTGATCCGGTAGAAGATATTAAAATTACATGGCGCCGGGAATTCGACATCCGAGTTCTTGTTTCCAGGAACCGTGTCAATGTTTACAAATACACCTCCCTGCAAACGCTGAACTACATAACCTTTGATATTGAATCCGGAATAGGGTGTCCAGCTCAGGTGATGGATCAATTGGCCAACCGTAATGGTAAGCGTCATGGTTTGGTGTATTGTAGAATTAGGCGTTTTATTTCCACAACTATCAACGGCTATCAGATAATAGTTATAATCAAGGTTTTGTGTGTTAAGTCCGGTTTGCACAAAACTGTCTTTCGTAATCGGAATATTATTTTGAAGCAATGTATAGGTTGCCGCCGTTGAAGCTTTATAGTATAGCTGGTAATATTTGTAATAGCGCTGCCCTGCATATGATCTCCATTTGATAACTACTGTTCCATTGGTGGCAGATGTACTAATTTTTGAAGCCGAATAGATCTGAGGTGCCAATGGCTGGAAAATCCTGGAGCAATCATAATTCGAGCTGGAAGTTACTGCGCCTGAAGGGCTTTGCAAGGCTACAACCCTATAACAATAACTGCGCGTATTGCTCATGGTTGAGTCTATATAGCTGAAAGTTGTTGGAGAAATATTGGACTTGATAAGTGTATCTGCGCCCGTGCTTTGCACATGCCGGTACAAACTATATGAGACTACGCCAGCGGGCCAGCCCGTGTATGGGGTCCAACTGATATAAATTTTCTGGTTGCAGATATTCGAATCTGCTCTTAAGTTCACAACACATTGTGTGGCAGAGAAAAGACTCTTGTTCCCTTCACAACTATCCACTGCACGCACGGCATAACAATAGGATATTCCTGAGTCTGAATTGACGCTGTCAATATAGCTGGAAACATTGCCGAGCGCTTTGTAAAAACTGAGGGCCGGGGCGGTGGATTTTTTTCTGTATAAATAGTAAGTATTTACATCAGTGGCTGTACTCTTTTGCCATGAAACGAGTATGGAATGAAAGCCGGTAACGGATGCTGATATCAATACCGGAGACGCAGGCGTATCGCGGTCGTATGGTTTAACAGTTATTGAATCTGAAACGCTTGTAATAGATCCTGATGCCGGATTTACAAGAATCCTGTAAGTTTTAGGGATACATGCAATGGGCTGATCGACATAAGAAGTAACAGTACTTGCAACCGTTTTAAGAGTTTGCCATCCTCCTGCATAATACTGTATCGTATAGCTGCTTACGCCATAACCTTTGTATTTAGTCCAGTTCAGCGTCGCAGAATATTGACCGCTGTCTCCTGTTAGTAATACAGGTGAATGTACCTGCGTGGTGGCGCTGGTATTGGCACCGCAAGAATCAACTGCAAATACCTCGTATGAAAATGAATCTGCTGTGGTATTACCCGTTTGTATGGAGCTTATCGGGCTTGAGGCAGGCTTGATAATTGTGGTGAGCAAATTGAATGTGCCATTATCTTTTCGACCATAGATAAGATATTTTGTTACTACAGGATCTGCAACCTTGTCAAAAGTAATTTGAACTGCAGAATGATTCAGAACCGTAACATCCTCAATATTTACCCGCTGTGGCTTTACAGTATCGTATGGTGTAACGGAAACCGCATTTGAATAAACATTGATTCCAGAGGAAAGCGCTGCCATAATCCGGATATCATAAGTCACATTACAGTGCAGGCCTACAACGGTATCTACGGTATCAGCTTTTACAACAGAATCCACAGTTGACCAGCTGGCCGAACCGACAACACTATCCTGGATATAGTATTTTTGAATACCGACCTGTGTGTAAGGCGACCATTTAAGGTTTGCGCAAAAATTGCCGTCAGTACCATTTAACTGGATGGTGCAATATTTATGAAGGAGAGAAGAATTTCCACAAGAATCAAATGCCACGTAATCATAGCAGAACTTTTTATTTCCAATAGGTATGGCATTTAGTGAGACACTCGAAGGATAGGAACCTGAACTGAGGGAAGATGGTACCGTTTGAAGTGTATCATTTATCCAGGAGTATAGTTTATACCCTTCTACATCATTAGTGCCATATACTGTTTTCCAGGTCATGTCAACCTGGTTAATCTTATTTGGGTCAAAGGTCATCAGCGTATTTGGTGGTGATTGAGGGGGCACGGTATCTATCGGTGTTCCAAAAACGGAATCAGAAAGGGCAGTTGCGTTGGTATTGTCATAGAAAGCCAGTATCCTGTACGTTTTTTTCAGGCAGGTAATACCCGTGTCCGTGTAAACGGTATCAGTTGCCTTTACAATTTTTTTGGTAACCCATTTACTGTTGACATACTGCTGAACTTTCAGGGTATCAGGGGTAAAACCAACATAAGGCGTCCAGCTTATTCTTAACGCCCGCTCCTGAGGTTTAATTTTGGCAAGCATGGTACAATGCTGGTTATATGCCCGCCTGTTACCGCAATTGTCAACAGCTACCACATAGTAGCAATAGTAATTAGTATTTGTGGTAACATTTTTGTCGATATATTTTAGTGTATTACCTGTAGGGAAGGTAAAAACAGAATCATAAACAGTTGGTGTTGAACCATTCACCCCTCTGTATATATAATAATGGTTTATATCGGGAGAGGTGGTTTTGTCATATAAAATATCAACTTCTCCCCATGAAATTGCCGAGGCATATAATATGGGTTCTTTGATAGGAGGGGTGGTATCAATTGCCAATAAATTGGTCAGAATATTACCCTGGTCGGGTATGGGGCTTAACTTACTCAGGCCTATAACCTCGGCTGTCTTGACGGTATTATTACAATAGGGCAATAAATAACTATGCCCCATCACAGTGGCAATCTGCTTGAGGCCAGTACCAACATCAACATAAACGCCAAAACTGTCTTTAATGCTGAAATCAATGGAATTCCAGTTTAGGGTAACACCACCATAAGTATTGTAGGCCGGCCTTGCCACTACCGATTCGAAAGTATCGGACGAAAAACCCTCGGCCTGGCACTTGTTTTCTGCAACAATATAGTACAAGTATGCAGTATCTTCGGCGTCAACCGCCGTAGAATCGGTCCAGGTATTTGTGGCGTGGTTGGAGATGGATTTGACCAGGTTAAAAACGGGTGCATGCAAGCTCACCTTTCGTCGGTAAATGTTATACTGCTGGAAATTAGTATCCAGCTTTACAGTATCCCAATTGAGTTTGATATATTGCGATCCCAGGATATTGATAGCCCTCATGATTGGAGGCAGCGAAAATGGTCTCGGCGTCACATAAATTGAATAGGTTTCTGTAGCAATACCACAGCTTTGGTCAGCTACCTGGAAAGTAACGGTGTGCGGAACAGAATACGTTATATCAGCGCAGGATGGCTGCCAGCAGTAGATACCAGAATCGTTAAGAGGTAAATTTGTAGTTTTAAAAGTTGAATAAGGCTTGGGAAAATTGGGGTCACTTGTACCAAAACTCACTCCTGTTGCTGTGATAGACATAGTGTCATAAGTGCCGGCGAATTTGGTATCTGTTGCTTTTACATTAAAGCAAAAATTCTGGTTGATCTGAACGGTTCTTTTATACCCTGCCGGATCAGTCACAAATGTCGGAGGTGTACGGGAACTGCAGGATACCCCAACGAACTCGAGGTCAACCCGAACCAGTCCAATATATTTTGCCTTATGTGTCAATTTATTCACCTGGTATTCCTGCACCTGGACCACAGCAACATAATTTCCCTGGGTATTTGGGAATTTGGTAATGATGAGCCCTGTAGAACTATCCATACTTGGTTTATAAGCAGAGCCAAAAGGTGTGAAAGGGCTATATCCTGTGTTATATGCTTCTGTTGGGAAATTCGGTGGATTGTTAAAGGAATAACTTGGAAAATTGCCATCGCCAGGTACATCATAAGGCTGTACAAATGAAAAAACCAGTGAATCACCGTCCGGCGAATAAAACCCGGCGCTGAATGCGTCCGTCCTATTCACACAAACATTTGGTGTCATGTCTTTTTCAATTTGTGGGGAGCTGCTTGCAAGGCTTCGCGGGGGCATAAATGCATATAACCCTAGTCCG
>Ga0207063_1184_pt2 | contig 11425 bp, 10 predicted proteins | sample Alteio_BWMinCont_29_FD_153462 | JGI IMG/M metagenome (GOLD analysis project Ga0207063, IMG submission 153462) | Enriched cells from forest soil in Barre Woods Harvard Forest LTER site, Petersham, Massachusetts, United States -... | ecosystem: Environmental > Terrestrial > Soil > Temperate forest >...
GCCAAACCTCGGTTTTGATAATCGCAGAAATGCGGACAAGGGTTCTAACGCCGTCGGAAAGCGCTCGTTTGGCGAAAATGCGCAAGGCGAGTCCGGACAAATTCCGAGAAAACTCCGCTACTAGCAAGCTTTGGCCAGATGGTTCTTCTCTGCGCATTCATTTTATGGATGGGACGGCGGAACAGCGAGAGAAGTTTGCGAAAGCTCTCGCCGAATGGCTCAAATATGCCAATCTCCATGCGACTTACGTGGATTCGAACGATGCTCCGATCCAAGTCTCGTTCGCAGCACAAAATGGCTCGTGGTCGATGATTGGCGTTGATGCATTAGCAATTGTAAACGGTTCTTCGCCGACGATTAACCTCGGCTGGCAAGAGGGTGGTACGGACATTCCAATAAACTACATCCACGAAATAGGACACATGTTGGGCCTAGTCCATGAGTTTAATAATCCAAGAGCGCACTTAAACTGGAATCGCGAAGCGGTATACAGTGCATACTCGGGCCCACCCAATTACTGGACCAAGAGTACGGTTGAATTCACATTTTTCCAGTCGGGATCATATCCGGGCGTTCGAGAATTTGATCGGTCTTCGATAATGATATTTGCAATGCCCGCGACGTTCTTCACGGACGGTACGAGCATTGAGACTCCTTCGGGGCTATCGGAAAGCGACAAGAGATATATCGCATCACTCTATCCGAGAGCTTAATTTGTAGGGCGACGGAGCGGGAGTTTTGACATAATCCTCAAAACTGTCAAAGTCTCGTTCTGCGAAATCACGGTGGCCCTAACTATCTCCGATTGCCGGGTACTTTGTATTTGGAATAGCGGAGACCCGCCCCAAAACATATGAATTCGGGTTTCCATATTTTATACCAGGAAGTCGCCTGCAATCACTGAGTTGTACCAACCCCCACTGGCTTTTGGGCATCACTGCGACTGCATTCTTTTTCAGAGCTAGCGTGCATGATTCAGGTGATATACTCCCTGATGTGGATTCCATACCGTGTGTCGCAGTGGCTCGGGTATCAAATCTAAGGGCGTAATTATGAGTCTGGTAATGGTAATCATGCCATATACGGCGACGTGGTCCGAAAGCGTATGGAGTGCCCTCCATCGGATCGAGCAACAAGACACAACGAAATCGATCCAGATTCAGAGAGTAGATACCCGCAACGTCCACGCTGACCACTTGGCCGATCATATCGAGGAAAACATCGAGAACGCTGATGTCGTGATTGCTGATCTTACTGAAGCGAATCCAAACGTACATATTGAGATAGGCTTTTTGCTAGCGCTGCGGCGACCGCTGCTTTTTATAACTCAAGACCGCAAGTGGGTCACGACTCATCTCCAAGGACGAGTGATCGATGAGTACAACGCCAGCGACCAAGATTCTTTACAACGACTGACAGGGACTATGTTCTTTCGACTTAGCGATAAACTCGAGGTCGTCAAAGCGCAGGCTGAGAGTCTACGGGCGCGAATGAGCAATCAGGTTAGCTACAATGTGGAATGCTTCAGTCATCGAGACGCAGCTGGCCTGCAAAACTATTTTAGAGACGCCCGCACACGCGTCGATATTCTTACGACAAATCTCGCATCTCTATTCGAAGAGTACGATAGGACTGGCGTTTCCACTAAAACATATTTTGATGAATTGAGGGCAGCATTAGAACGGGATCGATCAAAACTGAAAGTACGAGCGCTAACGCTTGACCCGGAGAGCGATTTCGCCGCGAAACGAGGAAAGCAACTGGGCTTCTCGTCGGAAGTCTTCAGGAACATGTTGAGGAAATCGCTTGCTGAAACGCGAAAGATCGCGACGTCATATGGTTCCGACCGCTTTGAAGTTCGCACGTATGAGGATTTCCCGAATCAAATCACGTTTCGAATTGATAACTGGATATTTAATTGCGTAGTGGCGCAGCCCACTCAAAGCCGAAATCTGTTAACCTTCAAACTCGATCGTCAGAACGCAGGTGTAGACAACTCCTTTATGAACCACTTTCAGAATGTGTGGGGTAAATCAGCTCAGTAGGTTCTCGTAAGCCGGAGCGTAGACGCCTAAATCGCAACCCTAAACCTTCGATTGACGGATCAACTTTAACAACTCTTTATCCGATGCTAGTGAATTTGGGTCGTGCTGCTCATCAGCTCGAATCGCGGCCTCTGCGAATCTCTGCGCTTCATCGAGTTGTTGTTTAGGGTAATACAACGACGCAAGATTGTACAGTACGTTTCCGATCGAAGCTTGATCCCCGAGCTCGCGTTTGATTGATAATGCAGCCTCGAAGCGAGCAATCGCCTTGGAGCTTTGCCCGAGCTTCTTTAGCAGTAACGCCCAGTTGTTTTGGATGGATGCTTCGGTTGCTTTCCTTCCAGCCCTTCGAGCTGCATCCAGGGCTTGCGAGAAACATGCCGTTGCATCATCATTCTTTTCGACATCTCCCATCGCGATGGCCAATTCATTTAGAACGAGCGCGTCAAGGCCGTCTAATTGATGGACTTTGCAGAGCTGGTCTGCCTGTTCCAACTCGATGATGGCTTCCGCGATCAAACCGGCGTTCGAGTAGACGCTAGCGACTGCCCGGGATCTCTCGACCTGATCTTTAACAGTGAGCTGGGACGCCGGTATCTGATCATTGGTGCTGATAGTATGCTTTTCGGTCAGCGTCAGTGTTCTCAGGTCGGTTGCCAAAACACTGTACGCCGAAAATTCAGAAGGCCTCTTGTTGGAGAGAATGATTACTTGGTCGAGATGATGGCGCGCGGGCTCCCACCGCATTTCAGTGTAATAGAGGTTGCCGAGATTGTAATTTGCGACAATGCTCGCCAGCGTATTTCCAGCACTCAGACCAAGCGCATTCGCCTGTTCGTATGACTCGACCGCCAGATTGTTCAAACCCAGTTCTTGATACGCGACGCCGAGGTTGTTGTGCAAAATCGCCCTGATCTGATCTGGCACGGAGTCCGATGCGCTCAATTCCCGCAAGCGATCCCTAAATTCGTTCCATTGTCGGCTACTCATGATGCTCTGAAGAGAGCTATATTCCGCGGGTAGATCCTCCGGCCAGGTCGCGAGAACCCTATGTGTCATTAGCTTTTGACTCCTAAGTCTCAATCCCCGTTTCGTAGTTGTCTATCGAGCGTCCAGCACCTCGCGGAGGAACACCGAACGCTTCGGCATCCGCACTCCCAGGTGGCGACTCAACCTTCCTTCGAAAACCGCGATCCTGAACAGCGAAGTCGTGAAGCTGTGCCGGAGAGGTCTGGGCCAAGGGGACGACGCCGCTCGGCCATAGGTATTTTCATTCGGCGCAGTTCCACGAGATTTTAGCACACTGTCGGATGGGGAAGATCACAGTGCACATGTATTGAAGTCTGACGATCCGACAGATAAACCACCCGGTTAGCCTTTGTATATTCAGCGGTTCGTTCACGAACAGCACCAGGCTGCTCCAGTCCTCCTCCGACGATTTGATCCTTGCGGCCCCGCCTATCTGCTCACCGGGCGCACCCTTGCGCGCGTTCCAGTGTTCGCCGCCGTCGTCCGACTCCAGAATCGTGCCTTTGTCGCCGCCGGCCCACAGCGGCTTGCCATCGCTGGTCCCGAAGATCGAATTAAGATCGTGAACAGTGCCGCTGTTGCGCAGGTTCCAGTGCTCGCCGCCGTCGTCGGACCCCGGAATCGTGCCCCCGGCACCAACCACCCACAGCCGCTTGCCGTCGCTGGTCCCGAAGATCGATTTGAGAGCGCTTATACTGCCGCTGAGGCGCGGGTTCCAGTGTTCGGTAGCAACAGGTCCGGCAACGGGATTTGGAGTGCTGGGCTTAAGCGGGTTTGGGCGCTCGTTAGCCGCAGTCTCGGTATTCGGATTCGGAGTGCCGCTGGTGTTGGCATTCGCGCGTTCGGTAGGAACAGTCCCGGTATCTGACTCTTGAGGCGCGATGGAACGATAGTGAAAAACCAGCCACAAACCAATAGCAACTAGCAAGATTATCGCCCCTGCGCCGATAGAGCCGCGGATTGTTGGTGAAGCAATTCGTGAAGGGTTAAAGGCGTCAACGCGATGCGTATATTCCCCTTGAACAGGGCCGCTCCTGGAATGTTGTACTTGTACGAATTTCCCAAGCCGATGGCCGCGAGATTTGCCAACTCGCGTGCCCATAGGACCAGATTCATGCCCCAATAGGGTCCACAAATCGTGATGGTCCGTTCAGGTATCTCCTCATTCAGCTCCTCGTGAAGCTGTCGAAGCGCAGGAAATCGTTTGTCGAAGGTCGTTGAACCCTCCTGGTCGTTGAGTGAAGCGTCCACGAGCCAAACGCCGCGTGCCTCGGCCGCCGTCAAGCAGTTCAACACGCCGGCGAGCTTCTTGTTGCGCTCCGTTTTCTTATTGATTTGCCTTTGATTCGTGTAAGATCGCCGGGAGTATGAACACACCTGAGAACGGATGGCTTTGCTTCCACGATCTGGCGCTTTCGGCCATGAGCTTGTTGATCTTGTTTCTCGTCCCGTCATCCACAATGGGCAACTGCGGGACGCTCAGCCAATCCGGCGCTCGCGCTGAACAAGCATCGAGCGCAGCATAGACAAACCGCTGAACCACTTGCTTATCAGGAGCAGATTGAAAGTGAGGATCGGCATTTGGGCATAGCCAGGAAACTGTTTTACGTGGGTCACGTAAGTGCCCGTGAGTTGTGACAAGTTTTTCTGATGGAGTCCGTCAATCGCGGCGTCAACCCATCTCTTTGGTCCGCTGGGAAGACTCAGACATGTTTTCGCGGCCGATTCCAGGGAGATCCGCACAGCCGTGGCATCGGCGTACAGCTTGCTTGAGATCTCGCAATCTCGTGTGGTGTTCAGGAAAGCTACGTAGTCCACGGTCGTCATTAATGAAAGGATGCCCTTTTTACAACACTCCTAGCAGGCTCCTGAAAAGCCGTACTGCCAGCAATTTCTGGGTTGGTTTGCGTCATTCGATACTTTTCGAGCGTCTGCGAAGTGATTTTTCGTGGTGCCGTGTCCCAAAGGAAGCGTTTCAGCGCCGTTCAGAGACACTAAGGCCCGGACTCACTACCTCGCAAGGGCGCTGCGCATCGGGTTCCGCATGCGCACCAAGTTGTAGGCTGCGCAGGCAAACCTGAAGATCCAATCGACTTTCAGCGTTCCGCGATGCCGCACTTTGCGCAACAACGCAATGGTCCGGGCAAGCAGGTCAAAGAAGGTTGGGAATGGCGCAGCAAGTCTGAACTCGTCCAGCTAGACCCAAGGGGGGGCTGTTTTGCAACGTTTTGTGCTCTACGAGAGAGCCGGACAGTGGCATATAAAGAGTAGAAAGACGCAGCTCTATCTCGCGCCGAGATTGTGAAGTTGGGTTCTCGGCGAAATTCAATCCACTATCGGGATTTTCCGCATCCTGCTAGAGGGCCGCCTTGCGGTATAGAAACCTGCACGGTTTCCTCCTGGAATTAGTATAGTTGATCGTGAAGTTAATCAGATGTTCTTTAGCTTTGCTGCGAACTTGTCTCGCAAGTGTGTGCTCGAATCTAGAAGTGCATGACGACGCCGCCGCTGATTTGGAAATTGCTTTGTGACTGGCTGAAGTAGCGCGTGTAAACGTAGTCCCCTTCGCTTTGGAGCGACCATCGGGAATTCAGACGGTAATCCAGCCCGACGCCAGCGATGGCCATAATCGTGTTGCGGCCACCGTCCGCCGTCTGTGGCTGCAAGTGGCTCCAGCCGAACGAGGCGTGGCTCCAGGGCTCCCACCTCGCCCGCCGCCCCCCAATCCGAAATCCTCCCAACGCTCCAACCAGTTTCCCGTGATCCCGGGCAATGACAGTGTTCGGCGAAAAAACAGCGAGGACGTCCCCTTCAACGGCAAACCAATTGTTGGTGTAGTACGTGAGCGTGGCGTTCGGTCCCAACATGTTGCAGTCGAACACCTTCGAATGGAAATGGAAATACTCCAACCCGTCAGACAGTTGCCAACGATAGTCGTCGCGATCGCCAAAGATATAGCGCGGCGTCGGAGCTGGGTGCGCTGCCGGAGAAGGTTCTGGCGCAGCGTCAGCTGCAGCGTTTGCTGGCGCGCTGCTATCCGTGCCCATCGTCACCAGCACTCGCGTCGCCGACGTAACGCTGAGTACCGCCCCTGCATTCGTCCGTCCGGCGTTTTCTCCCTGTGCGCTCACTCCGCAAGCCACGATGAGCAGCGCCGCTCCCATTAGTATCGGCTTCATTGCCAGCCAAGCTATCTTCTCGAGCCGGAGGCTGACGGCTCTCCGATCTCCGCAATATTGCTTTCTCAACTCTACTGGTACAACGTTTCCCAAGGCATACCGAGGCGGACGTCGGCATGAACAAGGAAGCCGGATTGTCGGAACAGCCCGAACGTAGTTTCGCGTTACGTCATTCATTTTGCAGGTACGCCGTTTCTGGAGAGACACAGCATTCAAATTGATTTCGGCCTTGGACGCTAATCGGCCTCACAGCATCAAAATCACTCAGCACTCCCAAGAGTGCAGGCAGGCTTGCGCCGAGGTTAATCCGTCTCGAATTTCACTAATTGCATTACATTTTCACTGACATATATCCTCCGATTAAATAATTGTAACGAAATCTTAGTCACGAACAGCGTTTTGTCAAGTAAAACGTACTTCACGTACTTCACATACTTCACAAGGCAACGGCATAGCTCGAATGTGACATCTGAAGTATGTTGATTGGCGGACCAGTCCTATGGCCCTCAGATTGGCGCTTACCCCGATTTGGGCCTGGGGGCTGCTGTCGAGCATATCGGGACCTTATGTAAAACTCATCTCGATCCTGTCGAGATGCTCGCGAAATATCTAGCATCCAATTTGGATTTAGATGATCTTGGCTATTTCGAAAGAGTATCCGAATCGGGCCGTTCAGCATGCGGTGGGGATTGCTTACGGGGAAGAATCTAACCTTTCTTTCGCCGCTTTCATTTATTTCTTGCTTTTCAATAGCAGAATTGGAGAGCCATCGCCATTTTTCTGAAATAAGGCGTACCGTTCCGCCGAAATTGGGAGGCAATAGATTTGGTGTTGATTATCGATCCTTGGGACGAATTTGTCCTCTTTGTGAGAAAAAATTCAGCGCGAAATAGCCAAAGACACGGCGAGAAGAAATCAACTATTGACAAATATGTAGTCAGTAGTAGCATCACGAGAACCCGACGATTCCTTTTGCCGGAAATATTCTTAGATTGAGAGGTTGTATGTTCCGAGCGACGCTCTCATCTCTATTTTGTATCCTAGCCACATGCTCCCTGGCATCATCTCAAAAAGCTAGTCCCAAAGCATCGGACCGGAAGCTTGAGATCGTTATCGTAGCAGTTGAGTCTTTTGTGGACGACGGATACAACAGAAAAATCGTGAATGATAATATAGGGATCGCTGCGGATGAAATCATTCGCTTCTTTAGCGAACATTTTGCCGGTCAAGTACATTTTACTGTCCTCCGGGACAAGCAATCCGATGGAAAAATCGATGACAAACAAACGACGAGCGCCTACCTGAAGGCGTTTTTTGAGGATAGGTTTCCGAACATCGTCTCGCGTAACATAACAGCCTTGTTCATTCTTTCGCACGGCGAATTACAGCCCTACGAGGACCACTCGGGTGAAAACGAGCTTCGGATAATTGTGTCAGATACGATGAAAGCCGCTTTCCCCGAAAAAACGCTGTCTCTTAAAGATGTAATTGGAAACTTGAACAGCAAAATTACACCCGGGTCCTTCCTTGTAGGTTACATTGACACATGCCATGCGGGAGGCGCTCAAAATCTCGCGTTGAAAGTGATGACGAGCCTTCAAAATGCAAGAGGCCTGGAAATGAAACTCTGGGCAGCATCACTCGCCGATCAATTCGAGTTTAAAGCAAACTTCACCAAGGCGATGGTTCATGTGTGGGAAGAAGCTCCTCAGAATTCGAATGATGGGAAACCCTTATGCACGGAACCGAGTATGTCGCCGGGTGTCATCAGGGATAAAATCGCTGAAATGGTCGAGCCACTTCACTTAAACGGAAATGAAGGATTCCCGATTACGATAGTCAGCTCTGATGTTTTCACCTGCCTGGAAACATTTGCGGCTGATATAGGTATCATCGAGGTGACAAATGAGAATGGACCTCCATCCGTCCGGCTAGTCTTAGACCCCGGTCCGGGAAGAGTGGGACAGCCCGTTCCTATTGAGATTGAGCCGAAGTCAGCAATTGCTATTCGAGTTCCTCGCCGCTCCTATAAATTAAGTATGTTTCGAGGCGAATCGCAGCTCGGTGAGCGGCTGGACTTAGATCTAGCCGCCAAAACAATCGATTCGTTCGACGTGCCGGGTGTGACACCGGACCCCAGCGTGAAGGCTTCGAATCTGGAGAAGGCTGCTAACGCTGGCGAGTCGTTGGGAGCGGATCTTAAGGATGTAGATGCGACTCGTCAAAACGCGATGATCGCCTATGAAGCCGTGGATGATTCGACAAACGCCGAAAGACTAGCGAAGATATTGGGACCGGTGGGCGGGCCCACCAATCTAAGACTAACACTTGACGGCAAGCCTGTAGTTGCTGCAAACCACGAACCTCCACCCCCTCGAAATCAAAGTTCTAACGTAATTGTTCCTGTCGCGTCGCGGTTGCCAGCGAAACAGCATAGACTAACCGTTAGCTTTGACTATGACTTCAGTCGAACTCGTGCATGTAGGCCCGGTCAAACAAGGAGATGTGTGCAGGAATTCAGGGTAAACGAGATTTCGTATCTCAAACCGAGGACGCTGTTTACCATTCCCGTTCCTGGTGGGTCTACTGAATTCTTAAAGGGAATAACAGGCACTAGCGATTCGGTGCAGTTTAGCGCCGATCGTGGTAAGACCACAATTGCGGTGGTGGCTGTTGATGCTCGGGGTGGTGAATCGAACCCGACCTCAGCCTGGATCAAGCGGCACTCGTGGATAATTTTTGCTCTCTAGGCAGCTGCAACAGATTTGGGATGCTTCAAGTCCCGAACGAATACCATTCCCGGCTCCTCTGTAGTCAGATCAACGGCGGTATTGATTGGAGAAGCTCCTTCTTCCGCAAGAATCACGGTGTATTTACCGGGTAAGACCCTGAGGAGCTGAAGCGCACTGTGAGCTCACCCAGCGGGACGCGCTGACACCAGCAGTCACCAAGAAGGCAGGATCGACCGCGGCCGGGAGCAAGACGGTTGCCGCGACGTTTAAGGGACTGCGTCCTGGCGGTGTCTCGATCGCCCTCAGCGTAGGGAGGGAGCCGATCGAGGTCACAACCAAAGATCTGATCTTCGCAACCCGCAAGGTCGAAGGTGCACTGACGGGAACGCCGGCGGTTGGCGACACCGCCCTGCGCTTCAGCGCCCTGAGCGGCGTGTCCGCCATGATCGAGACGGCTCCCCTCGATCTAAGAGTGCCTCTTGAGGGCGTCGCGACGTCACTCGAGCGGGAGAAGCACAAAGGAAGCAGCTCTAGATGCCGAAGTTTAAGTCTGTGGATCTTACGCTCCAGGCAATCGATTACTAAATAGATCCTAAGAAGTAATCGTCCTGACAATATTATTTTGGCGGATACCCAGGAAGTGATCTATTTCTGTCTGCCGCATAATGGACAGTAACGCCGTCTCAGAATGTAGTCCCGAAATTCAAAAGAGCTGCTGGCTCCGGCGGAGCACAGATTAGTTTCGCTATTGTTAACTTGACAGCATTAATCGCTCGAAATAGTATGCACGCGGTAAAAGCCCCTGAATGGTGACCAGCTCAGGTCCTTGTTCGATCTCTAAGAAAGCCTGGGGTGGCCTTCAGATTTATGGTGTTCGTTTGCTCAAATTTTTGACACAGTCCAGAGGAAAATACGGAGGTACCAAGATGCGCAGGTCACAACTTGTTAGGTTGGGTGCCTTAATTGCTTTGTGTTTTCTGTCGGTTCTACCGACCGTTTGCCAGACGACCACTACTGCCTCTAGTAATAGTGGATCGACTCCAGTTGCAAAGCCTGGTCAAGCGACGGGCGAGCGGATCGGCAACGCCATAAGTGCAGCAATTTCTACGGCGTTTCCCGAAGTTCAAAAGATCATTGATGTGATCTGGCCCACTAACAAGAACCAATCTAAGAATGCGGCCGCCGCGACCCCTCCATTGACCACTGCGAACAAAACTGCCAGTGTTGATCAAAATAAGGCGCTCACCGCGATTGCGCAGATTGCAGACGAATTGATGGTGATGCGCACGTTTCTAAGCTATTGTGTCGCAGCAGATGAAAATGTTACCGCGATGCAAACAATATTGGGCAAATCAACTCTCTCGTCCAAGGATTTAAGTGACCTGAAGCAGGATTGGAACAATGCGAGTCTTCGCGTTGCCAAGCTCGGATCAGCCGAAATTCAGATGCAGATTAGTGGATTGAAACCGTCAGATCCGTATGTTCAGCAGACATTGGGAAATATCGCTGACGCTAATCTTGGACTAGTTCAGAACATCACGGACGAACTCAAAACGGTCGAGACGAATCCAAAATCACAGGAAATAGATGCTCTCCGGTCAAACGTCAATGCGCTTAAGACCGCTTTGACAGGAGTCAACTCACTGGCGGGAATCGTCATCGGGGATGTTAGCTTGGGGTTGAAATCGGTGCCCGATATTCTGAAAGGCACAATGGGAGCGGAGACCGCCGACAAAACGACTCAGGAGCAATATGATATTTTCAATGAGCGCATCCGTCAGCTGTATCCCGCAAAGACGAAATGAAAGCATGAGTTAGTCGCCTTGTTCCCGGATAGAAATACCACGACATAGAGGAGTTCATGCAAGGGACTTTCCGGGCCATCTTAGTCTTCCTATTTGTCGTAACAACTCTGGATGCTCGCCAGATCAAAGTTGATTCTTCGCCCGCTGAAGCAGACGCGAGCAAGCACATCCAGGTTGTCATTGTCGGAGTTCCAGAATTTTCGGTAAACGCTTATCAGAATAAGATTCTGAGTGCCCAAATAACTAAGCGTTGTAAGGACGTCAGAGCGTTTTTTCGGGACAGATTTAAAAATCAGGTAGATTTTCACATTCGATGCTCAAAGAACAACACCACTCGTGAGTCTCTTCGTACCCTATTCCAGGGAGAACTGCCGACGTTCGCAGCAAATAATTTGACTCTCATCTTCATCATGACGCATGGTGAAATCGATGACTCAAGGCACAATAACTTTGTTTCCCCAGATCTAACACTTGTAACCTCGGATAGTGTTCACCCAGATGAGAAATCGTGGCGACTTTCGACGATATCGGTCGGAGCCGACTTGATGGCATGGCTTGAAGATGTCCCGGAAGGCTCAACGATCCTTACGTTCTTGGATACCTGCCACGGGGGGGCCGCTGCCAACCTGAGCACG
>Ga0207063_1192_pt1 | contig 11216 bp, 13 predicted proteins | sample Alteio_BWMinCont_29_FD_153462 | JGI IMG/M metagenome (GOLD analysis project Ga0207063, IMG submission 153462) | Enriched cells from forest soil in Barre Woods Harvard Forest LTER site, Petersham, Massachusetts, United States -... | ecosystem: Environmental > Terrestrial > Soil > Temperate forest >...
CATGCGCATCGTGGTCAGAGAGCGCAATATCTATCGCTGGGCGAGCACCTTGATCGCGGAACTTTGCGAAGTGCGCCTCGACGAACCGGCAAACAGGTTGGAGTCGCAGTCGAGCCCGCCGCTTGCGAAATCAGCATAAGCGATCTGCACGGATCAAGCGATTGATGACTTCCATTACGCCGGCGCGGCACCCCTTGCCTGCGCAGATGGCGACGAGTTCGCGGGAGCGGCCGGGCACAAGAGTCCCAGGATCAGCTTCCTTCCCGATTGTTCCAGTCCAGCCATGGTGCGGGAGTCGACCTGCCCATCGCAAGCCAGGGTCCCATCATAGTCTGAGGCCGTCGGCCGAAATCCGCATCGGTTCTCCCGCTGGTACGATGATAAATGCCGATCGTGCGGACGCGCAGATCATTCGGCGAGGAGGGAGCGATTTGCCACTAGAAAAGGACGAGCCTTGGTACAAACACGCGATCATCTACCAGGCGCACGTTCGTACTTTCTACGACAGTAACGGCGATGGCATTGGCGACTTCCCCGGTCTGGATGAAAAACTGGACTACCTGGTGGATTTAGGGATCAATACCATCTGGTTAATGCCGTTCTTCCCGTCACCTCTGCGCGACGACGGTTACGATATTGCGGATTACTACTCCGTCCATTCCAGCTACGGAACTTTGGAAGATTTCAAGAAGTTTCTGGTCTCGGCTCACGAACGTCGAATAAGAGTGATCATCGAAATGGTGCTGAATCACACATCAGATCAGCACCCTTGGTTTCAGGAGTCCCGGAGTTCGCAGGAAAACCCGCGCCGGGACTGGTATGTGTGGAGCAGTACCGACGCCCGGTATCACGAAGCTCGGATCATTTTTCTCGACACCGAGATGTCCAATTGGGCGTGGGATCCAGTTTCGAAGTCGTATTATTGGCATCGTTTCTTCAGCCATCAGCCCGACCTTAATTATGATAATCCGGCCGTCCGGGAAGAGATCTGGAATGTCATGAAGTTCTGGCTGGAAATGGGGGTTGACGGCTTCCGGCTGGATGCGGTCCCGTACCTGGTGGAGCGCGAGGGCACGAATTGTGAGAACTTGCCCGAGACCCACGCAATCCTAAAGGAGTTGCGGCGCAAACTCGATGAACAATTTCCTGGCAAGATGCTTCTGGCGGAAGCCAATCAATGGCCTGCGGATCTTCGGCCATACTTCGCCGATGGGGATGAATTCCACATGGCATTTCATTTCCCGCTGATGCCAAGGATGTTCATGGGAGTGAAACTGGAAGATCGCAAGCCTATCACTGAGATCCTGCAGCAAACCCCTGAGATTCCACCTTCATGTCAATGGTGCCTTTTCCTGCGCAATCACGACGAGCTAACCCTGGAAATGCTTACCGACATCGAACGGGATTACATGAACGACAGCTACGCCCAAGACAAGGCGATGCGGCTGAATCTGGGAATTCGGCGACGTCTAGCAACGTTGCTGGACAACGACCGAAGGCGAATCGAGTTGATGAATGGAATGCTGATGTCGTTGCCGGGCACCCCAAGCATTTATTACGGCGACGAAATCGGAATGGGTGACAACATTAATTTGGGCGACCGCAATGGAGTGAGAACTCCAATGCAGTGGAGCGGAGGCTGGAACGGAGGGTTTTCCGCCGCCGATCCAGAGAAACTATACGCGCCGCTGATCCAAGATCCAGTTTATGGTTTTCCGGCAGTCAATGTTTTGTCCCAAAAACGCACTCAACACTCTCTTCTCAACTGGATGGGACGCCTGATAGCCGTTCGCAAGACGACTCATGCTTTCGGCAGCGGATCGATTGAGTTTCTCTATCCGGGAAATCAAAGAATATTGGCCTACGTGCGACAGTTGGGCGATGAGAAAATCCTGGTGGTCAACAATCTTTCGAATGCTGCGCAGGCTGTCGAACTGGATTTGCGGCGTTACAAAGGAAATATTCTGATCGAAATGTTCGGCAAGAACATTTTTCCGCGAGTGGGCGAACTGCCATACCTGCTAACCCTGGGTCCTTATCAGTTTTACTGGTTTCGGCTGCGAAGAATCTGAAGCGATAGGCGGCAGGGAAACGAAGCTGCGAGCTGACGGAGGCTAGATTGGCGGAGACGAGTTTTCTCACGGATGATTTTCTCGGCCAACTCATCAGTGTCGGCGAAGTAGACATCCTGGTAGGAGTGCCTACCCACAACAACGCAAAGACCATCAGCTCGATCGTCGAAACGATTCAGGCGGGGATTCTGACGTTCTTTCCCCGGGAGAGAGCAGCCATCATCAACGCAGACGGAGGGTCGCGGGATGGCACGCGCCAATTGGTGATGAGTGCGGCGATCGGCGACGCGCAGAGCAGGTCCAAGCTGTACGCCCTCCGTACGTTGCGCTCGATCAGCACGGAGTATGCCAGCAGCCCGGCCAGCGGGGCGGCGCTGCGGACCATTCTGGCCGCTGCCGAATTGTTGCGCGCCAAGGCGTGTGCAGTGATTTCACCCGAATCCACTCAAATTACCCCGGATTGGCTCGCAGCCCTGCTGCGGCCCATTTATGCAGAAACATTCGATCTTGTGTTGCCCACGTATCGAAGGCACAGGTTTGATGGGATCCTCTTGACGAATCTGCTCTATCCCATGACCCGGGCACTTTATGGACTGGAAATTCGCGAGCCCAGCGCTTTGGAGTTCGCATTCTCTGGCCGCCTCGGGAGCCAGTTTCTTGCGCAGAACGCGTGGCACGAAGAAACGGCTCAGGTTGGTTCGGAAATTCAATTCACTCTGGCTGCGATTGCCGGAGGCTATCGTATCTGCCAATCCTTCCTGGGAGCCAAGGAACATGTTGGGAGACATTCCGCCGATTTGGTCCCAGCCATGCGACAAACAGTCGGGGCTTTGTTCTCCTCCTTGGAGCCGAACTTTTCGGTGTGGAACGCCAAGACTGGCTCCCAGCCAATCCCCACGACCGGCGCAGAGCAGGAGTTTAGCCTCGAGCCCCTGCGGATAAACCGGAAACGGTTGCGGGAGATGTTCTCGGTCGGAGTCGCGGAGTTGGAATCGGTATTTCAATCAATTCTTTCACCCTCGACGCTGGGAGAACTCCAGCGCATCGCAGCTCTGGAAGAAGACAGCTTTAGTTATTCCGCGGAATTGTGGGTGAAGACGGTTTACGAGTTTGCCGCGGCATATCGCAAATCGGTCATCAGCCGGGATCACATCATCCAGGCGCTGGCGCCGCTTTTTCGCGGGAGAGCGTTCACCTTCCTGGTCGAGAACCGCAACGGTTCCGCCGCCAATGTTGAAGACGATATCGAAGCCTTGTGTCTTGAGTTCGAACGACTGAAGCCGTATCTGCTGAAGATCTGGAACGGTAGAGAGTGAGGCAACTATGTGGGAAATGATTGTCAGTGAATTGACGCAGGCGATGGGGGACCTTGCCCGGGGTTTCGCCCACATCCTTCCGCGGATCATCGTGGTGGTGATCATGGCATTGGTTGGATGGGTGGTGGCATACCTCGCAAAGGTGATCTTGCGCAGCATCCTAAGACTGATCAAGTTCGACAGGCTCTCAGAAAACGCGGGCGCTTCCCAACTGCTGACCAAGGCCGCGTTACCTTCGGCCACGGATCTACTATGCCGGTTTGTGTTTTGGCTGGCTTGGCTGGGCTTCATCTTGCTGGGGGTACGAGTGCTGGGGATTGTTGGCTTGCAAGAGCAAATCGCCAAGTTTTTCCTTTTCCTGCCTCGCCTATTTGTAGCGCTATTAATCATGTTTTTCGGCCTGCTCCTCGCTACTTTTTTGGCTCGAGCGGCGCTGCTAGCCGCGGTGAACGCCAACTTTCCCTCCCCTCGCCTGCTGAGTGTCTCGGTTCGCACCATCATCATTATCTTCGTATTGTCCATGGCCTTTGAGGAAGTGGGAGTGGCAGAACAGACCATGCTGGTTGCTTTCGGAGTCGCTTTTGGCGCCATGATGCTTGGATTGGCCATTGCATTCGGCACCGGCGGCAAGGAGTTGGCACAGCAATTTCTAGAGAAAAGATTCGTTCACGGCAGGAAGGATGATGGAAAAGAAGACGAGCTGTCGCCGCTTTAGCCGTTTCATGAGGCCAGAGGCAGCAGTGTTGCATATCGGCTCAGGAGAATCGAGCGGCCCGAAATGAACACCCAGCCTAGGTAAATGTGAGCGGTTTGGAACAGACAGGCCGACTTCTCACCGCGTAACGTCGTGTTGTTGATTCACTTGGATGTTCCAATTTTCTCCAGCCGGGGCTCTGAACGCGCAAAATTCGACAGAGAAATCGGAAGCGCAATCCAACCCAAGCGGAATTCAGACCGCCGCGAGGCGAGACTTCTCGGAGGATTCCATGAAGAGAATATTCCTGTCGATCGTTGTACCGGCCCTGCTGGTCGCGATGGGGTTTGGGCAGACTCCGGCGGCGAGCGGAAATCCAGACCAGATCAACATCAAAGGTTGTCTGTCTGGCTCGGATGGCAACTACACCGTCGCAGAAAACTCCACCAGCAAGATTTTCAAGATTACTACCAGCAGTAATGATCTCAAGGCGTATGTGGACCAGGACGTCAACCTCACGGGCCGCAAAGGCAGTGCTGAGAACTCCATCGCCGTCACAGAACTGAACATGATCTCGGAGCACTGCTCTGCGGCCGCGGCTGCACCCGCTGCGACCGTTAGTACACCCTCGGAGACGGTCAGCACGCCTCCTGCTGCACCTGCCGTCGCGCCTGCCGCTGAGGCACCCGAGGCAACGGTCAGCTCTCCTCCGGAAACTGTCATCGAACGTCCCACTCCCGCTGCACCTGCCGCGACTGCATCTGCTGCGGCTGTACCTGCTGCGACCGCCAGTGCGCCTTTGGAGACCGCCAGCGCACCCCCTGCGGCCCCAGCCGTTCGCCAAACGCGGACAGCAGCACGACCGCACAAACCGGCAGCAACGCCCGCTGCCGCGCCCGCGCCGGCTGAGCCTGTCAGCACACCGGTCGCGGACGCGAATAGAATCACCGCGCCTGTCGGACCACCTCCAGCCACTCCGAGTGCACCTACTGCATCGGCCTCCACGAGCCGATCTACATGGATGTTAGTTTCGATCATCGTGGTGGTGCTCATCATCGGCGCCGGGGTCCCTGTTTACAACCGGTCGAGAAGACAAAAACTCCTGGAGGAGACGAAAGGCCAGAATCTCTCTTTTACGAAGGAAGCGAAATCTGACCCCGGCAAGAGCGACACGACCGGAGGGCATAAAGCTGCGTAGTCTGAGTGCAGAGTAACGATTCTCAAAAAAGCGATCGCCGGGCAACAACTACCCATGCCAAGGTGATCGTTGGGAAATTGATTGGGATCGGTTTTCTTGAAGGCAAACGCTGGAGGAAAGAGTATGTTTCACATAATCTGGTATGTTCTCATTGGGCTAATCTCGGGGGTTATAGCGAAATCGGTGATGCACGTGCACACAACGATCTTCTGGACGATCGTGTTGGGCATCATCGGATCGATCATTGGTGGCGGCGTTACCCATATGTTTTCGCGCCCGGCAAACGAACGATATCATCCCGCCGGCCTCATTTTTTCCACGCTAGGCGCCATCCTGGTTCTGTTCATTTGCTATAAGCTGAAGATTCATTTTCCCGAGGTCAGCCCCTTCTAGCTCATCGACGATTAGCCTCGTATCCCGATAGGGCGGTCACGCCTCTCATGGAGCCACTGGTCTGCCTTCTTTGCGCCCTTGCCTCAAGGAATGGTAAGGCGAGTTAACCACGCACCTACCAATTATCCTGCCGGGACGCTCGCCGGTCCGCAGGCACTCTCTCGCGAGTGTCAATGTTGAATAGACAGACGTTTTTGGCTGAGTTGGGCCGGGGCAGCGGTTACTGCTGAAGGACAAACTAGCCCTGCCAAATGTGGTGACCGCAGGCGCACGCCACGCTTTCTGTAGGCTTTTGCTTGGTTAGTTGCTGTTTGCAGATCGGGCAGGGTTTAGTCATCGTGTAAGTCATACTCTCACTCCTCGGCTGGCGGACGCCTGTACTCCAGGCGTCCGCGTATCAACACTTACAGAATAGTCACAGTGATTCTTTATTGGCGATCCGGATTACTGTGGCGCCAGTCCCAGTAGACGGTCTGCTGTCGGCTGTTCAACTCAACAAAGGCATGCTTCTCGTGGCGTTCGGCCTGGTATCGCTGGTACGCGCGGTCTTCATTGCCATCCCAAGTGTGATAGTCCTTGTGGTGCTTGTCGTAGTAGCGCTTGTTGTTCTCGCCTTGCCGGTTTTCTTCCTTCCGGTCCTTATCATCTTGTGGGCGAGCAGCCGCCATCGCAAGCGGTGCAGCAAACACAGCAGTCAGAACAAGTGAGCTGAGAAATCGGTATCCACGGTGCACGTCGTTCTCCTTTGGCGCGAGATTCAGATCCACGAACCCCACTCACCCTACTGTGTGCTCTTGGCGCTTTGGAGTCTGATCAATACGGCTCAGGTAGCTGAGGAAATTCTGAAGGTTGGGAGGCTTCGGGAAACGAGATGCGGTTGGGGTTCCACAGGGTGATTCATAGGCTTCCTAAGCTGGCACTAGAGACGGCGCTCTCTGCTATTTCCGATGGCGGGCTCCAACCCCTCAGCGCGAACCTTTGAGGGATGCTGGCTTTGTTTTCTAAACCGCCGGTATCATTGTGAAGTTTCCGTTTCCGCTGCAGCCTATTGTTCCCGATAAAGTCCAGGTTCCGGTTATTTGTCCGTTTTGCACCGTTCCGTTCAGGGTCAGAATATTGCCCTCCGCTCCTGTGATGGTGTATTGAAAACTTCCCGATACCTGGCCGTTGAAGTTCCCCTGTAGGGTGAACGAACCTGTTTCCGTCGTCGTTGTCGGGAAGCACTGGGTGTTGTTCACCGTGAACCTAAAATTGCTCGATCCCAGCGAACCGTCGCCGTGGACCGCCAGCAGCGCATTGAAGGCAAACGTGTCTGGTCCGGTGCTGGTTAGCGTTGCCGCCCAATTCCCGTTGATGTTGCCCACCAAATTCGAATTCGAACCGCAACCCGCGAGCGCTAGGATCACTACCAGCAGAATAGACACCGCAAGATTTGATTTCTTCATTTGAGTACTCCTGATTTCAGTTTCGGAAGTCGACGTTCGTTTTCGAAGTGGGCATCAGAGTTCGCTGCCTAAGAAAATTGCGTTGAGGGAAATGGCGGATATATTTCTGTACCCAGCTGGCGTGCAAGTGGGGTGCCATAGACACGAAACAGGCATCATCCCAGATCGTTCATTTCATAGGGGATACTAGAATCGCTAAAGTCGCCGAAGGAGCGGTTCTTGAAGTTTCTGGCCGCACCCAACCGCAAGTGGTGGTTTTCAGCCAGCGTGCGATTTCGGCACCTTCGCCCATGATGCGCACCGCGTTTTGGCCAGTGCTCAGCCGATTGCAGTCGTGCGCGATGAACTGTTTTTGAATGAAGGTAGGTGCATCCTGAGGTCGGCCCATCGTCTCGGGATCCGCCGTGAACTCGGCATTGCAATATTCACACACGCCAAGCACAGGAATATTATTCTCTCGTTTGACGATCCTAAATTTGCGTTTCACCATGTCTCAACTCCCCCCTTTCCTTGGCCGTGATCACGTGCATGCCGTTTGGCGATTCGAGAAGGCGGCAGTAAGCCGCCTCCTCGCGCCAAGTGGGACAGAGTGTCGTCTACGCCAGTACAGCGTGCTTCTCGAAGGTCGAGCTGACAACGTCAAAGGTATGAACCTTGGGCGTTCCCTCGATGAATCTTGCCAGCGTCTTCAACACTGCCGGGTACGTATTGGTGTTGTAAGTTTCGGCATCGCTCTTGTTTTCCCACAGGCTGATTGCGGTCACATCGACTCCGCCCGGGCCGGCGAAAATGATTTCGTCCTTGAAGCCATTCTGTTTACGCAGCAGGGGGAGGACGTCCTTATCAAATGCTCGCGTGTAATCGGAGAGCATATTGGATTTCAGATGGAAAGAGATATTGCGTGCAAACATTATCAACCTCCTAAGGTTGTAGTCGCTAAGAGGGGAGAACTTCAGATGGCTGACTTAGTTTCAGGGAACCTGAAAGAGGAGAAAGGGTGCTCACTCGGTTGAACGAGTGCATTTAGGTGGCCCCTCCGCATTGCCGCGCAACTTGCTCAATCGATACGGCGTAGAGCCGATCTCGCAAAGCATAGCCGGGGTTCTATCGAGTACTTTTGACGGCAAGCAAGCACAAACGGAGCAGGGGCGATCAAGAAATATGCGCAAGAGGTGCGAAGAAAGACTGCAGTGGTTTCGGAGCAGGCCAACTCCGCAGATTATCTGAAAGTGAGCAATTCTGAACAGTCAGCCAATTGGCAAAACAGTATAGTGCAAGCTGCCTAACGCGTTATCCCTGAGAAGGCAAACAACGCTTTAGGGGCGGTCATGGGTTAGTGTCGAGTGGCTGACATTCGGACCCTCACGACCGCCGCTTCTCAGTCTCTCGGGAATCTCGGTTTTGAATTGGCAGTCATTCATGCTGTCGTGCCTGCAGGCGGTTCTGGGATGCCCCTCAAGTTTTTTGTCTGCCCACAAACCCGCAGAATCGACCAGGGGATGATCGCGCGATTCACTGGATGCACCCTGCTATCACAAGGTGAGGTATACCGTATGAACAAGACGCATAATCTCTTTATCACAGCATCATCTGTGCTCGCAGGAACCATACTGACGGCGGCGTTGCTTTTCACGGCAGTGCCACGAGTCCACGCGGAGGATATCGACCGGTGTCAGCGCCGAATCGTTCACGCGGAACATGAACTTCACGAGGCAATCGAGAGACATGGGCGCGAGAGCAGACAGGCAAATCACGAGCGTCGTGAATTGCACAACGCGCGGGAGCGTTGCTGGAGTGAGCGCCATCAGTGGTGGGATGAACACGACCACCGCTGGCACAAGGACCGCGATTGGAACGAGCACGATCACGACTAGGCTGGACCAGTGAAGCGAATTGAGCGCGGGTCTCGAGAGTTGTGGGTTGAGTGTGGGCCAGAACCGCTTGGCAGATAGGCACGCTCTGTCCCGCGGCGGCCGATGGCTCACGAGATCAACACCGCTTTTATTGGAGCGTTAGGCAGTAACTACCAGTGGCGCACACGCCCGACGTCGACGTGCACGAAGTCCAAGCTGCGATAGTACCCCACTCCTCCGCGATGCAGGCTCAGGGCTGCGTTCCGCAGCTCCGACGTCCGAATCCCAGGCAGGCGAATGTCGATCGCTTCGGCCTGCATATGCAGGCTGTGCTGCGCCACGCCGGTGTGCGGGCTGCGGGTGCGCAGGAATTCGTTGCTCCAGGGCGTGCGGTAGCCGCAAATCACATCGATTTCACCATCGGAATCGCCGAGCGACGCGGTCAGGTCGTAGAGAAGGTCGAAGAGGCGAGGATCGAAATGGCGCACGTCTCCGGTACGGTGGTCGCGCAGATAATGGTCGAGCTCGTCCAGCGCTTCGGGGATGTATTGATCACCGCGACGATATACGACATCGAGCCGCTCGCCGGTGTGAGTGTGATAGAAGTGCAGCCGGTATTCGTGTAGGGATGGAACCGTCGATTCTGTGGTATGCCCTAGCGTCGCCAGCGGCAGAAAAAGAATCAGCGATAAACAGAACTTACAATTGACTTTCTGCAATGCGGCCGAAAATGCCTGACGTCTTTGACCGAGGTTCACTGCACTGTACTTGAAGAGGCGCACGCTAATTAGATGCGGTTCGAACCAGATTCGGTGCCTCAATCCTGGTCCAAAGAACCACCCAGGCACGGGGGCTAAAGCCCCGCCGAATGTGGCGGTTAACGCGACCCTAAAGGGTCGCTCTTCCACGGGACTACCTAAGGTCGCTTCTTCCACGGAGCTGCCTAGGTACGCTCTTCCGCGACGCTGCCTAAGGACGCTCTTCGACGAGGCTGCCTAAGGACGGTCTTCCACTGAGTTGCCTCGGACGCTCTTCCACGAGGCTGCCTAGGACGCTCGTCCACGGGCTGTCTAGGGATGTTCTGTGGCCAAGGCTTTGTCGAGTTCGGCGTCATAACCATAGATATCGTCGAAAAATCGAATCTGATTTTCCTCGTTCACCGTAGCGGTGCCGTAGACAATCAGAACTGGAATTCGCGTGACCAGGTTCACCTGAAGATTGTTTTTCTCGCCGTTCATCGTGGCCTTCACCCGCTCTAAATCCCAGCCAGGATTGTTTCGCAACACCCAGGCAACGAGGTCTGCGGGCTTCTCCACGCGAATGCATCCGTGGCTGAAATCGCGGACGTCGGGCGAGAACAGTTCCGGAGCGTCGGTGCCGTGCAGGTATACGTTATCCGGGTTGGGGAAGATGATCTTCACCAGGCCAAGCGAATTCGTATCGCCGGGCTTCTGCCGCACCATCAGGTGAAGCGATCGTATGCCTTCTAAAACCTCCGGGCTCACTTGGTTGTCGGTTACGACTTCACCTTGGGGCGTGACCACTTCAAAATTATGCTTGGCGATGTAGTTCGGGTCCTTCTGAATGTGGGGGACGACTTCGTTCCGCTGAATGCTGGGAGTCACGTTCCAGTAGGGCCGGAAGACCACGTATTGGATCTCTTTCTCAAAGGTCGGAGACTTGTGGCCGTAGGCTTTTCCAATGATGACGTTCTTGTAGAAGGCGACTGTGCCATCCGGGTTCATGGCGCGCACACGATACTCAGGAAGATTCACAACCACGGGCGGTTGTGGGAAGGAATGCGGAATCCAACGCCACCGTTCGAGCGTCAGCTTGATCTGGCGAATGCGGGCCGCCGGGGGCGTGTTGAGTTCATTGATCGTGCGCGCGTCAAGGTTGCCGGTGGGCGACTCTCCATGTCTGTCCTGGTAATGCTTCACGCCCTCGACAAGCGCACCGTCATAGATGGTTGCATTCGGATTCAGCTGCGCGCTTGCAGGAATGTCGCCGATGACTTGAAGAAATCGCCCCAAGCGGACCACGCCAGCGTAGGGTTGGCCGGGCCGCACAGTCTTCGTGACCGCCGGCAGCTTCTCTCCGGCAACTTGGTTTGCGTATCCTTCATAAACCGGCAAGAGCGCGAGCATCTTCCGGTAGCCCAGGAAGGGCGGTTCCAGCTTCTGGATTTCGGCGGCCGGATCGCCTGCATTCACGACCTGGGTCTGAATGAATTCCGCCAACGGGA
>Ga0207063_1216_pt2 | contig 11154 bp, 9 predicted proteins | sample Alteio_BWMinCont_29_FD_153462 | JGI IMG/M metagenome (GOLD analysis project Ga0207063, IMG submission 153462) | Enriched cells from forest soil in Barre Woods Harvard Forest LTER site, Petersham, Massachusetts, United States -... | ecosystem: Environmental > Terrestrial > Soil > Temperate forest >...
TGTTCCAGAATTTAAAAGAGCTGGAATTTATAAATAAACACCTGGGCGGGCATCGCATTTCAACAAAGGGACTTGAAAAACTTACAAGCGACAAATCAAGAATAGTTCGCCTTATTGATATTGGCTGCGGAGGAGGCGACTCCCTGAAAGCCATTGCTGAATGGTCAAAAAAAAGAAGTGCCAAACTAAACCTGGCAGGAATTGATTTAAAGCAGGACTGCATTGATTATGCGAAAAACAATTGCAGATTTTTTCCGGAAATTACGTTGAGTTGCGGTGATTTCAGAGACGCATTCGACCCGAAAGCTGAAAAAACTGAAATTACAATCGTTCACGCTTCATTATTTTTTCATCATTTTTCCGAAGATGAAATTGTAAGTTTCATCCGGCTATGCGACAAAAACAAAACCATACTACTGATTAATGATCTGGAAAGAAATCCGATCGCCTACTTTTCAATCAAATTCCTAACCTTTCTGTTTTCAAAATCCACATTGGTAAAAAACGATGCGCCCTTGTCCGTACAAAGAGGATTCAAAAAAAAAGAATGGCTGGCTATCCTTCAAAAAGCAACCATTAAAAAATACCTGATTAAAAACTGCTGGGCATTCCGTCACCTGGTAATTGCGTATCCCAATGAATGACACAACAATTGATTGCGCCATTGTAGGAGGAGGATTGGCAGGACTAACCCTTGCTGTTCAGTTAGCGGATGCCGGATGTTCCGTTATCGTTTTCGAAAAGGAAAAATACCCCTTTCACAAAGTATGCGGGGAATACGTCTCCATGGAGAGTTATGCCTTTCTGGAAAGAATCGGTGTCCGGCTTTCAACGCTGAACCTCCCGATGATAAATACCCTGAAAATATCCGCTCCAAACGGAAATTCAATGACTCAACCCCTGGAGTTGGGAGGCTTTGGGATCAGCAGGTATTTACTCGATACAACATTGGCCGATTTAGCGCAAAAGAAAGGGGTCGTACTGCTGCAGGAAACAAAAGTAACGGATGTATCCTTCGAAAATGAGTTGTTCACTATTAAAACGTCCAAAAACAATTACCGGGCACGAGTTGCCTGCGGAACTTATGGCAAGTATTCATTGCTGGATAAAAAACTGAACCGAAAATCAACAAACACTGTGCTCAACAACAGAAAAAATTATGTCGCTGTCAAATACCATGTTAAAGCTGAATTACCGGACAATCAGATAGAGCTGCATAATTTCAAGGGTGGTTACTGCGGAATTTCAAAAGTCGATGGGGACAAACATTGCATGTGTTACCTGACCAGTTCTCGAAATTTAAAGGATAACCACAATGACATTAAACAAATGGAGAAAAATGTGCTCATGAAAAATCCTTTTCTGAAAAAACATTTTAGTGAAGCAACTTTTTTATACGAACAACCCCTAACCATCTCTCAGATCACATTTGCCAAAAAAACAGCTATCGAATCTCATCTATTAATGCTTGGTGATTCAGCTGGCACTATAGCACCTCTGTGTGGCAATGGAATGAGTATGGCCATGCAGGCCTCCTTCAAGGCTTTTTCGCTGATTGAAGACTACTTGAATCATCGCATATCCCGTCAACGTATGGAATTCCTGTACAGCAAAGAATGGAATACCCTCTTTTTAAACCGGATCAAAGCCGGTAACTTCATTCAATACCTCTCCGGCAAAGAGACACTGACCAACATCGTTATTCGCGTATTGAAAAAGACGCCCATTATTACCCGTAAGCTGATCAGACTCACCCACGGCAATAGGTTTTGATTATTATTTCCACTCCGGATTCAACAGCAACTCAGGCATCAACACATACCAGTTAAAACTATACCCCCAACCGTAATCGCCGGATTCCAGATCCAGATTACCCCATCTGGGACTATTGATTACAAAATGTTGCCGGTAGTCCACAGCGGGTGGATAAAACACATACGTACTTTTCGGGGCAAGATCAACCGCAAAAGAACTCTTCTTGTGTTCAATTCGGTATCCGATACTCAAAGCCCCCGCTTTGTCCAAAGCCCCTGGCTTAAAAGTCTTTGTATCGAAACAAATGATTCCTGTCCAGCTTTCTCCGGGCTTGATGCGGATGGCGGGACCCAGATCTTCGTTCAGATGTCCGTTGGAAGCACTGTTCGTCTTCGCCGCTGCCATCAATTCTCCCATGGTCATACCCTGCTCACTTTTTTTAATTGCGGCTCCCCGCCTGGGAAGAAACATACTGGAAATGGCAAATGGCTGCAGTTTGGTATAGGTGCGCTCCTGGGCCTGGATGGATTCAAAATAAATCGCATAATTACCGGTACTCTTCGACCAGGATTTTTCCCCGATTGCACCGGCATTGATAGCCGCTTGAGCCGCAGCACTATTTTTACTCCGGGCATCGGCCTGCAAGGCAGAAACCTGTTGTTGCCGCCTGGCCTGGTCGGCTTGCTCGTATCTGCTCGCATCCGCATTACTGCTCTTTATCATTTCATATTCCAATTGCGCCGAATTGGCCTGAGAATTGTAATAGGTATAGCTGTTGCGATCGCCTTTGCTCCGGGCATCGTTGGCGCTGTTGCGGGCCTGCTGGGCGGCATATTGGGCATTTCGCTCATTCGATGCATTGTCCATGTTTTCAGCAGCCTGTAACATAGACATAGCGAAATTTGCTTTTCGCTGCTGATCTGCTGCAATCTGGGCCTCTACTTCAGCTTTCAGGGCCCGCTTTTTTTCCTCTTCGATCTTCGCCTTCGCCTTTATGTTGGCATCCCTGATCTCGGCATTAAAAAAAGTCTCCGGATTTGAAGAAAAAGTGAAAGGACTCAACTCGCAGTAAATAAACTGCTCCGAAGAAACGCTGTTCGAAATGCAATTCGAAATATCTTCATCCGATATCGATTTCAGACTATCCAGCCCTGCTTTTAACACCATATCATCGCTGTTTAAGGTGACCAGCGTATTCGAAGTATTCTTCACGGTAACCAGGAAGGTCTGAACATCATTCAGCAAAAACGGAAGGTGGCATTCAATCCGGGGATAGGTAAGATTGGGATTCAGAGCCTGAACTTCAAAAGTTACGGAATTGTTTAAAATCGTTCTGCTGGTTTTTTCAAGGTTATAAAACTTTTTTAATCTGACAAAATCAGAATTACCGATCTCCTTGATCAGTTGAACACCTTTGGCCATAGAGGAGGCATCATCACCTTTCAAGCCAAGTTCGGTATAGTTCAGATATGCTCTACGCAATTTTTGCCAGTCCGTTTGATGCGAAAGTTTGGTTTGAAATTCCTTGAAACCGGGCTCCTGACTTTCCCTGCTGTCTTTGCTCTTGGCGCTTACCACACTGTCAATTTCAGAAGGGATAAACCTTGCCTTCGCCAGGTACTCATCTGCCTTCTGATAATGCGGTATCGCATCCGCATGTTTCTCCACCAGATCCAGCAGGTGCGCTAAGAAAAAACGGTAATTGGCCAGGGCAAAAAAATCTGTGGAGTTTCGCTTTTCAAATGAAGCGAGGTTTGCGTTTAAAAGTGTAATCGTTTTGTAGGCATCTCCGCTTGTATAAGCATCCATGACTTCGGCAGGATAAATGGCCGACATGGTAAAAAAATCAGAAGCGACAGTCTGGCTCTCGCACATTTTCATTGACACGAAAAGAACAAGGCAAACCAGAACTGCTTTTTTCATAAATACCTTACTGTTTAATTTCAGTCTCCGTTCCTGTATCTGCCTTTTTTAGCAGATTCATTTCCATTGTCATTTTGGGAGAATTTCCTTTGGCATCGGTATTGGAAACCATTTTCGCCATTCCCATCCCGGGCATCAAAGGTGAAAACCAGTATTCAGTAGTCGTTTCGGTCTTTCCACCGACAACCTGACCGTTGGAATAATCTTGTTTCACGGTTTTTTCATAAAAATGCAGGCAACTTACTTTGCCGGCACCGGGGACCTCAATGTCTTCCATGCTTGGAGCAACGGATGTTTCTCTTGATATCGTTCTGCTCGAGTAATCACCACCCCCTGAGCTGCCACCGGAAGGCTGCTGTACCGTCTGGGTTTTTGCCTGAAGATCTCCCTGAGCTGAACTTGTTGCCTGAAACATTTTTGCCACCCGTATCATCCCGGGGTTTGATTTAACCCCGGGTATTTTAACCACATTTTCCATAAATGTGCTTCCCGTTGCTTTTTTCTGCCTGTCCCGTTCAGTCATATTGTTCAGATTAAACGTGTCCACTTCTCCCTGTGAGCATTTATAGGCCGGATTATCCCCCTTTATTTTCCACATCTCAATGGGTTGAATAGCAAAATCCATGGTCATGTTGGGGTTCCTGGGATCATCGATCAGCATCTTCATCACCATTCTGATCTTACCATCCTTGGTAAAAAACGGATTACTGTTTGCGCCTGTGCCATAGGGAGATTTCGCCAAGTAACTCATTTCCATCCAGACATAGGGCTTGCCATTGCGTTTTTCCTCACCGGTTATCGAAAATTTCATCTGCATGTCCATATTGGCCATGGTATTTTTTTGCTTCTGCGCCGCACCCGACATGGTCGCCTGCGTTTGCTTTAAAGCCGCCCTCATCTGTGCCTGTTTATCCGCAGGCATTTTACTGATGAAACTGGTATCAATGGCAGGCCTGCCAGCAGGTGCGGCACCAGCCGGAGAACCAGGGGAGCCACTGGCACCATCGCGTTGAATATTCATCGAAAAGGTTTCTGAACTGCCTACTGCAAAGGCCTTAACATCCTGTGAAAAACCAGAAACCGACAGCACTGTTCCTGCCAGGACTAAAATTGCTTTTTTCATCTCTTAATATTTTAATGGTTAAAATAGAATTTGTATGCTCATAAAATCACTCACCTGATGACAACAAGCCGTTGGTTCGTCCGGCCCATGTCGCTTGAAACACAGGCATCGTAAACACCCTGTGGCAGATCCATCGAACCAATAATGGTCTTCACCGATTCAAGAATTTGAGAAAGAACCAGTTTACCATTCAGGTCGAAAACCTGAAGGAGTTGTTTACTGCCTGAATGATTTTCAACAGTAAAAGTTCCGTTGTTGGGATTGGGGTAAACGTTCACCCTATCCATCTCCTGAGCAATCGGTTCGATACCCGTAGCAATACCGCAGAATTTAAAAACTTCTCCAAAAGTACCTGCTCCCCCACCCGATGTGGTTCCGTATAAACAGCCGCCGATAACAATCAGAGAGCCATAAGGGGTTGCTCCGTTGTTTGCACCTTTATTAAAATTCGAAAGTGTATCAAACCCGGTACCATCGGTTTTGATCTTAAAAATGTTACCGTTACCTGCACCGCCAGCGGATGTCATTCCATACAACAGTCCACCGGCAAGCGTAAGAGATCCGGCCGGATGACCACCATTGAAGCCATTAAAATTGATCAGCGTATCGTAACCTGTTCCGTCCGGTTTTATTTTAAATACATTCCCGTATTGATTTGGACTTGTTCCGTCATTGTAAACCATTCCATATAAAAAAGTACCATCCGAAATCAGCGAACCCCAGGGCGCGCCTCCATCCGGTGCGCCAAGAAAATTATGCAGCACCATGCTGCCGGTTCCATCAGGTTTTACCTTGAAAACAACCCCACAACCCCAGGCGCCGCAGGTCGTTCCGGTGCCCCCATACGGAGTCATTCCATAAAGAAAAGAGCCATCATAATAAAGTGAACCGTACAGGGGAAGCCTGCCGTTTGAACCGTTAAAATTCATAACGCTATCGTATCCGGTACCATCCGGTTTAATTTTGTAAATCATTATGGAGTTCCTCCATCAGGTGAACCCGAAAAACTATGAAGAATCGAATATCCGCTTCCATCCGGTTTTATTTTAAAGACGACACCATCACCGTCTTTTCCTCCATAAGGAGTCGCTCCGTATAAAAAGCTGCCATCGTAATAAAGTGAACCGCTTGCATCCGGCGAGCCTCCGTTTGTACCGTTAAAAGTCAACAGCGTGTCAGCCCCTGTTCCGTCGGGTTTTACTTTAAAAATAGTTCCCCACTTGTTAAAGGTTCCCCCATACGTCATTCCATACAAATAGGTTCCGTCTGAAACAAGCGACCCATTAGGTGATTCACCGAACTTACCAGGATATTTAAAATCATAAATATCGCTGAACTGAGCGTTAATCAATCCGGCAAACGCAAGAGAGACAAAGGAGATAAAAAGCAGACGTTTTTTCATGGCAGTATTTTTGTCGATCCCAAATGGTATTTTATGCCTGCAAATCGGGTATTCGTATTCGATTTGACAATATTAAGCAATAAAATTTATTTTTAGGTAATTTGCATTCGCAATTTGTTTGCAAACACCTGTTTAAAATGAAATCCATGAAAAACCATTTCCTCGCCCTCGGCTTCACCTTAGCTGGTTTCGCCTCCCTGGCCCAAACCGGGGTACACATCGAATACAAACTCAGCAGCGACAAGAACATGACAGGCTCTATCGTTCAGTATTCCCAGGACGGAAATTCACGTTCAGAGACAAAAATCAGCGTTCCCGCCATGCCCGGCGGATCGATCAGCTCCATAATTCTTAAACAAAAAGAAAAACCCGGCACCCTCTACAAACTAAACGTTACTGCCAAAACCTATACCGAAACCACCCTATTGCCACAGGACAAGCCAAAAGACGAAGCCCAGGACTGCCAGGTAAAAGTGATCGGAAAAGAAAAAGTGGGCAACTACAACTGCACGCATGTCAGCGTAACGCAGGGAAAAACGAATTATGAAATGTGGACAACAACGGATATCGCAGACTTCACAAAGTACCGCACATCGAATCAGAAATACCTGGGTAACGACAAGGTCTATCAGACCCTGAAAGCAAATAACGCCGACGGTTTCTTAGTTAAGGTTTTGCACAAAGCAGAAGGCGGACGCGAAGGAACCGTCACCGTTGAGTTGGTTACCCTTGAAAAAAAAACACTCCCAGCTGATTTGTTTCAAGTTCCGGCGGACTATAAAAAATCAGACGCCTCCGCAAGCTACGGACCCGGAAACATGCCAAGTGCAGCCGAAATTCAAAACATGACCCCCGAAGAAAGAAACAAACTGGTCAGGCAGCTGCAACAACAAAATCAGCAAAACCATGCAACACTGAAGCCAGCCGGAAATCAATAAACCTACATCGAAGTATGGGGCGTTATAGCGCCCCTCTCCCAATACGTATTCCATAAATAAAATCGTCGATTAAAAAACTTTGGATGCAACCCTGCGTATGGTATCGCTCTGCCCCATCGTATAGAAATGCAGACAAGGCACCCCGAACTTAATCAGTTCCTTGCTCTGGTTAATACACCATTCAATCCCCACGTCTTTCACCTGTGCATCCGTCGAACATTTATCAACCTGCTCCAGCAAATCCTGGGGTATATCAATATTAAAAAGCTTGGGTAATATGGTGCTCTGCTTTTTGGTAGTCAGTATTTTCAGTCCGGGAATAATGGGTACGTTAATATCCATTTTCCGGCATTCGTTTACAAACTCGATAAATTTCCTGGTGTCAAAAAACATCTGTGTCACAATGTATTCAGCCCCCTCCTCAACTTTACGTTTCAGATTTTTAAGATCAAAAATAAGGTTAGGCGCCTCAAAATGTTTTTCCGGGTATCCCGCCACACCAATGCAAAAGCTTGTTGGAGCCACTTCCACAAGATCCTCCTCCATGTAATGACCCTTGTTCATACGCACCACCTGCTTCACCAGATCCTGCGCATAATGATGTCCGCCAGGTTCCGGAACAAAAGTTCCTTCCGATTTAATCGCATCCCCCCTGAGAGCAAGCACATTGTCAATCCCCAGAAAGTGAAGATCAATAAGCGCATTCTCTGTTTCCTCCCTTGTAAATCCCCCGCAGATAATATGTGGAACAACATCGATCTTATACTTGTTGATAATAGCAGCACAAATGCCCACCGTACCGGGACGTTTACGAATACTCACCTTTTCCAGAAAACCGCCTTCGCGTTTTTTGTAAACATATTCTTCGCGGTGATACGTTACATCAATAAAAGAAGGTTTAAAATCGAGCAACGGATCAATGGCGTCAAAGATCGATTGTATACTTTTCCCTTTCAACGGCGGAAGTATTTCAATCGAAAACAAAGGAGATGTACGGTTCTTAATGTGCTCGGTAACCTTCATGTGCTTTTGCCTCTACTAGTATTGGCTGTCTTTTAAATGTCTTTTAAACTTTAGTATTCGTTGACAATTAATTACTGATCGTTTGCTACTAATAAGGGCGCTAAATTAGGCAATTCTTTGTAGATTTGCAGCCCTCTATGGAAAACATACGCAACTTCTGCATCATCGCCCACATCGATCACGGCAAGAGTACCCTGGCCGACCGCCTGCTCGAGATGACCAAAACCATTTCGAAAAGAGACATGGAGGCTCAGGTTCTCGATGACATGGATCTCGAAAAAGAAAGAGGCATCACTATCAAGAGCCATGCGATTCAGATGGAACACATTTACAAAGACAAAAACTACATACTCAACCTCATCGACACCCCCGGTCATGTCGACTTCTCCTACGAAGTATCCCGCTCCATAGCTGCCTGCGAAGGCGCACTCCTGCTGGTCGATGCCGCCCAGGGCATACAGGCACAGACCATTTCCAACCTCTACCTCGCACTCGACCAGGGCCTCGAAATCATTCCCGTCCTCAATAAAATTGATTTGCCAAGCGCCAACCCCGAAGAAGTAAAAGACCAGATCGTCGAACTCATTGGGTGCAAACGCGAAGACATCATGGTCGCCTCCGGAAAAACAGGGCAGGGCGTCATGGAAATCCTCGATGCCATCATCGGGCGCGTTCCGGCTCCCAAAGGCGACCCCAAAGCTCCGCTACAGGCGCTCATATTCGATTCCGTATTCAACCCCTTCAGAGGTATCATAGCCTACTTCCGCATCATGAACGGAGAACTCCGGAAAAACGACAAAGTTAAATTCGTGGCCACCGACCGCGAATACAACGCCGACGAAGTCGGAATCCTGAAAATGACCCTCATTCCAAAAGACACCCTGAGTGTCGGAGACGTAGGGTACATCATTTCCGGTATCAAACAAGCCAACGAAGTAAAAGTCGGCGACACCATCACGCATGTCATCAACCCTTGCACCGAAATGATCAAAGGCTTTGAGAACGTAAAGCCCATGGTATTTGCCGGAATCTATCCCGTCGACACCGAAGATTTCGAAGAGCTTCGTTCCTCCATGGAAAAACTCAAGCTCAACGACGCCTCCCTCACCTGGGAGCCCGAAAGCTCCGCTGCACTTGGCTTTGGCTTCCGCTGCGGATTCCTGGGCATGCTCCACATGGAAATCATTCAGGAACGCCTCGAACGCGAATTCAACATGAGCGTCATCACCACCGTTCCCAACGTATCCTACATTGCCTACACCACAAAAGGCGAGCGACTCGACCTGCGCAACCCCTCCGACTTCCCCGACCCCAGCAAGCTCGAACGCGTCGAAGAACCCTATATCAAAGCAAACATCATAACCAAATCCGAATTCGTAGGACCCGTCATGAACCTCTGCATGGACAAGCGCGGCATCATCCAAAACCAGATTTACCTCACAGCCGACCGCGTCGAACTCGTATTCGAAATGCCCCTGGGCGAAATTGTATTCGACTTCTACGACAAACTCAAAAGCATCTCAAAGGGCTACGCCTCCTTCGATTATCACCCGATCGACTACAAAGCCTCCGACCTGGTCAAGATGGACATCCTCATCAACGGCGACCCCATTGATGCCTTGTCTGCCCTGATACACCGCAGCCGTTCCTACGACTTCGGAAAAAAAATCTGCGAAAAGCTCAAAGAACTCATCCCCAAGCAACAGTTCCAGATCGCCATACAAGCCGCCATAGGTGCCAAAATCATCTCGCGCGAAACCATCTCCGCCATGCGCAAAGACGTCACAGCCAAATGCTACGGCGGCGACATCTCCCGCAAACGCAAACTGCTCGAAAAACAAAAAGAAGGCAAAAAACGCATGCGCCAGATCGGAAGCGTCGAAATCCCTCAGAGCGCCTTCATGGCCGTCCTCAAACTCAACGATTAAACCACTTTGTTTCACTCCTGTGTTCTTGCCTGCCCTGCCTCCGCAGGCATGGCGCAGACACAACTTCATCAGTTCTTCATCTGGTATAGGGTACTAAAAGGGGCATACCTTTCTGAAGGTGTTTATTTCCCCCTGATCGGCCCGCTTACTTTTTAAACTGCAACCTGAAAACACTCCCTGCAGGGCTATTATCCGAAACGCGAATTTCACCTCCGTGTTCACGGACAATCGAACTGACAATATACAATCCCAACCCGGTCCCCTTCGCGGTCCGCGTTTCTTCGCGGCCCACCCGGTAAAACTTATCAAAAATCTGTTTCTTCTCAGCATCCGAAATACCACAACCCTGATCGGCCACTTCTAAAACAATCAAGTCCCCATCCCGCTTCAACTCAACCCTTATTTCCGATTCCCGGGGCGAATACTTACACGCATTGTCCAGTAAATTCAACACAACAGATTCAAAATAAAAAGCATCCATATTAAATTGAATTCCTTCCCGGATGCCAGTCACCAGCCGGTGCGATCCAACCAGCCCCTTTCTCGAAAGCAACTTGTTCATGAAAGCAGAAAAATCCTGCACCTGCCTGTCCGGATGAATCCGCTCCCGGTCAATCTGGGCGGCGAGCAAAATGGTCGAGACCAAAGCGTTCAGGCGGTCGGTATCGCTGATGGCATTGGTCAGTATTTCTTTCTGTTTTTCCTTGTCCAGGTCCCGAAGCAGTAACGTTTCCAGTTGCAAACGGGCAGAGGCAATAGGTGATTTCAGTTCGTGTGTTACCGAAAGCAGAAAATTACTCTGCTGGCGGGCAAGTTGGGTCTCTTTTCTGAACGTCCGGCGCACCCGTATCGCCCCGATAAACAGAATAACCAAAAAAACAATTCCCTCCCCGGCTACCATGGTCCATTTTTTGGTCAGCCCCACCATCAGGTATCCCCACCAGATGAATTGCAGAACCACATAACCCAACAGCAGGTAAAATCCGATCAGAGAAGCCGATTTTCGGTTTTTAAACATCGCCCAAATTTACAGAATCCCAAGGTTTATGGCTATTTAATTTC
>Ga0207063_1219_pt1 | contig 11112 bp, 12 predicted proteins | sample Alteio_BWMinCont_29_FD_153462 | JGI IMG/M metagenome (GOLD analysis project Ga0207063, IMG submission 153462) | Enriched cells from forest soil in Barre Woods Harvard Forest LTER site, Petersham, Massachusetts, United States -... | ecosystem: Environmental > Terrestrial > Soil > Temperate forest >...
TTGAGATGGTCATGCTGACCGAACAGGATATTCAGGCTTAACTCATGGCAAGTTTGCGGGAGATTATTCGCGTGTTGGAACGCCACGGCTTTCGTATAAAATCTCAAAACGGTAGCCATGTGAAACTGATAAAAGGCGAAAATTATACTATTGTGCCACATCCAAGAAAGGATATGCCGATAGGAACGTTTTCATCTATCGTTAAGCAATCAGGGTTAACCAAACTGGATTTTGAGAATTGATTATGACCAAAACATTGATGCATATCGAAGGCATGAACGGGCAGGTGGAGCTGCTGCCCGACCGCGTGGTGATTCACCGCAAGGGGTTATGGAACGCTTTTTCTTATGGCCTTAACGCCAAGCGCGAGATTCCGCTCGGCGCGCTTACGGAAGTGGCGCTTAAACCGGCGGGGCTGCTGGTATTCGGCGAAATCGAATTCGTCAGCGGCGGGCGCATGATGCAAGCCAGGAAAACAGCCAATCCCAACGCCGTTAAATTCCGGCGTGACAAAAATGCAGCCTTCGAAGCGCTCAAGGAAAAGATTTTTGAAATCATCAATCAGCAACAGCGCCAGCAGAAATAGCCATGCCCAAACTGACCATTGACGGAATTGAAATCGAAGTCGAGCCGGGAACGGTAATCATCCAGGCCTGCGAGCGGCTGGGCATCGAGATTCCGCGCTTCTGCTATCATGAGCGCCTGGCTATCGCCGGCAATTGCCGCATGTGCCTGGTCGAGGTTTCGCCCGGCCCGCCCAAACCGCAGGCCAGTTGCGCGCTGCCCTGCGCCGATAACATGGTGGTCAAAACCAATACGCCGATGGTGAAAAAAGCGCGCGAGGGCGTGATGGAATTCCTGCTCATCAACCACCCGCTCGACTGCCCGATCTGCGACCAGGGCGGCGAGTGCGACCTGCAGGATCAGGCGCTGTATTATGGCGCCGGCAAAAGCCGCTACCGCGAGATGAAACGCGCCGTCGAGGATAAATACATGGGGCCGGTGATCAAAACGCAGATGACGCGCTGCATCCATTGCACGCGCTGCATCCGCTTCGCCGAAGACATCGCCGGCGTGCCGGAATTGGGCGCATTTGGCCGCGGTGAGCACATGGAAGTCGGCACCTATGTTGAGAAAGCAATAACGTCCGAACTCTCCGGCAATCTCGTCGATATTTGCCCGGTCGGCGCGCTGACATCGCGGCCATACGCCTTCGTCGCGCGCCCGTGGGATTTGAAGAAAACCGAATCGATTGACGTGATGGACGCGGTCGGCTCTAACATCCGCATTGATTCCCGCGGCGAGGCGGTGTTGCGCGTGCTGCCGCGCGTACATGAGGACATCAACGAGGAATGGATTTCCGACAAGACGCGCCATGCCTGCGACGGCTTGCGCGTGCAGCGCCTCGACCGGCCTTATATTCGCAATGCGGAGGGCAAGCTCATCGAGGCGACGTGGCCGCAGGCGCTGGCTTTGGTCGCCGAATGGATGAAACGCCTGCAACCGGATGAAATGGCGGCGCTGGCGGGCAATCTTGCTTGCGGCGAAAGCATCATGGCCTTGCGCGATTTATTGGATAACCTTGGTGTCGCCAGCCGCGACTGCCAGCCGGACGGCACGCGCTTCGACGCCGCAAACCGCGCCCATTATTTGTTCAACACCACCATCGCCGGCATCGAGCAGGCCGATGTCTGCCTGCTTATCGGCACCAATCCGCGCCGCGAAGCATCCATCGTCAACGCCCGCCTGCGCAAGGCCTGGCGCAATGGACTTAAAGTTTATAACCTCGGCGCTGAGGCCGATTTGACCTATCCTTATGAAACCCTGGGCAATGATCCGCGCCTTCTCGCCCGGATTGCCGAAGGAGATGATCCGCTGGCGGAAATCCTGACCGCCGCTAAAAAGCCGATGCTTATCCTGGGAACAGGCGCGCTGGCGCGTCCCGACGGTGCGGACATTTTCGCCGCGGCGCGGGCGATTGCTGATCGTTATGGCTTCGTCAAGGATGGTTGGAACGGTTTCAACGTATTGCATCATGCGGCGGCGAGGGCAGGGGCGCTTGATCTCGGTTTCGTACCGGCGGAAGGCGGAAAAGCGCTCAGCAAAATCCTCGACGGTTGCCGCCGCGAAGAAATTAAGCTGGTATATCTGCTCGGCGTCGATGAATTCGATATGGAACGGCTGGGCAATGCTTTCGTTGTCTACCAGGGGCATCATGGCGACGCCGGAGCGCATTGGGCCGATGTCGTCCTGCCCGGCTGCGCCTACACCGAAAAAGATGCGACCTATGTCAACCTCGAAGGCCGCGTGCAGCAGACGAAACGCGCCGTGTTCCCGCCCGGCCAGGCCAAAGAGGATTGGGCGATCATCCGCGCCCTGTCCGATGCGCTCGGCAAACCGCTTCCCTATGACAATCTGGCGCAACTGCGCCAGCGCATGGAAAAAGCCGCGCCGCATTTTGCAAATGTTGGGGAAATCGTTTCCGCCGCCTGGCCGAAAGCGCCGGAGCATGGCGAGTTCCGCATTTCCGGCGCGCCTTTGGAAGAATTCATCACTAATTTCTACATGACTGACCCCATCAGCCGCGCCAGCAAGACAATGGCGGAATGCACGAAGGAAATATTGGGGCAGGGGATGAGGAAGGTGGCGTGATATGACAGAGAGTGGATTAGGCGATAATCTTGATGATCCATTGGAGAAATACAAAAAAGCTCGACGCACTAAATTTGATGGTAGTCGTTTGTCGATGAAAGAGATTACGAGCATAGCTAAAAGGACTATAGATGCGCCTCACGATGCGGACGGTGTCATTCTTGATTATCTATGCCGCCAGCAATGGATTATAGAAGATATTGCTAAGAAAAAAGGATTATCAGATCTGGAGACTCAATTACTTATAAAGCGACTAAGAGAAGAGTTGGAAATAAGAAGGCAACGAGGCGAGCAAGGTGGGGAGCTTTTGCGTTAGGATATGGCAGATTTTATTCAGCTCATTATGCCCCTCCTTCTCATCATCCTCCACATCCTTTATGTGGTGCTGCCGCTGATTGTCTGCGTCGCCATGCTGACTTATTATGAGCGCAAGGTAATCGCGGCGATGCAGTTGCGCAAAGGGCCGAACGTCGTCGGGTTCCTGGGGCTATTGCAGCCGTTCGCCGATGGCCTAAAATTATTATTCAAGGAAACCATCCTGCCGTCGCAGGCGAGCAAAATCGTGTTCCTGGCCGCGCCGATGCTGACCTTTTCGCTGGCGCTGGTCGGCTGGGCGGTGATTCCGATTACGCCTAATTTCGTCATCGCCAACATCAATGTCGGCGTGCTTTATCTTTTCGCTATTTCCTCGCTCGGCGTTTACGGCATCATCATGGCCGGCTGGGCCAGCAACTCGAAATACGCCTTCCTCGGCGCCATCCGCTCCAGCGCGCAAATGGTGAGTTACGAAGTATCGATCGGCTTCGTCATCGTCACCGTGCTGCTCATGGTCGGCTCGCTTAATTTAGGCGACATCGTGCGCGCTCAAGGAGGCGGCATCGCGCATTGGAACGCGTTTGGCATATTATTCCCGATGTTCATCGTGTTTTTCATCTCGGCGCTGGCCGAAACCAACCGCCATCCGTTCGACCTGCCCGAGGCCGAGGCTGAGCTGGTAGCCGGTTATAACGTCGAATATTCGGCGATGAGCTTCGCGCTGTTTTTTCTCGGCGAATACGCCAACATGATTTTAATGAGCGGCATGACGAGCATCCTGTTCCTCGGCGGCTGGCAGCCGCCGCTGGACATCAAGCCGTTTACTTATGTGCCGGGCGGCATCTGGTTCATCGCCAAGATATTGGTCTGCCTCTTCGTCTTCATCTGGGCGCGGGCGACGCTGCCGCGCTACCGCTACGACCAGCTGATGCGCCTGGGCTGGAAAGTGTTTCTGCCGCTATCGCTGCTGTGGGTGGTGCTGACGGCGGCGTATATTGTTTATATAAAAGGATAATTGACATTATAGTAAGAAAGTATTACTATCTTACATTATGCAGAGCGAGTTCATCACCTCCCGATTGACCAGCAAGAGCCAGACGGTTATTCCACTGGCCATCCGCCGCCGCCTCGGCCTCGAGCCCGGCGACATGATCCGCTATCGCGTACGGGGTAAAAAAATCGCCATCGAAAAAATCAGTGACGATACTGATGAATTTGACCCGTTCTCAGCCTTTACCGAATGGGCAAGTCCAGAAGATGATGAGGATTTTGCCCATTTATGAGCGAGGATCCTCATTCATGGGATGTGGTGGTGGTGCCGTTTCCCTATAGCGATAAAAAAGCGGAGAAACGGCGTCCCGCCGTCATTTTTTCCTCTCAAAAACTTCACGAGCGTCATGGCATTTACTGGATGGCGATGATTACTTCGGCGCGTCATGTCCGCGTTGAAGGAGACATCGCCGTTCACGATTATACGAAGGCTGGGCTGGTATTGCCATGCTTTATTCGTCCCGCTAAGATCGCCGCTTTCGAGCGGTCGCGTATTTTACGGGTGATTGGCTCGGTAAAGAATGCGGAAAGGAAAGCTGTGAAAGCATTTGTCAGGAAGCATCTGGCCGTGTAATTGTTTTACATGGAAACATTCGCTTCATGGCTGGTCGATGTGGTGCAGGGGTTAGGCTATATCGGCCTGTTCGTCACCATGTTTTTCGGCAATGCGCTGGTACCGATTCCGGTCGAGGCCATCATGATTCCGGCCGGGTATATCGTGCAGCAGGGGGAAATGAGCCTGTTTGGCGTCATGGCCAGCGCCATCTTCGGCGATATCGGCGGTTCGTTGTTTTCTTATTACATCGCGCGGCATTTCGGACGCCGCTTTCTGTTCGCCTACGGCAAATATCTGTTTTTCACCCACGACAGAATAGAAATGCTCGACCGCTTTTTCGCCAGCCACGGCGAAATTTCGGTGCTGACCGGCCGGCTGGTGCCGGGACTGCGGCATTTCATGGCCTTTCCCGCCGGGCTGTCGCACATGAACGTCAAAAAATTCGTTATCTATACCGGCGTTGGCGGTGGACTATGGATGTCAATCTTGGTATTGGTGGGCTACATCATCGGCGGCAATAAGGCGCTGGTCAGGCATTACATGCCGTATGTCGAAGGCGCGATCATCGGAGCGGTCATCATGATGATCGTGTGGTACGTGCGGCGGCATCGCAGGAAAGTAAAGGAGCAACCCAATGGTACGGCTTGATAAAGCGGCGCGCGCGTTTTTGCTGGCCGAATTGGTCGCGGGCTTCGCCATTACGCTCAAATATTTCTTCAAAAAACCCGTCACCATCAATTATCCGTTCGAGAAAGGCCCGCTGTCGCCCCGTTTCCGCGGCGAACATGCGCTGCGGCGTTATCCCAACGGCGAAGAACGCTGCATCGCCTGCAAGCTGTGCGAGGCGATCTGCCCGGCGCAGGCCATCACCATCGAAGCCGAAGTGCGCGAGGACGGCTCGCGGCGCACGACGCGCTACGACATCGACATGACCAAATGCATTTATTGCGGTTTCTGCCAGGAAGCCTGCCCGGTCGATGCCATCGTCGAAGGCCCCAATTTTGAATACGCCGCCGAAACCCGCGAGGAATTATTCTACAACAAGGACAAGCTGCTGGCCAACGGCGACCGCTGGGAACCGGCTCTGGCGGCGAATCTTGAGGCGGATAAGGAGTATAGGTAAGTTTACATGAAAAAAGTTTTGATGCTCGGCCTCACCATTTTATTGCTGCTAGTAATAGATCATTTTGTAACGGGCAATTCTATGAGTAATAACAATTCTATGAGTAATAATAAGTGGGAAGAGCGTTGGGAAGAGCTTGGAGAAGTGCTTACAGTGATTCCTTACAGTATCGCGGTGGGTAGTGCTCCGTGCCTCGTTATCAGACCAGAGGCTTCCAAGGTTCAGCAAATTGTCGATGCGAAACTGAAACCTATCCTGGAGACAGGTAACGAGAAACATATGCATGTCTATCTTAATAATAATACACGACAACATGATGCTTCGATTGATGTACAAAACTTTCAGAAGTTGGGCACACTAAAAACTTATAAAAGTATAGAATGCTCAGTAGGTTGTTCTCGCACGTCTTGGGCTGATTTAACTAAATACGATGCTCATTGCACGGGCACTGTCGAATTTTCCAATGGTCAAGTATTAGTGAGCACAAATTTAATAGCACAACGTGATGATTGGGAACTTTTAGATATCAATGTATGGTATCCTTATTCAAAACATTAGCCCAATGGCCGCTATCCTCACCACCCTCATCTTCTATCTTTTCTCCGCCGTCACCCTATTCTCGGCGGTGATGGTGATTTCGTCGAAAAATCCGGTGCATTCGGTGTTTTTTCTGATACTAGCGTTCTTTAATTCGGCGGGATTATTCATTTTGCTCGGCGCTGAGTTCATCGCCATGATTTTAGTCATCGTCTATGTCGGCGCGGTTGCGGTGTTGTTTTTATTCGTGGTCATGATGCTCGACATTGATTTCAGCGAGATGCGGGCGGGTTTCCTGCGCTATCTGCCGATGGGCTTGAGCCTAGCCGCCATCGTATTTTTTGAATTATTCTTTGTATTTTATCTCTCGCTCACCCATCCTACCGCTCTCGCTCCGGCGCAGCAGGCCATTCCCGACAGCGCGCACATCAGCAATACGCAGGCCATCGGCAACGTGCTCTATACCTATTATCTGTATCCGTTCCAGCTTTCGGGCGTCATCCTGCTCATCGCCATGATCGGCGCGATTACGCTGACGCTGCGCGCCCGCCCGAACGTACGCAAACAAAATATTGCCCATCAATTGGCGCGAACGAAAGCGCAAGGCGTGGAGATTGTAAAGGTAGAGACGGGGAGGGGAATATAATGGAACAGCATTTCTTCGGCAGCATCGGCATCATGCATTACTTGGTATTATCCAGCTTGCTGTTCACGCTCGGCATCTGCGGCATATTTTTAAATCGCAAGAATGTTATCACCATCCTGATGTCGATTGAATTGATATTGCTCTCGGTCAACATCAATTTCGTGGCGTTTTCGGTCAAGCTCGGCGATCTAACCGGCCAGATATTCGCCATGTTCGTGCTCACCGTGGCGGCGGCGGAAGCCGCCATCGGCCTTGCCATTTTAGTGATTTATTTCCGCAACCGCGGCACCATCGCCGTGGAAGATGTCAATATGATGAAGGGATAAATATGATCTCTCTCATCGTATTCCTGCCCTTATTCGCCGCGCTCATCGTTGGCCTCAGCGTACGCATCATCAGCCCTAAGCTGGCGCATTGGCTGACCTGCGGCGCGATGGCGCTTTCGGCGTTATTGTCGGGGCTGGTGTTCAGGGAATTTGCCGGAATCGCCATGTCACACGAAGGCTGGCGCGAGTTGGTCGGCAGCGCGGGGCTGGTGTATAAAATTAATATCGCGCCGTGGATAACGTCTGGCGATTTCACTGCCGGGTGGACACTGCGCGTCGATGCGCTGACGGCGGTGATGCTGCTGGTGGTAACGTGGGTGTCGGCGGTGGTGCATGTTTATTCGGTCGGCTACATGCACGACGATCCGCACCAGCCGCGCTTCATGGCCTATCTGTCGCTGTTCACTTTTTTCATGCTCATGCTGGTGACGTCGGACAATCTGGTGCAATTATTCCTCGGCTGGGAAGGCGTGGGCTTATGCTCGTATTTGCTGATTGGTTTCTGGTTCAAAAAGCCATCGGCCAACGCGGCGGCGATCAAGGCATTCCTCGTCAACCGCGTCGGCGATTTCGGCTTCGCGCTGGGGATTTTCGCTACCTACTGGCTGTTCGGCAGCGTTTATTTCGATGCGATTTTTGCTGCCGCTAAAGCGCATAGCGGCGATACCATGCAATTCCTCGGCCACGATTTTCATGCGCTGACGCTTATCTGCATTTTGCTCTTCATCGGCGCGATGGGAAAATCGGCGCAGATCGGCCTGCACACCTGGCTTCCCGATGCGATGGAAGGCCCAACGCCGGTGTCCGCTCTTATCCATGCCGCAACGATGGTGACGGCGGGCGTGTTCATGGTGGCGCGGCTGTCGCCGTTGTTCGAGCAATCGCAGACAGCACTCAACGTGGTTTGCATCATCGGCGCGCTGACGGCGTTTTTCGCCGCTACCGTCGGGCTAGTGCAGAACGACATCAAGCGCGTCATCGCCTATTCGACCTGCTCGCAGCTCGGCTATATGTTTTTCGCCTGCGGCGTCGGCGCGTATGCCGCCGCTATTTTTCACCTGATGACGCATGTGTTTTTCAAGGCGCTGCTGTTCCTCGGCGCGGGGTCGGTCATTCACGGCATGTCAGGCGAACAGGACATGCGCAACATGGGCGGCATCTGGCGGAAAATGCCGATTACCTATGCTTATATGTGGATTGGTTCGCTGGCGCTGGCCGGAATTCCGTGGTTCGCCGGATATTATTCCAAGGACATGATTCTGGAATCGGCCTATGCAGCGGGCGGCGTCGGGCGGTTTGCGTTTTGCCTCGGCATCGCGGCGGCGTTCATGACGGCGTTTTATTCCTGGCGGCTGATATTCATGACGTTCCACGGCAAGTCCCGCGCCTCGCATGAAGTCATGCACCATGTCCATGAATCGCCGGGCATCATGCTGAAACCATTGCTGCTGCTAGCTTTTGGCGCGGTATTTTCCGGCATGATCGGTTATCATATCGGGCTGGTATCGCCGGACGGCGCATATTGGCAGAATTCGCTGCCCTTCCAGTCCGTTCTCGAAGAGGCGCATCAGGTACCACATTGGGTCGGACTATTGCCGTTGCTCATGGCGCTATCGGGCATCGCGCTGGCGTGGCTTTTTTATATCAGGAATACGGCGATGCCGGTGTGGCTGGCGACGGATTTTCCGCTGCTGTATCGCTTTTTCCTCAATAAATGGTATTTTGATGAGCTTTATGATTTCCTGTTCGTGCGCCCGGCCAAGCGCTTCGGTTATTATTTGTGGAAATTTTGGGATGAAAAAATCATCGACGGCCTCGGTCCCAACGGCGCGGCATTGGCGACATATTTGTCCGCCGAGCGGGTCAGCCGCCTGCAAACCGGCTATGTCTATCACTACGCCTTCGCCATGCTGGCCGGATTTTTGCTTATCGTAAGTTGGGTGGTGTTTGGATGAGTAAACAAATCAATGGAAGGATTTTTTGTATGAAAAGAGATAAAAAAGATAAAATTACTGTTCGCGAACATCCTCGGGTGAAGGAGTTGTATCACGAAATAATCGAAAATGAGTCTTATAGTGACGAGGGCTATTATTTGTTGCGGGAGATTATAAATCAATTGAGTGAGAGGTTGCAAAAACCGCCAGAATATTTTGCTACGAAAGTACAAGCTATTGGGGGGGATAGTTTAGATCTCACTCAGGATGGTAAAGGACTCATCAGAAAACTTGCAAGACTGTTGTTCCAGGCAGAACGGCAGGAAAACACTCACTTTTTGGGTGTTGATATTTTTAACAAGGCAACTGACTTGGTGGATACTCTCGTAGCGATGAATAGAAATAATCCTGAACCAGATGAGCAGCAATTATGAGGCGTAAGCCCGGGAATAACCCATATGCGCGAGGGTTGATGTGCTAACCACGCTCATCCTTCTGCCCCTGCTCGGCGCGTTGATTATCATGCTGTTCGCCCGCGGCGAAAACGAACATTCCGCCGATGAAGCGCGCTATATTGCGCTGTTCACCACCTGCATCACTTTCCTCGTATCCTTGTATGCCTGGATTGGATTCGACGGCGGCACGGCGGATTTCCAGTTCGTCGAAAAGCACGAATGGTTCGTCGGATTCAACATCGGCTACTATCTCGGCATCGACGGCATTTCGCTGTTCATGTTGCTGCTCACCACCTTCCTGATGCCGATTTGTATCTTATGCAGTTGGCAATCCATCCGCCATCGCGTGCGCGCTTTCATGGTCAGTTTCCTGTTGCTGGAATCGATGGTCATCGGCGTATTCTGCGCACTCGACGTCGTGATGTTCTATGTTTTCTTCGAGGGTATGCTGATCCCGATGTATCTCATCATCGGCATCTGGGGCGGCAAGCAGCGCATCTATGCGGCGTATAAATTTTTCCTCTATACCTTTGCCGGTTCGGTGTTGTTTTTAGTTGCTGTGCTCTACCTTTATTTCGCATTCGGCACGACCAGCATTCCCGAGTTGATAAAAGCCGCGCCGCACCTGGCGCTGCCGGTGCAGAAATGGCTGTGGCTGGCGATGCTGGCGTCGTTCGCCGTGAAAGTTCCGATGTGGCCGGTGCATACCTGGCTGCCCGACGCGCATGTGCAGGCGCCGACGGCAGGATCGGTTATCCTGGCCGGTATCCTGCTCAAAATGGGCGCGTACGGATTTTTGCGTTTTTCGCTGCCGATGCTGCCCGATGCCTCGCATTATTTCGCACCGCTGATATTCGGGCTTAGCGTCATCGCGGTGATTTACACCTCGCTGGTGGCGCTGATGCAACAGGACATGAAGAAGCTCATCGCCTATTCGTCGGTGGCACATATGGGCTTCGTCACCATCGGCATTTTCACCTTCAACATGCAGGGCATCGAGGGCGCGATTATCCAAATGATTTCGCACGGTCTTGTCTCCGGCGCGCTGTTCCTCTGCGTCGGCGTCGTCTATGACCGGCTGCACACGCGTGAAATTGCGCGCTACGGCGGCGTTGTCAATGTCATGCCTAAATACGCGGCGATATTCATGTTTTTCACGCTGGCCGCCGTCGGATTGCCATCGACATCGGGCTTCGTCGGCGAGTTTTTAGTATTGCTCGGCGCGTTCAAAGCCAATACATGGGTGGCATTCCTGGCGACCAGCGGCGTCGTGCTCGGCGCGGCTTATATGCTATGGCTGTACCGCCGCGTCGTATTCGGCGAGGTGGCGCATGACGATGTCAGAACCATGCAGGAAATGAATGGCCGCGAGATGACGTTCTTTGTTCCTATCGTGCTGCTGGTGCTATGGATTGGCCTCTATCCGAAGCCGTATTTCAGCGCGATGGATGCGTCAGTCAAACAACTTATTATACAAACAACCATTAGCAATCAGCATACTGAACTTCGCTCCCCCCT
>Ga0207063_1221_pt1 | contig 11005 bp, 13 predicted proteins | sample Alteio_BWMinCont_29_FD_153462 | JGI IMG/M metagenome (GOLD analysis project Ga0207063, IMG submission 153462) | Enriched cells from forest soil in Barre Woods Harvard Forest LTER site, Petersham, Massachusetts, United States -... | ecosystem: Environmental > Terrestrial > Soil > Temperate forest >...
CACCGAGGTAAACCCAAACATCACCACCAAACCCGAATCGGTAAACAAAGATCCTTACGGCGAAGGCTGGATGATCAAGGTAACAATCGGCAATGCTTCAGAAATTGCAGGGCTTATGGATGCTTCGGCGTATAAGGCGCTTATCGGGAAGTAAGCTTTTTTAGCGAAATGCTGAACGAAGAGAAGTATTCATGAATTCAAAAAAAAGAATAAAATGAATGAGTAATAGCCATTAGCGAATGGGGCCAGATCATATCTGGCTTAGCTGTACCCAAAGTGTTTGAGTTTCCCCTCATTATTCCGCCAATCCTTATCCACTTTTACGAATAATTCCAGGAAAACCTTTTTATTCAGAAAGGCCTCCATGTCCTTACGGGCATCTGTACCCAGGCGTTTGAGGTTTTTTCCCTGGTGTCCGATCAGGATTCCTTTTTGGGAATCCCTCTCCACAAGAATGATAGCGCTGATTTTGATAATGTTTTCCTCATCCTTAAAAGATTCGATCACCACTTCCACCGAATATGGAATCTCCTTATCATAAATCATCAACACCTTTTCCCTTATAATTTCCGAAACAAAAAAGCGCTGGGTCTTATCCGTCAGTTCCTCCTTGTCATAATAGGCTGGGGAAACCGGAATAAGGGAAATAATCTTATCAAAAATATAAGTCAAATTGAATTTTTCCAGTGCTGACACCAGAATAATCTCGGCTTTTGGAAGCAATTTCGTCCAGTATTGTACCTTCTGTTCCAGAAACTCCTGCTTCGTCAGATCTATTTTATTGATTAAAAGCAATACAGGTACACTTGCTGTTTTTATCTTCTCCAGTAAGCTTTCCTCTACCGGTTCCCTGTCTGTAACATCCGTCACAAACAAAATCACATCCGCATCAATAAGGGCAGTCTCCACAAAAGCCATCATCTTCTCGTGGAGCTTATATCCGGGCTTCATAATGCCCGGGGTATCCGAATAGACAATCTGGAAATCCTCCCCGTTCACAATCCCCATAATCCGGTGCCGGGTAGTCTGGGCCTTAGAGGTTATAATCGATAGTTTTTCCCCCACCAGGGCATTCATCAGGGTCGATTTACCCACATTGGGGTTCCCTACAATATTTACAAAACCTGCCCTGTGTTCACCCATCGTCCCCGCTTAAAATTTGTTAATAAGAATTTGATTGTTTACAAAGAAACTAAATATATCTTTGCTGTCCTATAATGCGGGATAGAGCAGTGGTAGCTCGTTGGGCTCATAACCCAAAGGTCGTAGGTTCGAATCCTGCTCCCGCTACCAATCAAATCACAATAAACCCTTGTAAATCAAAGATTTACAAGGGTTTTGTTTTTGAAGTAAAACAGAAACTTGTTTCGGGTTTTACGGAAAAAACAAAACCTGTTTTGCCTGAGGCAAAAAGGTTTATTTGTTGATTTGATTGAGTTTAAAGCCCCTCTCTCAGGATCAGCGGAGCTAATCCTGGTATGAATGACATAGGAAAGGGGCCGTGGTTTATTTGGCGATTTGCTGAGTTTAAAGCAATTTTCCAGGACCGGCGCAGCTATTCCTGTTCCTTGGCAACTTGAATATTTGCCTGCAGCAGTACATCTTCACTAACCTCCTGATCGCCGCCAGCAGTCAGTTTGTTGTAGTTAATTCCAAAGTCCCTTCGACTTATTGTTGCGGTTAATTCAAAGCCGGCTTTGGCATTTCCCCTGCTATCCTTGTTAAAGCCACCAAAATCAACGATTGCCCTGATTTCTTTTGAAATACCTTTTATTGTAAGGGTTCCAGATAGGATATAGCCGCCTCTTTTTGATTTTAAGAAGGTTGTTGACCTGAAGGTAATAAAAGGGTGATTTTCAACATCGAAGAATTCTGCACCCTTCAATTGTTTATCCCGGATTTCCAGGTTGCTTGTGAGGCTATTCGCTTCGATTGAAAATTCAATCTTTGCATTCTCAAAATCATCAGATTGTGTTGTTACTTCTCCGTTAAAGGTTTTAAATGATCCGGTCAGAGTCGAAATCAGCAGGTGTTTTACCTTAAACTGTACCTCGGAGTGCATCGGGTCTATTTTCCACTTTGTTTTTTGTAATACAGCTGTTGTTTCCATATTGATTTAATTTTAAGAAATTACATTTCAAATTCGGCAAATAGCTCTTTGTCAAATTCCTCACGTTCTCTTAATACGAACGCTTCCAATTCGTCAAGGATCGATTCTTCTTCGTCCAGAATGGATTCTTCCTCCTGAAACGAAATGTCAACAGTTTCAATGTTTTTTTTACCGGGCTCAAAGGGTTTCATTGTATTTTTTTTTGAAGTGTTTTTTTTGAATTTTTTCATGATAAGGATTTTTAGCTGTTGTTCATTGTTGCGTAACTCACTGCAGACCTGTAAATTTCAAGCATGACCTTCAGAACGTTGTTCGTCGGTATCACAGCAGCAGTCTCCAGAGCCTCGTTACTCTGTGTGAAAAACAAGATATCATTTAAGGAAATGATTCCTTTGATAATGTGGTTTTGATCTACCACAGGTAGCCGCTTCACCTTTGCTGTTTGCATTGTTTTCAGGGCCATGTTTACATTGTCTTCCGGGTGACAGGTATGTAAATCGGTTTTCATGCAATTTTCGACCTGGTATCCGATGATGTCCGATCCGGACTCTGCCAAAATCAGGCAAATATCCCGATCTGTAATAATTCCAACCAGTTTGCCATTCTCATTGGTTACTGGAATGACGCCGCAATTGTGTGTTGCCATCAGCGTTGCGACTTCTGACAAATCGGATTGTTGACCACAACAAATGACCGCCTTTGTCATTAAATCTCTCACCTTTTTCATCTTAATTGTTTTTAAGTTTAGCTTCACATGATAGTTGAGCTGATCTGTCCGTTCTAAATTATCCGGAATAGCTGAAAGGATAAAAAAATTGTGATAATCGGCAGACTTTTAATTGCAATTGGTAAACCTATGGGGAGAATCGGATTCTTTTTAAACCAGATTAAGGCGCTGAATGAAATTTTTCCAGTGTGATCTGCTGACTGGAATGGGTTTTTTGTTGACAATTACCGTATTGTCATCAATAGCCGAAATTTTATCAATTCGAACGATATAGGAATTGTGTATTCTCAAAAAATGGGAACCGGGCAGTTTGCTTTCTATACCTTTCATTGTGGAGTGAACAACGTATCTTTCTGTCCCTGCATATATACAGATGTAATTGGTCATCGCCTCAATATAAAATATACTCTGGGTATTTATTTTTATCAATTGTGCATCGACTTTTACAAATATGTCTTTGTCCGGAGCGTCCTCGGAGATCCTGAGTTTTCTTTTGGCTTTTAAAACTGATTTTAAAAACCGCTCTTCTGATATTGGTTTGAGTATGTAATCTGTAACATCAAAATCAAAAGCTCTCAATGCATATTTTTCACTGGAGGTAGTAAAAATTACCTGGGTTTCCGACCAATCTACGTATTCCAAAAGCTCTATTCCATTCATCCCCGACATTTCAATATCAAGCAGTATTAAATCTATTTTTTCTTTAAGAATTAAATTCAGGGCCTCACGGGCAGAGCTGCAGATTTTTACAAGGGTCAAAAAGTCAGTTGACTGGACAAGGTTTCCCAATACTTTGCCACACATTTCCTCGTCGTCTACAACGATACAATTCATTCAATATTATTTTTACGGTGTAGGTTCCGGTCCCAATTCCATTCCCTGGAATTGTTTTACCTTGTTATGCAATGTTTTCCTGTTTATGTTCAATATTTCAGATGCTTTCGATTTATTGTAGTTAACTTTTCTTAAAACGTCCATTATCTGCAGGTATTCAGCCTGCAATGCTGCGAGTTTAAGGCTGGAGTTTATTTTTGAAGGAATTCCATTTTGAACAATTTCCTGAATTTTATTTGGATTTGATTGGGATTGAAAAATGAGTTCTTTCGGCAACCACTCCGTGTCTATTGTTTTTTTGTTACAAAGCAGAACAGCTCTCTTGATAACGTTATTCATTTCTCGCAGGTTTCCCGGCCATTTGTAATGTTGAAAAACATGCATGACATCAGGCGAAAAGGATTCGATGTTTTTCCCTGTTTGCAAGTTTGCTTTTTTCAGGAAGTGTAGGGCGAAAATCGGTATATCAAGGTTTCTTTCAGCTAATGGGGGCAAATCAATTGAAAATTCGTTTAGCCGGTGATACAGATCTGTTCTGAATTTCCCTTCTTCGATGGCGTTGATAAGCCTGGCGTTGGAGGCAGCAATGATCCGGATGTCTATGTTTAGTTCTTTGGTTGACCCCAGCCTTTTTAGTTTCCGCTCCTGAATGACCCGAAGAAGTGATACCTGAATGTCATAAGGCAAATTGGCAATTTCATCTAAAAATATCGTGCCTCCATTTGCCAGTTCAAATTGACCTGCTTTCGAAAACAAGGCACCCGTGTAGGCTCCTTTTTCGTGCCCAAACAATTCGCTTCCGGCCAGTTCTTTAGTTAAGGCGCCACAATCAACTGCTATAAAAGGCCCATCTTTGCGCAGACTCTTTGCATGAATACTGGATGCTACTGATTCTTTTCCTGTTCCGCTTTCACCATAAATAATGACGGTATAATTAGAGGGTGCAACTATTTCGATTTGTTCTTCCAGCGCGACTGCTTCCTTGGAATTACCAACAAGCCAGTTGTTTTCATATTTTTTGCTGGTCGTAGATGCTGACAATGAACCCCTGGAAAGCTGACTGGTTGAATCGGGATTAGAAAGCATTGCTTCTTTTGTAATCAATTCAATTTCCTCTGGCAAAACGGGTTTACTTAAATAATTGAATGCTCCATTCTTAATAAGATCAACCGCTGTTTTTATTTCCGAATAGGCCGTGATTACAATCACCTGAATGGAAGGATTGATTTTCTTTATTTCAAGTAACATTTGTTTGCCATCCGTATCCGGTAGCCTGTAATCACAAAAAACGACATCCGCATAATTTACCTTAAGATCATCCAGTGCTTTCTTTCCGTTTGTGAAATAAACTGTTTCATGACCTTTCTTCTTCAAGAACCGGTCAAGCAGCTTGCACATCATTATATCATCATCTATGATTAAAATTTTACCCATGTAGATTATAATTTGGATCTCATCATTGACAATTAACCATTTTTCTGATCAAATTAAAGCAATTAATTTATTGCGCTTAATTCCTTTTCGTTGAACGTTGCTATTTTATCGGTAACTATCGCTGTATACAAGTTAGAATTCAGGCGGTAAAATGTATTTGGCACGATAATTTCTAATTTGTGTGAAACCGCAAGGGATTAAAATGGTTGAAAAAGGCTTCTTTCTTAAAAAAAGGGAAATTAATTCCCTGGTGAGTGTGCTGAATGAATTAATTCGGTATCATTCCATTCGTCTTGAAGGCTACAGGGAGCTTCAGGAACGATTCAGTACATCCGTAGACCTAAATAATTTATTTTCTGAGGCGAGGTCGTTAAGCTACATCTGCAGAGATTATCTTCGAAGATTGATCTTTATTTATGGGCAAGAGCCAGCCCTTGATAGAATTGATGAGAGGGCAATTTTTTCGGTATTTGAAGGAAATGGCAGAAATGAAATGAATGCAAACATGAAGAATATTATTTGGTGGCTTGAAAGAGGGGAAAATCGGCTCCAATTCACGTATGAAAAGGCTTTACAAAAAGGAATTGTGCCTGCATTTATGAACGAAATATTGGCACTGCAAAATCAAAAGTTAGTTGAACAATTTGCACGCATACGAAAAATGAACTTGAAAAAACCGGATAAATTATTCTGTTCCGTTTATTGGTTACGCCTTCAAAAAAAATATCCGGCAACTAATTCATACAAGCATTCGCAAGTACCCGTTTTAAAATAGTACACTACTGAATGAAGTACCCCAAAATGAGAGTTTTTTTACTCTGATTGCTGTTTGGGTGCCCTTGATTACTATTTTTTTGGGTACCCTTGATTACTATTTTGGAGACCTTTTGGATTGGTGTTTTGTACACCTTTGCTATGGACTCTGCGTTAAATAGCTCAAGGCATGGCTATCTTTGGATGGTTTCCTTGGCTATTTTTGGATAGCTTCGAGGGCTGTTAAGTTTGTTATTTTTATGACTCCGTTGTCACGTTCAAGTAACCCTTCTTCCTTAAATTCTGAAATCAGACGGCTTATTGATTCGGATGCAAGTCCGGACAGAGAAGACATAATTTCTCTTTCGAAAACAATGGTGGGTTCGTTCTGATATATTTTGGCCAGAAAAACTATCGCTTCAGCCAGACGTTTTCTTGCCGGATAATAGGCCAGTTTCATCATTCTTAATTCTTTGTCGGCAAGATTTTTTGATAGACGGTTTATAAATGATTTTGCAATTTCACTGCAGGAACTTAACAATTGGGAAAAGTCATTTTTGTTAATCAGGATGACTTCTGAATTTTCCAATGCCATGGCAGATTCTGCATGGTAGGTGTCTCCAAACAATCCGGAATAACCTATGAAATCACCTTCTTTGCAGATATCCAAAATAAACTCTTTTCCATATTCATTTAGTTTGAAAAGTTTTATTTTCCCCGAAACCAGAAAATACAGGAAATTCGACGACTCACCTTCAAGAAAGAGCATATTTTTTTTGAATACCTTTTTATATATTTTAGGATCTGAAAGGAAAGAACTATTGTTTTTTAATTTTGACAATGTCAAAAAAAAGTTGAATCCTTCTGGATTGGTTGTAAATGCTTTTTTTAGCACCCGGTTATTCTGACATGTTTCTTTCAACGCCTGGTTATACGTTTCGTTAACACCTGCAGATTGGTAATCATTGATGCTGTCTTCCTTTGTTTTTCTAAAGTTGTATTTACCTGTTCTTGGTGTAAGGAAAATAAAAGGTATCCCAACCATTTCCGGAATGCTTTCGAATGTAAGAACTGCATTCCGGTTACGCTGATCCGGCATCTTAATGTTACACAGCACCTGGTTGGAATTTGACACTTTAATACTTGATTTCATATTGGTCTGTTTTGATAATTTTTAATGAAGGGATGTTACCAATGGACAAATTTATTGCGTTGAACGGTTTATTTTTTACTTATTTGATGCTTGATCGGTTTTTAAGGATAGATGGACTTTTTTTATATGTACTTTTTTACCAAGTCTCCCAGTTCCTTAAAATTTAGTGGTTTTTTCAGGTAATCAACTGCTCCGAGTTTTTTGGAAGAGGCAATTATTTCAGATTTTCCCAGAGAGGAAATGATTATTATAGGAATTTTCTCCAGATAAAAGCTTTTTAGAAGACTCAGGAAATCCAGGCCGGATGCCCCTGGCATCAAAATGTCACACAATATTAATCCAATGTTTTTATTTTGGTTTTCAAGGATATCCAGTGCCTGAAGGCTGTTTTCAGCCTGTAAGACCTCAATTTTGCTGGATTTTAAATAATGAGCAATTGCCGTTAAAAGCATTTTGTCATCGTCAACGACCAATATTTTCATGTGAGTGTTTTTTAGAATGACTGTTTCATGTGCATATTTTTAATATTCAACTGTTTCGTCAATCACATTTGTTATTGCTGATTTAATAGCCGGAAGTGCGTTCTCGTTTTTTATTATATAATCAAATGCCCCGAGCCGTAAACAATTAAGTGCGACTTCCATATCATGTTGGGCGGAAATAATAATCACACTCATTGATGGATTGATATTGAGTATTTTTTTCAGTATTTGCTGCCCATTCCAGGCGTTTTCAAATTCCGAGTTCATAAAGTAGTCCATTACAATAGCAACGGGTTCAAGATCCAATTCATGCAGGCAGGCCTCACCTGTATTAAATAGCTTGAACTCCAGGTTTGGTATTTCTTTCGATAAATATTCGCTTACAACTTTTGTATAAATCGGATCATCATCAACAACGAAGATTAATTTTTTGTCAGGGAGGCTCACGGTTATTTATTTTTTATTTAATCAATACGAGCCATTTCATAATTAATATAATTGTGCTTACAATCACTATGGCGGTGATGAATACTTTTGCAAGATTTGTGTATGTTTTTATCTGGCGTCTTGATTTTATTGAATTGATTACATTTCTCAACGTACATTGTATTTTCATGAATACGTTTTCATTTTTAATAATGTAGTCGTATGCGCCGTTTTTTATCGTTTCGATTGCCACATCTGTTTTTTCATGACCGGAAAGCATAATGACTTCAGTCTCCGGATTCACATCTTTAATTTTCTTCAAAATCTCAATTCCATTCTTAGCCTGTGGGTCATTCCCATCCAATCTGTAATCTAAAATGACGATATCGGGTTTTTGGTTTAAAGATTCGAGGCATTCTTCTCCTTTGAGAAACGATTTTATTTTATAAATGTATTTTAATCTGTGTTGTAAATGATATTCGAGCGATTTGAGAAAAACGGAGTCGTCATCCACCAAAAAGATTGAAATGGAGTTTGAGGAGTGTGCACTTTTCAATGTATTAGATAGTACCATATCATAATTGTCAGAAAGATCAAAAGCATAGTGGCAACAACTAAGTTGCCGATCATGTATTGCCTGTTTGTCCTGAAAAGTTTCAGATTCGAAATGGAATTTTTCAGAACGCTATGAAGTCTTTGATAGGTGTTTTCAGTTTTGGGTATGTATTCAGCAGCTCCGTTTTTGATCGCATTTATTACCACATCCAGTTTGTCCTGCCCTGAAATTATAATTACCTCATTATCTTTTGAGATTGATTTTATCTGTTTCATAACCTCAACGCCATTCATGGCATTGGTGGAGTCATCTGCCAAGCGGTAGTCAATAACGATTATATCCGGCTTTTCGTTCATGTGTTTTATGCAATCCTCTCCGCTTAAAAAAGTCCGGAGCCTTATATTTTTGAACCTTTGTGAAAGCTCATTTTTTAAAGACATCAGGTACATCTGGTCATCGTCTACCAGAAACACAGACAAATCTTTGCTCATACCGGCCATAACCTCTTTTTTTCAAATTTACGAACAGAGGTCAAGCGGGATACGGGATTTTCGATGAACTGCCTTAATAAAGTGTTGGAAATAATAAATGCTACGGAGAACGAAAGTGAAAAATTGATCTTAAAACAGGAGATACCTGCGGAAAATGGTCATGTATACTAAAATACCAACCAATGCCACCAGAAGGGCAAGCAATAGCTGCATTTTTAATTTGTAGCGGTCTTTGTCTTTTTTCAGATCAAGTGCGTGCCTTACATTTTTAATGGCATTTTGAACATTGTAGAACAGGTGATCGTCCTTGACGATATAATCAAATGCGCCATGTTTCATGGTGTCCACCGCAACTCCGACACGATCCTGCCCGGAGAGCATTATTATAGCAGTTTCTGGGTTTGTTTTTTTTATTGTGTTCAGGATCTTAAGTCCGTTCATTGCATCCGGATAATTTGCATTCAGAATGTAATCCAATAAAACAATATCCGGTTTCAGGTTAAGTGACTGCAGGCATTCTTCTCCGGTTAAAAAGGTAAATACCTTGTAATTTTGAAAGAATTGCTTCACATAAAGTTCTATCGTTTTGAGAAATGACTTATCGTCGTCAACAATAAATATCAGTGGTTTTTCGCTAGTTTTCATTGATTGAAAAAGGGAACGTCCGGACCCATTTGCTTCTCCTGCCTTCCGCAAATTTACTGTTAGTAAATAGGCGCGCTTTATGAATTTCGGTGAACGGGTGCAATTTAACGGTGAACTGATAAGAATGTTAGGGGAAACTATTCTTGTTTTTTATAAAACCTAAATCTAATTTTGATTGAAAGATCTGGATACTGTTTATGGGTAGTTTCTTTATTCTTAAATGGATAAAAAATATTTCAATTGCGAAGAAATTGTACTTCGTTTTGGGAATAATGGCTTTTTTGATTGCTGTTGAATTGTTTGCGCTGGTATTTACGATGAATACACTTTCTTCGACGCGTACACTGGTTGGGGCAGAGGGATTGTGGTCCAAGTCTCAGAAAAATGCAACGTATTATCTGCAAAAGTATGGTACAACCAGAAGTGAAGATGATTATTTGACATTTTTGTATTACCTCAAAGTGCCCAAGGGTGATACCAAAGCTAGACTGGAATTGTTAAAACCTCTTCCTAATTTAACTATTGTCCGGGACGGTTTTTTGCAAGGTCGCATACATTCGGATGACATTGATGGCATTGTTAAATTGTTAAGAAGATTCTCAAGGGTGTCCTATATTCACGAGGCAATTGGGTATTGGGCAGAAGGTGATTCATTGATGAATACCTTGTCTAATTTGGGTTCTCAACTTCATTCCCAGGTTAATAACTCTGCGGTATTGCCTGAAGAGATTCGTACAACCTTATACAAAGTGGATCTGCTCAATGAACTATTAACGGTTTTAGAGGATAAGTTCTCATTTACTCTTGGAGAAGGTTCGCGGTGGTTGGAAAGGTTGGTGCTTAAAATTCTTTTTTTTATTGCATTGACTGTTGAATTAACGGGCCTTTTTCTTACAATATCAGTCAACATCGGTATTTCCAAAGGGATTGGTGAGTTGGTTCGCGTTTCTGCTAAAGTTGCCAAAGCAGATTTTACGGATAGAGCTGTAAAGTACTCCGAAGATGAAATCGGCATATTGGCTTCGTCTTTTAATTTCATGGTCAATAGTCTTGAAAACAAAGTCATTGAGCTTAAGGAAACGGAGAAGAGTCTCCGTATGCAAAAAGATCTTTATGAAACCTTATTGGATGCATTGAGTAAAATGGGTGAGGGCGTTTCCCTTTCCATGGGCGAAAAGACTATCTATGTTAATCAGGCATTTTGTCAAATGACGGGTTATAGTTTAACGGAATTTATTGAAATGAAATCATTTTTTGACCATGTTACTGAAGACGAGAAGCCAAGGCTGCGTGAAAGAATGAAAGGAGCTTCTGGCGTTAACTCAACAGAGGGCACAAAAGGGGAGACCTCTTTGGTACGCAAAGACAATCAGGTCATAAATATTGAATACTCT
>Ga0207063_1222_pt1 | contig 10838 bp, 17 predicted proteins | sample Alteio_BWMinCont_29_FD_153462 | JGI IMG/M metagenome (GOLD analysis project Ga0207063, IMG submission 153462) | Enriched cells from forest soil in Barre Woods Harvard Forest LTER site, Petersham, Massachusetts, United States -... | ecosystem: Environmental > Terrestrial > Soil > Temperate forest >...
CGCAAAATGAAGCGTTATGTGTTGCACGGGGTATTCCATTCCTCGGTCGCGATGTGAAACAGGGACCAGTTCTTTATCTCGCTCTTGAAGAGAAACGCTCGGAACTCCGTAAGCATTTCATCGCAATGGGTGCAAAGGACATCGACGAGATTTATTTTTATGTCGCACGAGCGCCGGAAGATGGTCTGGCATGGCTTACGCGCGAAGCGGAAAAACGCGAACCCGTTCTCATAATCATCGACACGCTACAGCGTTTCGCGCGGTTACGCGATTTGAATGACTATGCGAGCGTAACCAACGCGCTCGACCCATTGACGAATCTCGCCCGCGAGTCGGGAGCGCATTTACAGTTTACGCATCACGCGAAAAAGTCGGGTGGCCGGGATGGCGATAGCGTCCTTGGAAGCACCGGATTGTTTGGCGGGGTTGATACGTTGCTGGAAATGCGCCGTCGCGATAATACGCGCGTGCTCTCATCCATCCAACGGTACGGTGACGACATGGAAGAGACCGTGTTGACACTCGACCCTCAGACGTATCGCCTGAGCGTTGCTGGTACACTGGCACAGGCCGACTGCAATCGTGCGAAAGACCTTATCCGCGAATTCCTCGGGGCCGATAGTGAGCCTCAGAGCCAAGCGGCGATTTACGAAGGCGTCGAGGCGCGGAAGCAAGTGAAGTGCATCGCGCTTGCCGAGCTTTACGTTACGGGCGAACTGCTCCGCTCCGGCAATGGGAAGAAGGGCTCTCCCTATCTCTACGCCGTTGCGCCGAAACCCGAATCAGCGCCAGAACCCGAACCGCCTGGTGAGCCTCCAAAAGATTCTGGTTTTGTAGTTCCTATTATATATGGGGAACCAGAAAACCAGAATCCTAAAAATGGCAAATCTCCGCACGAAAATGCCGATTTTTCTGGTTCCCACGAGACTGAGCATAACGAAAATACTGGGAACGAGAATTCCACCCTCGCCGAAGCCAGTGTGGACCCGGAGGCGTATGTATGATGGACGCTGTTGCGATTCTTAAATATGTGCGTGAGAAAGGCTATACGATTCGGTTGGATGGAGACCGTCTAGCGATTGCTCCCCACCCGCCCGCTAAACTGCTCGAACGCATCCGGGCTCGGAAGGCCGCTATCATCGCCCAACTTGCAGCCTGTGCGGCCGAGTGGGAAGCCGATGAGGTACGTCCGCAAACGCGTTCGATGATTGTCGCGCTCGAAAGCGAGCTTCGCAAATATGCCGAAGAAAAGTTCGGGTTGTCGCCCGACGGTTGGAAATCGGATGGTGCGCCTCATGCCTGAGCGCTACGAACGCTGCATCGTTTGCGATGGGACGATTCCGCCGGGCCGCATCTTATACGATTGCGATAAATGTTCTTCCCTTGCTCGCATCCGGCGCTTTCGTGCCGGGCGAAAACGCGACGGATTCAATCTGACAATGCGGGACGATGGCTTCAGTCTTCGGAGCAGCGGAATCGGTTTCAAGGTACGCTTGCCATCCGAGACCGTTACACCTCGCGATTATAATGAATCTGAATGACAAATATTTCAGGCGTTTATTCGAAGCTCGACGCGGCGCTGCTCCTTTTGGAAGAGCGGTTTTCGCACGGGGTTTTAGCGGAGCTTGAAGCTGGCGATGCGGTGCAGGTTGCAACGTGGCGCGATTCGCTTGTCGAGCGACCGCGTCCATCACAATGCGTATTGCTTATCGAGCACATTGAACTGCTTGCTGAGCGATATGGCGATTTCATGAACGCGCACGACAAAATCTTTGTTTCCAATGTATTGCGAGCCGCAAACGATTTAGTTTGTATGGCCGCCGACAGCGTCCGCCAATAAAAGGTGTGTAACGATGACTGCAGGCTCAGAAACCAAGCCGGAGTCACATTCGAAAATAGAGCTCAATATTACCTAGCGGATGTACCTTTGGCAAGCACGTCTAACGCAGAGGGCACCTCGCGTAATGTAGCGACAGCTATGTCTGCGGTCACGTCGCTCGTTCCAACAAGAATTGCAGGCAGGTTCGCCTTGCGCGCACCGCCGATATCTGCAACCACGCTGTCTCCTACGACACAGGCATACTCAATTTCCCCAAGCCCTCGAAGAACGAACTCGAAGAATTCTGGGTGGGGTTTATCAACGCCCACGTTCGCAGAAGAAAAAATAGTCTCAATAACTGGAGCAATACCTAGGCCTTCCACTAACTGAGGAAGCTCGGGCACATGGTTTGAGACAATTACATTCTTCCAGCCAGATAGGTTTAGGCTCATTAGCACGTCCATAGCATATGGTGCGAGCCTCCATTTCGTGATGTCAAGATAGTTGCTCTTTGCGACTATTGCGATTTTCTCGGCCGCGATATCATCGCAACCAAATGCAGAAGCGGCACGCGAAAAAAGAGGAAAGATGCTGCTCCACCATTTCTCGGGCGTATCGAGATGATAGTGCGGGATGTGCCAATCATGCCAAGGAAACCCAACTTGCATGAATGGCCTCACATCCTCGAAGTCACATGGCAAATCAGGCGTGACCGTGAGCAGCGCATCCCACAGTGCTCCGCTCCACATACGTTCGCGGGTGGCTAATGTTCCGTCGAAATCCCAAAGAACATAACGCATTCCCTATTCCTCTCCTACCCCAGTTGCTGCCGGACGTCGGTCACGCTCTATTTTTTCCTAGGGAATCGACCTCCGGCGCTGGCCTTCGCAGGCGGTACAGGACACGCGGTCTCAGGCGATGCCCTTCCTCAAAATTGGGGGCATCAAAATCATCAGCTGGGTTGCATGTCATCCCCAGCCGCTGCATGACACGTTGCGACCTGAGGTTTAAAACCGATGTTATAGCGACAACCTCATCGTAATTCCGTACTTTAAATGCAAAATTAATCACTGCGGCTGCAGCCTCCGTTGCATAACCTTTGCCCCACTCCTCGAAGACAAAGCGCCACCCGAGCTCGGTCGCGGGCGTAAAATGAGCTTTAAAAGGGACTGCATGCAGTGCCACCCTTCCGGCAAACCTCCCGCCTTCTTTGATTTCAACAGCCCACCATCCGTCCTCGTCTCGCGCAAACGCTGCACGCATTTCAGATATCTTAGCTTCGGCTTCGGCACGGCTATAAGAAATCCCAAGGAATTCCATAACGCGTGGGTCAGAGTTCATTGCGACCCAGGGTTCAATATCCTCATCCCGCCAACCACGAAGAATCAGCCGAGGCGTCTCGATTATCGGCACGCAGATTGCCATTCGTCAGCAAGAATAGCATATAGGTAAGAGTCGCGCCACACGCCCTTTTGAAACTTATCCCTGAGGAACATCCCCTCTCGGCGCATCCCAAGTTTTTCCATTACTCGCCACGACCCAATGTTACGGACATCGCAGCTCGCCCAGACGCGGTGCATTTCGAAGCTTTGAAAACACGAGTTCAGGAGTGCGCGAGTTGCCTCCGTAGCAAACCCTTGGTTCCAATATCGTTGATTGAACGTGTATCCAAATCCAGCAGTTCTGTTCTTTTCATCACTCATCCATACGCTCGTTGAGCCAATAATCTTTTGTTCGCTTAGAAGCTCCACGGCCAGGTCAACCTCCTGTCGCGGCCACCGTTCCTGTTCCCGTAAATGACGTGCTAGACGTTCAGACGTTTTCTCCGGCGTATTTGGTCCCCACTCATCGAACTGTGATACTATTGGGTCGCTAGCATATTCATGCACATCGAATTCATCGGAAGCCCGGAACTCGCGAAGCAACAGTCTTGCCGTTCTAATTGGGAACCAACGCTCCATGCATACGGGCTTCGCTCTGACGGTGCTCTGGTCATTCGTACCATTCACAATCGAAGCTGCGCCGGGAAATCAGCACGCCATCAGGCCGGGCCCTCGCAGCAGCCTGCACAGAACCTGCGGTTGGAGAGGATTCCCTTCATCAATATACTGATGCTCGAAGTCAAGGGATTGTTTGGAACGCGATAACTCCTTCGCGTCTTGACCGTTACACGCATGTTGTATCATTGGTATGATAGGCCATGAGAAAGACTCCAAGTGTGGCGGAGGGCTGCGGCCCTCAACCACACACAACGAATTTAAAATAATGAGGACTCCAATATGCCACCCGATGTCGAATACGACCACTCTTCCGGCGAACTCACAATCCGGGGTTTGCGTGATGTTGATACGCGCAATAAATCAGCCCTTTCCGACCTAGATTATGCTTCGATGACTCCCGCGCAACGTGCGGATGTCGATTCACACCTCCTCAACCGTCGGCCTTTGTCTGCAAGCATTCAAAAGCTTATTGATGAAAAGCAAAACCTCATTGATGCTCAGGTCGCCGAGCGGGAACAGCAACGCGCCGCTAGCACCAAGGCACTGGAGGCGCGCGTGGCGAGGGAATGGCTACGCGCCAACCCGGCCGAGCTGCTCGCGATAATTCGCGGTGACGATTATTCGGAGAAAGCTGATGAGTGACTCTGATGTGCAAACCCTCGCAACCCGTGCGGGCGTTCTCGCTGAGAACGCTACGAAAACCCATAAAGAGATGCGGCTTCAATTTCAGGACCTTCAAAACACGATTTCCGGGCAGGCTTCGACTATCGCTTCGCTCCAATCGGAAATTGCTCAATTGCGAGAGTTGTGTGCAGAAAATCTTGTAAAGAATCCCCAGGTTGTGCGAGAATTTCTCGACAACAACACTAAATTGCTTGCTGACGCCATCTTTGAAGTGGCGTGCGGCCGGATTCCAGGCTCCGAGCTTATTGAAGAAAATGCAACACTTCGGGAGCAACTGCAAAAAGTTCAGCACGAAGCGGATTTCGCGTTTTCTACATTTGATACGGCGAGTCGATAACGATGGTTGAATATTTTCAGCCCGCCAATATCAATCCCTTTGGAAAACCCTCGGCACTAGATTCTCTCAATGCGGAAATCCGAAAACTGGAAACGCTTGACTATCAAACAAAATCATTGCGCTCACAATTTGGGCAACTCTCGCAAAGTTATGCAAATGTTCGGATGCAGTGTGACCGGATTTCGACCGAAGTCACTCGACTACGGCGGTTCATTGATGGCGAGCCCGAAGCGTAACGAGCAGCAACAATTACGCCGTGCAAAACGTCGCGCTAAAAAGCTGTGCATCGACTGTAAGCATCCAAAGCAGCGTGCTCGCGTTCGATGCAGTTTTTATCTAGAGCGTAAACCGCGTGCGAAGTGACAGATTATGACGAAATGCAGTATATGTTCACACCCTCAGGTCGAGGAGATAAATAATTGTCTCTTGTTGTGGGCTTCGCGACGTTCTGTTGCGCGTAATTTCTGTATCGGGCGCTATGCTGTGACAACCCATGCTCGTTTGTGTCTAAACCTTACGGAGGTGCGTGCTAACGCTCATCGCAACACAATACGCGCCAAGAAATTGCAAAATAAGCAAATAGAGGTCGTAACCTTACGCACGCGCGATGATATCGAATCTAAGCTCGAATGGTGTTATAGCGAAGCTTGGGCAATGCTTGAAATGTCGAAGGCAATGGGCGACTTGCGCGGGATGGGTGCAGCATTGACGCAAATTAACGCGATATTGGATAAGCGTGCTCGGATGTTGGGGATGTATAAGAACCCCGAGTTTACCGTTGATTTGCACGAACGGAAAATTCTTCAGATTGCTTCCAATTTGACCGATATCGAGTTGGACGAGTCAATTCGTACGGAATTGCTGAGGCTTGAAAGTTCGTTGCCGAGAGCGTTGCCAAAGAACGTTGATGACTTACAATCTTTAAATTTGAGTGCAGCCATATCGCTCAACGAGCAAGGAAAACAATATAATGAGTAAACGTCAAGCAAAACCAGTTACACCGGAACAAGCAATGAGTCCAGTGCTCGATAGCATTCCGTTTTCATATCTCGACGTTCCAAAACCGGGAGCGGAACGTAGTCCCGATTCTGGGCATCGCGATGCAATTCAAGCGTCGCTAACCCGAGGAGTGAACCAGAAGAGTCAATGAATCGCAGGTTAGCCCGGCATCCCATTCGCTTGCAATAAAACCGTGATGTGATTGCGAACCGCAACGCATTCACACTCGCACGATTGTTCCTCGCACCACCCATGCCGTCGCTCCAGGCATGCCAAGCAGGAACCATGAACTAGCGGGAAACGCGGGAGTTCGCAATCAGCGTCAAATGGTTTGGGAATTGAAGCTAAAGTGGTCATCGCTACCCCTGCGGGCTGGATTGCATTAGGAGCGCCCGAACGTCTAGCAGTACCTCCAGCAACAAGCACTGATTGGCGGCAAGAATGGAGGCCATCGGGCCGCCCATGAGCTTGTTCGGATGTTGCGCTTGCGCCTGGATTGCCTCTCTGTCTCGCATGTGCCTTTGATAGCTCCTTTCGTTACACGCAGGATACTTCGTGGTACATTCTGCGTGAACCCTGCAGAATAAGGGACATGCCGTCCCCCTCCGAGCCCAGGCTCCTGAACAAGCTGGCGCGAGTCGTTCGTCGCCATCGCTTAGATGCGGGCCTCACGCAGGAGGAAGCCAGCCACCGGGCAGGCATCAGTGTGCGGCATTATCAGTCGCTCGAAGCGGGAAACCTGAACGCCTCGATAGTGGTCGTCGCAGCCGTCGCGCATGTATTGAAAATCAATCTCGGAGAACTCGGCTGAAGCGCACCGGCTGGGTCGGAGATGCTCATTTTTGCTGGCAAAAAGGCTATCAAGGTTCTACTGAATTGATTCTTCTTGGTGAGGGACAATGACCAAAGAGCAAGATGCGGAAATGATATTATCCAGAATCTTCCTACAAATCGAAGACGCAGCAGACCCTGTTGTCTTGGTAGTTCGTGGGCATATTATCATCGACGGCTTTATCGAATGGCTGTTTAACCTGCATTTTCATGATGCAGAAAAGTTCCTTAAGAGAGTAAAATTCTTTTTTGCGGACAGGTGCCGCCTTGCGTATACCGTCGGCTTGATGAGCAAATCCGAGCGAGATGTACTTCTCGCCTTTAACAAACTACGAAACGACGTAGCTCATGGTCTCGACTTCCATATATCTGAATCCGACGTAATCGGGTTAAGAAAAGTATTTGAGCAACACGGTTGGGGAAAAATAGAGTATAAAGCTGAGGGACAGTCTCCTGCATGGGTCGAGTGCCTGCGACATTTAATTTTAAGCCTCGTTGGAATGCTAACGCTTCGGCTCTTGGATGTGCGGAAATCCGGAAAGCTTCCGTCATTAGGTGCGAAACTCGACGAAGAACGCTGGGATAAATTGCGAGCAGCAGGAGTAATGTTTTCGACAAGGACTTCATCCAAAGCACGCTGGAAAAAAATGGCAGAAGTAATTGCGAGCAAGAATTTTAAAGACCTTGAAGAAATCAGGCAAGCACTCATCGAGGAATTTGGTACGTTGAGTCGGACCTTTGGTAATCTTCAGGTAGCGTGGAACATCGACACCGATAACGTCAGCATAAATCGCGTTGACTCAGGCGAATCATAAATCATTCGGATTTCACCTGCCTTGTAATCTGCGCCGGTGATTCGCAACACTTATAATTCGAGTTGCGTTATATGTGGTTGGTTGACCCTTTCGGCTATCTTATAGTCTGCTAATATCCTTGGAATCTGCGTACTGTCAGAGCCAAAGCTTCGCATCAAATCACGGCTGAAAATAATCTCTTTGCTACCGACTGAAAAGACCCAACCTTTCTCTGTCGTGCGCTCATCTATATATACCGCATCGAGGGCGCTGCAAAGGAACGTTTTTACTGCTAGCATCATGGAATCGCTCTTGTCTCCATATTCCAGGTCCGCAGCGGTGAGTATTATCTTCGTGTTGGAGACTTCACTGAATTGCTTTAGCAATGCTTCGCTAGCGTTCGTAAACTCGCCCCAGCGACGTTGTTCTTTATGTTTTTTTGCTAGCGTCTCAAGATAGGCAATATTTTCAAAATACCCTTTGTTTATGACCTGTGCTTGCGTTATATATCCTTCCAATCGGTTAAAATCATTCAAGAATTGCAAGCCAATAAAATCAAGGATAAGGGCGGCGTCGATGCGCCCGGTCTTGACCAGCAAACCTATATGCTCGTAGGAGCTGAGAAGCGTTAGGATTCCATCGGTCAATATGCTCTTTTGCTTGGCTGTAATGGGCCAAAATGCTAATTCCTCCAGATTCTTAGGGAAAGGTCGTATTTGCATCATGAGTCTTTGCGTCGGAATTGCATCTGTAGTTACTGATTTGAAAATGTCGAATGAAAGACGTGTATCTGCAGATGTTTTGTACGAGCGCAGTTGCTGCACCGCGACAACGACACCGGATAAAACAATAAAGCCACCTACCCACGTGCCCACTGCTTCAAAATTTGGAAAATCTCCTATAATATCGCGAGAATTGTAATACCCTACTACTCCCACGATGACATACGCGATGGGGAATAGCCAGGGAAGGTTCATTGTTATCCTTCGGTCCATTACCGGCTCTTTCTATTTGTCACTGTCAGAGCAATCGCTCGCCGGTCCAGTGGTTTACTCATGGTTTCCTTATTAACGTGCTGCAACTCTGTAGGTGTACGTAGCGCGAAGATTATTCCACTCGTCTTCCGACGCCACTTCCGGACGAGCATGAGAATATACCTTGAAGTCTTTGGATTCGCCCGTCGGGGAATCACCGACAATCCATCCGCGTTCGCCAAACATATTTTTAAATGTGAGGGCTACGTGATACGGACACGTCCCACCTGAGCCTCCCAACCTCATCCCATAACTCTCGTCAAACGTTACTCTTTCGTCACGCGTAAGCGATGCATATACCAACACGTCCTCAAGGGACGTTCCCTGCGGATTTACATACAATTCGATATCCGTGGCAAGCCCATTCCCAATATTTCGTATCGAGCCTCGAATCCAATGCATAGCATCTGTTTGATTCGACCCGCCCAACATAAGCTCTAAGACGAGGTACGGTGAAAGTGATTCGCGATGATGGCGCTCCGATGAGGAGACCTCCGTGATTGAGCTACGGACGAGGTCGCGCGTCTCTTGCGCCAACCGCCAAGTAAAAAACGCGAGCACGAGCGTCGATAGCGCCGAAATCGCTATCCAAAAGCTTTCCATTTATGGGAATCGCTTCGCATAGAGCAATGCTGCAATTGTGAGTGCCACAACGACGACCGTCTTAATAATAACCTGGGTAATGTCTGCATGGCATACCCAAGGCACTGTCTCCATATCTATGCGCGACCCGCACGCAGTTATAGCTTCGCTCAGTGGGCTATCAATGAGCCAGAACTCCAACGCTATCCCCAAGCACAGAGCGATTAACTGGGCCGTCCCGCGATGCATGGCATCAGGTTTTCAGCCAAGTTGGTCGCTTTCCCTCGGTTCGTTCTATCCACGATTTCAGCACCTTTTACGAGGGATAAGCCTTTCCCACTTTTCGGAATTCCCCAGGATTTGTGCCTTGCTACGCTCGGACATATGTTTATTTTAATAGCTCCTCTACCGATGCGCCGTCGTCTCGTTATGCTCTATGGCAGGGGCGTTCAATGGGGAAATATGGCCGCAATGCTGTCTCCAATGCTATCACTCCCAAACATCGCCAGCGCGTAGCCTGCGAACCGCTTGGGCATACGTCGCACCTTGTCGAATGTCCATATCATGCAGTGTCGGCCCCGGCACAATGCTTGTGCAGTTCCATAGCTGACGACACAACCAATCTCCGCGCTGCTCCGGTGTTCGCTTGAGATATTCTTTAAGAACGCGCCCATAGAGATTACCGGTTTCCTCGGCGAATTCATCAGTGAGAATCTCCCACCACGGTCCCGGAAGATTTTGAAATAGCACTTCCTCGATGGTAGCACAGAAGAAATTGCGAAGTTGTGATGGGCCAATTGCACGCCGTTTCCAATTCTCATGCCGACGGCGATGCCGTTCGACTGCGGCGTTGTTCCGATGCGTTAACGAACAATACTTCGGCTTTTCACCGGAAACGATAGCGGCCTCGGCTCGTTCGGGAGGGATGGGTAACCCACACCACTCGCACTTGAATATCTTCCTCACAACCGAATTATATACCGTTGTACCCCCCTCTGTACAGCCCCCTTGACGAAACCCGCAAAATCGGCTATGCTCTGGGGGAGCTTTCGGACTGCGAGCGGGGTCCCGTCTCCCACCCGAGCACAAGAAGCGAGCAGAACGCGATGCGCGTCAGTCTCCAAAGTTTGCCAGCGAAAAGGACGGCCAGGACCGGAAGCTCACAAGAACCTAACGCGGTTTGAACCTTACCTCGTTGGGTTCTTCTCTTTTCCGGCATCCTCAGCTTCACGGAGGGCTCTTAGCGGGGACGACGCTTGCCTGCTGGAACGTCTCGCGCTGTATCTTTATTACCAGGGCACTTGGAGGAAGCCACATGGTCGCTATTCACATCGTCCAACAAAATTTACCAACTGCAGTGCGAGAGACAGGGCTGTTCGGCTGGAGTGAGCCCATGTGGGTTTCAATCGGTTCGATTGTCACGTTCCTTGCTGCTATAGCGACAGCCGTAATGGCTTTTCTCACATGGAGCCTCGCCGAAAAGACCGGGCGCGTTGCGACTGAAACTGCTGACCTTGCAAGAGAGACAAAGGCACTCGCTCAATCATCTATCGCAGAAATAAATCAGGCTGAGCGTCACCACCTCGACGCTTTAACGCCACTTCTCTTTTTAGATATTAACGCTGACGTTCGACATCGTGTAGGCGGGGGATTTATCGTTGACTATAATGGCACCATTACTAACGCCGGGCCAGGACCAGCTACGGATATTGAGGTCACCATTATACCAGGCTCACTCGTTGGACGAAAATTTATCGT
>Ga0207063_1223_pt1 | contig 10815 bp, 10 predicted proteins | sample Alteio_BWMinCont_29_FD_153462 | JGI IMG/M metagenome (GOLD analysis project Ga0207063, IMG submission 153462) | Enriched cells from forest soil in Barre Woods Harvard Forest LTER site, Petersham, Massachusetts, United States -... | ecosystem: Environmental > Terrestrial > Soil > Temperate forest >...
GACGACCACCGCAAAGCGGCAGAGCCACCAGGCGCAGCCCCAAGCGGCTTGTGATTGCCGAGGAACTGAGAACGAACGTTTTGGAATTGGAAGGTTTGCCGGTGCGCTTCCTCGTGCACCGTTGGGCAATGTGGGGCGACACCAGTCATGCATCGGAAAGACCCCGAGCTGCAGCCGACCTGAGCTCACGGACGATGATTCCGCCAATGACAATCAGGAACGAGGCGCTCAATTCCTCGATAATGATTCTCGGGAAAAGGGCTGGATCGACAGCGTAATGCATAGCAACCGATTCCCAGAAGATTGTCACGGTCATTATCAGAGATACAAGGCTCAGGGTTATCGTGGCTATCATTTCCCTACGTTTAGCAACCATCGCAACAAAAGAACCGATGATTAGCGATATGAGGAGACTCCCCACATAAACGGTGTAGTACATCCAGAATGAGTGACTGGCCGCGTGCTTGGAATCGTAGTAGGGCGTCACATGGTGGTTGAGAAGGGAAATAAATTCCATAATCACTCGCTGAAGATTGCCAGTAGCAAACTGCAGCAGGAAAGCACCGCTAGCGGTGGTAATGACGATCAACCACGGCGCGGTTCGAAATCCTCTGCCAACGAGACCTGCGATTGTTTTCACGCTCTGGCTCCAATACCAGCGACGGGCGCGACCTGTTCCGCACCTTGACGCCATGTCAGAGAATCTGTCGTCGAGAATCTGCTGTTGCATGCCTGTTTCCTCTTCCACGATGAATAGACCAACGAGCCACACAGCGATGCGAGGCGGCTGAACTATCATCACTCGAGACATCACCAGCACCGCTCAGTTACGTTGAACTCGTGCGCCATGCTTGGAGCCTCCTAGCGAGCCCTTCGTACCAGTCCAACGCATTCTACGATACAACCGACCAAGCTTATGCGGAGACGAACAACTCCTTGAATTGGTGACATGCCTGTTAAATGCTAGCATTTATCGGGAGTTAGTCAGGTCTTGTCGCGGTCAACCCTCGGTGAGACAATCCGAGAAGTGGAGGGCTCGCAAAATGAAGCCTTCAAGTAAAGTCCAGAAAGCTATCATCTTCGTTGCAACTTTGCTGTTTCTTGGCGGATTATCGCGTGCGCAGGAGCAAAGAGCGAACGATTGGGGCAATACCGTGCACGGGTTGCAGATGCGCATTTATCTCGACCAGGCGGCAACTGGGCAATCCAAGGTTCCAAGTTTCAAGGTTGAATTGCGCAATGTCGGAGAGAAAGACCTGCTGTTCAATTTGGGGACCATGACTCGCAACGGGGGACAATACGCGACTTCTGTTTCCTTGATTCTCGTTGACCCTCAAGGAAAATCTCATTGGCTTGAACTCAAGAGGTCTCTTCTGGGTAGCGATGCAGGAAAGGAAGTCCTTTTTCTGCCGCTTCCCGTTGGCGGCGCCTTCTCCTTCCCAGTGGAGCTGGACAACTATTGGGCTGCAACTTCGAAGGAATCCGACTACAAATTAGAGCCAGGGACTTACCGCCTCGCGGCTCACCTCGCCGGTTTCATTGAGACAGGCAATCAGCTGACATTCCGCTCGTTCCAACCCATAACGGGACGCTCGTTTGACAAGGTGAACCCGGAAATCGGCCTTGGCCCGCCTCCCATGTCTAATACATTACAATTTGAGGCTCCAATCCGATAATTGCATGAGCGACCTCCCACAGTGGAGGAATTCTTGACGCCGGTGCAACCCGCAACCCCACGCATTGCCCTTTGCGCTGCCTATATTAAGGATGGAAAACGTCTGGCGTTCCCTTCCGAGTCCGGTGGTTGCCCATAAACCACCGCTGATTAGGCTTCGAACTCAAATTCCACACTCCGCCCAATGAAAACAATCAAGCTTCCACCTCCGACAAGCTCTTATCAGGCGTGTGGACTTCCGAGTGGTCAGAATCGGAAAAAATGGAGGGCTAGGCGAGCGACTAGTCGGAAATCTCTCTTTCGTACCGTATACTGAATAGAGTTGGGTTCTCGCCGTGGACCACAAACAAGCAGTCCGATATCACCTAACGCCTGATTCTCGTACGGCATCGGCGCTGAGCGATGCGCAAATCCGGCAGTTCATCCATGAAGGATTCGTGAAAATTCAACACGCTTTTCCGCGTGAGCTTGCGGACGAGAGCCGTTCCGTCCTCTGGCGGGACACTGGCTGCGATGAGGCCGACCCAACAACCTGGACGAAGCCGGTGATCCGCCTTGGTATGTATGAACAAGAGCCGTTTACCAGGGCCGCCAATACATCAGTCCTGCACCAAGCATTCGATCAACTTGTCGGTCCAGGCCGATGGCGGCCTCGAAGCGATCTCGGGACGTTCCCGATTCGGTTTCCCTCACACCGCGATCCAGGAGACGCGGGCTGGCACGTCGATAGCAGTTTCCCTCCTGATTCCGGCGACACGACCGATTTTCTGAACTGGCGCATTAACGTGACTTCAAAGGGAAGAGCCCTGCTGATGCTTTTCCTTTTCTCCGATGTCGGCGAGAATGACGCCCCAACCCGCATTCGCGTCGGTTCGCATCTGGATGTCGCAAGAATTCTCGCTGCTGCGGGGGACTACGGCTTATCTTCGAGAGAGCTAGCCGCTACGAAAGACTTTGCCAAAACCGCTGCTCGCCGCGAAGTGCTGGCGATAGGCGAGGCAGGTACCGTCTACCTGTGCCATCCATTTCTGGTGCATGCAGCTCAACCGCATAACGGCTCCCGACCGCGCTTTCTCGCACAGCCGCCGCTACTGCCGACTGAATCCTTTCTCCTCAACCGCACGGATGGGGCATACCCGCCCGTCGAGCAAGCCATACGGATTGCTTTGCAGGACGCTTGATTTCGGGTGACGCCGTAGCATTACGTTCCATGCCGTCCGGTTGGCAATTCGAAAACTATGCCAGCGCCGGGCGGTTCCCATTCGGAAAGTAGACTGACTTGGCCGTGTTGGCAAACCCATCATTTCGCCCTTGGTAGCCCCTTTCGTGTACGGGGTTAATGGTCCTGGAGCAGGGAGAAAGCACCTACTTGCGGGAGATTGCGCTGCTGTCGGGGTTGAGAAGATTGCGCAGAAACAATGGCGGTTACCTCGTCGATCTGCTTGCGCGTGAGGAGATGAGAGAGACTGGAGCGGCGAGCGGAGCCGCTACGGTCGCCGGCTGCGATGGCGCAGGAGTACCAGGTGTAGGCTGCAACATAGTCGAGGGGGACACCTTTGCCGGTTTCGTAGAGGTAAGCCAGGTCGGTTTGGGCGTGGGGGTCGCCTTGCTCGGCGGCGAGATGTTCCCAGCGGGCAGCTTCGGAATAATCAACTGGGACGCCGGTGCCCTTGAAATAGAAGACGCCAAGATTGTGCCGGGCGGCGGGGAAGCCGAGATCGGCAGCAGCGCGAAACCACTTGGCGGCCAGAGCATAGTCACGCGAAGTGCCTACCCCGGTGAAGTAGACAGAAGCCAGGTTGGTTTGTCCGACGGGATTGCCATGTTGTGCAGAGGCGAGATACCAATCGAAGGCGAGGGCGGAATTTTTGGGAACGCCGTGACCCTGCTGATAGAGTGCGGCCAGATTATTCGCGGCGTTGGAATGGCCTTTCAGGGCGGCAGCACGGTAGTTCTCTGCGGCCTTTGCATAATCTCTGGGGACTCCTTGGCCGTGTTCATAGAGGTAGCCGAGGAGGAATTCGCCGTCGACATTGCCTTGGGCAGCGGATGCACGAGCAAGGGAAACGACCGACTTGTGGTCCGGGGAGGAGGAATCGTTGCGAAGATATATCTGGCAATGAACAGAAAAAGATTTTGATTCTCGCCAAACTTTTCCCCCTGAACTTTCGTCTCTAGTCTAGCAATCCGTACAAGCGAGGGGAGGTCAGGGGAAAGAGCAGACTGCGGCGTTTGAGCCGATCCGTAGGGAATAAAATAAGCGGCGAAGAAGATGAAGAAGATTACGGGACGGAGAAAATAGCTGACAAGTCGATCGAGCAAGTACACGGTGGCCTCCCACGGTGGCGAACAAGACGAACTCGATCCGGATGTCCAGGCAGCTGCGCCGTGGCGCGCTGTCGAAAGACCCCCGGAGCGTTGGGCACACCACGGAGAAAGCGTGGTGAGCGAAACAGCGGTGCCAGATAAGTGGCAAGAAAGCACACTGGTTCGCAGCACGCAAAAAGCGTGATGAGCTACTGGGACCCCTCGCTTGTACGGATTGCTAGACTAGAGACGAAAGTTCAGGGGGAAAAGTTTGGCGAGAATCAAAATCTTTTTCTGTTCATTGCTATGCGGAATTCAAATACCTGCATTGATGCCGATGAAACAATGCCGAGAGTTTCACCCCTAACTCAAGCAAGTGACGCCCAAGATCAGTTGAGGTTGGAGAAGGCGAAACTGGCTGGGCTTCGGGATCAGTTGTACCGACTCGAGAAGACCTTGGAGACCTCGAGCGGCCCAAGGTGAGCACCCGAAAGATGTTGATAAATCCCCGTTACCGCCTATTTGCCCGACGAGCTTTCGCGACGGAGGATGTTCCACCGTATTTTCGTCGCACTCAGCCCAGGCATGTTAATCGGGGGCATGGCAAGTGTACTCATCGCAGCCATTGTCATTGCGGCAGCGGTTGGAGGACGCCGGGAATACCCCCAGGATTTCGTGGGTCATATGATTGTTGGTTATTGATTCCGTCAACGAGCCACGCGCTTCACCGAGTAGCCGAGCGGCCTTACGGCCGCCCGGCCCTCTCAGAACTGGGTGTGAAAGTTTCCCTTCACCCAGCTCAAGCACTTCGAACGCCTCTTTAGAGGAGACGCGGTTTCGAAACGGGAAGACGCTGACGATGAACCCGGTCATGACACTCGGGATGAAGTAAAACGCAGTTCGTAGCACCTGTTGAACCACCCTTCACGCGGGGGACGCAGTAATGAAGGCGCCACCCTGTGATCCGGGTGATTTGGGTACTGCACAGCGTGCAGAGGCCACGTTGTTCATACCAGAGATAGCGAAGAGTGCTGATGCCCCGAAACGTTTCCAACATGTGAGCCCCTTCGCGTTCTTGCCGAGTAGCCGGACGACCTTACGGTCGTCCAGCCCTCTAGGAACCGTGCGTGATACTTTCGCATCACACGGCTCGAGCATTCAATAACGCCCCCCTAAAAAAACGAGGACGCGGCCTTATTTCAACAGCAAACAAAACCTACTCGATACTGACTTGCGGCCAACTCGCACAGCGATGGAAGAACCATCAGGCGTGTGGGAAGCTGCACCAGCAGCTTGCGCCGCCGTCATTTGCATTGCTTCCTTCATCGGTTCCACAAATGGCCTCGAGTTTGAACGCCATCGCGAAGTCAGCCCCGTTTCCGGTGAGGTAATGTTGTCCCGTGGTGGCAACGCAACCTGTATCTGCCCGATTACAGGGCAGCATAGCTCGGATTTGATTTTCAGTCCCGTCGGTCCAACAACGACATCGCGCCGATTGTGCCTCGCCGGAATTAAGTACGCGCTTGAAATGAACATCATACAGAGACGTCGTCGCGAAACTGCGATGCGCGTTTCGCCGGAAAACTCGTCAAGGCTCTGGTTACGGCGTTATCGTGAAATCGGGCCGATCCTCAGTGTCCTCAATGTCCGGTTATCGAACTAATCGGGAGTTGGCGAATATCCTGCCATTTTCGGGCGGGATTACACTTTGCGAAACCACATTGGATAATCAAGCGTCAATTTACCAGGTGGGGAAAACTATCCGATTCAACGGTTCTCGAAACGAAGATCGGCGTAAGCCGAAGGTGTCTCCTAAGATGGTAAATGGTATTGGAAGACACATCGGAGAGCCTCAATGAAGCTGTGCCTAGCATTTCTGTGCGTTTCGCTTAGCGTTATTGCAGTTTCTAGAGTCAGTGCGCAAGGGTCGCAAACCACCCCTACCACTCCCACAATCAAGGTGACGTCGGCACTGGTGTTTCTGGACGTTACGGTGGTGGACAAAAAAGGCCGGCCAGTGGTGGGCGGGTTAACGAAAGACGACTTCACCATTACCGAGGACAAAATACCGCAGGCCATCTTCTCCTTTGAAACGCCAGAAGTGCATGTGATGGGTACAGGGGGTGAAGACGAAAATCCCAATGGGCAGCCTCCTAAGACTATTTTCGTATTGGACCTGGCGAATTCGAGTTTTGAGGATTTCGCCTACATCCGGTATGAAGTGCAGCAGTTCTTGAAGGCACAGCCCACACGGCTGGCGTCTCCTACGGAGATGTTGGTCTTGGGCAACGAATCTCTAGAAATGCTGCAAAGCTTCACACGGAGCAGAACGGATCTGCTGGACGCATTGAAGCATTTACCGGCGGCATTGCCCTACAAGAAGACGAACGGCGCATTTGGCTGGGAACGGTTCGGACAGTCGCTTGATGCACTAGACCAGATCGCGTTGCAGAACAGGGGCGTACCGGGACGAAAGAACATCGTTTGGGTCGGCCACGGCGGCCCCAACGCGTATCTGGACCCGGTGGTATTCTCTGGAAAATTCGTGGGCGAGCTCAAGCAATATGTGCATTCGACCACGAATATGCTCGTCGATGCGCGCATCAGCCTGTTTGTGATTTACCCCGGATTGCCAGTTCGCGGCAATGTCACCCCGTTCAGCGCGATGCAAGCAGGCATTGACATTGCAGACGATCCCTTCGCGGGGGACATCAATTTCGGTCTTTTGGCCAATGAAACCGGAGGAAAGTTGTTTTACAACCGCAACAACGTGGACATGGAAATCAAAGAGTCCGAGCAGATGGGCTCGCAGTACTACACACTGACTTATCAACCGCAGCGCGTGGATCCGGATGGTAAGTTTCGCCGTGTCCGCGTGACCCTCCGCAATCCGGATTTGCGGGCGGTGACCAAGGCCGGCTATTATGCGCCAGACGCGCATGCCCTCATCGATCCACGACAGCAGCAGATGATCAAACTTGTGGAGGCCGTGCAGTCCACCGTTCCCTTCGACTCATTGAATGTGACCCTGTCTGGCGTGGTACGCCACCCCGATACGCGAATGGCGGAGTTCACGGTGGAATTGAAATCAAAGAATCTGACTTTTGAGCCGTCGGATGATGAGAAAGGCGTCGCGCAGCTGATCGTAGCGGCGGCAAGCCTGAACCAATACGGGAATATTATGGCTTCGAGGACGCAAACCGTGACACTGATTGCCCACTCGTTGGACCCGGCGCAACTACCTGAGGTCGCATCACGGTTTGCTCTCATGCTTCGCGTTCCGCGCAAGACGAGAAGGGTACGGGTAATTATTCAAGCTGCGGATGGTGGGCGCCTTGGGTCAGCGGAAATCGACCGAAGGACCATTGACGCTGCACCGGCAACAGAGACGCCGAGACCGGAACTAAAACAACGCCCGTATGGTCAAAAATCTCAAACGCATTGAAAAGGCTAGGGACAGCTCTGCTGCTTATAGTGGAGGACATTCATGGATTCATCACCGAAGATCGCCATTGTCACCGGCGCGGGCAGCGGAATCGGCAGGTACGTCGCCGTTGCTCTTGCTCAAAACGGCTACTCGGTGGTTCTTGCCGGTCGCCGCAAGGAGCCGTTGGAGGCGACCGCGCTTGAAGTGGGACAGGCCAATTACCAAACGCTCGTCGTACCTTCGGATGTCAAGGATCCCTCCTCCGTGCGCGAGCTTTTCGCGAAAACAAAGGACGCTTTCGGCCGGCTCGACTTGCTCTTCAACAACGCCGGTATCTCCGGCCGCGCCATGCCGCTCGAGGACTTAACGTACGAGCATTGGAAGTCCGTGGTCGATACGAACCTCACTGGCACGTTTCTCTGCACGCAGGAGGCATTCAAAATCATGAAGATCCAGGAGCCACGCGGCGGGCGCATCATCAATAACGGCTCGATTTCTGCGCATAGCCCTCGACCTAATTCCGCCCCCTATACGGCATCAAAACACGCAATTACAGGTCTCAGCAAAGTGACTGCTCTCGACGGCCGAAAGTACGACATCGCCTGCGGTCAGATCGACATTGGAAACGCGTCGACCGAAATGGCGGAAAGAATGAAGAAAGGCGTACCGCAAGCGAACGGCACGATCGCGGTCGAGCCCACTATGGATCCCACAGACGTTGCGCGCGCCGTCGTTTATATGGCGTCCCTCCCTCTCGACGCCAATGTCCAATTCATGACGGTCATGGCGACCAAGATGCCCTTCATCGGCCGCGGCTAATGGCCAGTGTGCCTGTCTCTGGCGAATTGATACGGCGGCAGTGAAACGATCGGAGCCGCGAAACGCGCTGCAACTGAGAACGCAAACACTGCATGATTTCATTCGAGGATTTTGCAGAGGTCGACCGGATACCGTAGCGAGCGCGAATCTTTGAGAAATCAGGCTCTTGTTACGCGATACTGATCACTTGTTCGCCCCCTGCTGCCAAGAATGCGGCGTGCGTTTCGCTGCGGCGCTGTTCGGCCTGTTTCACAAGTTCAACGTAGCGCGGGAGGGATCGCAAGGGCGCGAACCACGGGTCGCGCGAAAGGGCGGAGGCGCAGAGGAATCCATGATCGATGGCGGTGGAAAGCGCCGAGATGGCGCGGTCGGTCTCGTTGATGCGCGCAAGGTGACGCGATGAGTAAAACAAGATCTCCGGATCTCCATGAATAGCGGTCTCCGCAGCCGCAATCGCGTTGGAACATTCTTCCCAATTGCCTTCGAGGTAGGCTCGAAGAGAGCGCATGATTCCTTGCACTGCCCCGGTAGTGCCTCCGGATTGCTCTCGCTCTCGAAGCATGGAAAGGGCGGTCTGGTTTTCGCCCAGAGCAACCAGCGCGGCGCAATCGAGGTAATAGGTACCCTTTTTGCTATAGCAATCGAGCGCGCCAGCATAATCTCCTAACAGGAAGTAAGTATGCGCGGCGCTGGTCATCAGGTGGGGATCCAGATGTCGCCCACGAAGGTGAGCAGCAATGGAAGCTCCTAGTTCGTCGCAATAGCGGCAGGCCTGAACTAGACCGGCAAACAGTTCGGGATCGTTTCGGCGAGAGCGCGATCGCTCCAGTAGCCTGAGCATGGACTGTTGCGTGCGGCCCTGGTCGCACTCCGCGGGCGTATAGAAGTTGTGGGCGATAGCCAAATCAGGATGGAGAGCAAAGGCACGGCTGAAAGCTTGTTTAGAGCGCTCCGCATCGCTGTCCGTATCGTCACCAAATTTTCCGAGAAAATGGCAGACGCGGCCGAGTCGCGCCCAAGCGGGGGCATAGTTAGGGCTCTCCTCGAGACACTGGAGGTAAAGATCGCGGGCCAGGCTCATGCTATCCAGAGTGCGAGTAAGAGCAATCTGGTTGGCGCGAAGATAGTATTCGTAGGCTCGGGCGCTGGCCGGGACGTCGCGATGGGAGGAGCGGCGTTCCCGTTCGTCGAGCGGAAGCTGGAGGGACTGCAGGATGCGTTCGCACAACTCGTCCTGGATCATGAAGAGATCCTGCATGGAGGAATTCGCCGACTCCGACCAGATAACGGCACCGCTGGGCGCCTCGATGAGTTGACAGGTGAGCCGAAAGCGATCCCCCGCACGCAGCAATGAGCCGGTGAGGAAGGCATCGACGTCCGCCTCGACCGCCACAAGCTTGGGATCGGGCTGTCCTTCGAACTTTGCCGACACAAGGGTGGAACGCACGATGAGGTTGTCCATCGCGGAAAGGGAATTGCTAATGGCATCAGGCAAAATGTAGCTAAGAAAATCAGTCTGCTCATCACTTTTCAACGAGCGAAAGGGCAGGACGATAATGCGGGAGACTGTTCGGGTTAGTGAACCGGCGGCGGTGCTGCTGGAGAGAGAAAAGGATTCGAGAGCCTCAAGCATTTCGCGGGCTGAGGAGTAGCGGTCCTCGACACGCTTGGCCATAGCCCGGCGAATGACGCGGTCCAATGCCTCGATTTCGCGCGAACCACTGAGTGGCGCTGGATTTTGATGCAAGACGGCGTAGAGGACGTCCACAAGGGAATGGCCTTCGAATGGCCGCCTGCCAGTCAGCATTTCGTAAAGGATGGAGCCAACCGCGAAAATGTCCGCAGGTGGACCTGCGGGGAGACCACTGGCCTGCTCCGGCGTCATGTAATGAGGTGTGCCAACGATAAGTCCGGGCGCGGTCAGAGAAGCGGTTGTTCGCGTCTGATTCGGGTCTCCTGTAAAGGTCGCATCCGTCGTTCGGGCCAAACCGAAATCCAGCAGCTTGCTGCCGTGGCGCGTAAAAGAAGACGTTGGAGGGTTTGAGGTCCCGGTGGACAATTCCAAGGTCGTGAAGGGCCTGCAGCGCACAAAGGATCTGACATTCAATGCCTAGCGCTTCCGAGGTGGTAATCATCCCGGTGACGAGGCGGTCCGCCAGGGACTGCCCGTCGAGCAATTCCAATATGAGGACGAGAGACTCACCTTCTTCGAGGACGTCGAAGACCTGGCAGACGTTGGGATGATTGACGCGCGCCAGAGATCGCGCTTCGCGCCAGAGTCTGGAGCGGGCTTCTTTGCTTTCATTTGCCTCGAGGATGGTCTTAATCGCGACTAGCCGTTCGAGGCGCTCGTCCCATCCCTCGTATACGACACCCATTGCACCTTGGCCAATCTTGCGCCGGATGCGGTAATGGCCAATGATTTCCAACATGCGGTCATGATAGCCCCGCGGGGAGGAAGCTCGCAATGATCACCCGATGGCCCAGAATTGGAATTGAGGGAATCGAGATGTACGGACCGTCACGACATTCAAGAAAATGAAACGATGAAACTGACGTGAGAGTTAGGCGGGCAGAATGAGATGTA
>Ga0207063_1226_pt1 | contig 10687 bp, 10 predicted proteins | sample Alteio_BWMinCont_29_FD_153462 | JGI IMG/M metagenome (GOLD analysis project Ga0207063, IMG submission 153462) | Enriched cells from forest soil in Barre Woods Harvard Forest LTER site, Petersham, Massachusetts, United States -... | ecosystem: Environmental > Terrestrial > Soil > Temperate forest >...
AAAACCAAAGTAAGGTGACCAGGATAAGGCCTGCACTGAAGACCAGCGCATAGTGGTTGAAGACAAGCATGTTGTGAAATGCGGGAATAGAGACCGGATTGTTCCATTCGATAAAAGTCGAACCAATTGCTGCAAGCAGGCCCAACAGGTTTAATGCGGGCAATGCTTTTTTGAACCGCAGAATTTCGGCCAGCATGGCGGTGATTCCTAAAAAAGATATTATAAAGAGAGCGATCATAGGTGAACGTTACTTAAAAGTTGCTGTATGGCAGGTGCGGTGATGTCGAGCAGGATTTTGGGATAGATGCCCAGTACGATGATGATGAGTACAATGGGAATGAGAACTGATTTTTCTTCGAGGCTAAGGTCGGAGAAAGAAGCGGTGAGGCTGTTGGTTTCGCCAAGCATAATGGTCTGGTAGCTGCGAAGCATGTATACCGCTCCGAGAATGACGCTCAGGCCTGCAATGGCTGCAACCCATGGATTGAACCGGAAGATTCCGCTGAACAATAAAAATTCACCGGGAAATCCGTTGGTAAGCGGGAGTGCTACGCTTGCCAGGAGGACGATCAGGAATACGGCAGCAAATTGCGGAGCGACGTTGCGTATTCCCCCAAGTTTATTTATTTCGAATGTGCCGGTGCGTGTGCTGATGATGTCGATGATGAAAAACAATCCCACTACGTTGATGCCGTGGCTGAACATCTGCAGCATGGCGCCTTGCAAGCCCTGGGTGTTGAAGGCCATTATGCCCGCTGCAATGAGGCCAACGTGGGCCATGGAGGAATAGGCAATCAGGCGTTTGAAGTCCTTCTGAACAATGGCGATGCAGGAGGCGTAAAGCAATCCGATGACAGCCAACGTGATGGCGGTGGGTCCCCATTGTGAAGTTGCAAGAGGAACGACGGGCATTAGCCAGCGAAGGAGTCCGTAGGTTCCCATCTTGAGCATAATTCCCGAAAGCAGCATAGTGCCTTGCGCCGGTGCATTTGTATAGGTGTCGGGCTGCCAGCTGTGGAAGGGGAAGAGGGGCATTTTGACAGCGAAGGCCAGAAAGATGCAGAAGAAAACAAAAGTTTGCCCTTTCTCATTGAGGGCCTGTCCGGCTTTGTAGAGGGCATTGATATCGAAGGAGTGACCGCCGTTCAATACAGCGGTGTGCTGGTAAAGGAAAATCAGTCCCAGCAGCATGAATAAGCTTCCGGTCAGGGTGTAAATAAAAAACCTCAGGGTGATACGGGCCCTGTCGTCTCCGCCCCAGATTAAACAGATAAAATAAACGGGGATCAGGGCCAGTTCCCAGAAAATGTAAAACAGGAATCCGTCGGCAGCCATGAACACACCGGTGAGCGCCATTTGCATGAAAAGAACCAGGGCGTAAAAGGCACGTGGATTTTTGTAGGCTGCCCCAAAGGAGGACAGAATAATCAATGGTGTGAGCATGGAGGTTAACAAAACCAGAACCATACTGATGCCGTCGAGGTTTAAGCTGAAACGGATGCCCAGGGAAGTGATCCAGGGTGCGCTGAAGATGATGGCAGCTGACTGAGGCTGGAGGTAAAGCAGAAAGAAGGCGTAGCTGGCAAGTATCAGTTCGGCGGTGGCAAGGAAAAGTGCAGTTTTCTTTGCCGAGGCCGGATTGCCGATCAGCACTGCCAGAGCTGAGAGAAGAGGAAGAAGTATAAGTAAGAGGGTAATCATATGCTTTATTTAATAAACAGGATAAGAGCAATACTAACAACCATGATTAACAAATAGAATTCGATGCTTCCGGTTTGCAGCAGCCGGATTGTTCTGCTGCTCCAGTTGAGGCCATCGCCTACGGAATTCACAATCAGGTTGATGAAACGCAGTTCGAAAAAGCGGTAGAGTTTATCGGAGATCCAGTTGAGTGGTTTGGTTATCAGGTAATCGTAAATTTCATCGACGTAGTATTTGTTGTAAACGCTGGAAGGAGTTGACTTCTCTTTGTTCGGATTCGGCCACCGGGCGTTTGCCCATCTGCACATAAATTTTGTTGGCCAGGTAAATCATGCCAATGGCAATGCTCAGGGCCAGGAGGATGAGGGTTACCTGTGTGCCCTGTGTCGTAAATACCGGCAGGGTTTTCATTTCGGTCGCAGCGACTACCGGCGACAGGAATTTGTTGAGTACATGCGGGAGACTAAAAACTTCTGGAAAACCAACGAAGCCGCCGATTGTGGAAAGACCTGCGAGCACCAGCAAAGGGAAGGTCATGGACCGGGGTGATTCGTGCAACTGTTCGTGCTGATGACTGCTTCCTCTGAAATCGGAAAAGAAGGTGAGGTAAAGCATGCGGAACATGTAGAATGCGGTCATGGCTGAAGCAAGACTGGCCAACAGCCAAAGCGTTACGTTTTGTTCAAAGGTTTTGGAAAGGATTTCGTCTTTGGAGAAGAAGCCCGCGAAGGGGAAAATACCTGATATGGCCAGGGTGCCGATCAGGAAGGTGATGTAGGTAAGGGGCAATGCTTTTTTAAGACCTCCCATTTTGCGGATGTCTTGTTCGCCTCCCATGGCATGGATGACACTGCCTGCTCCCAGAAAGAGGAGAGCTTTGAAAAAGGCATGGGTCATGACGTGGAATACGCCGGTTGAATAGGCTCCTACGCCCAGGGCAAGGAACATGAGACCCAACTGGCTGACGGTGGAGTAGGCAAGAATTTTTTTGATGTCGTTTTGAAACAGTCCGATGGAAGCCGCGAACAGTGATGTTACCACGCCCACTATTGCCACGACCTGCATGGATACCGGTGAGAGTGTGTACAGCAGGTTGGATCTGGCGATCATGTATACTCCTGCGGTTACCATGGTGGCCGCGTGAATAAGCGCGGACACCGGAGTAGGTCCGGCCATGGCATCCGGCAACCAGGTGTACAAAGGGATCTGGGCACTTTTGCCCATCGCTCCGACAAACAACAGCAGGGTGATGGCCGTGAGTACCGGTTTGCCGGTGCTGAAAAAGGAAGCCTGAGTAAATACTTCGGTATAGCTGATGCTTCCGAAGGTTACGAAAATAAGCAGGATGCCCAGCAGGAAGCCCAGGTCACCAATGCGGTTCATAATGAAAGCTTTTTTAGCGGCATTGTTGTAGGCAGTGTTTTTGAACCAGAAGCCGATGAGCAGGTAGGAACACAATCCGACTCCTTCCCAGCCGACAAAGAGAATAAGGTAGTTGGAACCCATGACCAGCAGGAGCATAAAGAAGATGAAGAGGTTGAGGTAGGCAAAAAAACGGGAGAAGCCTTCGTCTTCGTGCATGTAGCCGATGGAATACACATGAATGAGGAATCCGACTCCTGTTATGATCAGTAAAAACAATGCGGACAGGGGATCGATCAGAAATGCAAAGGGAATGTGAAGCGTGCCTGAGCTGATCCAGTCAAAGAAGTTAAGGGTGAGCGCATGTGACGGGAGACTTTGAATCTGAAAAAAGAGTACAAGCGAAAAACAAAAGGAAGTCAAAATAACTCCGCAGGCGATCAGGCCGGAAGTTTTTTTGCTGATGGTTTTTCCGAACAGAGCGAGGATCAGGAAACCGATCAGAGGGATAAGCGGAATTAATATGATTAGGGTGTTCATTGGTTAGCGATTAGCCATTAGCGAACTGCGAATAGGGTTTAGTGTTTTAGTTTATTAAGCGATTCAATATCTACTGATCCGGTGTTGCGATAGATCATGGTGAGTATGGCTAATCCGACAGCGACTTCGGCGGCAGCTACGGCCATGATGAAAAATACAAATACCTGGCCCTGTGTGTCTCCGAGGAAGGAGGAGAAGGCCACCATCAGCAGGTTGACGGCGTTGAGCATGAGTTCGACGGACATGAAAATGATAATGGCGTTGCGGCGGAGAAGGACGCCGAAAACTCCGATGCAGAACAGGACGGTGCTCAGCAGGAGGTACATGTTGATGGATATGTTGTGAATCAGTTGCATATCAGGTGTTGTTTGTGTTTTTCTTTCCCAGCAGCACCACGCCGGTCATGGCTGCCAGAAAAAGCAGGGAAGAGACTTCGAAGGGTAGCAGGAAGCTGCCGAAAAGCACGCGTCCCAGATTCTGAACGAGTCCGGTGCACTCGCAAGGGTGACCCGACGCAATCTGCATATCTGTTATCCGCAGGGCGCCGGTGAGGGTAATCAAAAGGATTCCTCCGGCTATGGTGGCGACTACTTGTGAAACAAAGGTTTTGCTGGGTTCGCTTTCTTTGTTAAAATTCATCATCATGATCACGTAAAGGAATAGGACCATGATTGCCCCGGCATAGACAATGATGTGAACGGCTGCCAGAAACTGGGCGTTGAGCAGTACGTAATGTCCGGCTATGGCAAAAAAAGTGAGAATGAGAAACAACACGCTGTTTACCGGATTTCTGGAGATGATCACCATCAACGCGCAGAAGATGGCCAGAAAGGAAAGAAAATAGAACAAGTAAAGGTTAACCATTGTATACTTTGTTGTGTGCGTACGCTGCGTTTTTTTTAAACTCAATCACTTCTTTGGTCTGACGTGCACTGATGTCAATGGGTTTGCCGATGGGTTCGACCAGTTTGTCTTTGCCGTAAATCTGTTCTCCACGATTGAAGGTGGAGGGTGTAATGCGGTCGGTGAGAAAGATAGCTTCTTTGGGGCAGGCATCTTCGCAGAGGCCGCAGAAAATACAGCGAAGCATATTGATCTCGTAAGTGGTGGCGTATTTTTCTTCGCGGTAGAGTTTTTCTTCGCCCTTTTTGCGCTCGCCGGCTGTCATTGTAATGGCTTCGGCCGGGCAGGCTACAGCGCACAAGCCACAGGCTGTGCAGCGTTCGGCACCGATCTCATCGCGCTTGAGTACGTGCTGGCCCCGGTAAACTTTCGCAAATTCGCGGCGGCTTTCGGGGTATTTAATGGTGACTTTCTTTTTGAACAAATGGCGAACCGTAATTCTCAGGCCATGCAAAATGGCCGGAATATAAAGACGCTCGATGAGTGTCATTTCTTTTTTGGTTACGGCTATGGATCGGTTGGTTAACATTTTTTTAAAGCTTAAACAATCCTCCCGGTTAAATACATGACTACTCCTGTAATTGCAATATTCAACAAGGACAAAGGGATTAATATTCTCCAGCCCAGGTGCATGAGCTGATCGTAACGGAAGCGGGGAATTGTCCAGCGGACCCACATGAAGAAAAAGATGAAGAAGGAAATTTTTGCAAATAAGAATACGATGCCCAGCAGGGTAAGCCAGTTTCCTTCGTGAATAAAGCGACCGATGAAGGGCATGTGGTAACCACCGAAATAAAGTGTGGAGATGACGGCCGAGGAAATGAACATGTTGATGTATTCGGCAAAGAGGTAAAAACCCAGTTTCATGCTGCTAAATTCGGTGTGGTAACCGCCGATGAGTTCGCTTTCGCACTCGGGCAGGTCGAAGGGCGCCCGGTTGGTTTCGGCAAAGGCACATATAATAAAGATGAGAAAGCCCAGGGGCTGGTAAAAAATATTCCAGTGCCATCCGGTTTGCATCGCCGAAATTTCTCGCAAACTAAGTGTGCCGGTGTGCATAACCAGGGCAATGATGGAAAAGCCCATGGCCAGTTCGTAACTGATCATCTGGGAGGAGGCTCGAATGGCGCCCAGCAGGGAGTATTTGTTATTGGAGGCCCAGCCCCCGATCATGATGCCGTAAACGCCGATGGATACTACACCCAGCAGGTAAAGGATGCCGATGTTGATGTCGGTTATTTGCAACGGATACGATTGGCCTTTGATAACAAGGGAGGAGCCCCAGGGTATTACCACACCTGTCATAAGCGCTGTCATCATGGCGATACAGGGGCCCAGCACGAAGAGCCATTTGTTGGATACATCGGGAATGATTTCTTCTTTCATGAACATTTTAACTCCGTCGGCAACCGGCTGAAGGATGCCGAAAGGACCCGCACGGTTGGGACCCAGGCGGTCTTGCATGAAGGCAGCGACTTTGCGTTCGGCGTAGGTGGAGTACATGGCGACAACGAGGGAGACGCTGAAGACAACGATGACGAGAATCAATTTATATACTATAAAAGGGACCATTCTTTATTTTAGTCTAAAGTCTAAAGTTTGAAAGTCTAAAGTTTGAGTTTTAAGATTTATGGATTTGGTTTTCATTCATTTTCTAACATTTGAACTTTAGACTTTAAACTTTCGAACTATTTTTTAAATATTGTTTGGGTCCAGGGCTCCCTGGCCGAGATTTGCTTTTTTGTTTGTGAGTTGTTTCTTGTGCTTATCGGTGTCTTTCTTGATGTCGGCCAGTGTTTCGTAATGGTTCATGGAGATGACCGAGTGTCTGTCAATGTGAGTTGGTCCTTCGACGACCCAATCGCTGGTTTTCTTTTTGTCGAAGCGGCATTCGTTGCAGATGAAGTCGATGGCTTCTCCGTAGGTGTCCTTGCGCGCTGTAACGCGCAGGACTTCTTCGCCTTTGAGCCAGAGGCGGACTTTGCCTGAACATTTTTTGCAGTCGCGGTGTGCGTCTTCGGGTTTGGTGAACCAGACTCTGCTTTTGAAACGGAAGGTTTTGTCGGTGAGGGCGCCAACCGGACATACGTCTATCATGTTGCCGGAGAATTCGTTGTCAACGGCGTGTTTGATATAGGTGGAGATTTCGGAGTGGTCGCCCCTGAACAACATGCCGTGATAGCGCTTTGGTGTTAGTTGCTCGGCCAGTTTCACACAACGGAAGCAGTGAATGCAGCGTTTCATGTGGAGCTTTATTTTTTCGCCGATGTCTTCGGGCTCAAATTCCCTGCGGTCGAATTCGTAGCGGGTTGCAGCTTTTCCGTTTTCGTATCCCAGATCCTGGAGGTGGCATTCGCCGGCCTGGTCGCAGATGGGGCAATCGAGCGGGTGATTGAGCAGTAAAAATTCGACGACGCCTGCGCGGGCTTCAAGCAGGTCGGGTGAGGTGAGATTTTGTACTTCCATTCCGTCCATAACTGCCGTACGGCAGGAAGGTACAGGTTTGGGCATGGGGCGGGGATCTTTGTCTGAGCCCTTGCTGACTTTAACGATGCAAGTGCGGCAATAGCCTCCGGTTGTTTTCAGTTTGGAGTAATAACACATGGCCGGTGGAACGAGCGGACCACCGATCATACGGGCAGCTTCGAGGATGCTGGTTCCGTCGGGTACTTCGATCGTCTGTCCGTCTATGGTGACTTTGGCCATTGGTTTAACTGTTGATGTAGTTAACGTTCTTAATCTTTTCGGGGTGATTTACGTATTCTTCGAATTCGGCTCTGAAGTGGCGGATGGCAGCAGCTACAGGCCATGCCGCGGCTTCGCCCAGGGGACAAATGGTTTTTCCTTCGATCTTGCCCTGAATGTCCCAGAGCAGATCGATGTCTGTTGTTTTACCGCGCCCGTCCAGAATTTTGTGCAGGATTTTTTCCATCCATCCGGTACCTTCTCTGCAGGGGCTGCATTGTCCGCAGCTTTCGTGGTGGTAAAAACGGGTGAAGTTGAACAGGTTTTTCACGATGCTGGTGGTTTCGTCCATGACGATGAATCCGCCGGAGCCCAGCATGGTGCCGGTGACAAAACCTCCGTCACTCAGGGATTCGTAACTCATCAGGCGGGGTTCTCCCTTTGCTGTTTTGAGTATGAGCTCGGCGGGTAAAACGGGAACCGAAGAGCCTCCGGCAACTACTGCTTTTAGTTTTTTTCCGCCCCGGATTCCTCCGCAGTAATTTTCGGAGTAAATGAATTCTTCTACCGGAAGGCCCAGTTCGATTTCGTAGACGCCTGGTCTGTTGATGTGTCCGCAGGCGGATATGAGTTTTGTTCCTGTGCTTTTACCGATACCTATTTTTGCGTATTCTTCTCCGCCCATGTTGATTACGGGCACCACTGCCGAAATGGTTTCGACATTGTTGACCACTGTTGGCCTGCCCCAGACTCCGGATACAGCCGGGAAGGGAGGTTTGATTCTGGGGTTTCCGCGCTTGCCTTCGAGGGATTCGATCAGTGCCGTTTCTTCTCCGCAGATGTAAGCTCCTGCACCGCAATGCACATAGAGGTCGAGGTCGAATCCGCTGCCTAAAATATTTTTACCCAGCAGTCCGGCTGCATAGGCTTCGTCAATTGCTTTTTGAAGAATGTGAAACTGGAACATCATTTCTCCCCGGATGTAGATGTAAGAAACGTTTGCCCCCAGTGCATAACTGGAAATGATCATACCTTCGATGAGGATGTGTGGTTTGTGCTGCATCAGGAAGCGGTCCTTGAAGGTGCCCGGTTCGCTTTCGTCGGCATTGCAGACCATGTGACGGGGAACTCCGGGAGGTTTGGCAATGAAGCTCCATTTCATTCCGGTGGGAAAACCTGCTCCTCCGCGACCACGCAGGCCCGATTTCTGAACATCGGCCACAATTTCTTCGGGTTTGAGCTGGAGGGCTTTTTCGAGTGCCTTGTAGCCTCCATGTGTACGATAGCCTTCGAGCGTATTGATGCCGGGTACATTTATATTTTCTAATAGAAGCTGTCTCATTCTTTCGTCGCTTGTGGTTCTTTGCCGGCTTCTGACTTGATGTGTTTCTTATCCCAGTGGGAAATGTGTGTGTTGGTATTTGTTTTGTGATCGTTTAATATGCTGTCGACTTTTTCAAGACTGAGCTTTTCGTGGTAGGTTTCGCCGATCTGCATGATCGGAGCCGAGCCACATGCGGCGAGGCATTCCACCGTTTTGAGGGTGAACATTCCGTCCTTTGTGGTTTCGCCGTCTTTAATGCCCAGTTTTTTCTCGATGTGTTTTACCACGTCTTCGGCTCCCAGCAACCAGCAAGGGCCGGTGCGGCAGACTTCGATCACGCATTTGCCCACCGGTTTTAAATTGTACATGGAGTAAAAAGATGCGACTTCGTATACCTCTATGGGCAAAATGTTCAGCAAAGAAGCCACGTAATCCATAACGACAGGGCTTAACCAACCCTGAAATTCGGCTTGTGCCAGGTGAAGCACCGGCAAGATGGCTGATTTTTGTTTACCCTCCGGATAGCGCTTAATGATGCGCTTTACCAGTTCGAGTGCTTCGGGCGAAAATTCAGGCATCGAGTTCTCCGGCTATTACGTTCATACTACTCATGGTTAAGATGGCATCGCTCAACATTCCTCCTTTGATCATTTCGGCATAGGCCTGGTAATAAATGAAACAGGGTCTGCGGAAATGAAGACGGAAGGGATTGCGGTTTCCATCGCTGATCAGGTAAAATCCAAGTTCTCCGTTTCCCCCTTCGACAGCGTGGTATACTTCTCCTTTGGGTACGTCCATTTCTCCCATCACGATTTTGAAATGGTAAATGAGGGCTTCCATTTTATTGTATACGTCTTCTTTGTCGGGAAGGTAAAATTCAGGGACGATGCCGTGGAAAATATCGGCGGGTTCTTTTTTTACTTTTTCCAATGCCTGGCGGATAATGCTGATGCTTTCCCACATTTCCTGTTCACGGACCATAAAGCGATCGTAGGTATCTCCGGTTGTTCCGATGGGAATTTTAAAATCAAATTCTTCGTAGGAGGAATAGGGATTTGCAATGCGAACATCGTAATCCACACCGGCAGCCCTCAGGTTGGGTCCTGTAAAACTATACGACAGGGCCTTTTCGGCTGTGATGGGGCCACAACCGCTTACGCGGTCGATAAAAATACGGTTACGGGAAAGCAGGTTCTCAAATTCTTTCAGGCCTTTGGGCAGGCTTTCAAGCAAGTCATCTATTTTTTTCCAGACAAGCGGACTCCAGTTGCGTTCAAATCCTCCGATGCGGCCGATATTGGTGGTCAAACGTGCGCCGCAGATTTCTTCAAAGATCTCGTATATTTTTTCCCGGAACTGAAACACGTACAGAAAGCCGGTCATGGCTCCGGTATCTACTCCGATGACACTGTTGCAGACCAGGTGATCGCTGATGCGGGAGAGTTCCATGATGATGATGCGCAGGTATTGCACCCGTTTTGGAATGTCAGCCTTGATCAGCTTTTCGACCGTCATGTGCCAGCCCAGGTTATTGATGGGAGATGAGCAATAATTCAGGCGATCGGTCAGGGGCGTGATCTGGTTGTAGGGACGGTGTTCGGCGATTTTTTCAAAGGCCCGGTGTATATATCCGCAAGTGGATTCGGCAGCAATAACGACTTCGCCGTCCATGGTGAGAATGTTCTGAAAGATACCGTGGGTGGCCGGATGGGTGGGGCCCAGGTTCAGGGTAGAGTAGCCCTTTTTGTTCGGTTCGGCAGGAGGGACTTTATGTAAGGTATCTGACATGGGTGGCTCTTGCTTATTTATCGTCCGAACATTTCGTTTTGCTTGTCGTCTCTCTTGGCGTCTTCGAGCGGATATTCCTTGCGCATGGGATGGTAATTCATTTCATCCATGTTCAGAATGCGTTTTAAGTTGGGGTGTCCGGTAAACCGGATTCCGTAAAAGTCAAATGTTTCGCGCTCCATCCAGTTGGCCCCGGGAAATACCGGTGTAAGGGATGGGACCTGTGTGTCGTTTATGGATGTGAACGTCTTCAGCCGGATTCTTTTGTTTGCCTTCATGTCGTGCAGGTGGTAAACAACAGCCAGCTCGCTTCCCTTTTTGTCAGGGTAGTGCACAGCAGTAAGGTCGGTCAGAAAAGCAAATCCTTCGGCTTTGAGAAAGAGA
>Ga0207063_1229_pt1 | contig 10639 bp, 6 predicted proteins | sample Alteio_BWMinCont_29_FD_153462 | JGI IMG/M metagenome (GOLD analysis project Ga0207063, IMG submission 153462) | Enriched cells from forest soil in Barre Woods Harvard Forest LTER site, Petersham, Massachusetts, United States -... | ecosystem: Environmental > Terrestrial > Soil > Temperate forest >...
CCGCACGACGGAACCAGCGACGTATGGATTAGGTGTAAGATGCGTACGATAACGTTTCGGGCCTTGTGCAAAGGATCACATACTGTTTTTCTGCTGATGACCCTATGGCATGCCTCCGTAAGCCCAGCGCAGAACCATACAATTAAAGGAAAATCATCCGGCCTGATCAGCCCGGTGGTATTTCTGTATTCCTATACAGGTGACCGTACAACCCTGGTCGACTCGTCCAGAGTTGACGCCCGAGGAACATTTCAGTTCAGCCTCGGTCCGGGGGCCAGATCCGGACTTTATAAAATTGTCCTTGGAAAAAGCCTCAAGGACCAGTTTCAGGGTAATGTCGGGGAAAGTAATTTCCTGAATATTTTGTTCAATAACGAAAACATAGAATTTACAACCAACATCTTTTCCCCGGTTGACAGTACCCGAATTATCGAGTCCGAGGAAAACAGAATCTATTTTGACTTTCTGAAAAGAGACAAACGTACAAATGAACAGCTTGAAATGTTGCAACAACTCCCATCCTTTTTCCCAAAACAGGACGACCTCTACCCTTCCCTTCAGAAACGATACAAAGAGTTGGAAAAGGGTCACAAAAATTACACCGCCCACCTGTGCGAAAAAAATCCCAACACCTACGCCGCCCACCTCATACGTTCCCTTCCTTTTCCTGTGATGGATTTCGATTTGAGTCCGGTTCAAAAGCAGCAGTTTATCGTCGCCCATTATTTTGACAACATGGACTTTGCAGACACATTCCTTCTCAACACCAACATCCTGAACATACGTGCAATGGCCTATATGAAATATGTAGTTAAAGTGGAAGCATCCAAAGGATCTGTGCAGGACGAGGTCTTCAACAAAATCATTGACGAACTCATGCTGAAATCAGCGGTAAATGAAAAAGTCAATAAACAGATGAAAGACTTTCTGATCCACGGATTCGAGATCATGCACAACGATAAAGTCCTCTCGTACATCTACGAACATTACGTTCAGGAAAATACTTGCTCAGATGACAAGCAGGCGAGCGGACTAAAAAAAAGAGTCGAAAGCGCTAAAAAACTGGCCATTGGAAACAAGGCTCCTGAAATTATTTTTACAGACAGCAATAACAAAAAAGGCAAATTGTCCGAAATAAAATCCGAGCAAACCCTGCTTGTTTTCTGGGCATCCTGGTGCCCGCATTGCCAGCAGACACTTCCTGTTTTGAAAGATCTTTACAACAAGCAGAAAGAAAAAAAATTCGAAATCCTGGCCGTTTCAATGGATACCAGTAAAACCAACTACGACAAAGCGATTCTCGCAGGGGGATATAATTGGGTAAACTGCTCGGACTTCAAAGGCTGGGACGGACAATACGCAACAGATTACTGCATCTATGAAACGCCTTCTTTTTTTCTGCTTGACAGTGATAAGAAAATCATCGCTCGTCCGCTTTCCATCGATCAACTGGAAAAAACACTGCCCAAATAATCCGCAAAATCCTTTCCTTTAATACGACTCTCAATCCAGGCCGGCACATCAAAATACTCCAGTGCTTTTCGTTCGTAAGGATCTTTCAGCACCAGTTGGATTTCTTCATCCAGTACCTGATAGGCTTTTTTATACTCTTGAGTACCCCTTTCCAGAACGGCTAGTTTTTTTACGACAAAATGAATCAAAACGGACTCCAGTTTGTACAATCTGTTTTTCTGGATCAGGTAGCGGTTGGCGGATTTTCCGAAATGTTCCAGAACCAGGGAGTTTCCTTTTTCATAATGGATCAGTAAATTGAGGATCATGCTGAACGAAACCAGGTCCTGACGGATTTCTCCCTTACCTGCATTTAGAATTACCGAAAGCCAGGCCTTGGCTTTGTCGTATTTTTTCATAATAAAAAACAGATAGCCCACCGAATAACTCAAAGCGTAGGCATACACTTTATCGATTTTATCCCCATAATCCTTCAATTGCGTTTCAATAAGCGGAACCAGCTTAAGTCCTTTTTCGAATTCGCCCATACCAATCAGCAACATGATCTCGGTGGAATAGGTCCATTCAAAGGTTCTGACATCAATGTTCTTAATTCGCGAACTGGTTCCCGCTGCTATTTTTCTCGCTTTCTGGATAACGATCTGGGCTTCTTTGAAATTTTTCCGGCGGGCTTCGAAAGTCAGCAGATTCTGAAGACTGGCCAGGTAACGGATGGGATTGTCGGCAATCCGCTGAGGATGCCGTTCCATCATAGCAACATTTTTCCAGCAATACCGGTAACTCTTTTCCAGGTTTCCTACGGTAAAATGCAAAAACGAACTGATGTTGTAAAAATAAAACCGTGCTGAATCGCTAAGCGTCAACTCCTCATCCTTTAAGGCAGGTTGCTCCAGAAAGCTGATAACGCTGTCCATTTCACGCCGGCTCCTGACCTCCGTACCGCTGGTTCCGAACTTATTGGATTCAAAAGCAAGCCGTTCGTAGGCATAAACGTTTTGCAGAATGACCAGCAAATCTTCGCGTTCCTTCATGACTTCGGCGGCCTCCGCCTGTCTTTTTTTTCCAAGTGTTCCGGCAAAAAAAAGGCTTTTTTGACAATCGATCAGTAGCAAAAGTGTCTCGAACTTTTCGTGCTGGTAGGCCTTTTCTTTTGCTTTCAGCAATTGCTTGAAAGCATGTTTATACAAGCCAATGTTGAAAAGCAGTTCGGTGTTCAGCAATACGCGTTGGAGTTAAGCATTCACGGACCGGTTGGCATGAAAAACCGTCAGGCTTTTCAGGATCAGGTCGAACAGGTAAACCTTAAAAGGAGCAAAACTTTTTAAAAGTGATTCGTCCCTGAACTTCTCCTTCAGCTCAGCTTCGTTGTAGGCTTTCTGACGTTCGATGGCATTGAAAATTTTGATGTACTTGTTTTCACCGGCAATGACATGCTTGGAAGCGTATTTTTTGAAATGACCCTTCTCCGATTTGGTGAGGGACTTGATTAATAGAAAAAGATCTTCAGAGGGTGTCATATGTGTTTATTTGCTAGTGCAAGAATTCGTTTTACGGCTTCATCAATTTCGGCTTCTGTTGTAAACCTTCCCAGGCTCAGCCGCAAAGAGCGGCGGGCCTGATCGGTGTTTAATCCCATGGCCGTCAGCACATGGGAAGGCTCTCCGCTTGCCGAAGCGCAGGCTGAACCGGCTGAAAAGGCAAGACCCGGAAGTTTTGAAATAAGTTCGGCCGCCGTAAAACCGGAGAAAAGGAGGTTGCTTATTCCGGGAAGGCGCAGGTTAACCGAGCCGTTCAATTGAACACCCGAATTTACGGTCAATGCCCTTTCGAGTCGCCCGCGCAGCAGGGATACCCGTTCGCTTTCCCTGCTCATTTCAGCGGCGGCTATTTCCGCCGCTTTCCCCAATCCTACGATTGCCGGAACATTTAAGGTACCGCTGCGCAGGCCCTCCTCCTGCCCGCCCCCATCGATCAGCGCCTGCAGTTTTACCCGGGGATTCTTACGACGTACGTACAATGCTCCTGCACCTTTGGGCCCGCAAAATTTATGCCCCGAAAGACAAAGCAGATCAATCCGGGTTTCGGCAACGTTTACAGGAATTTTACCGACCGCCTGGGCCGCATCACTCATAAAGATCGAATTTCGCTCATGAACGATTTCGGCAATTTCCTTTACGGGCTGAAGAACGCCGGTTTCATTATTGGCAAACTGAAGACAAACCAAAATGGTCTGGTCGTTAATGGAATTCTTCAAGACCTCAAGGTCAATCAATCCATTCCGGTCAACCGCAAGGTAGGTTACCCGGGCACCTTTCTGCTCAAGGGCTTTGCAGGTACCCAATACAGCCCTGTGCTCGGTTTGGGAAGTGATGATGTGTTTACCCTTCGGGGCGTAGATTTCAAAGACTCCCTTCAGCGCAAGATTAATGGATTCGGTAGCACCCGAAGTAAAGATCAGCTCCTGGGTTTCGCAGCCCAGCATTTCAGCCAGCTGTTCGCGCGCCGTTTTTACGGCTTGCGCCCCGGTCCACCCGAAGGAATGAGTGCGGCTGGAGGGGTTGCCGAATTTTTGCGTAAAATAAGGAAACATAGCGGTTACGACCCTTTCGTCCGCGGGACTTGTGGCGGCATAATCGAAGTAGATATTCGTGGTCAATTGAGCCGGAGTTTATATTAAATTTAAGTATTTTCGTGCAGTACCACGAAAATTTAATTCAACCGTTTTGACCACTGCAACCGAAGAGCGAATAACTTATTTTGAAAGGGACGCCGAAGCAAGAAAAAAAAAGCCAAGGCAGAATGCTTATTACTGGAAAGACATCACCAGGTACTGTGATTATTTCGCCCACGAAGACTATTCGGTCATCGAAATCGGATGCGGAAGCGGAGAGCTTCTGAATGAAATTAAGGGAAGGGACAAGACCGGAATCGATTTTAGCCCAAAGATGGTCGAACTGGCCAGGGAGAAGTTTCCCCACATCGAATTCCACCTGATGACGGCCGAAAACATTACCCTTACCAAAAAATACGATGTCATCATTCTATCCAACCTGATTGGATTTTTGGATGATGTCGAAGCGGTGTTTCAGCAACTTCACAAGCTTTGCCACAGCCGGACAAAAATAGTCGTAAGTTATTACAATTACCTTTGGGAGCCCGTTCTTTCACTGGGTGAAAAAATAGGACTCAAAACGCCTACCCCAAGACAAAACTGGCTTTCGCTGAGCGATATCAACAACCTGCTTTACGTTTCGGGATTTGATGTCTACCGCAATTCAAAGCGAACCCTCCTGCCCTATTACATACCCCTCCTCTCCTCTTTTTTCAATGTGTTTCTGGCCAAGATGCCTTTTTTCAAATACCTCTGTCTGAATCATTTTGCATTTGCCAAACCCATGGCTTCAGCGCATTCCGGAGAAAACTCATCCGAATGGCAATCGGACTATTCAACAACCGTAGTAATTCCTGCAAGGAACGAAAGCGGAAACATTGAAAATGCCATTATACGCCTGCCGAAATTCGGAAAACATACCGAAATTATTTTTGTTGAAGGAAATTCAACCGACGATACCTGGGCGAAGATTCAGGAAATCCAGAAAAAATATGCCGGAACTTACGACATCAAAATCGCACAACAGGAAGGCAAGGGAAAAGCCGATGCCGTTCGAAAAGGATACGCTATGGCCACCGGTGATATTTTGATGATACTCGATGCCGATCTTACCGTACCACCCGAAGACCTGCCGAAATTTTACGATGCGATTGCCTCCGGCAAAGGTGGTTTCATTAATGGCTCCCGCCTGGTCTACCAGATGGAAAAAGAAGCCATGCGCTTTCTGAATCTGCTGGGAAACAAATTTTTCAGTATGGCCTTTACCTGGTTGCTCGATCAGCGGTTCAAGGATACGCTTTGCGGAACCAAAGTCATTTTCAGAGACGACTATTACAGGCTGGTGAAAAACCGCAGCTTTTTCGGAGACTTCGATCCCTTCGGGGATTTCGACCTGATTTTCGGAGCGCACAAGCTCAACCTGAAAATTATTGAAATTCCTATCCGTTACCGCGAACGCACATATGGGTCAACCAACATCTCGAGATTCAGACACGGGTTGATTTTACTGAGAATGTGCGCATTTGCGGCGCGAAAAATTAAATTCATTTAATCTCCAAACATGTTTGAAAACCAAAACAGTCGAACCGAATTAAGCAGCATAGGAGAATTTGGTCTGATCAAACACCTCACCCAATTCATTGAGCTGAAAAACGAAAGCTCGGTAAAGGGCGCAGGAGATGATGCAGCGGTTATTGATTACAAAAGTTCGGGAGGTTCATCTGCGCAGACGCTGGTTTCTACTGACATGCTGGTAGAAGGTGTTCATTTCGACCTGGCCTATGCACCGCTCCGGCACCTGGGATACAAGGCTGTGATTGTCAATCTGAGTGATATATACGCCATGAATGGCACGCCACGTCAGATCCTGGTCTCCATTGCGCTGTCGAACCGCTTCTCGTTGGAAGCGGTTGAAGAACTCTATTCGGGCATTAACCTGGCTTGTGAGCGTTATGGTGTCGACCTTGTGGGGGGAGACACCACCTCATCTCCAAGCGGACTGATCATTAGCATTACGGCGATCGGAGAAGCCGATAAGAAAAAAATTGTGTGCCGTGACGGAGCAAAGGAAAGCAATCTGCTTTGCGTCAGCGGTGACCTGGGAGGCGCTTATGTGGGTCTGCAATTGCTCGAAAGGGAAAAAAAAATCTACAAAGAAAACCCGGGAATCCAGCCCGACCTCGGAGGAAACGATTACATACTTGAGCGCCAGCTAAAACCCGAAGCCCGCAAGGACCTGCCCCTGATTTTTGAGGGACTGAAAATTATACCCACTGCGATGATTGATGTTTCAGACGGGCTTGCCTCTGAAATTCTGCACATCTGCTCCCAGTCAGGAGTTGGCTGCAACCTGTACGAAGAAAAAATACCCATTGACCCCATGACTTACAACCGGGCGCGGGAATTTAACCTCGACCCGACCACCTGCGTGTTAAACGGAGGAGAAGATTACGAACTGCTGTTTACGGTCGATATTTCGCATTATGAAAACATAAAAGAACACGCCGACATCAGCATTATTGGACACATCACAGATGCCGCATCGGGATGCAACCTGGTCAGCAAGAGCGGCACCGTACATCCCCTGAAAGCACAGGGCTGGGATGCATTCCTAAAAAAAAACGAATAGCGCAGATCTAACCCCGGCCTGTTTTCGTTATTTACCCGGCCCTATTTTCGTCAATTTACAACGGTTACTATAGTAGCCATTAAGGGCCTTTAATGCTCATTATACATGGGAACTATAAAATCGCCCAAAAAAGGGTTCCATTACCAGACTAGAGTAGACTAGAGCCGCGAAAGCAATGGCATCCAGCTAATTGCTGAAAAAACATTTCCTAACGAACTTCTTCACCGCCTTCAGCGTAACATCCCTCTCCTCAACAAATCCCATATGACCAGAATTTTCGAGCAAAAGGACATCCGCATTTTTAACCAATTCGGCCTGTTTAAAAATACTCGCAGTTGTAAAGGTGGGATCGTATTTGCCGATGATGAATTGAATAGGAAAAGGCACCATGGAGAGCATCCAGTCGCGGCGCTTTCGGTCCTTCATGCCTTCCAGCGCATTTACAATTGCTTTCTTGGGAAAAGAAGCGGCTCTTTTTTCCAGGGCCCTTATAGGGGCCCTGAGTTCCCCGACATTTTGAGGAGCAAACAGCGGGGCAAAAAACAACTGAACATATCGTCCGGTGTCTTTCTTTACAACCCTTATGGCCTGATCACGTGCGGCCTTTTTTTCATCCGAATCAGCGAGTGCCGAGGAATGAAAAAGACTCAGCCCTTTCACACAATCCGGAAACAAATCGGCAAACGCAAGCGCAGCATAGCCTCCCATCGAATGGCCGATAATCACGCAACGACGTAATCCCTCCTGATCCAGAACAACTTTCACACACTGAGCCAGCAATTCCATGCTGTGCACATAGCCAATGGTTTCGCTTCCTCCGAATCCCGGAAAATCAATACATATCACCCGGTTGGTTTTTGAAACACTTTCAACAAAATCCTCCCAGATCTCGAGACTTTCCATAAAGCCATGCAGCAGCACAACGACCCGTCCTTTACCGGTATCGCTGTAACGTATTTTCGACTGCCTGAAAAGCGTGTGTTTGATCACTTCACCACCATCTTCAGATTGTATACACTATTGTCCGAAGAGGCTACAATCAGATATACGCCGGGCGTCAGTTTGTGCTCGGGATCTACTGCGACCAGGTTGTCAATTCCTTTTTGAATCACCACCACATTTGCGTAGAACTCTCTGCCCTGAATATCCCTCACCACGACCAAAAGTTTTTTGTCATCCGGAGAACTGATTTTCAGGGTTGAGCTTTGGCCGGTTGTTGCAGGATTGGGATACAACTCATACGTAACGACACCACTGGAACTAAAGTTAACCGGCACCAGTTGTGAATACGTAAAGTGTCCGTCGAAGTCGGTTTGCTTCAGGCGGTAGTACGAAAGACCGGGCATTGGATTTTGGTCCACTCCGCTGTAACTGTGTTCGACAGAGCTCGTACCCGCTCCTTTGACCGACAGAACCGTGTCGAACACCAGAGCGTCTGCTGAACGTTCAACAGTAAAGTAGGCATTGTTGGTTTCGGTCGCCGTGAGCCAGTTCATATCCACAACTTGTTTGTTTTTTACAGCCGTAAAGCTCAACAGCTCAATCGGCAAGGGCTTGCTGACACGGACGGCAGCGAAAGGCGAGAATTTCACCAGGCCGTTCGCACTGACAGTTCCTACTCCTGCAGTTACACCCGAAGTGGTGGTCGCATAGGGCGTTTCCCATCCGACAGGAGCTGATGTGCTCCAATGCTGAACGGCGAGCGCATCATTTGTAGGGACCGACAGATTGTTTTCAGCTACACCACTGTAAGAGAGGATTACATTCGCCCCACCTGCAGGCAGTGTGCCTCCGGGGACAGAGATATTCCAGAAGCGGTTGATCGTTGACCCGACGCCTCCGCCATAAACACTGGTCAGGTTGGTCCCGGCCGGTAGCGGCAAACAGGTTGCCGCGGCTGTCCTCCAGGTGGAAAACGAAACGACAGGGGCTGCTGTATTCTGATTGGAGAAAGTCAGCGGAATCTGGTCACTTGCAATACTCGAATAACCAAAAGGCACCATATAGCTTGTTCCCGAAACAGCCGACAGGGTCCATTTCAACTTACTGTTCTCCCCTTCACTCTTGATGTATCCGCCAGTTGCGGCAATCGCAGCAGGTGCGGTGTTTGTTAAAGCAAGAGTTTGAGCTGTGGCAAAAGCCTGGTTCAGATCCAGTCCGCCAAGCGTCAGTGTGAGTGTATTGCTTACCGTTGTTGTTCCCGAACCAGCCGTTGAATTGAGCTGCAACAGGTCAGTGGCGTGCTGTAAATTTACGTTCAGATTGTAAAAAGTAGTTGCCGAAGTACCGCCCAGATTAAGCGTGCCGGTGCCGGTAAAGGTGACGGTGCCGTTTCTGCCGTTAAAGGTTCCTGAATTGATCCAGTTTCCCGCTGTGCTGATACTGTAGTTGGATGCACTGACATCGAGTGTACCGGCACTAATGGTAAAGTTTCCGTTGGTTGAAACATTCGAAGCCAGGGTGTAAGTAACCCCGGCAGCCGGATTCAAAGTCAGTATATTAAAACTGCTTCCCGCTCCGCTGCTGATCGTTCCAGGACCTGCACCCAGATTCAATGTAACCGTTGAGCCTCCGGGAGTAATGGTGCCGTTGTCCGTCCAGGAGCCCGCAAAACTGATGGCCGAAGCCGAACCTGCAGGGATTGTAATCGTACCGCCATTGGTCAGACTTCCGCCAGCCGTCAGACTCTGGTTATTATTGAAAGACAATGTAGCCCCGGAGAGAAGCACCAGGTTGTTACAAACTGCGGCACCTGTGCTGGTGATAGAGGGGTTGAATTTTGGAATCGAAATGGACGGAATCTCAACGTTGGTAGAGGCAATCGGCACACCACTTGTCCAGTTACCGGCAGTTTTCCAATCGGTGCTCACCGTACCGACCCAGATATCCGACGAAGGTCCGTTCGTGCCGAACAGCGCTCCGAAAGAAGTCACATTGTTCCAGGTCAGTGTATGGGTCCCGGTATTGAGCGACCAGGTTCCGTACATGACTCCGTAATTATCAGGAGGAGAAGTGGTTTTTGCAACTTTGGTCGGCATCAGCGTGCTTTCCGTTCCGACAACATCACCGGGAACGTAAGTACAGGTCATGTTGTAATTAACCGTTCCCGAAATTCCGGTTGAACCGATATTCCACCAGCGTTTAATGTAATCGGGATAAGAAGTTGCGTTAACGGCAGGAGTGGTACTCAGATTATTCGCATAAGCCGAAGCGGCTACCTGAAGCGTAACGTTTGCCCCTGCTGCAAGTGTCCCGCTGTTGAGTTGCAGACCGAAAGGAGAATAATTGTGTAAGTCTCCCATGGGGATGTTGATCAGTGCTCCACCTGTTGCATTGTAATTTTTTACAATGGTTCCGATTCCATCGGCCTGAACATAGGATGTCGAGCTTCCTCCGCCTGTTGTGGCAGTATTACCCAGGATCAGGTTGCGGCCTCCGATTACGATAGTACCACCGGTCATGGTCAGCACCCCGTTGACGGTAAGGTTATTGACCAGATTAACACTGGTTCCGGCAGATTTGTTCATGGTCACGTTTGTCAGTGCCGAACCGTTCGTATTGGTAAAGGTACTGCTGCTGGTTCCGGCGAATACAAGACTCGTGTTGGTTATTGTTCCGGTCGGATTCGACCATGCAAAATTACCGTCCACTGTCAGGGAAAATCCTCCCCCGCTGAGGTTTCCTGCACTGACCGTAAAATTGTTATCCACTTCGACATTGGTCGCAAATGCCAGATTGCTGGTTGAAGCCGCTGTCTTTGTCAAAACATAAAAGGCGTTGGAAGGCCCGGTACCGGTTGTAATCGTCTGGGTACCCGATGTTCCTGTAAAATTAACAGTCGCCGACCTGGCTTTGAACGTACCTGTGTTACTCCAGTTTCCGGACACATTGATACTGTAATTGGCAGAACTTACATCCAGGGTTCC
>Ga0207063_1230_pt1 | contig 10622 bp, 8 predicted proteins | sample Alteio_BWMinCont_29_FD_153462 | JGI IMG/M metagenome (GOLD analysis project Ga0207063, IMG submission 153462) | Enriched cells from forest soil in Barre Woods Harvard Forest LTER site, Petersham, Massachusetts, United States -... | ecosystem: Environmental > Terrestrial > Soil > Temperate forest >...
ATTCCCTGGATTGACATTGAGAGAAGAATTGGCTGAACTCAGGAATGAGCCATCGGAAAAATAGAGGCTGCCGCCAATCGTTGCGTTGCCCTGGACGGTAAAATTGCCTGCAAAATCCGCGTAGTTTGCCGGCGGATAAGCTGAACTTGCCGTGTCGAAGACGAGGGTTCCAGGCGGCGTTGTATTCGTGGTGATGGCGGACGGTGAAGCATAAATGCACTCTTGCTGTTCGTCGATAATCGTGTACGCCCCACCGTCCGAAAGATTTTGCAGCATGAAATATAGGTTTACCGAGCCATCGCTTTGCTGATATGCGGCGAGATGAGCAGGCTGAACGCTCCTCGGGTTTGCACCCTTCGCGGTATATACAAATTTAAAACCCCCTCTATTGCCGAAGGTTGCGTCGATGGTTGAGTTTGCGACAGCAGAGCCGCCGCTATTGAGGGTCGCGGTCAAATGCAAATGGTCATAGTCGCTGCTATTGTTCGGTGGGAGTGTTGCTATCAGGAACGCATTGTTTCCTGCTCCGGAAGCTTGTACATACTGCACGTTGATGACTGGGGTGGTGCTGCATTGTGCGTAGGCACCAGATGTGCAGCCGGCCAAAAGAGACAACAAGACTGAGAACTTTCGCATGATTACAGACCTCGTGCGGAACAATACTGAGTTGAGTAATTCGACAGGGTGCTGTTCGGTGGAGCCGATAGTGCTTTCCACGCAGCAACGTATTCGGGCCGGGCAGGGTAGTCGCTCGGTCTGAAATCGACGGGGACGATGCAATATCCCTATAACCGGCTGGGCCGGTTCGGGACTCGCGTCAGTTGAATGGGGGATGCGATGAGCCGATGCGTCTCCGCGTGTGGTATGACGTGAATAGACACAACTGCTTCAAATACTTCCGACGACATAAGCTCTCCCGCGATGCCGGTTCAAGATGTTAGGTTGTATGAGCATCGGCGAAAAAATGCTTGCAGTCAAGTGAATAAATGGTGGGTTTCTCTTTTTCACACGGCAGGTAACCGGAAAGAGATCACTGCCAGTAACTAGCCCTGAGGAACTGCTACCTGCTTCCGCGTGACGCCTAACGTCTTTGCCCGCGCTTGCCGCCGCGGTCGTCGCCACAACCAATGTTGATCCCATTGTCAAGAGGGGTATGCCTGACCTGGTTGTGAAGCCGAGGTCGCCCCCAGTGCTTCATGATGCCCGCCGGCTCGATGTAGTCGAAATCGTAGCGGTCAGAGCCTCCCAGAGCGCCAGACGGATTCAGGGTGCGAGGTCAGTGGGCAGTCTACGAATCGCACTTAACGGGCGAGCCTGTGAGACCCATTTCTCCAGGGAAACATAGCGGACCATCCTATCCTGCACTCGCTCAGCTCCACGCATACGCGTTAGGCAAATCAACTCATGGCGACGATGCCGGGAGGTGCCGTTATCAATAAGTTCGTAGAGAAGAATGGCTGATCCAGACATTCCTTCGAACGGTTAGGCTGGGAAACGCAAGCTTCTTGCCGTCCCGGGACGGAACTGCCCAGATCGAATTCGCGCTTTGGCGCAGCAGAATCGCATGGCCGGCCCGATCCACATAGAGCAGATTGAAGCCGGAGGCATTCTTTGTCTGCACATAGAATCCCTTGCCGTCTACCGCCCAGGCCGATGCGCGAACCACCCCAAATCCGTTTACCGGAATGGTCCAATCAAGTTTCCGTCATCGTTTCCGTCAAAGAGAACTCCGTCGCCGTCGGGAGTCCAGGCGTGGGGATAGTTGGTTCCCAACTCGCCGGTCAGCCGCGTTTCGCCGCTTAGGGTGTGGCCTGGCAGGCGAAGGTCCGCCCAATAGGTGTCGGAGGTGTGCCGGACGACCACCGCACCGATCAGCTCTCCGTTGGCCGAAGCCGAGACACTTTCCACCGGGTCGGCTATTCCAGCCCACGGCTGGGCATTCGTTGTCGGCGCCGGACTGGTGAGAAACTTGCCGTTGCGAATACAGAACCAGAACCAGCACATTCCCTGCTCCGATGGCATTTGGGCGAGGCACAGCTTCTCGCGAAGGCGAAGTTCATGTCATGACAGACTCACCGCCCCTTATGGGCGCGCTTGGGAACGGAGTTGGATAGCACTCTGCCACCAAGATACAGCGCGCCGAGAGACACAATGCCAACGATGATTGAATGACGCTCTATTGCAATCGAACAAAAAGCGGCTGCGCCACAGAGAAATAATAGGCCGAAAAGAATAGCGGCGATGCTCTGTACGAGAGAAGGTCGAGCTGAGCCACTCCACAGGAACTTGTCTACACTAGCACCGTTAATTAATGGACCTGGCCAGATAGTGTTCTTTTGTTTGACCTCAAGCTCGTCAATCAGTCGCTGAGGGTCAATATGTCTGTCTTTTCTTGATCGCATAATGTCCATTCTGTCTTAGTGAGAATTGAAACATCCAACGGAGGATTTGAAGGAATCCGCAGCCAATGCTGCAGCGTTAGCCGACGCATTGCCTACATAATTTTCATTGAGCGGACCGCCAGCCTTAAGATTCCCACCGGCATAGAGTTGAGGCACCCCGATTCCATTTACCCCGTCCGTATCGTTGCCCGGGGAATATAGAACTCCTTTTCGAATGTTGTGGATATCAGCTGCCGCGTCTGGGGCGGTTAAGCAAGAAAAGGTAGACGGAGAAGGAAAGGGAGGAGGAGCCTGGTAGGCTCTCACGGTCGGAAGAGGGGGGTGATAAGCCTTCGCGACTGGATAAGTAAGTTGCCTGAGAGCAGCCTGCGAAACGTTCGGCCAAGGGTTAGTAATAGCCTCTATTGTGTATGGGTTTGCGGTAACAGTCGCCGATTGTCCTGCCGCAGTCAACGCGCCAGTGCCCGGATTCCAGTAAGCGACACCGGCAGTAGTATTTGACGCTCCGGGGCTATCAAATATCCCGTCACTCTTCGAACCTTCGTATCCGATTACTTGAGCTTGGCCGTTGAAGGCAATTTGATTCACGGTGTCATCAATATAATGCCCCGTATTTGCTAGCGCTTCTGTGGAGTTGTCGCAGTCGCCTCTTTCGAAACCCTCAATCGCTCCAGAGTTATTGTTTATATGAACGCAGTCAAGTCCCGTTGGATCGATGTTGATAAGTGGATTATTGCGCACATAGACGTAGAGGTTGAGGCTTTGCGGATCCGATAGATCGGCATATGCAAGTCCTGACGGATCGGGGCTCATAAACCTGCCCATGTTTGATCCGTAATACCTGACCCCGAAGTAGTCGAGGCCTGATTCTGTATCTCTTTCTTTGCCGGTAAAGTGTTCTTCGGTGACATCTCCCGAACTGTTCGGTGCCTCTCCAAAGGGCATATTGGTGAACGTCCGTTCCTGCATCCCGAGCGAGTTGGCCTGAACCCTGCGGGTGCCGAGCCAGTCCGAGAGATGGAAGTGGACGCCGACGCCGTCGTTCGCATAGGTCGCGATGAGTTGGCCGGCGGCGGCAACGTTGGTGTGAATCCAGCCGCCATTCCCGTCCGTCTCCGTAATCACTCCATTTGGCCCAAGGATATAGGCGCTGCTGAGGGCAAAGCTCGCCAGTCCGGAGGCATTGCAGCTCGGTACGTCGGTGGGAGCGAGCGAGGCCTGTCCCTTGGCAACGCGCTGGCCGCTCGCGTCGTAGATGTACTCGGTCAGCCAGCGACCGCCCGAGAACGGGAAGGTCACTGTCGCGCAGAGTCGATCCTCGGCATCGTAGAGATAATAGTTGGTCCCATCGTAGGTCATGTTGCCGTCGCCGTCGTACTGTATGGTCGAGTTCGATAACTGGTTTTGCGCGTTGTAGGCCAAGAAGTTGCCGACCGGCGTGCCGCTCGTCGCCTGACAATTGCTCGTGCTGGATTGGAAGGTCGCCGCGGAGATCTGCTGGGTCGTTCGATTGCCGAAGGCGTCGTAGGTCCAGCAGAAGTATTGCGTGGCAGCACCGCCGGCCGGCTGCACCTGCCCGCCGATGAGCCGATTCAATGAATCGTACGTCATGTTGGACCAGTTGCCGTTGACAATATCGTTGTACGCGATGATATTCCCATTTGACGCCAAGGCACCAGTAGCTGTCATATCGAAGCTGTAGAGCTGGGTCGACGTCAGGGCCGTCTGGGTGACGGACAGGATCAGCTCATCCTCGACCGACTCGTACTTGGTATCGCCCGAGTATTCGGCGACGATGGTGTAGTCGCCGGATGAAAGACTGCTAATGGTCGAAGCGGTAGCAGAACCGGCTGACACCGCGGCTGTCGCCCACGGTGGCTCCCCATTGAGGCTGAAGGTGACCGAACCGGTGGCGTCGCCAGGCATGGCAACCGCCGAGCAGGCGATCGCGGTTCCCTGGACGGCTGGATTCGGGCTACAGTCGACAGTCATGGACGGTGTAGCGAGAGGCGTAGCGCTGGGCCAGGAGGCTGTGCTGACCTGGAAGGGTAGCGTAGGGGACGATACCACCACCGGTCCGAATGAGCCGGCACTCAGCTCAAAAGTGATAACCGCACCGTTCGCCTTGGCGCACAAGCCTCTGCTGCACAAAACCGGCAAGTTGGCGATAGGATCCTGCGAAAACTTGGCGGCCAAAGCGGAGGCGATGGAGGCCGTCGTCGAAAACGGTCCATAGCTCACACTCTCTGTAAAGCCGTCGAAGGAGATAAAAACGACGCCCGCCGCTCCACCGGTGGGAAAAGACCCGGTGATCGTAAGGTTTGCAGTTGGATGAACATTTGCATAGGCCGGAGCGCACATGCAGCAAAGAACAAAAGCTGCCGCGGCGTATCTCATTAATCTCAACAACATCTCTTTCCTCCGTCCAGCATCTCCCAGCGTGAAACGTCCTAAAGTCCTCGGGGCGGAGCTTTCCTATCCGCCGATCTGCCCGCTCGCATCAGCGATAACCGTAGGCCAGTTCTTTCGTTAAGCGCAGTCGTTTATCGTAGGTTCTGGTGGCCGTGATGCCGGTACCCAGCGTCCACGAAGTCAGCCCACCTGCCGCGTTGTAAGCATGTGAAATGGGTGTCGAGAACAGTACAGAAGGATATTGAAGATTGTTCTGATTAGTGAGAGCGTTGATCTGGATCAGGTTCCCCGCCGCGTCATATTGGTTGGAAAACGTCATGGCATTCTCGCCCACGACGCCGTTGTTGGAAGCATTGAGTTGGCCAGCCAGCCAATATTGATAAAACAACACGGGCGTAGGATGCGAGGGACTACAACTCGCTGGCGTACATTGCTGCTCCTTCAGAACCCGGCCTACCGAATCATAGGCCAGGATGCTCCGAAGAGTCTGGTAGCCGCTCGATGGTGCTGTCGAGGCACATCCTCCGAATACCGTCCAATAGGCCGTCATGTTGCCCACCGCGTTCGCGAGGCTGGAAGGCCCATCATATTGATAGCAAACGTTCGGTGTTGCCGTCACACTTGTTATGGTTGCGCTATTGGTCCCGGCATAAGAATAGACTTTGGAAACGAGTCGATCGAGCGAATCGTAGGTAAACGTCGATATGACTCCCCGGTTCGTCGTCTTGGTTTGGACGTTGCCATTGCCGTCATAGGTGTAAGTGGTTCCCGGCTTCGATGTGTCGGTACACAGTGAGCCCGTCGCCAAACCCTCGGGATTGCAGGCGTAGATCAGTCTGGATAATGAATCGTAGGCAAAATTGCGAATCCGAGGAAGGTCGGATGACGTTCCCCATTGTGTGACAGACTGTAGATTGCCGTTCGTGTTGTATCCATAATCTGTTTCGAGGCTGAGCGGTGCACTGCCAGTCCCCAATTCCACAACAGCAACGAGACGCCCAAGAGTATCGGAGATTTGTTGCCTCTTCACCCCTGTCTCATCCGTCTGGTCTGTCCAGGCAAAAGTGCCGCTACCCAGTTGCTGGGCGAGCTGTGTGGAAGAACAGATGTCTTGGTAAGTGAACAAGGCCTCGCCGTTGTAGCACCACTTCAGCGTCGTATTGTCCGGTTGCGTTTGCAGCGTTTTCCTCCCCAAGGCGTCATATGCGAATGTTGTCACTCCGTAGGTCGGATCGGTGATATCTACATATGGATTGGATACCGAGACGACTTGATCAAGGCCATCGTATTGGGTATCCACCACGCTCCCATTTGGGGAAAACTGCTGGACAGGCCGACCCAGACCGTCCGCCACAGTGGACCACGTCATTGCCTGATCGCCTTTAATTGATTGATCCAGTGCCACATTGACAGTAGTGGAATTCGGGTATGAATAGCTCTTCCAGCTTTCTTCCGGCGTACCCACCGCACTCCGAATTTGCGTTACTCGTCCTCGCGGATCTTTGAATGCATAACTAGTTACGACGCCGTTTGGGTCTGTGTTCGATGCGATTCGTCCAGAGTTCGGATCCCAAGTAAACGAAGACACCTGACTCAAGGCATTGCTGACAGAGTCCGGGTAGAGATTGATATATTGTGAGCTAAATGCCTGATAGTTATAGGAATATTGCGCATCGGTATGTCCTCGCCCATCGATTGTGTGGTCGACCATGCCGTACGCAGTCCAGGCGGTGTGTGTCTGAATATCATTGCCATTGTTATTCCACAAGGAAACCGTTGTGGCGTGACCGCCGACTACGCCCGAATTGGCAATGTAGCCGGTTTCGTCATATGTTGTGGTCGACTGTTGAACTTGATGCGCGGGAGATGATCCGTCGTAGCTCGTCACGCTAGAAGGCGTGTCGAGAATGTTGGCAGCGAGATAGGGCGAATTGGCCTCCTGCCACTTATATTGTGTAACGGTCTTAACTAATGTGTTAGCAGCTGAATCCGTAATCGTGGAAGATGTGGGAATTGACAACGTTAAGTTCACCGGCGACCGAAGACCAGAATACAGAGGGTCACATTCATAGGCGGAAGTGTGCGTGTTGTATACCAAGCCGCACGTCGGCATAACCGCCGCAAACGTTCCGCCATAGGTCATAGCTGTTGTCCGCGACTGGCCAGAATCGTCTACCGTTGTAATAGATGTCAAGAGCGCATTCCCATTTGCTGGAAGCGATTCACTTCCCACCGGAAGAGGCGCGGCAGTGAACGAATATGTCTTCGAGGTTTTCCGCAGAAGGTGACCGCTCGATTGAGACCCCTGATACCAGCTATGGTCTTTTTTCTGCACTCGGAGAGCAGCCCCCATAGGAGGGGCCCTGATACGTGACGACACTGTCATTTCCATTGGGATCAGTCGAGCGCCCTAACCCGTATTGCCAGAGGTAGGAATGACCATTTGCATCGTTCACTGTTCGCTGCTGCAAGTAGAGCGTGGGATATGTTTGGACATTGCAAGCGACAGACCCAGGATTGATGTAGCTGTACTGGACCGACCCACCCTCTGGAAAAACCATCTTTGTCATAGTGGCGTACCCGACAGAATTGCTGTTATTCGGATCTGCTGCATCATAGAGAAATCCCCAGTAACTTCCATCGGGCAACACGATACTCTGAATCACTTGATTGCTTCCGACTGCGTCTTCGTATGTGATTTCATAATTATTGCCAGATGGATCTTCCCCATAAATAGTCCCGTCGGCGAGAAAAGATGTCCGGTAGGCAATCTGTGTATAGCAAATAAGGTACGTTGAGGTGGAATTATTCGCCCCAGGAACATTCCAGGTTGAGCTACCCGTTGTCGCCTGGTACTGTCCTCCGAGATTAGGGCAGCCGGCCGTGGAGGAAGTGGGAGCCGGGATGAAGGGTATGTGACGACCCACACTATCCGTGATCTGCGAGTCAGTGATAATTGTGTTTCCGTCTGGATCTTTCTGCACCGCGCTATTAGAGGAGGAGGTAGAGCTTATTCCTTTCGAATCAATCAAGGTTGGTGTGGAGAGAAGAGAATCGGGAGGGCCGTCACTGGAACCCAGGTAGTAGTGGTTCCACGGTGCGGATTCGCCACTTTGAAACAGATAACCTGAACCATCCGTGGTTCGAAGGTTGGAGGGATTGTTCGCATCGTAATAGAGTGGGTGCGAGCCGCCCGTGCTGTCATACACGGTCCAAATCGTGGAGTAACAGTTTGGAATGTTTGGCAGCGGATAGCCCACTATCGGGGAATCTGCACAATCGATCGGCGCGGCGTAAAACTCGGGCAAGACTATGGCCGAGTCATCTGCAACTATTTCGGGTCCAATTCCTGAGAAGCCAGCATAAGCCGGCCCCTGAAAAGTATAATAATAAGTACAAGAATAGCCATCGGTGGTACAGTATTCGTCGGGTTGCCAATAAGTTGTGTTCGCGACTACGCTGAAACTCAACGAGAGTCTTCCAAGTTGAGGCAGTGAAAATAAGGGAATCTTTATGATATCGCTGAGATTCTGTAGGTTTACCGCTTCAACCTGGTAGCTCTCATATGAACCGTTCGGCACGATCCCGAATTGCGATGGAGCAACCTGACTGTATGCGGGGGCTACTTGAATGGACACGGCAGCGAGAATGATAGAAATAATGAAGTGTGGTTTCACGGGGATCCTTATTGATTCGAGGTCGTGAATGTCTGATCGGAAAGACCATCCAGAAAGACCGGACTGTCGAAGGTCACTTTGTCTACAGAGCCCGAGACCCGGCGGATTGACAAGCTTAACGGGGTCAAGGCGCCCTGAACTGAACGGAAAGTGTTGTAGATGACTGTTTGGGATCGGATGACATTGGTTTTCAATCCCTGAATTGGAAGCACTACTTGTGTCGGTAGACCCGTTGATTTGGAAAAGGTCCACATGATCGTTGCCGCACCGGCCGATGAAACCGGGTGCGGACAGCGTTCAGCGATAACAATTGTGTTAGTGTCCGCAGGTGCCTGGTTGACCTCTGGCCCGCTCTTCTGATCGAAGTGAAAGACACAGTGGTACTTTAATGTTGAAAGTATTAAGGCAGGGGCGGGGTAACCGAGTGCGAGGACAGCGATCCCATGATCCTGTTTCAATTGTTCGGGCGTGCCATCCGGCTTCTTATGAATCTGGGTTTCGTCGGACCCTACGATATATGCGTGTTTGGCCTGGACATCCACTGCATCGCGGCGAAACCTTACCCTCCCCGTGCTCCAGTCGTCGCTCCAAGCGACGTGCCGCTCCGGACCGCGCTCCGGCGTGATCTGTGCATTGACAGTGGCTGCACCAAAGCTCCGCCAAGTCGCTCGTCCACCCATTGCCAGGATGCTCTTCTCGACAACCGCCAGTGCCGATGCGTCACTTGTGGAATCGACTTGTTGCGCCGTCACAGCAATCGCATTGAATGACAGGGCGAGTGCAAGTATCGACATTCGAAACGCTAATATCTTGGAAATCATCTGCAGCCCTCTTGATGTTTCTTATCTGAATATCTATCGACGTAAGCCGATCATTGTGTAAAGCCACGAGCACCTGCAACTAACTTCGAATAGGGCTCGTCGGACTTACGGAACGATCCCGGTCTTGATAGATCTGACGCGATGATGTCGCCCGCTTGTATTCGGTTCTGGCACCCGTCACGTCTACAGATCCCTTCATGGCATAGCCAGGTGTGCTTGACGACACGAGAGGATCTCCCCGGCTGATTGGACCGTTTTCCGTGGCGACTTTTGGGGGGGACGAGTCCCATCGTCGCTATCGGAACCTCATTGGTGACAGTCGTCTGCCCTGCTCCGCTTGTTGCCACAACCAGAGTAAAGAGTAAGAGGCGATGTTTAGCAATCCGCATTAAATAAGACCTCGTTTGAAGTTGCCCGTAAATCCTACGCTTGTGACAGGCGCCTACTGTAGCGAAACCAGAACTTCGATGATCCCGGAAGCTTCCTTCATTGGTGCCAAGGCTTTTCCGATAACGGCACCATCCATTTGTCTACGATTCGTACCCTTCATCGCATGCCCCGGAGTGCTCGCCGATACTAGCAGATCGCCTCGGCTGATGGGACCATTTTCTGCGCTGACTTTGGTGGGCACAATTCCCATCATGGCCATTGGGACTTCTCCGGCATTATCCGGCCTCTCGGCAGTCGTTCTTCGCCCGGCGAGTCCGGGCTTGGTCGAATAGACTCCGGCCACCAGCCTCGAATAAGCTTTGTCCGACTTGATGAACTTCCCGTCAACCGAGTCGTCGATCATAATCACATCGCCCGGTTCGTATTCAGCTCGATTGCCGAGTACATCAACGGACTCAGCGTAGTCGCCACCTAACGTCGTGCCGTTCCAGGCTGTGGACTGCACCGTGGCATCCGGAAAGGTGATGGACGCACCGCTACCCGCGGTCAGCTTGACCTTCCCGTTGACTTCTAATGGTGCACCCGGGCTTGTTGTTCCTATGCCGACGTTGCCCAGTGATGAGGCCTGTCCGCTTATCACTAAGACGTTATTCGTCCAAGTATTGGACGCGTTGACATCAAACGCAGTGTAAAGGCCATTTCCAGAGTCAACTGTAACCATACGACTGCCGTAGGACCAACCTGTGCCGTCTGCGTTCGATGATCCAGCAAGAATGACACCACTGTCTCCGCGTTTCCAAGATGCTGGAACATGTGAGAACACGGGAGGAAGCCCTATCCAACTATTCGGACTAAGTTGGATATTCATTGTCGGGTTTGTCATTCCGATGCCAACATTGCCTCCATTTGGATTCAACGAC
>Ga0207063_1231_pt1 | contig 10599 bp, 10 predicted proteins | sample Alteio_BWMinCont_29_FD_153462 | JGI IMG/M metagenome (GOLD analysis project Ga0207063, IMG submission 153462) | Enriched cells from forest soil in Barre Woods Harvard Forest LTER site, Petersham, Massachusetts, United States -... | ecosystem: Environmental > Terrestrial > Soil > Temperate forest >...
GTTTTTCTGCTCTGCAGCTTCCTGACATTGACGGTTCTTTTTGCGGGGAAGACTCCCATCGTGCGGCACTGGCCGCAGATGTCGCTGCTCTATAGATCAATGGGGTTTAATGTCAAGGCGCCGGGCGAGGGGCTCCGCCTCAGCGAGATTACCGCCGAGCGGCGCATTGACGAGAATGGCAAAACCCTTGTCCTCGAAGGCAAGATGACCAATATGACGGAGCATGACATCACCTATCCAACGTTGCATGTAATTTTGAAGAACGACCGCAGCATCACCAAGACGTGGGATATTAAGCCCGGTGTGACGCAGATCGCCTCAGGCGATGTTGTGCCGGTCATGTTGCAACTCAATGATCCGCCCGAAGAAGGCTCGACCGTTGAGGTGCGCGTGAAAGAGGAGAAGTGATTCATGGGTAAAACCATTCTGATAGCGGATGACGAGCCTTCGGTACGCGAGTTTGTCGAGCGCGCGCTTACCTACGGCGGTTTCACCGTGACATCTGTGCCAGATGGTAACGCCGCGCTGGAAGCACTGGGCAAAAACAAATACGACCTGTTGCTGACGGATATCGTTATGCCCGATCTTGACGGCATCTCGCTGTCACTGAAAGTCGCCAAGGATTATCCAAACACAAAAATCGTGATGATGTCCGGCTACGCCAACCAGCGCCAGCGCGCGCATAATCTGGATTTCCTCGCGCATGAGGTTATCAGCAAGCCTTTTACGCTCGATGAGATCGTCAAGCGCGTGACGGCGGCGCTGGGTTAGTACCCAAAATTCCCTCTCCACCAGCTTGCTGGGAGAGAGGATCAAGGTGAGGGGGGCGCGGCGTCTGCCGCGCATATGAGTCATATGACGCGCGGGACGCGCTTACACCCTCACCTACACCTCTCCCGCAAGCGGGAGAGGGAATATTTTTGGATTAGGGGCGGGGAGAGACGGGATTAGGAGCGCTCTTTCTAATGAGCGTATCCATCTTTTTTTCCACATGCAGCGGTTTTGTCTGGTTGCCCAGAGACTTCTCTTTCAGTTCGCCGGAAGTACCGGGAATATCTTCCAATTTTGCCAGCAAAGCCTGGCCTTCGGGTGTGCTCTGGTTGATTTTGTAACGGTAGCATGCCGCAGGACCTTCAACGCCATGCGTTATTTCTTGCAGGTTGAATGCTTTGTTTTCGGTTGGATGATCGAAAAAAAAGTCGGCGTAGCGGTCATTGCCAGACACATACCTGGCACCGTAGTCGCGAGCAATTTTTTGCATCAATGTTTCACTGTTGCTTGAAAATGCTGTCCTGAGTTCTGGCATGGTGATTTGCTCCTTAAAAATAAACTGGTTCTGTCGGGTTAAGGCTGGCGTGGTTTGATGGAGAAAATTTTCTCCATCACTTTCCGCGGTTTTGTCTGGTCGCCGAGTTCTTTCTCTCTCAGTTCAGAAACTTTGGAATCAGGGATGGGGTGGCTGTCTGGTGGTGTAAACCATTCATAGTTGTAACCAATAGCCGTTTTTGGTTCGTCCTTTTTGGGCTTTTTTTGAGAAGCTGCATTGAATATGCCGTGAACTGTGCGGGGGACTTCGACGACATATTGATCGCCGTATTTACTGTAGGTGGCTGCCTGCAATGTATTTTCCGGCTTGTAATGATCATCGATGCCATAGCCGCTCTCATTATACAGGTTGTCTGGATTTGTAGGGACATTTTCAGCACCAGTAAGCCTTTTGGCAAAAATTCTGAAGGTCCATTCAAAATCAGGTATATCATCCAGCCGTGCCTGCAAGGCTTTGCCTTCAGGCGTCTTCTGATTAACGTTATAAGAATATATTTTTGGCTTGCCATCTTTGCCGCCGTACTCTTTATCAAATACAAGCGCCGGGTCGTTGGTCTTATGATCCAGCGTAAAGCTGGCGCAGGAAGTGCCAAACACCTCTTTGGCGCCATAGTCATCGGCAACTTTAGCAAGCAGAACTTTGCTGTTCTTCTTATCATCTTCATATTTTTTGATGATCTCCAGCGTGCGGCCATCAGCGATAAAATCTGCGTAATTTCTTAAATATTCCGCTCCGAATTCTTTCATGGTGATTTGCTCCTCAAAATTAATTATTGGCCATAATGTACTGTATATAATTTTCATAGTCAATAATTATTTCTGATTATGGAGAAATATGTTGTATCACATTGATATTTATGAATAAACGTCATCCCCGCCTTGCGCGGGGATCCGGTAGGCCGTCCGGCCGTCTTATAAATTTTCTCCCACCCTCAAAGGCATTACAAGACGCGCAGACGCGCTTCCGGATCCCCGCGCGCGGGGATGACAATCATAGGGGTGATAGCTGTGGCCTTAAAACTGATCCAGCAACCTGTCAATATAATCCCGCTCGACTTTTTCGCGGGTGGGTTCGTTGGAGCGGTGGCGGAGTTCTTCGATGATTTCCTGCACGCGGCGGCGTTCTTTTTCGTCGGGGATTTTGATGTTCTCATCCGACATCATCCCGTTCGGACGGCCCAGCGGGTCAAAGCCTTCGCCGAAACCGCTTTCACCCAGCCCGCCGAAAGAGATGAGGGACTGCTGCATGGACTCGGCCATCTTCTTGACGGCCTTGTCGAGACCCTTCTGCAATTCATCGAGCGCGGTTTTTTGCAGCGGCAGGGATTGTTGCGGCTGTCCTTTCCCGAGCGCTTCGGCGGAACTTTTCATGGACTGATCCGCCTTGGCGAAATTATCGGGGATTTCCACACCCGCGTCTCCCAGCTTGTGCAGGGAATTCCCCAGCTCGCCGCGCGTGGCGGATTGCTCCTGCTGCAATCCCTTCATGTCGGCGGGGTCATCGGTCTTGTTGGTTTTGTCGAACAACGATTGCTGGCGGTGGATGATGTCCTGTAAATTTTGCAGCTCCTGCATGGCCTGCATCTGCTTTTCCTGCATCTGGTTGAACTTGTCCATGTCGAGGTTGTCGATCGAGTTTTTCAGGCTGTCGGCCATCTTTTGCAGGCCGTCGCGTGAATCGGCCTGATTGAGCTGCCGCATCTGTTCCAGCAGCTTGTTGATATCGAGGTTCTTCATGAACTTCTGCGCCATCTCGGGCGAGAGCGCGGGCATCTTCTGGCCCTGCTGGAGCTTTTGCTGCATATTGAGCGCCAGTGCCTGCACGTATTGCTGCATCTTCTTCTTCACGTCGTCGAGCAGGTCCTGCAGCTGTTCTTTGGTGGCACTTTTATCATTGAGGGCTTGTGAGAGTTTTTGCAGGGAGTCGCTGAGGTCGCGCTGGGCGAGCGACAGGCCGCTGTCCTCGAGCTTGAGCGCGACATCCCACAGCATCTCGGCGACGGAGGCAGTGGCTGCGTCGCTGCTATCGTAACCGAGGCGCCTGATGGCGCTGGCCAATGACATGAAAACAATAATATCGCCCTTATACAGCACCGGATTGTTGACGATCTCGGAGAGGCTGTTTGCTACAGCGCGGCGATTTGGAGTCATATTGGGGGTAAGCAGGATTTTGCGCTGCGCGATAATTTTTTGCGCGAGCGGGTTGTTGAAGTGGCGCTCCGGCAGGACGAAGGAGACGGGCGTGCTGTCCGTCTTGTGGCCTGGCGCATCTTCAGCTTCGAGCCACATCGACGCCATTTGCCCCGCCGACGGGTTCGATGTGAGGTCTTGGGTATAGCTGGTATCATCCGGAGAATTTGTCGGCGGTATATCGAAGGTGTAGGACTTGCCATCCACGGCGACGATGCCGGTAAGTTTCGTAATGCCGTAATCGTCGGCTGCCTTATAGGTTATCTTGGTGGTGGCGCGTGATGTCGGCTCTATTTTTGTGATACTCACAGCCGGCGGCTTATCCTGCGGTACGGTGAGCGGCCATTGCCCGAAACGGCTGAACCCAAGGAAACTGAAATGGGAGCCTAGGCTTAGCGTGCCGCTTTGCTGCAAGGGCATTTCAAAGGTGTAGTTGCGTGGCGATACTTCCGTCACGGCATATTTTTTCTTGCCATAGCTCAGGCGCGGTGTGAAGCGGAGTCCGGAGAGACGCAGTTTCAGCACGCTGCCGGCAGGAACGGTGAGCGGGCTGTCGTGCGCAACGAGGCCCTGTTTGGACGTGGCGAGGAACATCGTCGCTTCATGCGTATATTCCGGCGGCGTAATCCAGAGATCGAGCGCGATGGTTTTCTTGTCGACAAGACTGCTGAAATCAGGAGTCACCGCCTGATAAAGCCGCGCACCTGCGTCACGTTGCGCCATTGCCAGCCCGAGAGCCAGAAAAGCAACCGCGATATACCGCAGCGCCCATTTATCATGGCGGGCGACGGTTGTCTTTGATGTATAAATTTTCAACTGGCTGAGGGTGAGGGAGGCGCGTTGCAGGTGCTTTTGCCAGAGGCCCAGGGACTCTTCCGAAAGTCCTTCAGCGGGCGTGTCATGCAACGTTTGCAGCGGGCGGTGGTCGAGTGTGCTGGCCTGCTCGATCAGCCGTTCGACATCATCGCGCGAGGGGAAGGAAAAAGGGTGATCTTTGCGGAGCAGCGTTACTGCCAGCGCCACGGCAAAAGCCGTCAGCAGCGGCAACGTTCCGATCATGAGCGGCAGGTTTAACAGCGCCAGCGCCGCAAAGAACAGCGTCACGCTGACCGCGGGCCAAAACCTGTTCCAGAACTTCTCCCACAGAAGGCCCAGATAGCTGGCTATGAAGATGAGGTTATATCTCACGCCACCCTCGCAATCGCCATCCCCGCGTAGGCGGGGATCCGGACCGCGCGAAGCGCCTTTATAAATGCTGCCTCACGGCAGCGGACCAGACCCCCGCCTTCGCGGGGGTGGCGTGTATTGGTTGTTAGGATCGGTTTCACGCGAGCCAATCGGGAATAACGTCGTTATTCACGATGTCCTCTATGCGCTGCGGCTTGCGGATCAGGTCGAACTGGTCGTCGCTGATCAGCACTTCGGGGATCAGCGGGCGGGAATTGTAGGTGGAGGACATGGCGGCGCCATAGGCCCCGCTGGCCATGATGGAGAGCAGGGAGCCCGCTTCCGTGCGCGGGAATTCAGCATCGGCGAGAAAAATACAGCTCGACTCGCAGACCGGCCCCACGACATCGTATTTCGTCATGGTCCCTTTCGCGGGCGCTTCGTTGCACGGCAGGATAGGGTGGTAGGCATCGTACATCGACGGGCGCATCATATCGTTCATGCCGGCATTGACGATGAGGAACTTTTTAGTGGGACCTTCTTTGACGAACTGCACGCGGGTGAGCAACAAGCCCGCGTTGCCGACCATCGACCGGCCTGGCTCCAGTATGACATGGACATCGAGTGGCAGGATGATATCGCGGATCAGCGCGGCGTATTTTTCCAGGTCAATCGTCGTTTCGTCCTTGTACTGGATGCCGATGCCGCCGCCGAGGTCCACGGTGGTGATGGTGTTGCCTTGCGCTCTGAGGTCAGTCACGAGTTTCGCGATGCGCTTGAAGGCTTCTTCGAAAGGGGCGAGGTCTGTCAGTTGCGAGCCGATGTGGACGGCAACGCCCGTGGGCGCAAGACCTTCCATGTCCTTCGCCTTGCGGTACAGCGCGGGTGCGGCGGCGATATCGATGCCGAATTTGTTTTCGCTGAGGCCCGTGGTGATTTTTGCGTGGGTTTTCGCGTCGACATCCGGGTTGACGCGGATGGCGATGTTCGTCTTCTTCTTTTCCTTCACGGAGATCGCCGCGATGAGGTTCAGTTCCGGTTCGGATTCAACGTTGATTTGCAGCAACCCGTTCTTGATCGCGCGGGTCAGCTCTTCTTCGGTTTTGCCGACGCCCGAGAAAACCATCTTCCTGGCATCGATGCCGGCGTGGAAAGCACGGTACATCTCGCCGCCGGAGACGACGTCCGCGCCTGCGCCCAGCTTGCCGAGAAGGCGCATGACGGCCTGGTTGCTGTTGGCCTTGCAGGCGTAGCAGATGGTGAACTTGTCATCGGCGGCGATGTCGCGCATCGCTTTCTGGTAGGCGTGAAAATTGTCCGCGAGCTGCTCGGCGGAATAGCAATAGACGGGCGTGCCATACTTCTCGGCCACCTGTTCCAGCGCAACATTCTCCATATGCAGCTTGCCTTTTTTATATCCGATGAAACTCATGGTTGCTGCTGGCTTTCTGGTTGAGGGCTGGCCGGTTGAGGTTTTGGATCCGTAGATGGATCCGGATAGGTTTGCGGGTACGTGTCCTTCGAGACGCCGGGCGGCGGTGAAACCTTGCCCGGCTTGATGCCGCACCCGCTCACAGTCACCAACGCAAGCAGGGATAAGGACAGCACTGTTAATCTCATAGAACCCTCTTTATAGTACATCAGATTAATCATTGTGGAGGGAGTTTCCGTGGCGGTAAAGCGTCAAGTTTTGTTTTTTATTTTTGCAGCGGCTGTGCTGGCGTCTTATGTAGCTGTCTGGGCAATAACGGGCGGAACAGGGTTCGAAAAGCCTGCGCCTTTATCGCGATTGCCCGCTATTTATTTTTACGACAAATCGGGAGCCAAACTAACGCTCGATGATTTCAAGGGTAGGGTGGTGCTCGTCAATCTCTGGGCGACCTGGTGCCCCCCCTGCGTCGCCGAACTCCCCTCGCTCGACCATCTGCAAAAACTGCTGCCATCGGATAAGTTTGCCGTTGTCGCCATTTCGATGGACACCACCTCGATGAAAACAATTGCGGATTTTTTGAAGAAGCGTGGCGTGAAAAATCTGGCTGTGTATTGGGACAAAGACAAACAGCTGCCGCTGAAGTGGCAGTATGCGGGGTTGCCGACGAGCTTTTTGCTGGATCGCGATGGGAATACCGTGAAGCGGTATGACGGACCGGAGGTTTGGGATGCGGGGGATGTGGTGAAAGAAATTAAAGCACAAGCCTTGAGGTAAGAACTACCAGTTCCTAACCCGCCCCGTATCCATGTGCACAAAACCGCTCGATGGATAATAGCCGACGCCGCCTGACTTTAGCCGGATGCCGGCTCTGTGCAGCGCGCCGAGGCTGGTGCCGGGGAGGTTGACGTCGATGGCCTGGCCCTGCATGTGCAGGCTGCCGCGCGCGACGCCGTTGGTGGTTTCGCGCAGCATCGCGTTGGTGTGCGGCGAGCGGTAGCCGGAGAAAACATTGAAGGGCGTGAAGCTGTCGAGCCGCCGTTGTACCACGAACAGGATATCCATGAGGCGCGGATCGATGGGGAATTTGTCGCCGGTGCGGTAGTCGCGCAGCACGGTCTTGATATCGCCGAAGGCGTCGGGCAGGTATTCGCCGTCGTACCAGTATTCGCCTTTGAAGCTTTCCTGGGTATGTATGTTGGTGAAGGTCATGCTGCGGCCTTTTTTAACAGGCTCGTCTTCATCGGCTCTTGCCAGCAAAGGTGTCCAGAATCCGAGAGCCGCCGTGAATAGCAAACCGTGTTTTAAAAATCCGCGGCGGTCGGCCTTATAGGCGGCGGCGGCCTCATTATTCTTGAGGATGAGATCATCCATGTAGCTACTCCGTTTTAGTTAGAACCCCGTACTTAAAACCCCGTACCTAGTAATAGTATAACGATGGTATTAAAAAATCAATTAAGTGGAATAAAATTACCCATACCCATAATTATCATTATATCATGGAGATGGTTAAAGATCTTCATGCGGCTCATGAGAGGGGCCGTTTTTAGCCTTTTCGCGCAAGGTTCTAGCCTCCTGAACGGCTTTCCGGAAGTCTATGGGTTCTTCTATCAGTTCGGGCAGAACCACTTCACCCACACCCATGCCACGGATGATAATTGTGCCATAACCCCAGATGCGTCCCCAGACACCCTGATGCACGGAGACCCCTTCGATACGGTCAACGCCGATCTCCCCGACGTGGCGGGCAATAAGGCCTTTTTTGTAAATTACGCGCTCGTTTGTAACAGCAATTTCCGTGGTCGCCTTGATAATCATCAAATGCGCAAAAAGAAACAAGCCGAGTAAAAAGAAGCCCAGAATGGAAAAGCGCAGCACGGGAGGCATCGACCAGAGAATTTGCAGATAACCGCCTTTTTCCTGAACAACTTCGTGCCAGGCCATATTAAACAGCTCGGAGGGCATGTCGGCGTAGTAAACGTCGCGGATTCTCGACGTTACCGCCCACCAGATAGAGCCGGAACCGATGGCAATGCCGATCCCCAGACCGAACAAAATCCAGGATATGGCGCGTACGGTGTACATCCAGTGAAACCTGGCGCCTGCCAGAATTTCCTCTCCTGGTCCCAAAGATTGCTGGACATAAAGCATGGTTAAATTCCCCCAACCAGAACTAAAATGATAAACGTTCTCTGGTTAATTATCTATAAAGAGAATCAACGATCCATCGCGCGGCGGGAAAGCTTCTCGACTTCCTTCTGCACCGCTTTGTCGATGATGCCGGGAAGATTCTGGTCGAGCCATGTTTTAATGAGCGGTTTCATGAGGTCGCGGGCCATATCTTCAAGCGTTACTTTACCTACGCTGCCGCTTCTCTCTGTTTCGATAGCAATGTTGCTGGACAGGATTTTTGACAGGGAGTCCGTCACGGTGGCGGCTGTTTCCGGCGACATCAAACTGCTGGCTTTATCTGGCTCTGTCATAGGGCTATCCATCATTTCTATTGTAACAGGTGAACCGGGCGCGACTTTATCTGTCAGGTCAAGGGGGGCGGGCTTGTTGTCCACCGGTTGTGCAGGGGGTTCTGGCTTCAGTGACAGCGGCACAGGCGGCGGAGCCGCAGGGGCGGGTGTCGGTGTAAGCGAGAGGTTTGATGGAGGAACGGGGGCCTGCAGTTTTTGCGCAAGGTTAAGGTCAGAAGGCACGATAGCCGGCTCCTTGGCGCCTTCAAGCTTATCCAGGACAGGCTTCGCTGCTGCGTCTTCTGAATCTTCGGAGATAATCTGGCGTATCGATTCCAGAATTTCCTCGATAGATGGTTCCTGCTCTGTTTTTACTTCCGCCATGGCCAAGAATTTACCTGATGATTCACATGAATATAATAGAAAGCTAAGGTATTGCGATTGAAAAAGCGAGTCAGATTATTCACTTATCCTCATGAAAAGAACGGTCAATGATCTCGATATTGTGGTTCTGGAAATATTTAAGGAAGTCTAAAAGTGTTTTGTATCTTGGCCTTCCCGGTGTTGCCCCTGTGCTGCCGATATGATGGCGTCGCGCTTGAGCATGGCGTCAGGCAGCTGGTCGATCGTGCCTTCCTGGCTGATGACGCTGAACATGCTGCGGTTGCCGACAAAAAGCACCGCTGCCGCCACGGCATTTTGCCCGTCAAGGCAGGTGATGTCGGTTTCAAGCACATTGAGCTTTCCGGCTGTCCTCAGCTGGCCCACCTTCTGGGCAAACTCGCCTTTGCACAGGGAAGCGGTTTTGCGCAGGTAATCGTTCGCGGTATCCGTCAGGCTTTTGCCGTGAACCAGCGGCAGTTGCTGCGCCGACCCGAAAAGGCCGCCCGATGTCCAGTGCAGCGCATTGCCGTTATCGCCGACTTTTATCTGCTGCTGGGCAGAAAGCACATGGGAAGACAGCAGCAGGCTTTGCATGTCAATGTTATCAGCCCGTGAGATGGCGACGGGTGCTGAGAAATCTGTTTTTATTTCGGTTGTTTTCGCAGCAGTTATTTTCGGGGCATCTATTTTCGCGTCTGGCAGGGGAGATTTTTCCACGGGAGTCACGGCTGCGGCGGTTACCGTGGCGGATGATGCTGTCGTAGCTGCGGGTTTCGGCGGTTGCTGGCCTGCCCCTAAATTCAGGATTTCCGCCGCGATTTCGGCTTTCATGTCATCGCGGACCGTATCCACTTGTGCGGGGGTCGGCGTTGCTTCAACAACCTGTATCTGGGGTTGTTCTTCTGCCTGCACCGGCTGTGTCTTCGCATGGCGGTGATGCTTTTTGGGAGCGGGCAGATCATCGGGAATTGCGGGAATTTCGTCGGCAGCGGCTGTGAGCTGCTTCAGGGATTCTTCATGGACCTTGCCGAGCGGGAATTTTGTTTCCGCGAACGCCGGGCCTGTCTGGAGGCTTTCGGAACAGTGGTCGAGTGCGGCAAGCGCGTCGGCGGCGCTGACGTCAAGCTCGAAGCCGTAACTTTTTTTATCGACCGTGAAGGTGACATTGTGCTTGGTCGCGAGCTCGCTATAGAGTTCTGTGTCAATGCCCGTCTGCATGACGATGACCTGCTTCGTGGCGGCAAGGGCGTCCACATTGCGCGTTACGGATCCGGCGTGCGCTTTCACGTCATATTGCTTGCCGGCCTGGAAGATATCCTTGTGGAAGTCCAGCGCGATGGAGTTGGAACCCATATTGTCACTGGCGAAGACGAGCGACTGTCCGGTCTGGTAATTGTTTTTCATGGAGCAGAATTTTTGGCCATTGCCGCTATTTGCGGAGATTGGCCCGACCACCCATTCGCCTGCGGGAACATGCACGGCGGCGGCAAATGCTGGCTGAGCAACCATCGTCTGCGCAATACTGCACAAGAAAAAAACCGCCAAGCCGGATTTGATAAAACGCATTTTGTACATTGGATATTATTACCGCATTCGTCGCGGCGGCACAACGGCTTATTGGTCGCGGTTTTATTGAACGAC
>Ga0207063_1233_pt1 | contig 10562 bp, 10 predicted proteins | sample Alteio_BWMinCont_29_FD_153462 | JGI IMG/M metagenome (GOLD analysis project Ga0207063, IMG submission 153462) | Enriched cells from forest soil in Barre Woods Harvard Forest LTER site, Petersham, Massachusetts, United States -... | ecosystem: Environmental > Terrestrial > Soil > Temperate forest >...
CTCGCGGAGCATGCTATAAGTTCTTTGCGCCGCCATCTGGCGTATTCCAGCAGGCGTTGGGAGTCGCCGAGGCCTCGCGACTTCCTGGGATTCTCGATTTCGGCTTCCACATGAATCCTGGAACTGTCGTGTCCGCGATCGCCGGAGATGCTGATCGGCCAGGATACGCCGTCACGACCGGTGACACCCGCGAGCAGGCTATTGAGTACGCCGATCGCGCGATTGCATCAATCCGGTATGTGATGAACTAGGATTTCTCGTTATTCATAATCATGGTCTTTGATTCGCTTACGCATGTAACGCCGGATGGACGCTGGTTTGACACCAAGTGTGACGCCAGCGAGCAGGAGTTGTTGCGGCAACTCGATGAATCCGGGACACAGCGGGCCGTGGTGGTCGCCCTTGCGGGACACATTGAGAATCGTTTTGTGCTGGAGGTTTGTCAGCGGCATCCCGATCGCCTCGTACCTTGTGCTTCATTCAATCCGGCGGCCTGTCGAAGCGTCGAAGAGGTAAAGGCCGGTCTGCGAACGCAGATCGAGAAAGATGGCTACAAGGCTTTAAAGCTCCATCCCCGTCTGAATTGCTATGATCCCCTTGATCCTCGCTGCCTGGCGGTGTTGGAAGAAATGGCGTCTCGTGAGCTGCCTCTCCCAATATGGCTGGATACTCTTTTCTATTACCGCGGCGGAAAGCTGAGAAAACCTCCGGTAGACACGATTCACGAACTCGTGGGACGGTTCCCCGCTCTCACGTTCGTACTGTTACATGGCGGCGGAAGCTGGATTCTGCAGGTGGCTGAGGCCATTCGAGATTGCCCTAACGCGTTTCTGGATATCTCGTTTACACTGCAACGGTATCGGTCCAGTTCCATTGCAGCCGATTTGCGGTATCTTCTAGATAGCTTCGACCGGCGAATTGTCTTCGGATCCGACTTCCCTGAAGTCGGCATCGGCACTGCGTTGGAGGGCGTTCGCGAGATCGCCCACGGAATCGCGCCGGAAAAGTGTGCCAATGTGTTGGGTGGAAATCTGAGCAGGATTCTGGGCCTGGAGCAGCCGTGAAAACCGAAGACCGTCTGGATTACGTTCAGCGTTATGAAAAGCGGCTTGAGGAATTTGGGTACTCCCCTGCAACGCTAGGATGGGGCGCTCAGGGCCGCCAGGAGGTGCGCTTCTCAGTGCTCGCCGAGCCGGCGTTGCGCATGCCCGAGTCGTCGGTGCTGGATGTAGGTTGTGGCTTCTGCGATCTATACGATTTCCTGGGTCAGCACGGGTGGCGAGGCCGTTACACAGGTATGGACATTGTGCCGGGACTGCTGGACGTTGCTCGGCGGCGTCATCCGGATCTCGATGTGCGGGAGCTCGACATCACTGACGACTCGATGCCGGTGGGTGAATACGACTTCGTGATCTCATCGGGAGCCCTGAATGCAGCCTTGCCGAGTGGCAATAATGAGACCCATATCGAGGCGGCGCTGCACAGCATGTATCAGCGGTGCCGCTGTGCGACGTGCGTGGATTTTCTCAGCAGCTACGTCGACTTCCAGAAGCCGGGCGCTCATCATACTGATCCCGGCTGGGCGCTGGCTGTCGCCAAACGACTGACCCGACGCGTGCTTCTCCGCCATGACTACATGCCATACGAGTTTTCTATTTTTCTCTTTCGCGACGACACCACTTCGGAGCGCAGAGTCTTTCGGGCTTTCGAGGGCGAGTTGAAGGCAGGGATGTGATGGAAATGAAACCACGACCCGATCTGTCCATCGTCATCCCGCTCTACAACGAAGAAGCCGTACTTCCCGCTCTGGTGGAGCGTTTGCGCTCGTTTATGGACCGGCTCTCTCCGCTGGATGCGGAGATCATCTTGGCCGACGATCATTCTTCCGACCGGTCTCCAGAATTGCTAAAAAACATCTGCCGGAGCGATGCGCGATTCCGCTATGCCCGGCTGGCCAAGAACAGCGGAAGCCACGTGGCCATCCTCGCCGGTCTGGCGCAGGCGCGCGGAGAATGCGCGGTGTTTCTTGCCGCTGACCTGCAGGACCCGCCGGAACTCATTTTGCAGATGCTCGATTTGTGGCGGTCGGGCCATCACGTGGTGTGGGCGGTGAGAGAAGAACGCGCGGGGATCTCGAAGGCCGATCTGTTCCTGGCCAACACCTTCTACCGCGTGCTGAATCTTCTCGGTGAAGTGAACCTGCCCCCCCCGAGGCTCGGACTTTGCCCTGCTGGACCGAAAGGTCGTCGACGCTTTGCTGAAGTCGGCGGGAAGTCATCCCAGCGTGGGCGGTGAGATCGCTAGGCTGGGATTCTCGTCGGCGCAAATCACCTATACCAAGGAAAAACGGGCCGCAGGCGGATCCAAGTGGACACTCAAGAAAAAACTGACGGCCTTCGCGGATGCATTCGTCTCCTTCTCCTACGCTCCGTTGCGTGCAATGTCCTACCTGGGAATGCTGTTCAGCCTTTTAGGTTTCATGTATGCGCTGGTCGTGGCGGTTCTGCGGCTGATGACGCGCACGCCGGTGCAGGGATGGTCGTCGCTGATCGTCGTGGTGCTCGTGCTCGGCGGGGTTCAAATGATGATGCTGGGAGTCCTCGGGGAATACCTGTGGAGGACGCTGGAGGCGGCACGGCAGCGCCCGATATATTTCCTGGAAGATACTTCGGAGGTGGACACCGCCGCCGCCGATAAGCAACCGCGAGAACTGGGACGGCGCTTTGGGACGTAGGTTCCGCGTCCAGTCGGCCGTGGTGGGCGTTCTCATCGGCCTCGGATGTATTGCCATTCTCCTGCGGCAGGTAGACCTCAAACAATCGTGGAATGCGCTGGGGCGGCTGAACGGTCCGTTCCTGCTAATTCCTCTTGCGGTGTTGTTCCTGAACCTGCCGTTGCGCGCGTGGCGCTGGCAACTGATTTTCCCTTCGTCCTCCCGTCCTAGCCTTGGAGCGTGCCTGACCGTTCTGGGCATCGGGAACATGGCGAATTTTCTGTTGCCGGGGCGCGCGGGCGATGTGGCTCGTTGCGTTCTGGTGGGGCGCGCGGGCTCGCTCACCGAAAGCAGCCGCACGCTGGCAACGCTCGCGGTCGAAAAAGTCATGGATGGGCTGGCTCTGGTTGGAATGGTTCTGTTCGCCGTTTGGGCTTTGCATCCTCCCCATTGGGTTCTCGATCTGTTGCGGGTGTCGATTTTGATCTTTGGTGGAGCGCTGGTTCTGCTGGTGGCTCTGCGCTATCGAACGCGCGTCCTGATTGACTCGGTGCGCCGCGCATTCCGCCTCGTGCATCTCCCTTCACTGGAGAAAAAGTTCGACGGCCTACTCACTTCGTTTGCGGATGGACTGAGCGCCGTCAGTTCCGCCGGACAGATGCTGACTTTACTGCTGATTACCGCAGCCATCTGGTCCACGGAAGCCGGAACAATCTGGGGACTGGCCCGGGCTCTGGGGCTGGCCGTGTCCTTAAAGTCGGCCGTGGTGGCCTCGGCCGTTCTGGGTTTGGGCCTGATGATTCCCGCGGCACCCGGTGGCCTGGGCACCTATGAGCTGTTCGGGACGGAGGCCTTCAAACTAGCCGGGATTGCCGCCGGCAGCGCACTGGCGTTAACCGTGGTCATCCACGCTTGGGTGTTTGTTGCGAACATCGTTGCCGGGATGTGCCTGCTCGCGGTCAAAGGCATCAGCCTGGCACAACTTAAGCGTCGGCTGGAGGTCGAGCCCGGCGCAGAATCGACGGCTCAACCATCCAGCTAAGCCCGCCCGTCTTGATAGAATCATCATTCCCATTTTTCGATCTTCTCCGCGGGGGTAACAGTGCAGAACCAGCGTGTGCTAGTAACAGGTGGCGCCGGATTCATTGGGTCGGAATTAGTACGACAACTGGCTGGACGCGGATTTGGCGTGCGCGTGGTCGATAACCTGGTGAACGGCCGGAGGGAGAATCTCGACGGTGTGCTGAGTGAAAACGTCGAACTCGTGGTAGTCGATGTCCGCGACGCGAAGTCGATGGCGCCGCTGCTTCGAGATGTGAATATCGTTTTCCATCTGGCCTGCCTCGGTGTGCGGCATTCCATTCACTCGCCAGTGGAGAATCACGAAGTCAACGCCTCTGCGACGCTCGGACTTCTCAACACAGCGCGGAGCAATGGAGTCCAACGTTTCGTTTACGTCTCCAGTTCTGAAGTCTACGGAACGGCCCGAACCGCGCCGATCACAGAGGAGCATCCCACGCTGCCGATGACCGTATACGGCGCCTCCAAGCTTGCTGGAGAGGCTTACACTCGCGCGTTCTGGGAGACGTATCACTACCCTACGGTCGTGTTGCGGCCTTTCAATGCCTATGGCCCGCGTTGCCATCACGAAGGCGATAGCGGAGAAGTGATTCCCAAGTTTTTGCTGCGCTGCCTGGCAGGAAAGCCTATGGTCATCTTTGGAGATGGAACGCAGACCCGCGATTTTACCTTCGTGGGCGATACCGCCGGCGGAATTCTCGCGGCCGGACTTTCTGAAGCTTCTGTCGGTCAGACTATTAATCTCGGGAGCGGCAAGGAAATCCAGGTTCGCGAACTCGCGAACACGATTGCCCAAGTTCTGGACCGCCCTCACGCAGAGGTCACCCACGTTGAGGCTCGGCCGGGAGACTTGCTACGACTTCTGGCTGACAGTTCCAAGGCGAAAAAGTTGCTACGCTTCGAACCTACTGTCACCCTGCGGGATGGGCTGGCACGTCTTCGCGATTGGTACGTGGGCCAGGGCAAATCGCCGGAGAAATTATTGGAGCAGGAAGTCGTGCGGAACTGGCAGCCTCGGGACGTGCCCAGCCATGCCTAAACATCATGCTTAAAGATCACGCTTAAAGATCGTGCTTAGAAATCATCCCTAAAGATCATGCCTAATGATTTTGTTCCAGTAGCGCGTCCGCATCTCGGGCAGGAAGAAGTCTCGGCTGCCGGGCGGGCGATTCTGTCAGGGTGGGTCACGCAGGGCCCCGAGGTCGCGGCCTTCGAACGCGAGTTTGCCGAGTTCGTGGGTGCGCCGCATGCCTGTGCGGTCTCCAGCGGCACGACCGCCCTTCACCTCGCCTTGCTGGCAGTAGGCGTGCGCCCCGGCGATGAAGTGATCACCGTCAGTCATTCCTACATCGCCACGGCCAACAGCATTCGCTACTGCGGCGCCAAGCCAGTCTTCGTTGATATTGATCCGGCAACATTCAACATCGACCCGCGAAAGATCGAGCCGGCCCTCAGCAAACGCACGCGAGCGATTCTGTGCGTTCACCAGATGGGGATGCCTTGCGACCTGAAAGCAATCCTCGAGGTGGCGCGCAAGCACCAGCTTCCCGTCGTGGAAGATGCCGCCTGTGCGATCGGAAGCGAGATTTCATGGCAAGACCGGTGGGAAAGAATCGGCAGACCGCATGGAGATGTTGCGTGCTTTTCGTTCCATCCCCGCAAACTGCTGACCACCGGGGACGGCGGCATGTTGACCACAGCAGACGCTGAAATCGATCACAAACTCCGTCTCTGGCGGCAGCACGGCATGAGCGTGCCCGACACGGTGCGGCACTCATCGCGGGAAGTGGTCTTTGAATCGTATCCGGAACTGGGATTCAACTATCGGTTGACCGACATTCAAGCTGCGGTGGGACGCGAACAACTGAAGCGCCTTCCCGAAGCGATCGCGCAGCGCCGGCAGATGGCCGCACGCTACCGGCAACTGCTCGCCGACATTCCCGGGCTCGTTCTACCCGCGGAACCCGAATGGGCCCGCACCAACTGGCAAAGCTACTGCGTGCGCCTGCCCGAAGCCACTAACCAGCGCCAGGTTATGCAGCACATGCTCGACGAGGGCATCGCAACCCGCAGGGGCATTATGTGCGCGCACCTTGAGCCTGCTTACAGCGCCCCCGCGACTTGGCGTTGCGCGCAAATTGAATGCAAACCCGATGGAAGTTGTCCAAACCTGGCCGAGAGTGAACGAGCGCAAAGCAGAGGCGTGATCCTGCCACTCTTCTCCCAAATAACGGAAGAACAGCAAGACCGGGTTGCAAGGGCACTTCGCCAAGCCTGCTCTATCCGGATCCAAGGCTGATGGAAACCACTACGAGCCAGCGCCAGGATTACAAGCCTTCCACCATCCGAAATCTAAGAATCCTGCTTTGGATCTTACTTTTGTTAGCCGGTACCGAGTTTGTCGCCCGCGGCCCGTTAAGGTTCCTGCGCAATCCCACGAACTGGAACGATCTGTCGCAGAACTACACCGCGTCGAGACTTTGGCTGAAAGGGCAGAATCCCTCCGCTCCCAAGAATTTCGTCGCGCTGTGGAAGCATGAGGGCCGCAGCCGCCTGGAACTCAACGACATAAGGACTCATCTGGCCCCGCCCCTGGGTGGCCTGGTAGTGCTGGCGCCGGTGGCCGCATTTCCGTGGAAAATCGCCAGGATTCTTTGGCTGGTGATCTTGTTGATCTCGTTCGTGGCAACGGTATGGGCGCTGGCACTGGTTGGCGGATTTCGGTGGGACGAACTTCGCACTTTGGCTTTCATCGCCGCCTGCCTGGCGCTGGCCCCGTTCCACACCGGACTTGCCGCTGGAAACACGACCATCCTCGTGATTGGAGCGTGCGCGGTGGCAATCTGGGCAGCACGGAACCGCCACGATGTTGCGGCCGGCGTCCTGTTCGGAGTGGCGTGCAGCCTGAAGCCGCAAATCGGAGCCTTTCTGGTCCTCTACTATCTTGTGCGGCGACGCTGGCAACTGTTCGCAACCGCGGTCGCCAGCACCCTGGGATTGGCCTTCTTTGCCGCGCTGTATCTGTGGTTCTGGGGTACTTCCTGGCTTCAGGACTATTTACACAACGCCCGGGGATTCGTCACGGCGAATCACATTGACGATTTCTCCTCCGCCAACCCCATTCGCTTCACTCTAATCAATCTGCAAGTTCCTTTTTTTGCGATTACCGGGCAATCCCCATCAGCCAATCTGCTGGCGTTTGCCGTGGGCGGCCTGTTGGTTTGCACCTGGATTTATTGGGTAGCCCGCGGCAACGGCCACGTGCCAGAATTGCTGTCGCTCGGAGCCATCTCGATCATCGCCCTCCTGCCCGTCTATCACCGGTTCTATGATGCCGCGCTCCTGGTCGTGCCGCTGTGCTGGGGAATGACCTGGTGCATGACCCAGTCGCCTGGACGACTAAGGACCACCGTCAAGATCGCACTGCTACTGATGGCAGCCTTTTTGGTCCCCGGCACGGCATTTCTTCAGCAACTCGCCCTACACGGACAAATTTCTGATGCCGTCAAAGATTCCTGGTGGTGGAACTGCGTTGTGATGCCCCAAGAAACCTGGACACTGCTATTGCTATGCTTGGTCTTGCTGTACGAAATCAAGCTGGTTGCATCGGGTCCGCGCGAAGAAGAGAACGCCTGACCGCATCAGAATTCTCTCCGCCGTTCCTCGCCGCTAAACCGTTCCCGCCGCTTGGAGCCAATCAGCATACGGCACAACTCGAGAATCTTTTCCACGTGCGTCTTCCAGGAAAACTGACGCGCCCGCTCTGAGCCGGTGTCGGCCATGCTTTTCAACATCTCCGGCGAGCGCGTGACTTGCGCCACAGTTTCAGCGAGCTCCTCGGCCGAGAATCGCGGGAAGTAGGCGGCAGCCTCTCCGCAAATTTCTCGATGTACCGCCAGATCGGAGGCGACCACGGGCAACCCGCTCGCCATCGCCTCAACGAGGGGATGCGCGAAAGTTTCCGTGTAAGCCGGGGTTACGTAAAGATTGGCCCGCTCATACAACCGATGAAGTTGGCGGTACGGGATCGATCCCAGCTCGACCACCATATTTTCGACACCCAGGTCCTTCACCAGCTTCGCCGCTGCGTTCGGACGATACTCGCCGGGATTCTCCCCGGGGCTCAATTTGCAGGTCAGGAACAGGGTGACGGATCGATTGGGCAAGAGCTGTCGCAGCAAGGGCAGCGCGCGAATCAGCGTTTCGAAGTTGCGGTAGTAGTTGTAGTGACTGACGAAAAGCAGCCGGACGTTTTCATCCGCACGCTTCAATTTCGCCTCAACCGTCGCGCCCAGTGGACCTGACTCGCTGAAAAAAGCTTCCCGATCGAATCCGTGGTGAATGGCTCGAACAGTCCTGCCGGTCCATTGCCGCAGTTCCGCGGCAAACGCCTCACTGGGCGCTACCGTGCAATCCGCCCAGAATATGGACCGTCTCGCCAGCATTGCCCGGAAGCGCGTGTCCAACCACGTGCGATACTCACCGCGGCTAATCAGGTCTCGATAGAAATCCGCGGAAGTGTACAGTGAATTGCGCGAAAGCAGAATCTGAGGAATGGGGGATTTTCGCAGCGCAAAGTTTCCCGTCGATAGCAGAACGTCCGCGCCACGACGGCGAATCATTTCCGGCAACTTCGACTGCTCGAACCAGAACCGTTTTGCCGCAGAAGTCTCCAGTTCGACGAATTCAATGTTGCTCGCGCTGGGGAATTCTTGCCGCAGAGATGGGCCGAGCGCAACCGTCACTCGCAAATCCTGCGTGGCCGCCAGATGCGGAATTACGTTGCGAATGTAGGTGAGTCCTCCGCCCGCTGACGCCGCGAGGGAATTGATGAACAAGTGCATCATCGGCTCGGCGCAACTTCGCCAAAGCCCCGCCGCGCTGTTCTTAGGCGCCACGTCAACGCAACCTGCGGAAGCGATGACGGAGCCGCATCGACGAAGATAAACGCTAGACTCCAGAAGAACAGGCATAGGTAATTGCCCGGAGCAAATAGCCAGTCCTCAAAACCAGCGTGAATCAGGCCAGCGAGCATTACCATCGCCAGGGGGGTAGCGAGATGGCAAGCGTTCCCCGTCTTTCGCAGCCCTGCGATCGTGCGAAAAATCTTGCCTGAGAGCAGAAGCAATAACAAAGCGAAGGGTAACGCACCCAGGAACCCCACTCCGGAGAGGATCGTTAGATAGCTGCTTCCGTTTTCCGTCGTCACTTTGTTGTTAGAAGAAAACACTGCGCGAACATTTGTGCTCTCGGCGGTTTCAATGGTGCCGAGTCCGGTCCCAAACCAGAAGTGGTCGTTAATCCGCTTCATCGCCGACTGCCAGGGAGATTGGCGCGAACTCAGAAGAACGTGCTCGGGATCTCCTTTGTATAAGACCGTCGTAACCGTATTCGAGAAATTGTCGGGCTGCAGAATCGCACTCAACGCAACAAGAACCGCGACCACAATGACCCCCCTGGCAAGCAGCCGATACTTGCGCAAAGCCAGACAAAGCAATCCCGAGGAGATCAACGCTGCCACCATCCCGGCCCGCGCGTGACTGGCGTAAGTCAGGTACATGGAGATTCCGTACAACACCATCCGCCTCCCGCGATCGAAAGGTTTGTCGCTCACCAGCGTCCCCCACAGCAGAATCGGGGCACCGAACATACCCATCACTGCCCCCAGCGAGTTGGGATTCCCCATGGCGTCGATGCCAATCGCGTGAAAGGCCGCGACCGCCCCAACAAACACCTCACAGCCAGTCAGTAATCCAGCGAAAAATCGATCTTCGCGGCCGGTCACCGCCAGTCTGGCTCCCGTGCTTGCATAGACGAACAACAAAAGCAGGCTGAAGGCCTTCAAGAGCGTAACGGCGGGATATTGGGAAACGGCTGCCGAAACCAGCGTTGCCAAGACGCCGAACAATGCCAATACGTGAAACAGGCCGAAGTGATGACGACGTTCCTTAAGCATGATGAACGCGCCAGCCAAAGCTCCGACGCAAAGAAACACCCATCGCAAAGCTGTCCAAATTGAACCCACCGGCAGGTCTACGCCCGCGAGCAGGAACGCCAAAACAACGAGTGGGAAGAAAACTCGGCGATACATCCACACGGCCGCGGCCAGAAACTCGAGAAGCAGCAGGCCTCCCAGGTAGGTTTGGCTCGTGAAATAGCCAGGACGAGAATAGGCGAGATACGCGAGTACAAGCAGGCCCAGCGCGGCTGCTGCAACCCATAGGGCTTTGGGAATGCGCTCAGTCATGCATTCCTCCCGCGGCTCCGACCATCGTCGCGATCCCGCTGGCCCATGCCATTGGCGAGTAGTGGGAAATATGTTGGGCGCTGTTCGGGCCCATGATGGCGCGGAGATCGGGTTGACTGGCAACCCTTCGCATCGCGAAAGTTAGAGACGAGACATCCTCGGGCGGCACCAACAACCCGTTCCAATCTTCCCTTATCAGGTCCACAGCGCATCCCGCGGCCCGGCTGAGAATCACAGGCAAGCCGCACGCCATGGCTTCATTCACGACCAGTCCCCAGGTATCAGTATACGTTGGCAGAATCAGCATTTCGGCGAGAGCGTAATAAGCCGCCAGTTGTTCCCTCTGCGCAAAGCCCGCGAATCTTATCGATCCCGGCGAGATAGTGGACGCCTGCTCCTGCAATCGCAGTCGCGACGACCCGTCGCCCACGAACACCAAACCGACTTGCCGGCGCATCGACTCCTCCAGTTTGGCATAAGCAGATAGCAATTCAAACACTCCTTTTTCCCGCACCAGGCGTC
>Ga0207063_1228_pt2 | contig 10540 bp, 8 predicted proteins | sample Alteio_BWMinCont_29_FD_153462 | JGI IMG/M metagenome (GOLD analysis project Ga0207063, IMG submission 153462) | Enriched cells from forest soil in Barre Woods Harvard Forest LTER site, Petersham, Massachusetts, United States -... | ecosystem: Environmental > Terrestrial > Soil > Temperate forest >...
ACATGGTCGTTTCCGTCAACTGCGCGACGCGATCTTTGTTGGTTGCCGGATAAGCAGCGGCGAGTTGCTTCGACAACATTTGCATGTCTGCCAGCGCCTGCGGACGTGTTACTCTGGGTTTCAACCGGCCCATCAAGCCGAGATAATGTACGGTGCGGTCCGCGCGCCAATCTTGCGCCTGGTGATTGAGCGGCGCGTCTATGGACAGCGGATGGCTTGCTGAGCGCGCTCGGAGACCATCTCATCGGCATCCCCGGCGAGTACGGCCAGGATTTCCGCGCGATCCGCGGGTGCCAGATGCCCTCCGCCAGAGCAAACTGCGATTTTACGCTCGCGTGGGGCGCGGCCTGCGCGAAGGTCATCGAGAACTTCAGGGCTGAGGGGTTCCACCGGATGCCTGCCTCAAATCTTTCTGGCTCAACACTATTGTACCGGAGGCTCCGGGCGTTCCAACGGGCGGCATGGCCCGACCGTTCAATTCCAGCAACACCGCCGAGGAATCGGCCGCGGTAACTTCAAACTGCTGGCTGGCGGAAAAGTGGCGCGTTTCTCCCGCGGGAAGTTCCGCATCAAGCAGCAACGCGCCGTCGGCGAGGATGCGCACTCGCGTGGCCGCGGAAGTAGAAACGGCAAGGTCCAGAGGAACCGCGGCCGAAGAAGTTAAGTTGTCAGAAGAAGCACCAGCAACGGAAGACGAAGCTGCCCCGGCTGGCGTTTGGGTTCCTGGAGGCAACAAGGAGGACGAAGAAGATTCTTTCGCGGCGCGATGCGCGGCAAAGCGCCGCCAGCCGTAAATTCCGGCGGCAATGAGCCCGCCGAGTACGGCAAGCAACGCCAGCACAGCCACAATCGGAACCCAAATAGGCGGGCGGGGAAGCTGGTTCTCGTAAGGCTGCGGAACGGGCATGCTCGGCTCGCCATGAGCGAGGTCGTATTCGGCGAGCAGATTTTCTTCATCGAGGCCCAAAAATCGCGCGATGGCGCGTACAAATCCGCGGTTGAAAACGCCGCCGGGGAGTTTGTCCCACTCTTCGTTTTCGAGGGCTTCCAGGAAGCGCGCACCGATGCGCGTGGCCGAAGTCACTTCCTTCAGCGTAACTTCGCGCATCTCGCGCTCGCGCTTCAGGCGTTCGCCAAAAGTTCCACTGGCCATGAATCGAACCCTATCCTCGCCGATACACGTGGGGCAACGGCGCGATCGAAGATCCTGGCGATCGCAAGCAAGCCCGGCTTCTGCGGGCGCCCCATTTTCTCTGCCCTTTTTATTTGGATGACCGCTACGCAGGCAGCTCAGGTGTGGCCGCAATACGGTTCACCCGCGGGCGACCCCAGGCTGGTCCGCGCAAGGGCGAAAAATTCCCTCGACGAAACTATAGGCGGTGTCGCCGAGCAGTGTCAAACAATGGGAATAGAGCCGGCAGATCTATCTCCAAGATGGCCATGCGGGTTCCGTCTGGCTGATTTGGCGCCCAGGCCTTTGAGGAATGCAGGGAGAAGGTCCCCGGCCAGGCTCCGACGAGAGGGCGGATCGGAAGTAGATGGGACTTGCGGAAGTTAGCGACCAGGCTCATTCCGTCTCAAGTATCATTCCACCACATCGTCTCTAATCTATGTTTGGACGGTGGTCAAGGTGAGACAGCAGCGTTAATACCGAGGAACACCGTGGTCCGAACGCAGGCGGTTTGCCCGCAATACCGGGGCATTAGGAGCGCATTTTGGAACAGCAAAGAGTAACTCAGCTCTCCCGGGCCCTACCGCTGACCCCTGCAGGATTCTGGATCCGATTCATCGCGGCCATCATCGATTTGATTCTTCTGGTGGCGCCGTTCGCAGTCTTTGTTTCTTTTTTTGCCGCCGGCATGGGAATCTCGAATCCGTTCTTCAATCATCGTGCGGGAACACCTCTCAACGAGACCCTCGTGCGGTCCGGACCGACCTTTCTTCTCATCTGTCTTGGTTTCTTCGCGGCCGAAAGCTGGCTGTACTTTGCACTTTCAGAAAGCTCCGCATGGCACGCAACTCTGGGGAAACGCTTGTTAGGTCTTTATGTCGCCGACACTGCCGGCGAGCCGGTGGATTTTTGGCGAGCCAGCCTGCGTTTCTCGAGCGGCCGTCTACTAGCGCACGTCCCCGTCTTGGGCGGCTACTATTTCGTGATCGACTGCCTCTGGGTAGGCCTGACCCGCGGCAAGCGGGCCTTTCACGACATGCTCTCCGGCTGCCTGGTCTTGCGCGAGGGCGCTCATAGCTCATTCAAACGCTGACGCAAAAGGCCCGTCGGTGCGCCCCGTACCCACCGATGGCAAGATGGCCACGCCTGTACCACGAGATTCTTGCGCCCCTTTTTGCGAGGCGCCTATACTGGCAAAGACTCGAAGACCAGCCTCGAATCACCCTCGTGGTGTTGTCTTCCGCGGCGGCTAAAGTCTGGCCTGTAAAACTCTGGAACCAGGGATCAATCGAGCGTGGACGAAGTCAAACAGTTTCCAGCCGTGGAACGCCGCCGCAATCCCGCGGTTTCCGCCGAGCAACGCGAAGCGGGCGAAGTCGCCATCTTCCAGGAGTTGGGGAAGGCGCTGACCTCTTCGCTGCAGCTCGACCAGGTTCTCCGCACCATTATGGAGAAAATAGACGAGTTTCTGCGCCCGGACAACTGGTCGCTTCTGCTGCTCGATGAAGAAAAACAAGAACTCTACTTCGAATTGGCTGTGGGCAAGGCTTCCCAAGCGCTCAAAGACGTACGCATTAAGGTGGGCCAGGGAATTGCCGGCTGGGTGGCGCAACACGGCGAGACCGTGGTGGTGGCGGACACTTCGAAAGACACTCGTTTCTTCTCTCAGGTAGACGAGAAGACCAAGACCGAAACGCAATCGATCGTTGCCGTCCCTGTTAAATTCCGCGACACTTGCCTCGGAGTCATTGAGCTGATCAATTGCCTCGGCCCAGAAGGTTTTGACGAGCGCGACCTCAAGCTTCTCGAAGCTCTTTCCGACTTTGCAGCCATCGCACTCGAAAATGCCCGGCACGTGAAAAGAATCCACGAGCTGACCATCACCGACGATTGCACGAGTCTCTACAACGCCCGCCACATGGGCTTCATCCTCGAGACGGAAATCTACCGTTCGCAACGCTACAACTATCAATTCTCACTGGTGTTCATCGATCTCGACCATTTCAAGCAAGTGAACGACACACACGGCCATCTCGTCGGCTCACGGTTGCTCGCAGAGATTGGCAACGCCCTGAAAGCTCATTGCCGCCTGATCGATTTTGCATTCCGCTATGGCGGTGACGAATTTGTGATTCTCCTGCCACAGACTCCCAAAGACAACGCGCTTAATGTAGCGCGCCGCCTGCACAAGCTCGTTCGGGAAACGCGCTGGCTCGACGAGGACGGTTTGCGTATCCGTGTTACGCCGAGCCTGGGCGTGGCGTCCTATCCCACCGATTCGCGCACCAAAGAAGGGCTTTTGCACCTCGCCGATGAGGCCATGTACCTGGTGAAAAATACGAGCCGAGACAGCGTGGCCGCAGCAAACATCGGGATTTTGCCGGACACTACCGCAGCTGCCGCTGCGGAAACAGCCGGCTCTTCTTCCTAGCGATCCTCCTCTTTACTGCTCTCCGTCTTCTATACAGTCTCTCGGAATTTTGCTTAACTGAATCTATGCGAAGAAGCCAAGCCGCTCGGTATGCGCGCTGGTCCGCGGCGGTGGCGCTGCTGCTGGCGTGCTTGACGGTTGGCGTGTATCTGAAACGCGGTTGGCAAAGAATCAGGGAGCGGAGACTTGCTCCACCGGCGGCGCCAGTGAACGTCGAAAAGCAATCCAGTGGGCTGACTTTTTCAAAAATGGACGGACCGCGCAAGATTTTCACCGTCGAAGCGTCGAAGTCCACCGATTTCAAGAACCAGGGCGCTACTCTGCTCGAAAACGTGAAAGTCACGATGTTTGGAAAGACAGGTGAGCGGCGTGACACGATTCACACGCAAAGCTGCCAGTACGGAAAAGGAACTGGTGGCGTCACCTGCAGTGGAGATGTTCAGATCGATTTAGAAAGCGCGGCGGACGCGGACCGCAGAGCAAAAGATCCCACAAGCGAACCTCAGATTGTACACGTCGAGACCCGCGGAGTGATTTTCGATCAAGCCAGCGGCAGAGCAATAACAGACCAACCCGTCACATTTACTTTTCCCAGCGGGAGCGGCGATGCCGTGGGAGCGGAATACAATTCGGAGGAAGGGACCCTCCGCCTGTTGCGAAGCGTCCGGCTGAGGCTCAAACCGCCAACGAAAAAAGAGTCCGAGGCCAAGCCCGCGAAATCGGCAACAGCCGAGGAAGTTCTGGTAACCGGCGCGACTCTTGACTTCGGCCGGGATGCGAGATTGCTCCACATCCTGGGCCCGGCCGAAGCCGAATCTCGCACCGCCCGGCTGACCGCCGGAGATCTTACGCTCGAGTTGGACTCCGCATTTCGCGCCCGCAGGCTGCTGGCCAGCGCCGGCCCACTTGGTAAGCCCCCGGAACTTACCGCGCAGCGCGGCGCCGACTCCATGCTGATGGACGCGGATAAGATGACCGCACTTTTTGCCCCGGAAGGCTGGGTCGCCCGAGTCGACGGAACAGGAAGTGTGCGCGGCTCACGTCATGGCAAAGAAGAGGAGGGCGAATTCCACGCCGATGCCGCGGCGCTCGATCTATGGCCTCGCGTGAACCAAGCCAAAGAGATGAATCTCAACGGCGGAGTTTTTCTCGAGACGCGCACGGCCAAGAGCGGCGCTGCGCGAATCCTCGAGACAGGAGCGCTCCGCATGGAGTTCAGCGAGGCCAAAGAGCGCCAAGCCGGCAAGCCCACGAAAGCCGAGACACTTACGGCCGGCAGCATGGAATGGACCGACGCTGCGGCACAAGCACTCTCGGCGCCAACACGCACGAAACTCGAAGCGGACAAGCTGCAACTGGCGTTCGGCGAAGAAGGCCAGCCCCAGCAGCTTGATGCGGCGGGTAACGTCAAAACCGAGCGCTCCATGGCCGGTCGCCCGCTACAGACGGCTACGGCCAGAAACGGAGTAGCGCGGCTTCTCCCGACCGGTGGCTGGTCACAGATGGATCTCGAAGGCGACGTGAAGCTGAAAGAAGCCGACCGCAACGCGCAGGCGGATCACGCCACCTTCACGCGGGCTTCCGAGACAGCTCTTTTGACCGGGCAAGCTGTCGCGCGCGACGCGACCACCGAGACGCATGCTCCGCGAATCTTCTTCACCGGAACAAGCGGTGACATCCGCGCCGAGGACGGCGTCCGCTCCACGGATTTTTCGCCCAACGGAAATGCCATGCAACTCGCTCAAATCCCCGCCAACATTACTGCTGACACCATGCGGGGCAACTCGAGAACGGGACGCGCCGTCTATAACGGCCACGCGCGTCTTTGGCAGGCCGATTCCGTTTTGGAAGCGGACTCCATCGAACTGCTCCGCGAAACAAAAATCCTGAACGCCGTCGGCAAAGTGCGCGCGGTCTTCCCTCAGACCCCCGCCCCCGTGCGACCCGGCACTCTCGAATCTGGCACACAGCAATCAACCACGAAAAAAACCGTTCTCTGGCACGTAAGTTGCGGCACGCTTTCCTACAACGACGCCAGCAACCTCGCCCATCTCGAAAAAGGCGTCGTAGTGCAATCCCCGGATCAAAGAATCCGCGCTCCCCTAATGGATTTGTTCTTCATACGCGGCGCCAACAATCCCGCCGGCGGCGTAACCAGCGGCAAGAACGGAATCCCCGCGGTGCCCGGAGCCCAGCAGATCAGCCGCGCCGTCGGAACTGGCGGCGTCATCGTCGATCAAGCCGGCCGACGCGCCACCGCCGAACGCGGTGAATACACCGCCTCCGACGGCAAATTCGTCATGAGCGGCGGAAATCCCACACTCTACGACGGTTCCGCGGGCACCACCACCGGCCGTCAATTGACCTTCTATTTAGCGGATGATAGGATCATCGTCGACTCTGAAAATGGTTCGCGCACGTTGACGAAGCACCGAGTCGAAAAGTGACGCGGCCGCCGAGCGGCCGTTCGTGACGAGGTATGCTGAAACTCCAGGCCGTCGAGTTGAGCAAGTCGTATCGCGGTCGCAAGGTCGTTGATGACGTCGAACTGGAGATCGGCCAGGGTGAAGTCGTCGGGCTCTTGGGACCCAACGGCGCAGGTAAGACCACTACCTTCTACATTCTAGTAGGTCTTGCCCGGCCAGACTCCGGCCACGTTCTTTTGAACGGCGGCGAAATCACTGACCTTCCGATGTACCTTCGGGCCCGCGGTGGCATCAGCTACCTTCCTCAGGAACCCTCGGTCTTTCGTCAACTGACTAGCGAGCAAAATCTGCTCGCCGTTCTCGAGACCCTCCCTCTCACGCCCGAGCAGCAACGCGACCGTCTGGAAGAGCTCTTGGTTCAAATGGGACTCGAAACCGTACGCACCAGCAAGGCCTACACTCTCTCCGGAGGAGAGCGCCGCCGCCTGGAGATCGCCCGCTCGCTTACGTTGCAGCCCTCTTTCATCCTCCTGGACGAACCTTTTTCCGGCATTGACCCTCTAACCGTGAAGGATCTGCAGGAGATCATCCGGGGCCTCAGCCGCTCCGGTATCGGCATCCTGATCACTGACCATAACGTCAGGGAAACACTCAACGTGACGGACCGCGCATACATAGTGAATCATGGCAAGATAATGGCTAAGGGCACTCCACTTGATTTGAGCAACGATGCCGAAGTGCGCCGCGTTTATCTGGGCGATCATTTCCGCCTGAACTAAACTGTAAAACGGGAGAGTTTGAAGGGATAATCGGAACGATCATGGCCTGGCAGGGACTCAAGCTCAACCTTCGAGTGGCGCAGAAGCAGATTCTGACGCCCGGCCTCGTCCAGATGGTGAGTGTCCTCGCGCTGAACCGCCTCGAGCTCCGCGAGATGATCAACCAGGAGATGATCGCCAATCCCGTTCTCGAAGAGCTCAGCGAAGAAGCCACCCAGAGCGACAACTACAGCGACGAAACCTTCCTGAAAGCCGAAACCGAGAAACTTCCAGAGAAGCCCGAAGCCAATCCTTTCGACGAGTTCGATGTCGGCAGTTTTTTCAACCAGTATCTGGACACCGGCGGCGACGGCGGCCAGTCCCAGGAAAGAGAAGTCTCCGAGCGGCCCTCCTTCGAGAAGTTTCTCTCTTCTCCCAGCGGACTCACCGACCATCTCGCCTGGCAGTTGAGCATGACCATCTGCTCTGAAGCCGTCACGGAGCTCGCCGAAAGCATCATCGGCAACCTTGATGAAAACGGGTATCTAACCGCTTCGACAGAAGAACTCGTGCAGAATGGCAAATTTTCGCAGGACGATCTAGATGACGCCCTGGCCGTCGTTCAGGATTTCGATCCCATCGGCGTCGGAGCGCGCGATTTGCGCGAATGCCTGCTTCTCCAGCTGAAAGCTTTCGATCCGCAGAATACGCTGGCCCAGCAAATCGTCTCCGAACATTTGAAACAGGTGCAGTCCAACCAACTAAAAGAGATCGCCCGTGCGCTGAACCGTCCTCTGGAAGTGGTCAAACGCTCTCTCGAAGTCATCAAGAAGCTCGATCCGCGGCCCGGCCTGCGCTACAACAAAACCGAACCGCGCCTCGTAGAACCCGATGTTTATTTCCGCAGAGTCGACGACCAGTGGCAGGTCTTCTTGAACGAAGACGACATGCCGCAGCTCCGCCTCAGCCCCACGTACCGCCGGCTCCTCGCGCGGGACGCCGCCGACCGCGACGTTCGCAACTACGTCAAGGAACGTTTCACCGCCGCCATCCAATTAATGAAAAACATCGAGCAGCGCAAGCACACCATCCTGCGCGTCTGCCAATCCATCATTGCCCGCCAAGGCGAATATCTCGATCACGGCCCCGACGCCCTCAAGCCCATGATGATCAAAGAAGTCGCCGAAGAAGTTGGCGTACACCCTTCCACGGTAAGCCGCGCGGTAGCCAGCAAATACGCGCACACCTCGCAAGGCGTCCTGGAGCTGCGCTCCTTCTTCAGCGAATCGGTGAATGGCCCAGAAGGCAGCGGCATGTCGCTCCTCACCCTCAAGCGCTTGGTCAAAAAAATGATTGAAGAAGAAGACACCACGAAGCCCCTCACCGATGAACAAATCGCTAAGAAACTCGACGACGCCGGCATCCACGTGACTCGCCGCACCGTCGCCAAATACCGCGAAGACATGCGCATCCCCAGCACTCACCAGCGCCGGGTGAAGAGCTGAGCCGCCGCCTCACGTGAAGCCGTCCGCCAGAAACGATTCGCACCACCTCGTCATCCTCACCGGTGTTTCCGGTTCCGGAAAAAGCACCGTCCTCCGCGCCTTTGAGGACATGGGCTTCTACTGCGTCGATAATCTTCCCGTCGAACTAATGCCCATCTTTGCTGAGCTGCATGCCGCCGGCGAAGGCGACTTTGCCCGCGCCGCCCTGCTGGTCGATGCGCGCGAAGGTTTGCAACTTGAAAAGCTTCCCCCTCTGCTCAAGCATCTCCGCAAGGATCATCCCATCACGCTGGTGTTCATCGATGCCAGCGACGACGCGCTCCTCCGCCGCTTCAGCGAGACGCGCCGGCCTCATCCGCTAGGCAAAGCCTTGTCCGTTCGCGAGAGCCTGCTTCACGAACGCACCCTCATGGAGCCCATCCGCAAGCTCGCTGATGTGGTCATCGACTCCACCCAATTCAACGTCCACGAACTCCGCCACTTCGTCACCGAGCGCTTCAAGAATCCCGACCAGCGGCCCATGCTAGTCTCGGTGGTCAGCTTTGGCTACAAATATGGCGTCCCCACGGATTCCGATCTCGTTTTCGACGTGCGTTTCCTACCCAACCCTCATTTTGTGCCCGCCCTGCGCCGCTACACAGGAAAAGATCCCAAAGTCCGACGGTACATCCGCTCATTCCCTCAAACAGCCGAATTTCTCCGCCGCATTGAAGGCCTCCTCACCTACTTGATCCCGCACTACATCCGCGAAGGCAAAAGCTATTTGACGATTTCCTTCGGCTGCACCGGCGGAAAACACCGCTCCGTAATGCTTGGCGAACAAGTAAGGAATTCTCTCGCCAAGCGCGGCTTCTCGACCAAGGTCACCCACCGCGACATCGAGAAGTAACTCGGCCGCGGCGAATCTCAATCCTCGCATCACCCAGTTCCGGAAACTTGACATGCCGCGTAGCGGCGAATAGCGTACCAAGTAGGATCATCGGGGGAGTCTCTGGCGTGGTCTCTTTGCTTTCACCGCAACTAAAAAGGCTATTGAGCTATGTCCAGCCTTATGCGCTCCGGCTGTCGCTCGGAGTCGTGTTGGTGGCTTTCGTCGCGTTCGCCGAGGGCATAGTGGCTTTCATGGTCAAAATAGCCGTCGACTACGTCCTCAATCCCTCCGTTTTTGTCACGAAACCCGTTCTGTTCGCGCTCCCCGGCAACCGTGTTATCTACTTGAATGATTTTCTCCCCTCCGGCCTTCACAACGTCGCAACTCTCTTTGCCGTCGCGCTGCCCACTCTGTACCTAGCAAAGGCCCTCGCCGAGTATCTCGGCATCACCGAAATCCAATATGTCGGACAGGCCGCGGTCACCGACCTTCGCAATCAGGTCTACGCAAAAATCATCCGCCAGCCCATCGCCTTCTTTCAGCACAATTCTGTCGGCCGCCTTCTCTCCGCCACCATCAACGACGTGGAACGCACCCGCGTGGCTCTCTCCGAGTATCTCGCCGACTTGTTTCAAAAGGGATTCAGTCTAGTCGTTCTCGTCGGCGTCCTCTTTTGGCTGAACTGGAAAATGGCGCTGGCCTCCGCCGTCCTCCTGCCGCTGGTCGTTGTTCCCGTCGGGAGATTTGGTCGCAAAATCCGCCGTTCTGCGGAGAACAGCCAGACCCGCCTCGCCGACCTCAGCCAGATTCTCCAGGAAACCACCACCGGCAACCGCGTGGTCAAGGCTTTCGGAATGGAAGACTTCGAAATCCGCAAATTCCGCGACACCGCCCGCCAGTTGCTCCGCGATAACATGCGCTGGGTGCGCGCTGCCGTCATCACTCCGCCGATCATGGACTTGCTCGGCGCCATCGTCATCCCGCTTCTGCTGCTCTACGCCCGCGATCAAATCAGGACTCACCAGATGACCACGGGCACGTTCTTCGCATTTGTCTATGCTCTGTTTGGTGCGTATATGCCGCTCAAGCGCATGGGCTACGTCTATCAGCAATTCCAGGCCGCGCAGGGGGCTAGCATGCAAGTCTTTGCCTACCTTGATCGCGTGGAAGAAAAACTCGAACTGACTGGTGCAAAAATCCTAGCCCCGTTCGCTCAGCTCATCGAATTTGACGACGTGGGTTTTCGCTACGAAAACGGCTCTGCGGTAGTCCTCGAAAACATCTGCCTTACGGCACGCAAAGGCGAAGTCATAGCTTTGGTCGGTTCGAGCGGCGCGGGCAAGACCACCCTCGTAAATCTCCTGCCGCGGTTCTACGA
>Ga0207063_1227_pt2 | contig 10498 bp, 10 predicted proteins | sample Alteio_BWMinCont_29_FD_153462 | JGI IMG/M metagenome (GOLD analysis project Ga0207063, IMG submission 153462) | Enriched cells from forest soil in Barre Woods Harvard Forest LTER site, Petersham, Massachusetts, United States -... | ecosystem: Environmental > Terrestrial > Soil > Temperate forest >...
GGCGTAAAGCGCTCGTAGGGTTGGCGGATTAGCGGTATCATGGGGTCTGTGTGTCTGCCATCCGTGTAGGGTATGCCCCTTATTTTCTCTGATTCCCATGAGTCGATTTTAGCGATGACCTCATCGCGTGTTGCAGAGGCAGCAAGCACGGTTTTATTTCTGGTAGGGGCTAGCTCAGGAACATAGTTTCCGTTGAAATCGTAGGCATATTTGAGGCTGTACTCCTCAATCCTGAAAAGGCCTTGCTTGTTTTTAATCGGTGTCGCTTTCAGCCATATCTTATTGACTGTGTGACCTTCAAAAGGCCTCAAGACGTTGGAATAGATGCACCCCTTGCTGTGCGCCTTACACTCCCATGCGTGATATAGCTTTTCTTTAAGGGGGATGATGTCTTGCGGGGCGATCTTGGTCATAGCGATTCTCCTGTAATGTGTTAAATATTACAGAAATATAAGTGCGGATAACCAATATGTCAACGATAACAATTTGTCATACCAACGAAAGCCGGTATCTCGCTGAAGGATAAGAGAGATTCCGGCTTACGCCGGAATGACGAGACTACTTAAGAAGCCGCGACCTGCTCTTCGTCTTTTTTCTTTTTGCTTTCCTTGGTCTCTTTATCCTTCACCTTCTTTTTGTCGGAGAAGATGATCATCGGCGGGGTGTTGTTGATGACGTTTTCAGCCTTCACAACAACTTCCTCTGCGCCTTCCATGCCCGGCAGGTCGAACATGGTGTCGAGCAGGATGATTTCAAGGATAGAACGCAGGCCACGCGCCCCCGTGTTGCGGGTGATCGCGAGCTTGGCGATTTCGAGCAACGCGTCTTCCTGGAAGGTCAGCTTCACGCCTTCGATATCGAAGAGACGGGCGTATTGCTTGATCAGTGCGTTCTTCGGCTCGGTCAGAATCTTGACCAGCGTCGCTTCGTCAAGATCGCCCAGCGTGGCGATGACGGGCAGACGGCCGATGAACTCGGGAATCAAACCGAACTTTAGCAAGTCTTCCGGCTGGACATCTTTCAGGATTTCGCCGGTGCGGCGTTCATCCGGCCCGGTCGTTTCAGCGCCGAATCCTATGGTGCTGTTACGGCTGCGGCGGGAGATAACTTTTTCAAGGCCCGCGAAAGCACCACCGCAGATGAAGAGTATGTTCGTCGTGTCGACTTGCAGGAACTCTTGTTGCGGGTGTTTACGTCCACCTTGCGGCGGAACAGAAGCCATCGTGCCTTCCATCAGTTTCAGCAATGCCTGCTGCACGCCTTCGCCCGATACGTCGCGCGTAATAGATGGGTTGTCAGACTTGCGGCTGATTTTATCAACTTCATCGATGTAGACGATGCCGCGTTGCGCGCGCTCGATGTTGTAGTCACAAGCTTGCAGCAACTTCAGAACAATGTTCTCGACGTCTTCACCGACATAACCGGCTTCGGTCAGCGTCGTTGCGTCCGTCATTGTGAAAGGCACATCCAGAATCCGCGCCAGCGTTTGCGCCAGCAGCGTCTTACCCGAACCTGTCGGACCTAACAGCAGGATGTTTGATTTCGACAGTTCAACTTCGCTGCCTTTGCTCAAACCTTCATCGATCCGTTTGTAATGGTTGTGGACGGCGACGGAGAGAACGCGCTTCGCACGATCCTGACCGATCACATAGTCATCCAGAACTTTTTTAATTTCGCGCGGCGTTGGAATGCCCTTGCCGGATTTAACCAGCTGAGTCTTGTCCTCTTCCTGGATGATATCCATGCAGAGCTCGACGCACTCATTGCAGATAAAGACGTTTGGCCCTGCGATCAGTTTCCTGACCTCATGCTGGCTCTTCCCGCAGAAGCTGCAGTAAAGTGTGTTTTTCGAATCCCCTGAAGCTGTTTTGCTCATCCCGTTTTTTCCTTTTTATCCGGCGGTGCTAAATCCCTCAATTTCAGGATAGAACAGCCGGAAGAGATTGCCAACAATTCTTGCGTGGAATATTTTTTTGCATACACAGCAATAGATTTCCACCGCAATTACTTCTAGTTTAGCATAGGGTATGCTTAAGAAATGGTGAATTTCAAGAATATGAATATAGACGAGGTTGTGGATAACTTTGGCCTGTTCGAGGACTGGGAGGATCGGTATCGCTACCTGATTGACCTCGGCGGACGGCTGCCGCCTATGGACGAGGCCCTCAAAACGGAAGAAACGCGCGTAAGAGGCTGCATGAGCCAAGTATGGATGGTGATGGGCTGGGATAAGGATCACAGGCTCTCCCTGCTTGCCGACAGCGATGCCCAGATCGTGAAGGGGCTAATAGCCGTGCTGCGCGCTATCTTTCAGGGCAGGACGGCAGAAGAGATTGCTATAACGGATATCGACCTGATTTTTGGCAAGCTTGGACTCGACCAGCATTTAAGCCCCAACCGTCGCAACGGATTTTATGCGATGGTGGAACGGATACGTTCCTTCACGGCGCAACATAAGTAATACTTTTAACCATATTGTCATAGTATGTCTGAAAGGTCTTGTTCTCGATACTGTATTTAACCTCGACCACCAGAATCGATTGCAGCCCTGTCAGATAGTGCAGGGCGTAGAAGGCCGGATGGTGGTGGCTGTCGAGGGTAAAGCCGCTGAGAGTAGCCCACTTCAGCAAGCCTGTTCCCTCCGAGATGTTGAACGTTTCGTTACTCAGCGGGACTTCGCTGTATTTCTTTTCAAGCATATGTTTTATTTTGTCTTTGTTGAGGCTCTCCAAAAAGGGCCGCGACGCCCTGAGAAATGTGATTTTCACGTCAAACAATTCTTCCGTGTCCAGGTTGACAATCTTGTAAGTGGCGAGCTCTCCGAGAGCTGCATGATCGGCTGGCACAGCTTTCAGATAGGGCTTCGTCTCCGCAGACTCTGACCAGATCGTAACCACCGTAGGCGCTCCGGGAAGGTTGACACTGTACTCGGCATCATCGTGAGCATAGCTGTAATAAGTGGGCGTCTTCACTTGTGTTTGCACATGGTCTGTTTGCACTGTGTCAGTTTGTAGCGGGCCAGTAGGCGCATCTTGTTTTGGACTGGCAGCTTGTACCGGAGCCGCTTGTATTGGAGCAGTTTGCGCCGTATCGGGTTGTGCCGGGGCAGGTTGCATTGGAGCGGGTTGCACCGGATCAGCTTGTGCCGGAATAGCGAGGGATATAGCGATAAAAATCACACCGGAAATAATTTTCAGATGATCTCTCACTTCAATATCTCCCTCAAGCTCTCCACATTGGATAAGTCTACCTGAGATTGCGTCCCGGTCGTCATATTTTTGACTTCATGCGGCTTGCCGTCCTCGAAGGGCGGGAACCAGACAAAGGGAATGCCTTTACGTTCTGCATAAGAAAGCTGACGCTTCACTTTGGAATCACTGTGGAAAAGTTCGACGTTGTAGCCTTGCTGACGCAGAATGCGGGCTGTTTCGGCGGCTTCGGCACGGCGGCTTTCCTCCGGCAGTACAACCAGAATCTGCGTCGGCGATTTGGGGCCGGGTTTGATATAGCCATCTTCAACCAGTATGGAGAAGAGGCGGGTAAAACCGATGGAGACGCCGATACCGGGAAGTTTCTGGTTAATGAATGATCCGGCGAGATCGTCATACCGTCCGCCACCGCCAATGGCCATGCGTGCCTTACCCTTGAAGTGGACTTCCAGGACCGTGCCCGTGTAGTAGTCGAGCCCGCGGATAATGCCGAGGTCTGCGACAACCGAATCCTTGGGCAGGTGCTTCAGGTTATCGATGACGAACGTCAGTTCATTCAGGCCTTGCTCAAGCAACTCGTTCGTTACGCCGAGGGCACGGACTTTGTCTGCAAAGCTATTGTCGGTTGATTGGATCTGGACGATAGCCAGACATTTCTGGGCGAGGGCTGCATCACCCAAGCCATCTGTCAAAATCTTTGCCAGTTTTTCAACGCCGATTTTATCCAGCTTGTCCAGCTCGCGCGTGACGAAGGGAATATCTTTAATGCCCAGTCCCTGCAGGTAGCCGACAATAATCTTGCGGTTATTAATGTGCAGCTCGACTGGTGGGATGTCCAATGCCTGATAAGCTTCGAATAACACAGCAGGAAGTTCCGCATCAAAATGCAGTGGCAGACTGTCGACATTAACCACGTCAATGTCGCATTGGTAGAATTCACGCGAGCGGCCTTTCTGCGGGCGTTCGCCGCGCCAGACGCGCTGCATCTGGTAGCGTTTGAACGGAAATACCAGCTCGTTGAAATGCTGTGCCACATAGCGCGCCATCGGTACCGTCAAATCGAAGTGCAGGGCGAGGCGGGTTTCTTTTGCCGCCATCAGCGCCATGATCTGGTTAGACGCTTTAATACTTGCCGCTTCGCTATCCAGATTGTGCGAAAAGAAGTTTATCAGGTCTGTCTTGATGGCGCTGAAGGCTTCTTCTTTCGACTTGCCCTGCTTGAGGTGATATTTGTACATGTCGGAAATAAGCTGTGGATTACCGTCATCATGTATGCGGCCCAGCGTATAAATCTCTTTCTCCGTCTCGCCGCCCTTGGCCTCAAGCGCCTCGATCTCTTCAACCGAGGGTGTCTCGATGGAGCAGAACCCGTAACGCTCGAAAACCTTGCGGATTTTATCCATCCACTGCAATTCAATGGCGCGATACTCCGGCAGCCATTCCGGAAAGCCGCTGATGGGTTTTGGTTTGTAAACTTTATTTTCTGACATCTAGTGCTTTCTATCCCATTGCCACCCCGGACTCGTTCCGGGGTCCATGGATGCCGCAACAAGTGCGGCATGGCGATAAGGGTAACAAAAAGTCCAGACTCTTTCAATGAATCCTCTTCACAGAGGTATTTCATTGAATAAGGTGTTGTTTTACTTGTTTTTGGGTTGAGAAGCAGCGGAGGTTGGAAAACGGTATTTGTTGCCATTCACCTCAGGGTTGAGAATGGTGACTTTTTCTGCCACGGCATAGAACTTTTTAGCCAGCTTGTTAGAAGCCCTTAGATTTGCCACGCCACGGTCATTGTCGAGAGTGAAGCGGTCCGGGCTGATGCTTTTCACTGAGGTAAGGTCATTTCTCTGGTTCACTGTGCCCCTGACTTTTTGTCCAGCGGCGTTTGTCCACTCCACTAGATCTTGACCATGCCGGAGTTCATTTTTCACGCTGGGGATAAGCTCTTGAAGACCGGCTATGCCGCATCCAGCGACTGCGACGGCACCCAGAACTAATACTGTTGCCAGTCCTCCGACAGGCAGAAGAGACACGCCTAATAATGCCGCTGGCCCGACGAGAGTCATCGCAATTGCGCTTCTAATACCCAGGCGGCCAGTCAGGGAAAGCTTGTTCCAATTATTCTTAAGTTTATCTATCAAGCCCATGTTCTATCCCCCCGGACAGGATTTGTTTAAACATAACTATATAATACATAAAACTATAAATTTTGTCAATGTTAGCATTCTATGTAATTGAAATGACTGGCTTATCTAGCGAGTTCTCTTGCGTGTCTTACCGGCAGGCGGCTTTTCATCAAACAATTCGGCCAGCTTCTCGGTAATCGCGCCGCCCAGTTCTTCGGCGTCGATCAGCGTGACGGCGCGGCGGTAATAGCGAGTGACGTCGTGGCCGATGCCGATGGCAATCAGCTGCACGTCTGTTTTCGTTTCGATCCAGTCGATCACACGGCGCAGGTGCTCTTCAAGATAATTGCCTTGATTGGCGGAGAGTGTGGAGTCATCCACCGGCGCGCCATCCGAAATGACCATCATAATTTTGCGCTGCTCGCGGCGCGCCATCAGACGGCTATAGGCCCAGAGCAGGGCCTCGCCATCAATATTTTCTTTCAGCAATCCTTCGCGCAGCATCAGACCGAGATTGGCGCGGGCATGACGCCACGGGCTTTCGGCATCTTTATAAATGATGTGACGTAAATCATTGAGGCGTCCGGGGCTGCTGGGTTTGCCGTCCGAGAGCCATTTCTCGCGTGCCGCACCGCCCTTCCACGCGCGTGTCGTGAAGCCGAGGATTTCCACCTGCACGCCGCATCTCTCCAGCGTACGCGCCAGAATATCGGTACTCATCGCCGCGATGGTGATAGGTCGTCCGCGCATGGAGCCGGAATTGTCGATCAGCAGCGTCACGACTGTGTCGCGGAAATCGGTATTGCTCTCCTGCTTGTAAGTCACAGGGTAATAGGGATTGGCGACAATGCGGCTGAGGCGCGCGCTGTCGAGTATGCCTTCCTCAAGGTCAAAGTTCCATGAGCGTGTCTGCTTTGCCATCAGCTTTCTTTGCAAGCGGTTGGCGAGGCGTGTGATGACGCTGTGCAAATGGACAAGCTGTTTATCCAGCAGCTTGCGCAGTTTCTGCAATTCCTCGGCATCGCACAGGTCTTTGGCCCTGATGACTTCATCAAATTGGGGTGTATAGATTTTATAGTTACCGAACGGCGCATAAGCGGCATCTTTCGGCATGTTGCGGCGGGAGGTGTCGGATTCCGTTTGGGACTCCGCGCCTTCCTGCTCGCCCATATCGAAGCCGCCTTCCATATCGACTTCCTGATCCGACTGTTCACCCATATCGTCTTCGCTCATGCCGGAGGGTGGCTGGCTTTCCGGATTTGATTTATCGTCAGACTGTTTTTCGTTGCCAGGACCTTTTTTGTTTTCTTCATCATCGCCGAGATCGGTGGGAGGGGGAGGTTCGTTGAGCGTGACCGGCATCTCCATCTTATCGAGAAGCTTGTGAGTGAGCTTGGCGAAGGCAGCCTGATCGTGCAGCGCATTTTTAAGCTGCTCCAACCCGTTATCGCCCAGATGTTCCTTGATCCATGGCTTCCATACCTTGAGCAGCTTCTGCGCTTCCTTCGGTGTGCCGCGCCCTGTAAAACTTTCGCGCGCAAAGAAGCGTAGCGCTTCACTGAGCGGCGCATCGTCCATATTTTTAACGAGATCCATTTTCTGGTGCACAGCTTCCTGCCGCAGCGCCGCCTCGATATTGACCGCGATGCCGGGGTAAAGTTCCGTGCCGACGGCTTCGATGCGCGCATCTTCCAGTGCCAGATAAGCAGCCTGCGCGCGCGGGTCTGTGGGCATCAACTGCTTGTATACTTCGGAATCATGATAATGAATTTTGAGCGCCATGCTGTCTGCCATCCCGCGCATGGTGGAGACAAGGCTTTGATCCATCTCCTTCGGCAGGGAAGGAAGGTGGATGGTCTTGTCGTTCAGTTCGGCCTGATGCCCGCCAAACACCACTTCCACATCCTCACGTCCCGACAGCACGCGCGCCGTGGACTCGGTCGCGTGCCTGAAATTCTCGGAGGTGTCGTGGTCGTGGGACATTGTTTAGCTGCCTTTGTTCTCTCTGATCGTAGTGAAGAATCTGCTTGTTGGGCAACAAAGAAGGTTAGGTGTCTGTATTTATAAATTATGTCAATCTAAATACGACTTAAGTTATTTTGAAAAGTACATTGATTTAGATTATGGAAGTATATATTGTGAGCACGCTGAATTAATGACGAATTAAATTTAATAAACGATGAGGAGAATAAAAAATGAAACCGATATCAAAAGAACAGAAACAGCAAGCGGCTTTCAACGAAGCGAGTAATTTGTACAATGCTTTAAAAAAATTGCAAACGCAGACAAATGGCAAGATCCAGATTCTCAACGAGAAATATGACTGGGATGGTCGTGTGGCGATTGAAACGAATATTCCCGGGTTGCGTGGCGCTAATGAACACTTATTCATCTATGTCGATAATACTGGCCGTCATATAAGCGATGAGTATACATCCAACGAGGGTGCGGATCTCAAGACTTGCGGCGTCAAAAATAGTTTTGCAGTAGAGAAGGCGGTTAAATACGTTATACGTGAGGCAAAAGCGAACGGAATTAAATTTTAGGAGACTTAAAAATGGCATCGGCGTCAAAAAAAGTTAAGGGCTACGTCAACGAAGTAAAAGCAGAAAAAACACCGGAACAGATCGCTTTCAACCAAGCAAGCGGGTTATACGATGCGTTGAAAGAACTTCAGGCGCAGACTAATAACAAGTTCCAGGTTCTTGGCGAGAAAATTGATTTCCTTGGTGATGTAGCGATTGAAACGAATATTCCCAGTAATGGTCTTTCTGATAAGCATTTGACTCTTCGCGTTGGGAAGACAGGTATGGTCCCCGCCTATGATATAAGCTGCGTGCTTTCATCCAACGATGGTTCAGATCTCATAACGTTTGGTGCGAAAAACCGCTTTGCGGTAAAAAAGGCCGTTAAGTACGTTATACGCGAGGCGAAAGCGAACGGAATTAAGCTTTCCTAATTCGCCTTAAACCGCGGCATCATCACCCTGACATTATCCACCTCCGCTGATTGTAGCGAAGAGTCTTCATCTACAGCAGTAGAGAAGGGTTGGCATTCATATTTATAATATTATGCATAATTATTAACTGATTGCGTCTATATTTTCGGAAAATATATTGACATTTATTATGGATTAATGTAACATGAAATAATCATCAGGGGGAATAACAATGAAATCGATTTCAGACAGAATCAAAGGCTATTGGACAACGAGCGAAGAAGAAAAACTCCAAAGAGTTTTCAACAAGGCGAGGGACTATGTGTATCCGGAGCTGGAGATGGTGCAGCAGGAGCTAAAGGAAAGATTGGGCTTAAAGATTAAGTTTAACGCAAACCCGGCTTCTTCCAAAGGCAGGCTGCCGTTGCGGATCGACGTCGGCGTTCTCACGGATGCGGGTAAGTATGAAAGCCTGACTCTTCATGTCCACGAAAATCATATAAGCAGCAAGGGTATTAATGAACAAGGGGAGAATCTCCACACGATGGGTGTCAAAAACCCTATTGCACTGGACAGCCTTGCTAAATACCTTATGCGTCAGGCCAAATCGCAGGGAAAGACTAATCAGCCCTCAGGCCCGGCACAACCGCGCTAACATTCTTCAGCGCCTCGCGCAGCGGCGCGGAATCCGCCTTCGCCAGAAAATCCGTGAAATCGGTATAGATCATCTCGCGCCCGCCCAGCTTCGCGGCGATCCTGTCGGTTTCGCGCAGCGCCTGATATACAGCTTTATCGAGAGCATCGCGGCTGACGGTATTATTTTTGGCCAGCGCCGCCATGTCTGCGAGCATCGCCGCCGCCGTTTTCATTTCCTTGAGTGAAATTTTGCCGTTTTTGTTTTCGTCGGCAATATCGAACAGAAGCTTTGTGCAGGTTGATGAAAGGCCTGTGTGGCAGGCCTCATCGATTTCATCTATATGCTGCATGACGCGCACCAGCGGGTCGGGCAGGATGGCGGGGATTTCGGCGCAGCCCATATATTCGCGATGGCCGTCCATCGTCAGATTGTCCCAGCTCTTCGGCCAGTTTTTTGGAGGCTTGCCGGTCAAAAGGCCGATTTTGAGTACGCCGTCCGCTTCCAGCCGGACGGGGTGTTTTTCGCCCTCGACGGGCATGACCCAATAGTCTTTCTGTTTACTGACAGAGGCGAGGGGCCAGAACTGGCTGCCGTCCTTATTCGACTTCAGATAGAAATGGCTGGTGATGATCAGGAGCTACAGTCCGGAAGCGCCCAGTTTCCGCGGATTTTGGCGGGAACATCTTCCGCTTGTGCTTTTGCCGCATACCCTGTAAAAAGGGCGGTGCAAAGGAAAATGCCAGAGAAAATGACAGATAACCACTTTTTCATGGTTGCAGTATAACATGACGATTGAACAAAAACATATCCGGAATTTCGCCATCATCGCCCACATCGATCATGGAAAATCCACGCTGGCTGACCGCCTGATCCAGACCTGCGGCGGGCTTGAGGCGCGGGAGATGAAAGCACAAGTCCTTGATAATATGGAGCTGGAGCGCGAGCGCGGCATCACCATCAAGGCGCAGACTGTCCGGCTGAACTATAAAGCCAAGGATGGCAAAGAATATGTCCTCAACCTCATGGACACCCCCGGTCACGTCGACTTCGCCTATGAGGTGAGCCGGTCGCTCGCTGCCTGTGAAGGCGCGTTGCTGGTGGTCGATGCGTCGCAGGGTGTGGAAGCGCAGACGCTGGCGAACGTCTATCAGGCGCTCGATAACAACCTTGAAATTATTCCCGTCATCAACAAAGTCGACCTGCCCGCTGCCGAGCCGGATCGCGTCAGGAAACAGATTGAAGATGTCATCGGGATTGATGCCTCCAATGCAGTGCTGACCTCTGCCAAGTCGGGCATTGGTATTGATGACCTGCTTGAAGCCATTGTTGATCGCCTGCCGCCGCCGAAGGGTGACCCGGATGCGCTTGTGAAAGCCTTGCTGGTAGATAGCTGGTATGACACTTATCTCGGCGTTGTTCTGCTGGTGCGTATTGTTGAAGGCACGATCAAGACAAAAGACAAAATTCGCTTTATGAGCACGGGCCTCGCTTATGAAGCCGACCGTGTGGGCGTGTTTACGCCGAAGCACGTCATCACTGGCAAACTCACGCCCGGCGATATGGGCTTTATCACCTGCGGCATCAAGAG
>Ga0207063_1162_pt2 | contig 10409 bp, 5 predicted proteins | sample Alteio_BWMinCont_29_FD_153462 | JGI IMG/M metagenome (GOLD analysis project Ga0207063, IMG submission 153462) | Enriched cells from forest soil in Barre Woods Harvard Forest LTER site, Petersham, Massachusetts, United States -... | ecosystem: Environmental > Terrestrial > Soil > Temperate forest >...
GCGTCATTTCAATGGAATCACGCACGGTAAAGACATGATTTTGAGCATTCCCAGACGAATCAATATACCTTCTCGGTAAGTACCGATCCCTATGGCGGTATCGTAACCAACGCACTTGCTGAGCTACGTTTAGGAAAGAGACTTTCAGCGGTGGTCTCATATTTGGTCAATGATAGCCCAGGACCGGCTAGCGATACGGAGATCCCTTGGACCGAGGGCAACCCGACCACAATCGACGGACATCCTGTCACGGGCACGTACGGAGGGGGAATATTTCCCCCTCCTGGATTTTCCAATTTCGTTTTGGGCGGGGAAAACGTCGGGTTTGTTATAGGGGGTTCGCACGTTAGCAGCGCATGGACGCAGCATAGCGGTTCGCTTGCACTCAACTACGAACTCTCTCCCGCAACGAATGCCGAGATATTTTATGCAGGCTCCTCCTCGGTTATCAATAACTTACCCCCGCTTGCTGACGCTTTTTTCGCTCCACCTCCCGGATACACCGGAGGGCTTGCCGTCGGCATGTTTGAGGGGGACCTATCTGGCGGGCGGTATGCCAACATACCTTTTACTCAAGGTTCGTCACTTCTAGAGGAAAAAATCACCACAAAGCTTGGATCTGGAGTATTACGTCTTGCAGCCCTGCAAAACCGTAGTTTCAGCACATGCTTTTTTTCGCAAAATACCTCGGCAGATCTGCCCCTGTTTGGTGGCGCGTATCTCAATGGCTCTCCGACACCGACGGTCTACAATGGCACCTATCATGACGTCACCTTCAGCCCATCTACGGTGAACGAAGCGTTTGGTTCTTTCAACCGTGATCTGTTGTTGAGCTATGCGACGCCCTTGGGCGAAAACTTCCACGCCGGAGTCTCTTTTGTGAAATCATACTACGACATGCCCGGATACTATAATAATTACGGATACGGTAGCACGCCTACGGACCTCGACCAATATAGTTATTACTATCCGTCCGATGAATCCGAGGCGACGAACGAATTGCGTGTCTTCGTCGGGGGGAATCTCTCGGATAAGACCACGCTCGATCTCTCTGGGTACTTCGTCAACGCGGATTATCATATTCTCGATGGCACAACGGCGACGTCATATACGAACGACCGGTTTACCTATGCCGCTCCGCGACTTGGATTCGTCTGGCGTCCAACTGCGGCGATTGCGTTGCGTGCTTCCGCAGGCGGCGGCTTTGCGGAGATTCCGCTTGGTGATCTTGCTTCAAGTATCTACAACCTTACCGGGGCTCTTTCCAGCGCGAGCACTCCGACGATCTACCCGTGTCCGGCCTTCCCCCTCTATTACACCGAGACCCCGATCAACCACAATCTCCAACCGGAGAAATCGTTCGCGCTCGATGTAGGAACTGATATCCGGTTGCATCGTGATACGATTCTCTCGTTTGATCTTTATCATGCGAACCTCTATGGGCAGTTCTATCAGACCACCAACTCTCTGGGTACGTATACCGGCCCCTATGGGACGCTGCCCCTGTATGAAATACACTATGGAAACCTCGGCGAATCGCGGTACGAAGGTTTAGTTGTCGATGTACAGCATGACGTACCGCATGGCGTCTATTGGTCGCTTTCCGGTGGTCTGACGCGTGGATATGTGGTGAGCGTCCCTCCCGGGTTTTATAATGGTGCAGGGTGCACGAACTGCTCAAATCTGCAAGTCGTACCAGGTATCAACTTCAACGGATCTTTTACGACTGTAAATGTGCCCTATGCTTCGGGAAGTGGAAAGTTCGGATATCGTTGGAATCCCGACAAATATGTCGATCTCTCAACGGTGTATTATGGGAATAACAACACCTATGTTCACCCAGCGTTTTTCGTATTCAATGGTGAAGTTGGGTATCCGCTTAGGAAAAATATCTCGCTATTGATGAGCTTCAGAAATATCACCGGGGTTTATGATAATACGAGGCTGGTCTATAGCGCAGCGAGTTATTCCGGTGTTCCGTCTCTCATAGGTGCTCCGTTTGGATTACTGCAGGAGCCGTATGGTCCTCGCACTGCGATCCTAACAGCCAATGTACGATTCTAAAGCCAATATGGTCCTCGTACCGCGCAAATTCTAACAGCAAGAGTACAAGGAAAATAACTTTGAGAAAAAGACCGTTTAAAATAGGTATCGTTTTGACTATTGTACTATGCCTATGGAGTATTGATTCATCTGGGAATGCTCAAAATCATGTCTTTACCGTGCGTGATTCCATTGAAATGACGCGATTTTTGCGGGGTAATCCGCAGATACAATTCTCACCAAATAACCAATATTTTGCCATTGTCGCATCGCGAGGTATCATTCGGTCCGATACGGTTGAGTCAACGATGCTGCTCTTTTCCTGCGAAGACGTTCACGCATTCTTGCGGGGAGGCGTTGGCGCAAAGGCTCCCAAGCCACGCATTGTTGCCCGGCTAAGAGCCATTCCGGAATTAGGTGATCCGAGCTTTGAAATTTCGTACGATCCGGTGATTTGGGATCTGCAATGGCTTCCGAATTCTAAGGGGATTTTATTTCTGGGAATGAGTTCTTCGGGGAATCACCGCCGTCTCTACGAGACCGATGTAGCCTCTACGATGCGCGCCTTGACACCACCGAGTCAAGATGTGACGCGCTTTACATATGCAAATGGCTCAATCGTATATAAAGTAACGTCGCCTTCTCATTATGTGGCAACCTCAATTAATGCCGATGCTCAAGATTTAACAGGAGCACCGGCGTTGAATTTGTTTACTAGTGTGCTCCCAAAAACTCAAAAAGATGACGGAGCTTTTCAGAACACGTATTCTGATCTTTGGGTAACACGCAGCGGAAAATTCCGTAAGATTACAAATGAACATACGACCTATCCCGCGAGAGTTTTAACTATAGATCATGTTCTTGTTCTTTCTCCAGACGGGCGTAGCGTTGTGGTTTTACTTCCGGTTGCGAGCATACCGCCTTCATGGAGCGAATTTGAGCCTGACCCTGCTGCCTCTTATGCGCGGATAAAGCCACACGATCCACAAACGACCGCCTCTTCAAATCTGTTCCGCCCTACAGAATATGCGCTTATTGATACTGTAACGACGAAGACAACACCGCTCATTCAAGCCCCAATGGGCATTACGCTTAATTCGGCTCATCATAGTGGTGCAATGTGGTCCTCTGATGGAACGAAGGTGTTGATTATGAATACCTTCTTGCCGCTTGAAGGCGTCGATGCAACGGAGCGAGCGCAACGCCGTTATCCATGTCTTGCGGCAGTTGTTGACGTTCGCTCTACGATGTTCGACTGTGTTGCTTTCGGCTCGTACGACTATGCTACCGGAAAGCACGGGGCAAAGCTGTTGCTAGATGGCACGTTTGGACAAAATAACGACGAAGTGGTTCTCCATATGCTGGATATCCCGAATGGCTATGTCGATGAGAACTATCGCTATGTGAGCGGCCATTGGAAGTTCATCAAATCGGTAAGAAGCAATTCCTTTCTAGGCACCCAGCAGCCATTTTCCGTGGCTGTAAAGCAAGATCTCAATATGCCGCCGACACTTTGGGTAACCGATACAAAAACACGCGCAAGTAAGAAGCTTTGGGACCCGAATCCCCCGTTAGCCGAGATGAGTCTTGGGGAAGCGTCAGTTTTGCGCTGGAGAGATGCAAGCGGTTATCAGTGGACCGCCGGGCTTGTTAAACCACCAGACTATATTTCTGGTAAACGTTATCCATTGGTGATTCAAACGCATGGATTTCAAGCGGATGAATTTCTCAGTGATGGATCGTTTACCACCGGGTTTGCAGCTCGTCCGCTTGCAAGTGCTGGAATGGTTGTGCTTCAAATGCCCGATGACGACGAGCATCTCGTCACCTACCAAGAAATTTCCGATCATATTCGCGGATTCAAATCAGCTATAGCCCTTCTAGACGCCATGGGCTTGATCGATCCAACGAGAGTGGGAATCATCGGATTTAGTCGCACCTGTTATTATGTGGAAAGCGCTCTCATCAAGGAACCTCATCTCTTTGCCGCAGCCTCAATCGCTGATGGCGTAGATGAGAGTTACCTCCAGCAAATGTTATTGTACTTTGATGGTTCGCCCGGTGAAGCAGAAGCAGAGAACATCTATGATGCTATTCCGATTGGGAAGGGGTTAACGACCTGGATAAAACAGGCTCCTGGCTTTAATCTTTATCGCGTCCAGGCACCCCTGATGGTTACAGCGATCGGCCCACTGTCAATTCTTTTAGAATGGGAGATGTATGCATCGTTGAGGATGCAAAAGAAGCCTGTTGATTTCGTCTATATTCCTGATGGTCAACATGTCTTGCAGAAACCCTTAGAAAGACTCGCTTCGCAGCAAGGGAATGTTGATTGGTTCCGGTTCTGGTTGCAAGGATACGAAGATTCCAATCCCGCAAAAGCTGCCCAATATAAACGCTGGGAAGCATTACGCAAACTCAAACAGCAAGAATAAATGCACGTACAGGAGCCTCTCATGATACCATATCGAAAGACGATCGCAATAACCTCTGCGGCCGTTGTCGCTAGTTTGATGTGGGGGTTCTGCGCGATTCTCTTCCCCAGGCATCCTGCACTCGCGCAGGTGCAGCCTGGTGCTTCAGTCATCCGGATTGCATCGCCCGTGCTCGTTACGACACCACGACTTGCCGCGGACCAATTCGAAAACACAATTTGCGCGAGTTCCTCGAATCCGCGGCAACTGTTGATCGGGGTTATGCAAGCAGTCAACGAAAATGTAACAGTTACCACGGCTGACACACCGGCAGATTCAGATGTTGATTATTACACGAGCAGCGATGAGGGAGCGTCGTGGAGACTAGCGCTACAAGTTAGACATAACCTTACAAATGATCCGACGTGCGCATTTGGCCCGGACGGAACGATGTACGCCATGGCAGAATGGCCGCTCGTTGCCCACGATGCTTCCCCAAACCGTCCTTTCCCGAGATACATAGTTGGCTCCGCCTTGGCTCTTTTTGAATCGATCGATACGGGTAAGCATTGGATCCAAATCGACCAAACAATTGCAGAGAACAACCGCATGTCGTGGGGATTTGATCGGCCTTGGATTGCAGTCGATCAAAGCAGTGCTCGGTGGCGGGGAACGGTTTACTGGGCAGTACGCTATACCGTATTTATAATATCCAAGACCATCTTTGGAAGAACCTGGGTGGCTCCGCCCGGAGGCGACGGCGAGTACATCGGTCGAGTTGCGGCGCATGGAACAGTCATTCATAAATCAAATCTCATGCGATTTTACGACTCGGTGCTGATGACCGGACAACTAGGCGTGCTCTCTGATGGCACTATTGTGAGTGCCATGATGGATTCGGGAAACGGGCGTGATGTCTTAGGTCTACCTCTACCTCCCGCAGGAACGTTGTGGGCGCTCGTTTCGACCGACGGGGGGCGCACGGTCACTCGCAAAGTTATCGGCAACCGCAAGATGCTTAATGGTGATGGCATTCACCATTTACCCGAGGCACACTGGTTGCCTGCGGTTGCTGTCGATCGGAGTAGTGGTCCATTTCGCGACCGGGTATATGTCGCATGGACGGAGGCGAGCACGGGGCGCAAGCAAATCTGGGTCACGCATTCGATCGACGTGCGTAAAGGGAAATGGGCATCGCCGCGGGTGGTCGACGATTCGCGTCCGTTCGATCCGCATCGCTTGTGGTTAGGTCCCAATAACATGAATCAAGCCATAGCGGTAAACGACAAAGGTGTTGTTGGGCTATTTTGGGGGGATCGCCGGAACAATCCTCACGGGGGTTATCAGCCACGTTTCATGGCTTCGTTGGATGGTGGTCGAACCTGGAGTGCAAGTGTGCCAGTGACGAAGAAGTCAGTCAGCTCTCCCGGTTTTACGGAGCCCGGAGATCATTGGGGTATGACGGCCGATGCGGCTGGCGTATTTCATCCGGTGTGGTTAGCTCCGTATCAAAAAAATAATCAAGTCTTTACGACATCGATTACCGTGGAGAAAAGTGGACCCATTGCAAATCATTAAAGAAAAGCGTTTTCGGGACAGGGCCTGAAGGCGCTGCGGCGCGCTCGGGGTCTTACGGCGATGGAGTCGCCCAGCCGGCGCAACTTGCGTTTGGGAAGAGCACCGGGAAAACCGAAGATCTTTTAGCATATTGACGTGCTTGTGGAGACGGACCCGAATAAGCCTTTCTCTTACATCACGCTTTCACAGGTTGGACTTATGCTTCAAGATATATTGGGACGAACTGTTGATATTGTAACGCGTCCCTCCGTTGTAGAAAGTCATCGCAACATCTTTGAGGAAGCGGTTCATGCCTTCTGATACCTGGCCAGTTGCTCATAATTGCGGAGGCGTGTGACAAGATACCGGAAATCGAAAGAAAACTCGAAACTCCTGAAGGCGATCTTGAATCCCGTTATTCCAATATCCCTTGGCGGGCAATCCGAAACATGGGCATCCGTATCCGCCACATCTACGGAAAAGAAAATGCCGACTTCAGCAGGTATTTTTCACCGAATTCCCTTTCTTGAATTTGTAGCCCAACGCAGGCCGTACGGTTTACTCGCAGTGCAGCGAAGCAAAAGGCCAAGGTCACCTATAGGTAGAACCTGGTTGTCAGAGACGATATTTAGCCTCTGACAACAACTGCCGTAGAGGGACCTCGTTGTTAAAGCAATCTTGGGTCGTATACAATGCTGCAAGACGCCGCCGCGCTCGCGAAAGCGGTCTTTGTATTACGTGTCTTAAACGTCGTCCCGATACTCAACGTTCGGTTTGCTCAGCTTGCTCGGATGCTGCAACGCAACGTACGATGCGTCGGCGATCAACGTTGCGGCAGAATGCGAGCTTGAATGAAATTCTCGCCGCGCACGAACGGGCCGGAGATATTGCACGTGATCATCATTTTTATGAGGGTTCGGCGCAACACTATCAGGATGCGCTCGGTGTGTCAGGACTGAATCAATATGATTACGTGCGCCTCTCCGAAAAACTCGCTGACGTGCTATCTCTAGGGAACGATCCCGGTGCTGCTGATCAAGTGTATCATCAACTCGCGAATTTATACCTTACAAAAGATGAAAGCGGTGAAAAAACCGTCGAGACTCTCTTGCAATCTGCGCGACACCTCTGGATTGCTTTTAAAACAGAAGCAACCTTACCATTGTATGTACAAGCAATTCATCTCGCTAAGCGTAGTGGTAATTATACACTCTTGAAAAGAGCGAATATTTATATGGCAAAAGCGCTTAGTCAACTAGCTCGTTATGAAGAATCCGAGCAATATCTCAGTAGCGTCAACGAACTCACACCCGAAGACAGCCCCGCAACACACATGACGTATTGGATGCAAAAGGGGATGGTTGCTGCCGCTTTTGGAAAGGAAAAAATTGCTGTAGAAAGCATGGATCAAGCAGTCCATGCTAGTCAAGACAATTCCGATCTATATTTAGCAACGTCAGTTTGGGTAAACTATGCATTCGCCGCGACACTTCTGGGGCGTACTGACTCTGCTAAAACGTGCCATGAGCGAGCGCTATTGATTGCACGACGAAATAATATCGTGTGGCGCATTCCCCAATTGTGTTTGAATTATGCACAATTGCTAATGCGGATGGGGCAATATGCTCTTGCCTGGGACTATTTGCTCGACGCGCTCTCCTACGATGCGAAAGCACCAATTTTAGATGAAATCTTTAGTTCGGTTGGCATACCACTCGCACTTCATATGCAGGATAAAAAAGTACTCGCTAAATGTGCACGTACCCATACTATTGAGTTGGCTTTTCAATCAGCTGAACCATCAAGAATAGGACTTGTCGCGTCCGCCTTTGCTTATCTTTACGTCGAACAAAGACGTCGTCATAAAGCACGAGAGTTGCTGCATCAAGCAGTAACCGCCATGCACGACGTTATGGACGCGTGGGATTTGCCGATCGCCATAGCTCGCCATGGGGCTCCAGCTGACTTCCTCAAAGCGCGCAAGTTGCTCGAAACACGCATCGCTTATCCGAATGCCGGGGTTGCGGAAGCGCATCTACGGCTCTTCGATGCATTTGCCGCGCAAAGACGTGGTCAAGATGATGAAGCGCATGTGCAAGCACGCGATGCAGTGAATCGCTTCGATGCTTTACAGTGGAGCGCATATGCGGATCTTGCGCAATCGCTATTGCCAGTGGAGCAACGCTTTTCAAGTGTAAAACCCCCTCTCGAAATACCGTTCTCAGACATGCATGCCCGTTTCACTGATCGCGAGCGAGAAGTTGCAGCGCTGGTGCTCAAGGGAATGACGAGTCGGGAGATCGCATCCGAACTCTCGATCAGCCCTCATACGGTCGATTCTCATGTGAATTCGATCATGAATCGTTTGGGAATTCATTCTCGTCATCAGCTCGCATATGTGCTGAATGAGCCGACCCCATTCTAAATTATGCTCTGTGGCATCCTCAATTTAAGGATGTGCCTAGATAACATCTCCTGCTAACATACTTCTTGCGGGGATGTATCATGCCTACGACGGTGCCATAAATTACATGCATCGGTGCTTCTTAGGCTACATGAAGGAGGCTGATTGTGCTTAAAGCGATGTATCGCGCAAATGCCATTGTGTTGGCATGCGCCGTATCGGTATGCCTGTGCTTCTCGGAAGCTGCATATGCACAAATTGCACCTACGAATGGTGCGACCATCAGTGGGAGTGTCATCGACCGTGCCGGAAAGTCAGTGGCTGGCGCAAAAATCACCCTAAGCGGACCAAGGAATAGTTCAACGCAGACCGATGCTCAAGGTCAATTCGTTTTTATCGGCATGCCACTTGGGATATATCAAATTTCAGTATTAGCCACTGGTTTAGGAATTGCGGTACGGAGTGTCCCCGTCGAAGCCGATACTAATGTGATGGTCCAATATGAACCCTCATCAACAAATACGCTGAAGACGATTGCTCAGGTTTCGAGTACTGCAAATGCGCGTTTTAATGTGACTCCAGCCTCGATCACACAGGTAAATCCGATTGCAAATGCGTTTGAAGGGAAGACATCCTGGAGAACCATTCTCGAGCAAATCCCCGGTGTTGCGCAAGCCGGCTTAGGCAATGGTACGAACAGCCAATTCGCTACGTTGCCAGATTCGCCACTCATGCCCGTACAACTTTCGATCAATGGAGCCTTACCATATGAAACTGCCATACTCATCGACGGTATGCCGCTTATCGCCGGTGGAAGTAATTTTATCTCCTCTGCTGGTATGGGCACAAACCTCGGGGCCTATCCGCTCAATGGCTTCGGAGCGGCAGATGTCGTCCGAGGCCCGGGAGCAAATGCGCCGAGCATCGTCGACTCAATCGGTGGAAGCTTCGTACTTCACGCTCCGGGAAGAGTCGAGCAAAATCACTATACTCTTTCTCTGAGCACCGATCCGTACGGCGGGATAGTTTCTAATGCGCTGGCTGCAGTACACTTTTACAAATTATCTGCGACAGTGACGTACGGCATAAACGATAGTCCGGGACCCTTAAGCAATTCGGATGTACCGGTTCAGACATTTGCGACTCCGTCAGCAATTGACGGAAAACCTTTTGTTCCCTATGTTCCAACGTGTTCTGCTCCGTGTATGTTCGGACAATATCTCATCAATCCTAATTATGCGATTACTGAATTTCCGTACTACGGCCTTCAAAGCGGCTTTCTTATGTGTTGTTTCAATGAAAATACATCGTGGAGCCAGCACAGCGGATCTGCAACCCTGAATTACGCACTCTCCTCTTCCATCAACGCCACAATTTTCTACGCCGGTCAAGTCTCACAGATGGCTTCACTCCCCTCCCAGCTGTCCACGATGGATTTTATACCGCCGCCGGGTTATGCCGGCAGCATCCTTCCTGGGTTGCAATTCCTTTCTGATAGCGGTTTGTATCTTGCACCCGTACCGACAAGGCAAACGTCAAGCCTTCTCGAAGAGAAAATCGCTGTGCAGCTTGGTCGCGGTGTTTTCCAAGCAGCGGCCTTGCAAAATCGCTTATTTCTCGCTGAAGCATATAGTACACCGTCATCGGTTATGCTCCAGCTTTATGGAGGCGGTACTGTCGCAGGCACGCCGACTATTTTTAATGGCGAAACACATACCGTGACGTTTCCGTGCAGCATCAGTGAACAATTTACAAGCACGAGCAACAACCGTGATATCCTCCTAAGTTATACGACTCCGTTGGGGCAAGCCTTTCATGTGGGTTCATCTTTTGTCAAATCATATTATAATATTCCATACGGTATTAATTTTTGCATAACAAATTCTTGTACGAATTTCACAAATTATTCATCGGGTGACTTCCAAGAAACGAATGAACTTCGTCTTTTCATTGGAGGAAACCCGACTGAAAAAACATCGCTTGATCTCTCA
>Ga0207063_1237_pt1 | contig 10190 bp, 14 predicted proteins | sample Alteio_BWMinCont_29_FD_153462 | JGI IMG/M metagenome (GOLD analysis project Ga0207063, IMG submission 153462) | Enriched cells from forest soil in Barre Woods Harvard Forest LTER site, Petersham, Massachusetts, United States -... | ecosystem: Environmental > Terrestrial > Soil > Temperate forest >...
AAAAATCTCAAGCTCTCGTCGACCATGCCAAGGCCCAAGCCGACAAGGCCGGCGTTCCTTTTCAGCGCCTCGAGGGCAAACCCAACAAGGAAAAGCTCGTCCAGGAGCTGCTGCGCCAAAAGCCGCGGGGCGATGGGCTCGTCACCGTGCTCCAGGTCATGGAGACTTGCCGCACCGTGAAACTCTTGCACGGCCAAGCTCGGCCAAGCCTTGCCTTTGCCCGTCGCCCTCAACGCGTTCTCTATTACTACTTCCTCGATGCCGATTTCGGCCTCATGCACGTACGCATCCAGACCTGGTTTCCCTTCACCATCCAGGTCTATGTCAACGGCCACGATTGGCTGGCCCGGCAGATGCATCGCCGACAACTCGGCTTCGTGCAATGCGACAACGCCTTCACGCAATGCGACGATGCCGCCACCGCGCAGCGCCTGGCCAACCGCTTTCCAAAACTCCGCTGGATCAAAATCCTCAACCGCTGGGCTCGATTGGTGAATCCGCTTCTACGCCATTCCTGGCTCGGCGAGGCCGACTACTACTGGGTCATCGATCAAGCCGAGTTCAGCACCGATGTCTTGTTTCGCGATCGAGCAACCTTGGCCAACCTCTATCCACGCTTACTCGATCATGCTCTCCTGAAGTTCTCGGCCCAGGACATTCTCACGTTCCTGGGTCGCCGACTGCATGCTAACTTCGACGGCGAAGTGCTCACCGACTGCAAGAAAGACCGTCTTCCGGGTGCTCGCATCAAGCACCGGATGAAAAACAACTGGCTGAAAATGTACGACAAGTTCGGCCAGATCCTTCGCATCGAAACGGTCATCAATCAGCCGCGGGAGTTCCGGGTTCGCCGCCTTCGAGTTCGCCAGGGACGCCGCCAGATGGTGTGGTGTCCGATGAACAAAGGCGTGGCCAATTTCTATCAGTACCACGCCGTCGCTCGCGCTGCTAACGAGCGTTATCTCAACGCCTTGAGCGTGGTCGAAGGCCCGTGTGCCACCGCCCAACAACTCGACCGTGTTTGCAAGCCGGCCAAGTTCAAGGAGCGTCGGCGCCGCGGTCTCAATTTGCTGCACCCGGAAGAACAGAAACTCTTCCGAGCCATCCTACGTGGCGATTGGCGTCTCCGTGGTTTCCGCAACCGCGACCTGCTTGAAGAACTCTACGGGACCAACGGTGTTTCACTCGATGATCGCCGGCGACACAGTCTTCGTGTCTGTCGCCAACTGCAATTGTTGCGGGCACACAAACTCATTGCCAAGATCCCTCACAGCAACCGCTACCAAGTGACCGATCAAGGCGACGCACTCATGTGGAGCGCAGTCTTCGTGCATACTGATCGCTTTTCAACGTTCCTGACTGCGGCGTCATAAATGTGAGCCTCAGCACTATTGCGCTTCGCGCGCAAAAAGCGCAAAGAAAGTATCTAAAGATTAGTGGAGGTCATTTGCCCGAAGCCTGCTCAGGTTCTGAATAGTAAGCCGGCACAAGTTCCTGCGATGCCAGGAACCGCCGAGCTTTCCGAGGCTTTCAGCGGAGGTGTGCCTGTTCGGCAACCGTCCTTTTGGTGGGACATTCAACTTTGTCTTCAACGAGCGCGTTCATCGTTGACGTTCGACGGCCTCGGCGAGAAGTGCCAGAAACTGCGCCAGAAGAAACACGAAGGAAGGGTCCCGCGTCTTCAATACCTGCTCGAAAAGCCGTTTGGCTTGGTCCGTCGCTACCGACAGAGAGGCGTCGTGGCGCGCTTCAACTGGCGGCAAGAGTTCGGCAATGGGGCTGCCCAGGGCGCGTGCGATTCGGGCAACCAGGTCGATACCCGGCGCAATCGCCGCATTCTCTAATCGCGAAACATAGCTTTCCGTTAACTGAGATTCGCGGGCGAGATCGCGCTGCGTCATTCCGCGGGCGCGCCGCAACTGACGCAGCCTCTCGGCAAATCCGGCAACAATTTCATCGTGGCGGACCGGAGTTTTTCGAGACACAGGCACCCCCCATATTTCTTCGCCAGTGAGGGGAGAAAACACAAACCCATATTTGGCATGTTGACTTTCCATAAAAGGTAATACAATGACCACGGTAACAGCGGGGAGCCGGTTCCGGTTTCGGCTTCCCCATTGCGTCGGCGAGTCTGCTTCCGTCGCAGCTTTCGCCGACAGAATTGCCCTCCACGCGATATTTTGCCGTCCGGCAGGTCGGGCACAGGAATGTCGGGCGCAACCAAGTTCTGTGCCAAGGAATTGCAACATGGGCCAGAGCCGAAAAAACGTCGAAGCTGTCACGGATTTCGCGGACAACACGCATTTCGTCAGGCTGCACCGGGACATTGTCCTGCCCGCCGCACCCTGCGAGGCGGTACGCCGCCACCTGGCGGCGGGTCGCTGGGACGAAGCCAAGAGCATCACGCTGGAGCATGCACCTGCCGACAGCCACGAGGAAATCGAGCTTTTCTTCAACTCTACGGCCGAGCGGCTCGCCGGAGAGCGCGAGGGTGATACCTCATCAACCGGCGACATGGCCTCATGCGAAGGATCGCGTTCATGATCCACACCTTGCGGCCGACGGCCTGGGAAAATCAGCATCCCCGGGCCGCGCGGCCGCAGTTGCCATCGAATTGGATTCGATGGCGCTGTTTTGTTGACCCTGGCAAACGTTGGCACCGAAACGAGCCATCCTAATTCGAGGGCATTAGATGATGCGTTTAGTTGGGGGCGCTGTTGCCAAATCTCTTTGATCGGCCAACGACGCGCTAATTGCCTTGGCCTCGTTGTCCGAACCTGCGCAGGGAGGATTCCAGAAACCGCGTGAAGGCGTCGGTGGCGTCGATATCGCACCGGGTCGCCCATTCAATGAACTCCGATACATCCACGCGCCGATTGGCTGTCTCGCAATTGTAAACCCAACTCTGCGGCTTGTTCATCCGCTGGCCCAAGTCCCGTTGAGTGAGCCCCGCCTCTTCGCGAAGAGCACGCAAAAACGCCGGCAGTAGCCGGTACGCTGAGGAGTGTTGAGACTTGGTCGCCATTCGACCGCATTATCGTGTCAGCACGCCTTGACACGAGTTTAGTGTCAGCCTAGATTCGAGTTATGACTTCGGATCTGCACCTGACCCCTCATTTTGAATCCTTCGTCCGCGCCCAGCTCCAGACCGGCCGGTTTCGCTCCCGAGAGGACCTGATCTCCGCCGCTCTGGCTTTGCTCGAAGAGCAATCGGCATCCACTCCAACGACCAACGCCTGGGCCACAGCCGGTCACTCGACCCGCCCGGACCGCGCTCCCGCCGCGGCAGCATCGCATTCCGAAGGCAACCAATCGCTCAGTCAGTCATTGCCTTCAAACCTGGCAGCGGCGCCGAATATCGCCCGGCGCAGCCCGCGCGGCCTCCTTGCAGATTTGGCCAGCCACCTCGACCACGAAGATTTCATGGAGGCCAGAAGCGAGGCCTGGTCTCGCTATCTGGATGACCGCGCAGGATGAAGGCGGTCGTGGCCGATACCCACGCCATCCACTGGTTCCTTGAGAACGACAGCCGTTTGTCGCCCGCGGCTGGAGAAGCCATGGACACGGCCGCGAAAATCTGGGTTCCCGCCATTTGTCTCGTGGAGATCACCTACCTCATCGAAAAAGGCCGCGTGCATCCGGCCGTGATGCCGCGCCTGCTCGACGAGTTTGACAATCCCGCGACCACCTTGCAGCTTGCAAACCTCGACCTCGGCGTTTCGCGCGCTTTGCAGTTCATTTCGCGCAACGACGTGCCCGACATGCCGGACAGGATTATCGCCGCCACCGCCTGGTTCAACGGCCTGCCTCTCGTGACGCGAGATCGTAGAATCCAGTCTTGCGGAATCGAGACTATCTGGTGATGCGACCAGTGTGCCCGGAGCCAGGAATCGCGGCCACGACTCGTTCTTCACCCTTCGAAAACCGGCTCTCAGTGCCATTTTGCTGGACATTTGCTTGGAATTGTGCCATGCTAGGCCTAATCAAGCCAGGATAGGATTCCATATGTATGCAATTCCAGAAACCGGTTTCTTACGATTGCCGCAAGTGCTAAATCTCATTCCTTTGGGAAAGACGTGCTGGTGGGAAGGGGTCAAAACAGGGCGGTTTCCAAAGCCCGTGAAGTTGTCAGCGCGCTGCACCGCTTGGCGGGCCGAGGATATCCGCACCCTTATCAGCCAATTGGCTGCCAATGCGCCGGACGAAGACGGACAAACACGGACGGGTTATCAGAATGAACCTTGATGCTTATCAATTACTTAGCAAGTTTTGGGGTACAAATCGGGGTATCTGCCTTTATTCGTAACAAGAATTCGTAATAACGTCAGATGCTTGTTTGAAAAACGCGGATCCCTTCGACGGCACCAAGTTAATATTCGTTAACATTCATTAACATCCGTAAAACATAGAGTGAGAGCCAGTATCAAGGCGAATTGGGCCTATTCGGCATCCGATGAAAATCGTTGACATTTGGTCTGGTTGTGGGGTACATTTGAGCTTAGATACCCCACTTCAGGAAATAATGTACCCCTATGCCCATGTCGCTCTCGGATGCCAAAGTGCGCAATGCCAAGCCAAGGCCAAAGCCCTACAAAATCTCTGATGGCGAGGGGTTGTTTCTTTTCGTCATGCCGTCCGGCAGCAAATACTGGCGCCTGAAATACTTCTTTGCCGACAAGGAAAAACGCTTGGCATTGGGGGTGTATCCCGACATCAGCCTGGCAGACGCACGCGAGCGGCGTGGGCAAGCCCGCAAAGTGCTCGCTGCCGGGAACGATCCGGGAGAGGCGAAAAAAGAGGCCAAGCGTTTGGCGACCGTCAAAAATGGCAACGTTTTCGAGGTGGTCGCCCGCGAGTGGTTTGAAATGCGCAAACACGAATGGATGCCAAGCACTGCCGCGACCAAGCTCAGTCGTCTCGAAAGGCATGTCTTCCCGAAGCTGGCTCAAAGGCCAATTTCCGCGATCAACGCGCCCGAAGTTCTTGCCATGCTTCGCGTAATTGAAGCCAAGGGTACTCTCGAAACCGCGCGACGCATGATGCAGATATGCGGGCAAATCTTCATGTATGCCATCGCAACCGGGCGGGCCGAGCGAAATCCGGTTCCTGATCTGCGAGGCGCCCTAAAAACTCCCGTTGTCAAACATCATTCCTACGTCAAGACCAGTGACTTGCCCCTTTTCCTACAAAACCTGGAGGCCTATGACGGAAGTGTGCAAACCAAGCTGGCGCTCCGCTTCCTGTTGCTTACTTTCGTTCGTACGACAGAATTGCGGGCGGCGGAGTGGACGGAGATTGATTGGGATAAGGCCGAGTGGCGAATTCCCGCTGAACGCATGAAGATGAGAGAACAGCATATCGTACCGCTGTCGAGGCAAGCCGTCGCCATTCTTCGAGAATTGCAAATGCACACCGGCAATTGGCAGTATATTTTCCCTAATCAACATAAACCCGTTAAGTTTATGAGCGAGAACACGATGCTTTTCGCACTTTATCGCATGGGCTATCACTCGCGCGCTACTGGACACGGATTTCGCAGCACCGCCAGCACAATTCTGAATGAGCACGAATTTCGGGCAGACGTCATTGAACGTCAACTTGCCCACAGTGAACGGAATGCCGTTCGTGCTGCTTACAATCATGCGCAATACCTGCCGGAACGCCGGAAAATGATGCAATGGTGGGCCGATTATCTCGATAAAGTTGCCGCGATGAAATGACCAGTGCGATTCAGTACGACAAGGACCTGCCACAGCTAAACGTCGAGTACGCACGGCAAGCAACTGAACCAACTGCGATGACCGAAGCAGCGGTCAGGGGGATGTTGCTCGACCCCATTCGTGCCGTGATTTCGCACGCCGCCATCGTTGATCCGGTAATGGAAAGAACTGGCCCTTCCTGGGCGGCCATTCCCCAAGCTTCAAACTGGTGGCCGCAGCGCTGGTTGACCACCGCTTCATTTTGACGTAAAGTCATTTCTTATCCCCCCAATCGATTCGTCGGTTGGGTAGCAAGGCCGTCCCGTGGGGGGCGGCCTTAGCTGTAACAACCCGGCATTGCTGACGCCACTGCCCAACTACAAGAAGCACATGGCAAAGAAGAAACCCGGAAAACTGCCCGCCCAGGCTGGAACTGGCATTGGCGCTCTGGCCCTCCCTCCGGGCTTGATTGAGGATTTGCGGTTGCTGATCCGGCAAACTCACGACGGCGTCGCCCAGGCGGTCAATTCCGCCATGGTGCTGCATTATTGGGAAGTCGGCCGTCGAATTCGCACCGAAGTCCTGAAAGAGCGGCGTGCCAGCTATGGGCAGGAGATTTGTTCGACACTGTCGAACGAATTAACCACAGAGTTCGGACGGGGCTATTCCCGCCCCAATCTTTTCCGAATGATACGCTTTGCAGAGGTCTTTCCGCAGCACGAGATTGTCTCGACACTGTCGAGACAATTGAGCTGGAGCCACTTCGTCGAGATCATTCCCCTCGATGACGACCTCAAACGCGACTTCTACGCCGAAATGTGCCGCCTGGAGCGATGGGGCGTTCGCGCCTTACGGCAGAAAATCGGCGGGATGCTCTTTGAGCGAACCGCACTGTCCAAAAAGCCCAAGGAACTGGTCAGCAGGGAATTGAAGGCACTTCGCGAAGAAGATCGCATGACGCCCGACCTGGTGTTTCGCGATCCTTATCTGCTCGATTTCCTGCAGCTGGCCGACACGTACAGCGAAAAGGACTTGGAGGCGGCCATTTTGCAAGAACTGCAACGATTCTTGCTGGAGTTGGGAACCGATTTCGCTTTCCTAGCCCGTCAAAAGCGGATCACCATCGGCCAAGACGATTTCTATCTCGACCTGCTTTTCTATCACCGCCGGCTGCAATGCCTCATCGCTCTAGACCTCAAACTTGAAAAGTTCAAGCCCGCCCATAAAGGGCAGATGGAGCTTTACCTGCGATGGCTCGAAAAACACGAGATGCGACCAGGCGAGCAGCCGCCATTGGGCCTAATCCTTTGTGCCGGCAAAGACGATGAACAGGTCGAAATGTTGCAGCTGGACCGCAGCGGTATCCGCGTCGCGGCCTACTTGACGGACTTGCCCCCGCGGCCTCTGTTGGAAAAGAAGCTTCACGACGCCGTGTGCGTTGCCCGTGCCCGATTGGAAGCCAAGATTTCCGAAAGTCACCAGCCTTAGCCCGTTTGGCACAGCTGGCCGAAGGCGTCAATGCCGGCGGCGGCCCGGCATCGAACCGCCCGAATACGACTTCGAGATGGCAGGGCTGATGGTGACCTTTCGCGCCAATCCGGCCCACCTGCCGGCATCTTCTTTGACACCACCCTCCGCCACTACCCAAGAAACTACCCAAGAAAAAATCCTTGCGCCGGCATGGAAGCGCCGAAATCTCGCAGGGATGCGAGCTGGCACGGTGCCCACTAGACCTCTATCGAAGCCAACGCTTCCCTGTGCCGTTGGCTAAGACCTTCCGTGTTGGCTACTTGGGCCGCAATTTCGGAGCCGAAATGGGCCGGACGGAGCAATGGCTCGCGACGCGCGAGATAGACGGGCGAAAGAAGGTAGTTCGGCGTCAATACCGTTCCGCCGAAGCGCAGTACGTGGTCGATAATGGAGAGCAGCTTCTCCGGGTTTCTTGTAATGCCTTTGAAGGACGACGAGATAAATAGGTCAAGCTCCTTGCTCGCTACCTTCCTCAAGGCTTCCGCCAGGAAATCATTCAAGCCCGGGTCGAATCCGCTCTCGATCTCATTATGCCTGACGGTGGCATAGCGTGCCGACAAATCTATCGGCTCCGCTTCCGTCATGGGCAATTTGCACGCGATCTCCCGGTCGGATGAGTTGCCGAGAAGAGACAAAGCATGCCAGGCGTTTGGAAACCGGCGCGTCAGAGAGCCGAACATGTCGCGTTTGGGCTGAACCTGGACGGTGTCAAGATTGGCCGCCTGGAAGTATTTGATGGCTTCACCGGTAATCCAGGGCATTTTCTCGTCTGGCAGAAATTCTTCCGGGGAACGCAATTCCTTGGTATATGCACGGGTAGCGTTGAGTTCTGTGACTAGGCTGTTTCGCACCGCCACGACCACCAGCGAGCGGATGTCAATGCTGGCGCTGCTTGGCTCCCAAAACGAAGCCTCTTCGGTGCCTATGGCGAGAACGGTGCGCCGGAACGGCTCATCGTTCCAATGGGAAAGCAGCGACTCCAGCCTTTGCGTCACGTCCTCGGCGACGATTTCCCGCTGGCGTTTTTTCAGGCCGAGGGACTGAAGTTGCGGCACGAGTATGAACTGCGAGTAGCTTTCAACAACAGTCATCATTCCTCCCCCTCAAAGGTGGCCCAACCATCAATCATGCTGCAATACTCGGCCCATTTCGCGGCTCCATATTTGTGACCCATGGAGTTCGTCACGTCAAGCTGAAGCACGTCAAACCCAGCTTTTTCCGGCAATTGACAACCTCGCTCCAAATACGACGCGGTTGTTTGGCTAACCCGTGTGTTCCACTCCCTAGTCAGAAAATGCTGCGATCGGATTCTCGGGCGATCCGGCTGGCGCCGTCGGCGTGCTCCGGGCTGCGCTTTGCTCCGGTGCTGGCGCACCAAGCCCTCCGCCCGCCTATCGCAAGAAAGGCCGGCTGACCGCCGGTTGAATCGGGGGGAATTTCCCCCGTTCAGTCAAGGCCAAGCCCTACGGGTGGCCTCCGTCATCCCCCGAAATTCCTGCAAGCAGGAATCGGCATTTTTCAAGGGAGGAAAAATGCCTTTTCGGGAGGTACCCCCTGCCGGAGGCCAGCCTTGACTGAACTCCCCCTTTCCAAGCGTTGCATTCATTCATTTTCAGGACGCGGCGTGAAGTACGCCACTTCCTGAAACTGACTGAACCATTAACCAAAAGGAGAAAGACAATGACTATTCAAGCACTCGTTCGCAATTCGCACACCGTCGCCTTCACCTTCACCGGCAAGCCTTCCCGCGAAGTATTGCAGAAGCTGAAAAACGCAGGTTACCGCTACGACAAGGGCAATTGGTACTTGACCCAGTCCAGCGGCAAGCTGCTCGATGAAAACGACATCGACGCGCATATTGCGGCTTGACCGGCTTGGGGCGGGGCTCCAGCTCCGCCCCCCATTTCACCTTAAGCAAGGAGTTATTACCCATGGAACCTCACCGCAAATGCCCGACCTGCGGCCGTGCCTTTCGCAAAAAAGCCAAGCCCAAAAGCGACTACGAGCGCACGTTGACAAAGACCAGGTCTTTCCTCAACCGCGAACTGCGAAAGCCCATGCCATCGGCGACGCACTACAAGTGAATCATCGGCGGAGCCCCTGAATCCTGAATGAACTTTATGAAGCCAACTTACGAGAAAGGAAAATCCCTTATGACCAAAACCATCCTTGAGCCGCTGCCTCATTCCATTGCCACGCTTCCGCCAGACCCCGAAGGCGTCAACGACAGGCGGGCTGCCTGGGCGGCAGCTGCATTGCAGACATTTCGAGATGCCACCGGAGCCGATGCCGATGACGCTTTGGCTGACCTTATCGCCGACCTCATGCACTGGTGCGACCGCAACGGCATGGATATTGACCGCCAGTTGCAGCGTGGCCGCTGCCATTACGCGGCGGAAACCGCAGCCGAGCCCGCCGATAAGCCGAGCGCTGGCGAACCCGCCAGCGGCAATGGCGCTTCCCCGCAACCGGCAGCCAAGAAACACCGCGTCACCATCATTGCCAAGACCATCGAAACCTACGAAGTCGAAGCCGACAACCCGAACGAAGCCGAGGAACTTTGGTGCGAAGGCCGGTTGGTCGATGCCGACGACAATATCGAAAACGAAATCCTGCGGGTGGAGCCAATTTGACCAACACCCACGCTGATGCACTTCCGACCTCTCCGTTTTTTCAACCATCAACATGAAGGCGTTTTTTATGAATACCAACACCGACACCGACACCACTTCCACGCAGCCCCGCCTTATCGCCGCCGGCCAGCTGGAGAAATCCCCTCTCAACGTCCGCCGCACCGGCGCCGACACCGGCATCGGCGAACTCAAAGCGTCGATTATGTCACACGGCCTCATGCAGAATCTGGTCGTGACCGACGCGAGCAAGGGCAGGTTCCACGTCATCGCAGGTGCCCGCCGATTGGCGGCGATTCATGCCCTGCAAGCCGAGGGCAAGCTGCCGGAG
>Ga0207063_1238_pt1 | contig 10094 bp, 5 predicted proteins | sample Alteio_BWMinCont_29_FD_153462 | JGI IMG/M metagenome (GOLD analysis project Ga0207063, IMG submission 153462) | Enriched cells from forest soil in Barre Woods Harvard Forest LTER site, Petersham, Massachusetts, United States -... | ecosystem: Environmental > Terrestrial > Soil > Temperate forest >...
TTTGCGCACATCGAGCCGGACGGACGCGTAGAACTTCAGTGCGCGGCCCCCTGAAGTGGTTTCCGGACTGCCAAACATGACGCCGACTTTCTCGCGCAATTGGTTGATAAAGATCATGCTGCGGGAAATCGCCGAGGTGAGTTTGCGGAGCGCCTGGGACATCAGGCGGGCTTGCAAGCCGACGTGCGCGTCGCCCATATCGCCCTCGAGTTCGGCTTTGGTGACGAGCGCGGCGACCGAATCGACGACGACGACATCCACCGCATTGCTGCGCACGAGCATCTCGGCAATTTCCAGCGCTTGTTCGCCGGTATCGGGCTGAGAAACGAGGAGGTTTTCAAGATCGACACCGAGCGCTGCTGAGTAGTTCGGATCGAGAGCGTGTTCGACGTCAACAAAGGCTGCGGTGCCGCCGGCTTTTTGAGCTTCGGCGATCACGTGCAATGCGAGCGTTGTTTTACCGCTCGATTCCGGGCCGTAGATTTCGACCACGCGCCCACGCGGCAAACCGCCGACGCCGAGTGCGAGATCGAGTGCGATCGACCCCGTCGACACCACATCATAGGCCATGCGTTCCTGAATCTCACCCATGCGCATGATCGAGCCTTTGCCAAATTGACGCTCGATCTGGGCGAGTGCATTGCCGAGGGCGACTTGCCGTTCATCAGCCATTGTTGTACTCACTTTCTTTCATAGAGATATTTACACAGGTTGGATTCCCGATTACATGTAATTCAGTTCCCGTTTTCGCTGAATTACGGACATGATAGCCCACCTCAGTGCCAACTGGGTGGCATTGTGTGTCATGGGGACACTGGTTCTTCCTCGAAAATTGCGTCGAGGAATTCGACGGGCGAGAATGGACGAAGCGCATCGGCGCTTTCGCCAAGACCGACAAACTTGATCGGCACTTCGAGCGTATCGACGATTGCAACCAGAACGCCGCCCTTGGCGGTGGAATCGAGTTTTGTGATGACGTGGTTTCGTGAAAGAGCCGCGCCTGCGAGATGGCATTTTGCCCGGTCGTTCCGTCAACGACGAGCAGTGTCTCGGCCGGAGGTGCGCCGAGTTCGCGTTCGATGATACGGCGCATCTTCTTCAACTCATCCATGAGGTTGGTTTTTGTCTGCAACCGCCCCGCGGTATCGACAAGAATAACGTCGACACCACGCGCTTTCCCCGCTGTAATACCATCGAAAACTACGGAAGCCGGATCGGCGCCTTCAACGCCGCGTACAATCTCGCACCCGGCTCGTTCTGCCCAAATCGCAAGTTGCTCCGAAGCCGCGGCACGAAATGTATCGGCAGCCACGAGTAGCACCCGCTTACCTTCGCCACGCAAACGCGTCGCAAGTTTCCCAATCGTCGTTGTCTTCCCTGAACCATTAACCCCAACAACGAGAACAACCGCAGGATGCTGTGCAAGATTGAGCTCCGCATTCGGAAGCGTGAGAAACCGCTCGACATCTTTGCGAAACCGTGCGATGACCTGATCACTGGTCTTCCACGCCTCCTGAGTCGCCACAGTCCGCAGGCCCCGTAAAATCTTCTCAGTCGTCGGAACCCCGAAGTCCGCCAGAATGAGCTGCTCCTCAAGTTCATCCCAAAACTCCGGTGTCAGCGGCTTCCGCTCCCGCCCGAGACTCTGCACCCCGGCCAGCGCCTCCCGCGCCTTCCCAAACGAGGCCCGCAGCCTAGTTAACCAGCTCATGCAGCCCCCTTTCCCCGCCTGAAATCGAACTCCTGTTCGATTTCAGGGTTACAATTTTGATCAAAAAGTGCCCAGTAAACCAAGGCTTGGTGGAGCAACGTTTTTTATTCGAGAGAGGCCACTCTACAGAACACTAGAAAGTGTTCTGTAGAGTGGCTGCCCTGAAGGTCTCAAAGGCTGCGTGGATCTCAAGAAAGCGTGCTGAAGCACGCACAGCGGGGCTTTGCATAACGTGCTGTAAGCAACGCCCCAATGTCGGGTATACCGTATGCCGTTCGTGTAAAGAAAGCGCTCACGAGCGGCGCTCCCGTAGGCGGGCCGCACAACGCCAACACGCGGAATGGCAAGAGATCATTACCGCGCACGAACGTGCGGGTGACAAAGCGCAAGCGCACCATCTTTTTGACGATGCGGCTCAACATTATCAAGAAGCGCTAAAAATTACGGCCGTTGTGTCAAGCGATCGCCTACGTCTTGCTGAAAAACTTAGCTCCGCAGCCCTTCTGAGCGATAACCCCGCTGTGGCGAATTTATGGAACGATCGTATGGCGGGCTTGTATCTCAACGATTCCGAAAAAGCCGGAAAAGCCATTGAAGCGCTCTTACAAATGGCGCGCCAATGTTGGATCGACTCAAGAACCGCAGAGGGTGTGCCAATATGCATGCGAGCTATTCGTATTGCTGAAACCCGCGGGTTGGATCGCTTACACAAAGTTGCCATCCTCCGTTTGATGAATCATTTACGAGCTCTAGGACTGTTCGAAGAGTCTACGCAATATTTGAATAGCCTTGAGCAAATTGATGACACAGACGATCTCTCTGTACAAATATCCTACTACCAAGCAAAGGGCAATGCAGCCACCAATCGCGGGATCGTTACTGAAGCCTACAAAAATTACGAACGAGCTTTATCTTTAACAAAAAAAGATGCCGATTTTTATAGCACTATTTCTGTATGGGCAGAGTACGGGCTCGCTGCCATTGCTTTAGGTGATATCGAGCGTGGAAAAACATTGTATGAGCAAGCATTTTTGATCGCACGCAGGAATCATATTGGATGGTTTGTTCCACAACTTTGCATGGGATATGCAAATATTCTCGCCTGTATGGGTCAATATCAAGATGCACGAAGTTATTTCCTTGAAGCACTCTCGTCGAAAACACATGTATCACATGTGGAGGAACGTCGTGTTGCGTTTGGTATTCCAATCGCGTTGCATCTGAACGATCAAGAGATTCTTGCAAAATGCATTCGTCCCGCCGCAATCGAGCCGGCATTTCGCTCACGTGAACCTCAGCGTATCGGACCAATAGCTGCAGCATTTGCTCGTCTTTATGTCGCGCGAGGTCAGCGGCAAAAGGCCTATGAAATTTTGCATAAAGCATCGGAATTTGTCACATACGTTGATGAGAATATCGATTTTCCGCTCGTAGTTGCACAATACGGTATGCTTAAAGATATTCCGCGAACACGCGCATTACTGGAGGCACGTCTGCGTTTTCCGGCAGCACAGATTGCCGAATCATGTATCCTCTTATTCGATGCTTACGTCGATTGCCGTATGCGGAGAACGGAACGCTCACGGCGGATGGCAGTAGAAGCTGCTGATCGATTCGATCAACTTCATTGGTATGCATATGCCGATCTGGCAAGATCGCTCATTCCGTCGGCGCACCCAATTGCTTCGGAAGCGGAAAGAGAACACAAGAAACCTCTCTCCGATTCGTTGCTCACATTGACGGAACGCGAGCAGCAGGTTGTTGAACTCGTCTTAAAAGGACTGACGAATCGCGCAGTTGCGGATAAATTATCGATCAGCGAAAACACGGTGGAGAAGCATATGAACTCCATTCTGCGGCGTCTCGACATCCGTTCTCGGCATCAATTAGCCAGTCTCGTGGCAGAGCCGGAATCGAAGGTAGTTGTTGAGTTATAACGGATTCCGTGATGCGCGAGGTGGTTCGCTTTTGATAAAATCAGCTTACGGGGAACTAATTCGTTATCGCTATTATAGGCATTTGGAGGGGAATCGTGATCAAAGCGATCGTGTGTTTAAGTCTTATCTTCATGTATTTTTTCGTGCTCTTTCCGCATGAGGCTGGTGCGCAGATTGCGCCGACGAACAGTGCTACAATCAGTGGCAGCGTGAGCAATGTTGCTGGAAAACCGGTTGCCAATGCAAAGATCTCGTTGACCGGTCCCAGGAACGCTTCAGCGCAGACAGATGCACAGGGGCTCTTCGTTTTCGTCGGCTTACCTTTTGGCACATATCAGATTGCAACTACTGCCGAAAACCTTGGAACTGCGATGCGTACAATTTCGGTTCAGGGTGATACCAACGTAGCAATTCAGTATGAGCCGGCGTCGACGAACGGGCTCAAGACGATCGCACATGTTTCGAGCACTTCCAGCGCAACATTTAATGTAACGTCTGCATCACTCACGCAGGTGAGTCCCGTCCAGAATGCCTTTGAAGGAAAAACGTCGTGGCGAACGATTCTCGAGCAAATTCCTGGAGTTGCGCAAGCCGGCTTAGGTCACGGACAGTATGCAACCTCAGCTATTCCTGACTCTCCACTGAGCCCAATGCAAATCTCAATCAACGGTGCTCTGCCTTACGAAACGGCCGTCCTTCTGGATGATATGCCGCTTATCGGTACTCCGTCACTCATTGCTACTTTTACGGCCGGATCTGGTACCAACCTTGGGCTGTACCCGCTCAATGGCTTTGGTTCGGCTGATGTCGTACGTGGTCCGGGAGCAAACTCGCCGAGTATTGTTGATTCGATCGGTGGAAGTTTCGTGCTGCATGCCCCTGGAGCCGTGAGCAGCAACCACTATGTTCTCTCGTTGAGTACCGACCCGTATGGTGGCGTTGTAGCGAATGCACAGGCAGCAATACATTGGAAAAAACTTTCAGCCGTCGTTACCTATGGAGTCAACGATAGCCCTGGTCCACTCGCTACAACGAGTTATCCGGCCCTTCTCAATTTTACCCCCCTTACGGTCAATGGGGAATTTTTTTCCTGTACGGACCCAAACGCCTTTGGTAATTGTGCTACCCAGACCGTCGATCCGCGCTATCGATTTACTCCCCTTGGGTTTCAGGTATCGCTCTTCGCATGTTGCACCGATCAAAGTGCTGCCTGGAGCCAACACAGCGGCTCTGTAGCGTTGAATTACGCGCTCTCTCCCTCGGTCAACGCCGAGTTATTTTATGCAGGAGCTGCCTCGGTTGCGCCCGTCGCCTATAATTACTATACCGATACCTTCACGCCCCCAACCGGATATACCGGCTCGATCCCAGCCGGCCAAAGCCTCGTGAATTATGCAGGGTTTTATTTAACACCGTTCCAGGCCCGGTATGCATCAAGCCTCCTCGAAGAGAAGATTGTTGCGCAGGTAGGGCGCGGCACACTACGGCTTGCAGCTTTGCAGAATAACGTGTTTATTGGAGATACCGACTATAGTCCGAGTTCAGCAAATTTGCAGCTCTTCGGGGGAGGGGTCCTCTGCACGACGTTGCCGTGTAATAGCTCAAATCCGTCATACATGCCTACAGTCTTTAACGGTGGCACGTACAGCGTCGATTTCGGTTCGTGTGTAGCCGCTTTTTGGGACAGTCTCACAAGCAAGAATCGAGATCTTTCTTTGAATTTCGTCGATCCGCTGGGGGAAAAATTGCACGCGGGGATCTCGTTTGTGCGATCGTACTATGATACGCCGAGTCAGGATTATTCCGATTATGCTGGTTGTATCTCTTTAACTGACCTACCTTCAGCCGTTTCGGAAACGAGCAATGAGCTTCGATTGTTCGTTGGCGGCAGTCCATCCATGAAAACATCACTCGATCTCTCCGCGTATTTTGTCAATGCCGATTACCACGTGCAAAATCCGAGCGACGCCACCGGTAACACGTATCTAGACGAACGCTACACCTATGCGGCTCCGCGTCTTGGATTTGTTTGGCGGCCTACGGCTGCGATTGCGATTCGTGCCGCAGCAGGCGGAGGTTTTGCCGAAGCACCGTTGAGTTATATTAATGGGAACAATGGAACCCCGAGCGTCAATAGTCCATCGAGTCCAACATATTATTCCGTTAGTCTCGAGAACGTCAATCTCCAGCCGGAGACCTCGTTTGCCTTCGACGTAGGGACGGATATCCGGCTGCACCATAATACAGTGCTCTCGTTCGATATCTATCGCTCGAATTTGTACGGTCAGTTCTATAACTCTACCGCTCCGGCAGGAACCTACACCGGAGCGTATGGGCCACTTCCCCTCTATACAACGACGTATCGTAATCTGGGTGTTTCCCGGTATGAGGGAGTTTTACTTGATCTGCGCCGGGCCGTTCCGCACGGTCTCTATTGGTCGCTTTCGGGCGGCTTAACACGCGGTTACGTCGTAAGCGTTCCAGCCGGATTCTACAACGCGCCGGGTAAAGTATGCAATTTCTCCACAGATGTCGGTTGTAAGAATGAAAATATCGTACCTACTATTAATTTCAATGGCGAGTTTTCCGTCTCAATTCCCTATGCACAAGGACTAGGGACTATTGGATATCGTTGGAATCCGGATAAATATGTGGATCTTGTCGGAACCTATTACGGCAACAACAATACCTATTTCCGGCCGGCGTTCGCTGAATTCGACGGGCATATCGGATATCCGCTTTCCAAAACTGTTTCATTGTTGGTGACGTTTAGAAACATTACCGGAGTCTATGATGGCTCCACGTCGGTCTATACGCCTTCGGACTTTACGGGAGCTCCTTCGATAAGCGGAGCACCCTATGGACTCGATGGTGAAATGTACGGCCCCCGAACCGTTCTTGTCAACACAACAATTCATTTGTAAAACAATCTCGTAGGAGAACAAACGTTTTGAACTGGCTATGCCAATGGTGGTCTCTCAAGCGTTGTAGGGACATTTTCTTTCTTCTCACACTAATTACGTGCATTGCTCAAGGAACGTCAGCAGGCAGCGCGTCTACATCGCCGCTTCAAGCAACTGATCTCGTTTCACTCGTCCAAATCTCTAACTGGCCTTTGACACCTGTTGTCATCTCGCCCGACGGTGCACGTGTTGCGTATGTGCTCGCGGCACCGCAGGCCGATGAAAGGAATGAAAACACCGTAGATTCAAGGGGAACGGGACGACTGGAGCTATGGGTTCAAAGCTTTAGTGGTGGCGTACCTATTCGGGTTGGTCCGCCGCAATTGGATAATTGGGCCCCCTCGTGGTCACCTGACGGAAAGAGACTTTCCTTCTATTCGGGTGTGGGCGAACAAGCCGATGTTGCTGTTTGGGATGTTATGACAAACACTCTTAAAGGCATAAGCATCGTGGTTAATTCGTCTGCACCCGTTATCCAGTGGCTGCCTGATGGAACGCATATGTTAGTGCCGCAAGAAGTGAGCGGTGCCGTCGGCTCAAGCAATATTTTACCAACTCGTGTACCTACAGTTATACCGCCCCCAGTAGTTACGGTTTTAACGAGTAGCCGAAACCAAAACGGTCCATCGACGGGTGACTTTGTCAGTCGCCAGCCGTACGATAAAGACCAGGCTAGGAGCGCTGTTAATCTTGCACTTGTGGACGCTACGACTGATGCGATTACTCCAATTGCCCGGGACGTGAACCCGACATGGTATCGATTATCTCCAGACGGGACGAAACTTCTCTATACCCTTGACAAAGGGATGATCAATTCCGATGTCAATGATCGTGTCATTTTCGATATTATGGTAGTAGATCTACGCAGCGGATCGACTATTACCGCCGCACGAGACATTCTCACCAGCTATTCGTCCAATACAGTAACCTGGTCTCATGATGGATCCAAGATCGCCTTTGTCGGTGGAACTTTGAGAGATGATGCCGGTGTTCCCAGCGGAAGCTACAACGGGAGTTCGTTTCCCGGGAGTTGCTACATCATCGATTTACACCGTCCGGGAACGCTGCACCGCATCGGAAGCCAGCAGTTTCACCGCTTTCAGGGACAACTCTTCTGGAGTAAGGATGATTCCACGATCTATCTCGTCACAGCGGATAATACTCGCCTGCTGGAAGTCTCGCTTCTAAACGGCATAAGCAAACAACTCATTCACTTAAGAAACGCAGCATTCTATCGCTGGAGTATGCCGCCGGCGTTCCTCGAAGCAGGAAATAGAATTTATGCGTTCGTGCTCACAGATGACGGTGAAACGCAGGTGTGGAAACTTGACCTCAATTTCGGTTACTCGAAAATAATCTTCCGTACATTCCAAAGGATAAGCCAGTGGACGTTTTCTAGAGATGGCATGCACACAACGTTTGTGGGCGAAGACGTCTCGCATCCACAGGATGTATGGACTGCTGGCGCTGACTTCGCTCACACAAACCAGCTTACGCACCTCAATCCGCAAATTGAGGCGCGGCAACTTAGCCGCGCGGAGGAGGGTGTGTCGTGGCGTTCACGTGAAGGGGTGGCGGGTAACGGTGTTCTCTTACTCCCGACGAACTACCGTCGGGGAAAGCGTTATCCGACAATCCTTTTTGTATATGCAGGCGAAAGATTTGGAAGCGAATCACGAGGTACGTTCGGACTTTCAATGGGAATGAGAACGCCGCAAATCCCATATTATAACCTCCAACTCTTTGCCAGCCGTGGTTATGCGGTATTCGTCCCGAACAGCACGCTGCATATTGGGAACCCCATGCGTGATATCGCCAATGCGATTCTTCCAGGGATGGACAAGATCGTTGCGATGGGGATCGCAGATCCTAAGCGCCTGGGTGTCTGGGGACAGAGTTATGGTGGCTATTCGACGATGTCGTTGATCGTGCAGACAAATCGCTTTAAGGCAGCAGTGGTAACGTCAGGAGTTGTGGACCTCATTTCGGAGTATGCAACCTTGTACCCTGACGGCAGCGATTGGACGGCATATACAGAGAGCGAACAAGGGCGCATAGGGGGCACACCATGGCAATATCGCGACCGTTATATCGAGAATTCACCCTTCTTTTATCTCGACCGCGTGCAGACACCCGTATTACTGGAGTATGGTTCTGCAGACGGTTTTGCAAACGTTAACATGCCGGAAGCGTTTGTGGCGCTGCGTCGTTTAGGAAAGGAGGCGACACTTCTCGGTTACGCCGGCGAAGATCACACTCTGACGAAAACGTCCAATCAAATCGATTTCACGAATCGTATGCTTGATTGGTTTCAGAAGTATTTAAGACCCGATCAATAAGGCATCTAGAATACCGCCCCTTCATGCTATTGTCCAACGCTTTACGAGTGGAGTTCGGCGCGGAGTTCGCGGAGGCGTTGGCGGAGGTGGATGACGCCGCGGGCGTGGATTTGGGAAACGCGGGATTCTGAAAGGCCAAGGACGCCCTTGATCTCCCGCAATGTCTGGCCCTGGAAGTAGCAGCGTTCGATCACGTTGCGCTCTTGAGGAGCGAGCTCTTTGACAGCGGCTATGAGCAGTTCTCGGGTTTCTCGTTCTTCAATTTCACTGGTTACATCATGGTCTTCGTCGGTGAGCGTCTCGCCGAGCGACGTATCACTCTCGCCGTCGTGCGCGAGGGGATCTTCGAGCGATATGACTGCCGAGCCCCGCACGTTTTGCATGATTCGGGCAAACTCGTCGAGTGAAACGCCAAGCCGTTCGGCAATCTCTTCATCCCGAGGCGTTCTCCCTAACTCTGCAGTCAATGCTTGCGAAATGTTGTCGACATCCCGGACGCGCTGACGGACACTTCGCGGTACCCAGTCGAGCGAACGCAACCCATCTCGAATCGCACCATTGATACGCGTGATCGCATACGTTTCAAACTTCGCGCCGCGCGAGTCTTCAAATTTTTCGATCGCATCGATCAGTCCCAAAATGCCGTCATTAATCAGATCGTCGAGTTCCACATTTTTCGGCAACGTCGAGACAATCCGTCCCGCGACGTATTTTACCAGATGCAGATACTTATGAACGAGCGCCTCACGCGTGTAGGTAACGCCGGCGACGGTATATTCGCGCATGATCAACTGCCGTACCGGATGCGCGGGTTTACGCCGGCGTAAAGGATATCGACGATCGTATTCACGATTACAAACACCGCTGCAAACAAAAGAATACATCCGTTAATGAGCGGCATATCGCGGTTGCTGATTGCGTCGAATGCGAGCCGCCCGACACCGGGCCACGCAAAAATATGTTCCGTTAGCACCGCGCCGCCGAGCAGTAGCCCCGTCTGGAGGCCAATGATCGTTAAAATCGGCACCAGCGCATTACGCAGGGCATGATGGACGATCACTGCCCATTCGCCAAGCCCTTTCGCTCGCGCTGTCCGCACGTAATCGCTACGCAATACTTCCAGCATTCCACTGCGGGTAATCTT
>Ga0207063_1239_pt1 | contig 10087 bp, 9 predicted proteins | sample Alteio_BWMinCont_29_FD_153462 | JGI IMG/M metagenome (GOLD analysis project Ga0207063, IMG submission 153462) | Enriched cells from forest soil in Barre Woods Harvard Forest LTER site, Petersham, Massachusetts, United States -... | ecosystem: Environmental > Terrestrial > Soil > Temperate forest >...
ATTGTCGAAAGCGTGGAGTTTCAGGAAGGCAACGGCTAAACCAAGGATATCAACGGTTTCGGGCTCGGGCAGGCGCGGCACGTCCTCGTGCGGGACGAGATCAATCACCAGCCGGAGCGGCGTAGCCGGGGCGACCGGATATTTCAGAAGGCCCACCCCCCTGACTTCCAGCAGGCCGCGTATCGTGTCCACGGGTGAGGCCAGGATTTTGTCCTGACGGCGCTCCAGTGCGACCTGATCGTCGCAGATCAGCGTTGCCCCTAAAGAGATCAGCCGGAAAGCGAGATCCGATTTGCCACGGCCCGAAAAACCGCGCAGCAGGACGGCGCTGGAGGGGAAGTCGGCGTTGAAATCAGTCCCCTGCAGGGCGACCGCCGAGCCATGGACAATAATTTTTTTCTGTTCTGCGATTTTTTTCTGTGCTGTCATTTTGTCCCTTCTGCCGCCGGCAGGATGATCGTGAAACGGACGTACAGATGCTGGCCCTTTTCCGATGTGATATTGCGGGCGAAGATCGCGCCCTTGTGATCACGGATGATCTGCCGCGAAATGCTCAGGCCCAATCCCGAGTGCAGGCCGAACTTTTCCGAGGACGGACGCTCCGAATAGAACCGTTCGAAAATACTTTCGAGCTTCTTGTCCGGTATGGGCGGCCCGTCGTTGTCGATGTGGATGACGATTTTGTCCGTTTGCAGCAGACAAGACATGGTTATTTTTCCCTCCGGCGGAAGGAAAGAGTCGGCATTCTGGATCAGGTTGTCCATGACCTGACCGAGCTGTGTTTTGTTTCCGGTCACTGTGAATTTCCGGCCTCTTTCAATGTTCAGCAGCAGCCTGTCTTTCAAGCCCAGATTTTCCGTCTCGTTCCTGACGATGTCCTGCAAAAATTTCACGAGGTCGAAGGTTACCTTCTGTGCGCGGTTGAGTTCAGAATCCAGGCGCGAGGCGGAGGAAATATCGGTTATCAGCCGGTCGAGGCGGTCCACGTCGTTGCCAATGATGGACAGCAGCTTTTTCTGCCGGTCCGGTTCGGTCACCATCATAAAAGTTTCCACGGCGCTTTTGAGCGAGGCGAGGGGGTTCTTGATTTCATGTGCCACATCGGCGGCAAAATTGCCGATCGCGTCGATCCGCTCTGAAAGGGCCGTCGTCATGCTGCGTAGCGCTGTGGACAGTTTGCCGATTTCATCATGGCGATAAGAGAAATCGGGGATTGATTCTTTTAACAGCAGACTCTGCTCGACTTTTTCGGCGGCGTCCGCGAGGCGCAGGATCGGCATACCGATCGTTTCTGTAAGGTAGATGGATAACAACAGCGTCGTCAGCAACGCGCAGAGGAAAAGCTTCAGCACCGTCATCTGCACGCTGTGTGCTGCTTCCTCGATGTTTCTGCCGGATTTTTGCACCATCACAGCGCCCAGCACGTCCTTGAGATTTTGCACGGGCAGGGAGTCCGTCAGCAGGATATGCCCTTCGGTATCATACCACGCGCCGGAAGTTTCCTCTCCGCGCAGGGCCTTGACCATGCCGGGATAACTTTCTATGCCTTTAATTTGTTTGGGATAGGCGTCAAGATCGAGTTGCGCCGGGATCAGCTTCAGGGCTTTTTGCAGGCTGTATGAAATCTTTTTGCCGAAGGGCCACGTGGCGAAAGGCGGGTCCAGTTCCACGATTTCGATGGCGCCGCCCGGCCCCTGCAGCTGGTTGCTGTCCAGCAGCATTTTCCCGTCCTTGCCGTACAGGATGGTGCGCAACGGATTGCTGTCCGCGAGTTTGCGCAGCATGTGGAGCGACAAATCCTGCGTCAGGATCGGATTGCCCTCCAGCGTTTCACGCACCCCGCCGCCAGCGAGGGCCGCCGACAGCAGACGTCCTTCCACCTGCAGGGAATGGAGTTCTCCATCGATCATCTCCCGCTCGTACTGGCCGCTGTACAGCAGCCCGAACGCCAGGATCAGGAGCGCCCAGATATTCACCGCGAGGATGCGCAGCGTGATCGGAGAAACGTATCTTTTGGCTTTTCTAATCATGGTTGTAACGGTAGCCGATGCCGTAGAGGGTCTCGATGGCGTCGAAGCCGGGGTCGACATCCCTGAACTTCTTGCGGATACGCTTGATGTGGCTGTCGATCGTGCGGTCGTCGACATCGAGTATCTCGCCATAGGCGAAATCCATGAGCTGCTCGCGGGACTTCACATGGCCGGGATGTTCCGTGAGCGCCTTGACCAGCATGAATTCCGTGACCGTCATGTCGACGGGCTGGCCCTTCCAGGTGCATAGGTGGCGTCCCTCATCAAGCGTCAGGCTGCCCAGCACCGATACTTGCGGCTCTGCCGTCGAGGCGGGTTGTTGCAGCAGTTCCTGCCGCCGCAGGATAGCGCGGATGCGTTCCAGCAGGAGTTTTTGCGAAAAAGGTTTGGTGATATAATCGTCCGCGCCGAGGCGCAGGCCCACGAGCTGGTCTATCTCGTCGCTCTTCGATGTGAGGAATATCACCGGCATTGCCGATCTTTCGCGGATTTTTTTGAGGACTTCGATCCCGTCCATGCGCGGCATCTTGATATCCAGCACGGCCAGATCCGGCGGCGTGTCCAGCAGCCCTTTGAGCGCCGTCTCGCCATCGCTGTAGGCCGATACGGCAAAGCCTGCCGCTTCCAGCGCCATCGTTACGGATGTCAGGATATTCTTGTCATCATCCACAAGCGCGATACGCTGCTTCATGTGAATATTTCCGCTGTTAGAATTGCCCCTTCAGGGCGTGACCCACCAGATACAAAGATCCTGTCACCAGTATACGTTGCGGTGCGGAAAATTGGAAGGCAAGCGCCTTGATCGCGCTTTCCAGAGTGGCGGCGGTTTTGACCTGTTCATACCCCATAGTGCGTATCTGGCCCGAGAGATCCTCCGCCGTCTGCATCGGGGTATCGGCCCAGTTGGCCTCTATAACCTGAACGGTGGCGGCATGAGGGAGAAGGTGCCGGTAAAAACCGGAAACATCCTTGGTTTGTTTCATCGCCGTGACCAGATGGAGAGGCAATGCGCCTGATGTTTCCCTGGCCCACAGCTTTGCCTGATCTGCGAGTATTTCAGCGCCGGAATCATTATGCGCGCCATCCAGCCAGAGTTCCCAGTCGCGCGGCAGCAATTTCGCCAATGGTCCTGTTGTGATTTTTTGCAACCGCCCCGGCCAGTCCACGCGCTGCATGGCCCGTTCAAGAATTTTCTGTTCCAGCACGGACGAGAAGGGGCTGTTTTCCAGCGCCGCCAGCGCCAGACCGGCATTGTAAAGCTGATGCTGCCCTTGCAGGCAGGGCGAGGGCAGACGGAATTTGTGGTGTGTGCTTTTATATTCAAACCCGCCGGTATAGGGCGTAATCTTCCAATCGTTGCCATAAATGTAAGCGGGTGCTTCCACGGCTGCGGCCTGCTTCAGGAAGATACCTGTAACAATATCCTCCTGAGGTGCGATGACGCAGGGGGTATGCGGCTTGATGATGCCTGCCTTATTCATGGCGATTTCCGGCAGCGTGTTCCCCAGAATATGCATGTGGTCGTATGAGATGCGTGTCAGCAGCGATACCAGCTGGTTACCACCTACGATATTGGTCGCGTCATAAAGCCCGCCGAGGCCGGTTTCCAGCAGCACAGCTGTCGCGGGTTGTTGTGCGAAAGCCAGGAAGGCCAGCGCCGTGAAGAATTCGAAAAAGGATATTTTTTCTCCTTTAGCGGCTTCTTCGCACTTGCCGATCAGGTCGAGCAGCAGCTCCGGCGCGATGGTTTTGCCGTTGATGACAATGCGTTCCTCAAACTGGACAAGATGCGGAGAGGTGTATTTGTGTACGCTTAAGCCCGCCGTTTCGAATATGGCTTGCAGGAAGGCCAGTGTGGATCCTTTGCCATTGGTGCCTGCGACGTGAAAGATAAAAGGCAGTTTTTGCTGCGGATTGCCCAGCTTTTTGAGGAAAGGCATTTGCCGTTCCAGTCCGGCGGGATAAAGGGGCGGATATTTCGTGTAAATATGGCGGATAGCTTCTTCGACAGCAGGCTGTGGCGAGAAGGTCCAGTCGGATAATTCTATATTTTTAGCAGACTGAACTTTTAACATAGGAGTGCATCCTGTTTAGCGTGCATCTCTCTCTCTCCTTGCCATGCCCGCGCAGGCGGGCATCCGGTCCGCGGCGAAGCCGCATTTATAAAGGCGCTTCGCGCGGACCAGACCCCCGCCTGCGCGGGGGTGGCGATATATGTGAGTGATTGTCACCCTTTTGCCTTATCTTTATCTTTCTTGCCGCGTCCGGAACCATTTTGTTTCGCGGCAGGACGTGTGCCATCTTCGTCGCGGGTCACGGCTTTACCGAGCTTCTTCTCCATCAGCAGATTGATGAGCGTTGACAGTTGCGAGCGCAGTTCGCTGCGCGCTATGACCAGATCGACCATGCCGTGATCGCGCAGGTACTCAGCGGTCTGGAATCCTTCGGGCAGGCTTTCGCGGATGGTTTCCTGTATCACGCGCACGCCGGCAAAACCGATCTGTGCGCCCGGCTCAGCAATGTGAATATCGCCCAGCATGGCGAAGGATGCGCTGACGCCGCCCGTGGTGGGATCAGTCAGGATGACGATATAGGGCAGGTGCGCTTCCTTGACGAGTTCGACCGCCACGACCGAGCGCGGCATTTGCATCAGGGAGAGCATGCCTTCCTGCATGCGCGCGCCGCCGGAAGCGGGGATGACGATCAGGGGGGCCTTGAGCATCACGGCGAGGCGTGCCGCTGTCAGCAGGCCGTCACCGACGGCTGCGCCCATCGAGCCGGCCATGAAATTGAAATCGAAAGCCGCGACCACGCTTGTTTGTCCGCCGATGGTGCCCTGTGCCACGACAATCGCATCCTTGCGTTTCGTCTTGGCCTGCGCTTCCTTCAGCCGGTCGGTATATTTTTTCTTGTCGCGGAACTTGAGCGGGTCGACGGGCGATTTGGGCAGCTCGATGATCTGGTGATGGCCGGGATCGAACAGCATCTCGATCCGCTCCATCACATCCATGCGCAGGTGGTACTGGCAGTGATGACAGACGTTCAGATTCTTGACCAATTCTTGGTGGTGCAGCATCGTCTGGCAACCCGGGCATTTCTGCCACAAGTTGTCGGGGAGATCCTGCTTGGTCATCAGCGCCTTGATCTTGGGGCGGACGAAGTTTGTAATCCAGCTCATGTTATGACTACATTGGTTGTTGTTCCGAAACCAGATTCAGTATCAGAGAGTAATGCCGCTGTCATCGGGTTTTATATTTACGTAATTTTTAAAAATCTAATAGCTGCATTCATAAGGAGATACGCATAAATTGAGGGGCTATTTCATGGGAACCCCGGTTTGCAAGAGAGGTTTAACCACAGTGAATCGCAAATTTTTAGATTTATTGACTCAATACGGCGAATCGTCGATGCTCACATTATCGTAACAGCGAACCTGTAGGTCAGATGACTAATCAAATAAAAGCCATCTGTTGGGATGTTGACGGTACTCTCGTCGATTCCGAACCTCTCAATAGAGAAAAGAAAATTGCTGTTGTCGCGAATTACGGCATCTCCCTGACTGAAAAAGAAGCGCGGCAATTCGATGGCATTTGCGACAGGAAATGCTGGGAGTGGCTCCGGCAAAACAAGGGCCTGCAGATTCCCTATGAACAGTTCGTGCATGAATTAAACGCATATTATCTGGCGCATCCCGAAAAAATTGTTCCGCGTGACGGCGCGCTGGAAGCGTTTGACTATTTCGACGCGCTCAAGCTCCCTCAATGCGCGGTTTCCAGCGGAGAAAAAGCGACAGTGGATGCCAATCTTGCTGTTGCCGGCGTCGATACGCGAGTCCTGTTTGCGCTGAATTCCGCCGACGTTACAAAAACGAAACCGGATCCGGAACCCTATATGCTGGGGAAAACCAGACTGTGCGAGGCTTTGGGGTGGGATGCCGCTACGGTGAATAGCCGTTCGTTCCTTGTAATAGAGGACAGCATCCCGGGAGTGATTGCCGCCAGTCGCGCGGGCATGACGGTAATCTTCTGGCCGCAAACGCCGGGCGAAACCTGTCCGGAAGCGGACTATACCGTATACACAAAAGGTGACCTGCTGAAAATATGCCGTAAGCTAACGGCGAGTAACGACTCTGCCCCCGCAGTCGTGCGTCAAAAAGACAGCCAAAGCCTTAAGAGATCGGGCGGCTTACGCGTAAACGGGCCTTGATGCCTGTATAGGTATTAGTAAGCTGACACTTTTTCTCCTCTCCCTCCGGGAGAGGAAGGGGCCCATGCGCAGCATGGGAAGGTGAGGGACGAAGCAATGGTGCAGTTTATAAATACATCTTCAGTGACATCCCTCATCCTAACCTTCTCCCGGAGGGAGAAGGGACTGTCCGGCTCTTATTTGGAATGACTATAACTTTAAATTCTCATCAATTGTGAGGCCGGCTTTCGCAATTGCGGAGGACGGGCAGCCGGAGCGGCTTTTCTTCTTTGCTCTTCCATGGCCAGCCGTGTTTTTTGGGCTTGGGGGAAGTTGTCTTCGACGAGTTTTTTGAGTAGAGGCAGCGTGCGGGGATCATCCTTGCCAAAGCTCCGGCGAGGGGAAGGGTTTTTACCGGAGTAAAGAAACTGGCGCGCATAGTCCTCGATGATGGACGCTTGCTCTTCCTGACCGAAGTCACTGAAAACAGATTGCGGCGTGAGTGTGTAGTCATAGTTAATGTCGTCGGTATGCGGGGCAGAAGTCTGGTTCTGCCAGATATGCGTCATCTCATGGACGAAGCTGCCGAAGTTGAAAATGTTATCTGTCTGGCTGTAATCCGCTGATATATACCGGGGACCGTAAAACTTGATGCTGTCTGTACCAAAAGTCTGCGCCGGTATGACTTTCCCCGGGACACCGGGTCTCTCTTCGGGGTAGAGATATTTTCTGACGATGTCCGTATTTATCTCGTTGCCGAAAATACCTTTGATAAGCGCCACTTCGCCTGTAGTGAGGGGTTTTCCCACAGGACAAGGATAAAGCTTGTCATCATCCTGTTTGGTATATTCGGAATCTTCAGGCACTTTAAGAATACCTCATTATTTTTAATATGGACTGATGATACAATAATCCATAATAAACGTCAATAATTATTTTTCCTGGGTACTTTGTGTTATAAAACTACTTCAAACACGGCATCCACCTCAACCGCTACGCCAAAGGGCAGGGCGGCAACGCCGACGGCGGCACGGGCGTGTTTTCCGGCATCGCCCAGCACGGCAACCATAAAGTCGGAAGCACCGTTCACCACTTTGGGCTGGTCGAAGAAATCAGGCGCGGAGGCGACGAAACCGCCGAGCTTCACACAGCGTTTGACACGCGACAGATCGCCGCCGAGAGCCGCATTGACTTGAGCGAGGATATTCACGGCGCAAAGCTTGGCTGCTTCCTGCCCTTGTTCAATGGTGACGTCTTTGCCAAGGCAGCCCTTGATCATCACGCCGTCTTTGCTGGGCAACTGGCCCGAGACGTATAATGACGATCCGGATAAAACAAAAGGCACATAGTTGGCGGCGGGCGCTGCCGGTGTCGGCAAGACGATGCCGAGTTCTTTCAGGCGACTCTGGATTTTTTGGGGCATAAAACTTCTCCTCTGTCTGCAGAGGCTAGAGGAGTTTTTGTTTAAAGGAAATCACTTTCTGTCGTGCAGCTTCCCGGAAAGGCAGGCCCTGACTTGGTCGTGGGCGGAGGAGACATCGCGGAAATAAATTTCCCCCTGTTCCTGCCGCGGTTCGCGCCTTCTGTCCGTGATACGGTTGAAGTCATATTTAATCTGCGGCACGGCGTTGTGTTTATTCCTGCTCATAACATTCCCCCTATACGAAGGTTATCATTTAACTATGATGTCATAAAAAATTTAAACACTAGCTAATTTCATTTAAATTTAGAGATAAATGAGAGGTATCAGGCGCTTATTTTGGTGGCCTGGGATGCAGTGGGTTGATATTCCTCACTATTTTCATCTGCTGTATTTTGCGCTGCGGCTACAGGTGCGATCGCATGCAACAGTGAACCGTTTTCGCGATAAAGCCTCAAGTGTTTGACGCCCAGTTCCCAGGCAGAAAGAATCAGCTTTTGCACATCATCTATCGTCATGGCGTAATCCAGCCGGACGGTATGCGCGGCAGTACCGGAGAGGAACGGCTCCACGGCGGCCTGCATCTTGATCTGCGCCGTGGGAGAAACGTTGCAGTCAAAGACGGCAAGCTGCGCCGGTTTCAGGTGCGGCGCGCCCGCAAGCGTCATCACGCCGCAGCAATAGGTATTCGCCGCTTCTATTTGTTCTTCCGTGAAGCCGAGGGCAGGGAGCATATCGAAGGTGCCATCCGCCATGTCTTCGGCATCGAGCCCGAGCATATGCTCGCAGAAATCTTCGCCCAGCGTCCACTTGTTAAACACATAGCGGATATGCAGCGCCGTCGCCAGTGCGGCTTCTATGTCGCCCAAGGCTGCCAGATGAAAGCCTTTCGCGCGTAAAGTCTTGTGGTTGATATGCGGCGCATCGAGCAGCGTGCCATGTCCGGCCGCATAGAAATAAATATCATTGCTTTCAGCGGCATTGAAGCCGAGGGCCTTGAGCGCGCGCGGTACTAAAGGGTTGAGGCTCTTGCCGTGAAGTTGCGTTGTGACGGGCATGATGTCCTGCGTCTGCGCGCCCAGCAGCGCCTGCGCCGTCCAGCCGCCGTCGATGCCGGTCAGGTGGGCGTGACGAAAACCTGTTTCCTTGCCGCCCTGATAGGCCTTGTTCCATACCTGCTGTACGGCGTCTATGAGCGTGGCATCGGGGCATAGGGCCGGGCGGAGTTGCGCGGGGCGGCGCATATTGCCTTTTTGCAGCGCGGCGGTTCCCGCCAGCATGGCCATCTTGTTCTTGATATTCTGCAGGAGAAGGTTTTTTATCCCGAAGTCCTGCCAGCCATGCTGAAGCCCGTTGAAGAAGCGGATGTTCCGGCCTGGTTGTGGCGCAGCGAGGCGGATGATGCCACGCTCGACAGCGTCTCGGCGGAATGGCGCTTCCACATCGAGAAAGACATCCGCGACGTGCTGCACCGCATCGCCGGAGCGCTCACCTATCAGGGATGGAAAAACAAACTTTTCACCACCGAAGACGATGCAAAAATTTTCTATGATGAACTGCGCTACATTTTACTGCACCAGATCGCCGCGCCGGAACTGAAACAGTGGCAATTGCTGGGGCTGGACTGGGCCTATGGTGTCAATGCTTCCTATGCCCCGCAGCAGTGCACGTTCTCTTTCACCGAAGACACAGCGCATACCATGCGCCGTATAAAAATGCTCGGCGAAGCGCTGGCGCTTGAAAACGCGGAAACAAAAACCAATGTCATCCTGCCCGTAGAAAACGTGAGCAGCCTTGATTTCATCAACTGGAAAAAAAATCGTGATGTGCGGCAGGCCGCGGAGACGCTCGGCCAGCGCGTGATGCAAACAGCAGCCTTGCATGTGATGGACGCCTGTGACCGCGACGATCCCGACAACGGGTTTGATCCTGAAAGCAATGCGCTTCTCTATCGCGCAGTAGAGTCAGCGCGTCAGGCGGGATTATCCGAAGCCGCGATCCGCATGGCGATCAGCTATGCGCAGCAAGGCTACGAAGAAATTTCCTTCACCCTGCCGCCTGAAGAAAAAACCGCGGAAGACTGCGTTGAAACGACGTTGTCCATCCCTGATGACTTTATCGAATCCGCGCTGACCAATCATGGCTTCAACCACAAACCAGCGCAAAAATTGTGGGATACACTGGCCGAAGCCATCTGGTCGTCGGGCGACCCCGGTATTTATTTCCAAAGCAGCGCCGATGCGGGCGATCCGGTCGCAGGTGCTTTGACTGACACCGCCGCGCCCGCCGCGACAATCAACCTTCTCGCCTGCGCCGATACCTCTGCCCTGCAACAGGCCGTGCGCGTGATGGTGACAGCGCTTGAAATCGTTCCCTCTGCCGCGCCTGAATATCGCCCGCTCAGGCTCGGCATGACGAACATGGCGGCGTTGCTCATGAGCAAAGGCCTTGC
>Ga0207063_1236_pt1 | contig 10057 bp, 8 predicted proteins | sample Alteio_BWMinCont_29_FD_153462 | JGI IMG/M metagenome (GOLD analysis project Ga0207063, IMG submission 153462) | Enriched cells from forest soil in Barre Woods Harvard Forest LTER site, Petersham, Massachusetts, United States -... | ecosystem: Environmental > Terrestrial > Soil > Temperate forest >...
GGGCGTGATGCACGTCATTTCGGCATCGAACAAGAGTAAGTACTGGAAAAAGAACTTAAACAGGCAAAAGAGAAGGAAACAGAGCTGCGTAAATCCCGAGACCTTTTTTTCGCCAGCATGAGCCACGAGCTGAGAACACCTTTAAATGCGATTAACGGATTTACGGATTTGCTGCTTCGGAGTAAACTGACCCGTACCCAGCAGAACCATATCAATGCCATTGCTTCGGCAGGAAACAACTTGCTTGCTTTGGTGAACGATATCCTTGATTTGGGGAAACTCGAAGCAGGTAAAATGCTTTTTGAAGAAATTCCATTTCATCCGGTCAGCGCCATTTCAGCTGTCACCGACCTGCTGAAAGCCCAGGCAGACAAAAAAGGGATCCGGCTGATCCGCAAATTTGACGCGGAAGTACCCGCTACCATTACCGGAGACCCCGCCCGACTCAATCAGATTTTGATCAACCTGATTTCAAACGGAATAAAATTTACCGAAAAAGGAAGTGTTACTGTTCAGGTAAAAACGGGGAAGAAATGCGGCGACAAGATTCCGCTCACATTTATCATTTCAGATACCGGTATAGGTATCGAAGAAGAAATGCTCCCCACACTTTTTGAAACCTACACACAGGCAGGCTCCGCAATTACAAGAAAATACGGTGGAACAGGCCTGGGTCTTTCCATTGTAAAACAGCTGGCAGAAGGTCAGCAGGGGACCATCGGCGTCAGCAGCCGTCCGGGAAAAGGAAGTGTTTTTTCCGTCACCATTCCCTATGAAATTGCAGCGTCCGGGCAACAGACCTTGTCAGCCAATTTGCGTATACTTATGGCGGAGGACGATTTGTTAAACCAAAAATATGCAGTCGAATTACTTAAAGAATACGGGACTGTGGTCGAGTTGGTAAAAAACGGCAAAGAGGCCATCGACAAGCTCTCGGCAGGTATATTTGATATACTGCTCATGGATGTCAATATGCCGGTAATGGGTGGACTCGAAGCAACACGGGCTATCCGGATGAAAGCGAAAAACGGGGGACGGCAAATACCCATCATTGCGCTCACCGCAAACGCAACAGAAAGTGAACGGCAGAGATGCCTCGAAGCGGGAATGAATGATTACCTGAGCAAGCCCTTTGATCCGGCTGTTCTGATTAAAAAAATTAACGTTTTGGTCGGTTTGGCAACAACAGATCCGGATACTGAAGTAAACGAAGAACAGGGATCCTTACCTGCCGTCCCTGCCTATACCGGCAATCTTGAATTTAAATCCACCATTGACCTCAACTACCTGAAAAAAGCCCTTAACAACAAAAAAAATCTGATCCGTGAGGTGACCGAACTTTTCATTTCGAATGTGCCCCTTATGATGAGTGACATCGAATCCTTCTACAAGAAAGGGAAACGCGACTTGCTCGGGCAAACCATACACAAAATGAAATCCAATCTGGCGATTATGGGGATGGAGGACGTGGTTACTCTGGCCGATACAATCGAGGAAGATTTAAAGCGAAACGGCAACAAAGCCATGCTTGCGCCAATGATCATGTCGCTTTCGGTTTACTGCCGCGAAGCCATAAAGGAACTCCGCGAGCTGACCACTAAAGATGCCGATTTTAAAACCTGCTGATAATCGCTTGATCAGCTAAATTATAAACATTCACTACAATGGAAACAAAGAGCAAGATTAAAGTATTTCTTTTGGAAGACGACCCCTTGTATGCAACAACCATCAAGTATGCATTACTCGAAGACAGCAATTACGAGATCGAACATTTTTCGAAAGGAAGTGATTTCCTGGAGAACCTTTCGAAGAATCCTGACATTGTCAGCCTGGATTTTAATCTGCCCGATTACAACGGGCTCGATATTCTCAAAAAAGTAATGGAACACAATAAATCCACGGCTGCAATCATCGTCAGCGGCCAATCAGATGTGGAGATGGTTGTTCAGTGTTACAAGAATGGGGCAAAGGACTATATTGTAAAAAAGTCAGATGCCATCATTCAAATTGTAAATTCTGTAAAAAATTTAAGCGCAAATGTTCACCTCAAAAGAGAAGTAGACGAACTCCGGTCCAAAATAACAGACCGCGGCAAATATTCCCGTATTATCGGGGAAAGCAAAGGAATATTAAATGTACTCCACCTGATTCAGAAAGTGGAGAAAACAAACATGCTCGTGTTGGTGACCGGTCAAAGCGGCACGGGTAAAGAGCTGATCGGAAAGGCCATTCATTACAACTCCACCCATAAGGGTGGGCCATACATAGCCGTGAACATGGCCGCGATTCCCGAAGAGCTGATTGAAAGCGAATTGTTTGGTCATGAAAAGGGTGCCTTTACAGGGGCCGAATCGCGAAGGCTCGGGAAGTTCGAAGACGCGAATCGCGGCACCATTTTTTTAGATGAAATCGGAGAGATGAGCATACACCTTCAGACGCGGTTATTACGCGTCCTTCAGGAAAAGAAAATTACCCGCTTGGGAAACAACAAAGAAATCAGTCTGGATGTACGCGTGGTAGCGGCCACCAACAAAAACCTGCGGACACTGGTTAAAGAAGGCCGTTTCCGTGAAGACCTCTATTTTCGCCTGCAGGGATTTTTAATCCAATTGCCACCGCTTAAAGAGAGAGAGAACGACGCCCTTATTCTGGCCAAGCATTTTCTGGCCGTATTTTGCAGCCAAAACAACCTTCAGCCCAAGTCCTTTGACAGAGAGGTATACGAACTGTTTCTCAGGCACGAATGGCCCGGCAATGTCCGCGAATTGAAAGCGGTAGTCGAACGTGCTGTTTTGATTTCCGAGAGCGATGAGATCTGTGCTGAAGACATCCTGTTTTCGCAGGAATGAGATTATTCCAGGAATTATTCCTGGAATAAATTTTTCAAAGAAGGACATCCTGTTTTCAAAGAGAGACAAAATAATCCCCGTAAGGATTATTTTGTCTTTATCAGCTTTGCGGATACGGTGTGTCCATTGCCATCCGAAAGCTGAACGATGTAATTTCCTTCTGCCAGGTTAGAAAAATCCGTGTAACTGAATGTGCTGATTCCCTGAGGGCACTCAATCGACTGCTTCCTGGCAATTTTGCCATCGAAACCAACCAATTGCATAGTCAGTAGGGTTTCACTTTTGCAATCGAGTTCAATCGTAAATTGGTCTTTAAAAGGGTTGGGATAAACTTTGTTCAGGCCAAAATTGTTATTCGGAGCAGCCTCCGCATAACGAACAGCAACAGGTCCGAAATAAACAAATTTACCGTCGTAGTCCGTTTGCTTTAACCGGTAATACGATGTGCCGGTTAAAGGATGGAGATCAACAGCAGTATAATTGTTCCGCACCGAACTGGTTCCCGATCCCTTCACCTGGGCAATGGTCTCGTAATTCAATTGATCGCGTGTCCGTTCCACCGTAAAAGAGGCATTGTTTGTTTCCGTGGCTGTAACCCAGTCTATTTTTTCCTGGTTTCCGTCCGCAAGAACATCAAAACTCAGCAATTCAACCGGCAAGGGGTTGCTTTTGCTTTTCGAAGCCAGAATGTATTCATTTCTGCCTGTCTGCAATGGTTTGGAGAGTGTATTCTTGGCCGTATTATCGGTCGCAAGCAGATCTGCCCAGGATAGAATTGCGTTGTCGTTACGTGTAAGTAAACCGAGTGAAGCAGGGTCTGTTACACCCGGAAACCCCTGATAACAATATGTTGTTTTGTACGTTTCTCCTTTGGGGTTAACAATAAAAACTCCCCAATAGTTAACCTTGCTGATATCCGGATAGCCGGTAACAGAAAGGCTGGTGTTGGGCACGGTATCTATCCGGTAGATAAAAATACCGGCAGGAGCCGAACTAAAGCCGTTGACGTAAATGGAATCACTAAAGTTTTTATCCTTCAGCGAGAGCGATCCTCCGCCGAAAGTGCAACTACTTGCGTCCCCGATAGGAGCTCCCGAAAAAACAATTGCTGTATTGAGACTCGTTCCATTGCGTCCATTCGAAGTCTTGTCCGTCACCACAGAACCGCTGCTCTCATTCATACGCCAATATCCCACAAGACCACTCTCATTACCGTTAAGCTTTTGGCACATATTCGTCCTGATCTGCGCTTGCGTAAGAGCCGTGTTCCATATCGTCACTTCGTCGATGCATCCGTTAAAGTGGCGATAGCTGTTTGCGGAATTGGCCCATTGTCCGAAATTCAGCGCAAAATTTCCCTGGTAATTGTTAATGGTCCCTGTCATGGCTGTCCGGGCCTCCAGTAACCCATTCACATAAATATTAATATAACTGCCATCGTAAACGCCCGCTACATGGTACCAGGTACCCACCACCGGAGTGGTCACGCTTTGAATGAAATTTCGTGTCGAAGAGGTATTTTCAACGGCAAATTCAAAATTTGTATTGGTCTGGCTGTGTTGCAGCCAAAATTGTCCCTCATCGCCGCTGGGCCCTTTCCCGTCATTCAGCGTCACCAGATTGGCCCATTCCCCTGCCGTTGTCGTATTGCCCCACTGAACCCAGGCCGTGACGGTTATGGTATTACCCTCCGACAGGTTTAAATTGTTATTTTCAAAAGTTACGCCCGAGTTAACCCCATTAAAGGATAAACACCTGCCCGAATTAAAGGAAGAAGCCTCTGCAGGTGGCACCGCGGCAGTATGCAATACTTTAGCAAGCATTAATGCGCAGACTGCGACTGTTGTTGCTCCCAGCAACACTTTCACCGCGGGTCTTATTTTTTGTCTGTTTCCGGGAGTCAGCTTGGTTTTCATAGGCTTTTTTTTATTTGCACACGAGTTGGTCGGCAGTTGAAAAATAATCGTATACCTCAGACGTATTGTCGATGCCATTCACAATTTTGACAGCTTCACCGGTTACCGAACTTTCGGCGCTGAAACGCCTGATCCGGTAATACGAAACGCCTTTGGCCGGAAGATTATCCACATAGCAATGCAGCAATTCAATTCCCGAAGGTGATTGTGTTCCCTGTTTCGAGAATAGGGGCTTAAAATGCACATTGTCCGTAGAACGCTCCAGTAAGTAAAGACTCTCCCGGGCCGGCTCCCGAACCACCCACATCACGTAGACCTTTTCTTCCAGAAACCGAACTGTAAAAGACGTCAAATTGAATGTTGTACAGTTCGAATCCGGTGTTTGCACCTGTGCTTTTGTATTGTTCTCCAGCGAGAAAACGGTTAAAAAGCATAAAAGAAGGGTGAATTTGCGAGCGTTCATGGCTTTGTTTTTTTAGTTCTATACAATGATACGTCCGCAGGGAAAGATCCTTTCTACGATCGCCTGCAAAAACTCACAGGTGTAAGATTTCGGGGTAGATTTTGAAACGCCTGCCTTTTTAAACAACGGCCCTGGTGATCTAAGTCATGGACCATGTAAGATTTGAGCACATTATGTCAAAACGGTGGTTTAAACTTTCAATACCTTTAATTCGGCTTTAAGGTAAAAAAATGAAAAGAACAGAACCTCCGTTTAAAACAGTGATGCTCATAGACGACAATGAGATCGATAATTTCATCAATACAAAGATGATTGAAGGCTGCAATTTTGCCGGACACATCTATGTTAACTCCGACGGTAAAAGTGCATTGGAGTTTTTGAAGAACCTTGAAAGGATGGGTTCAAAAGGGATAGAAATGCTTCCCCGGATCATTTTCCTCGATCTGAACATGCCCGGGATTGACGGGTTTAAATTCATTGAAAATTTTGAAAAGGCCTTGCACAAAGATTTCAGGAAAGGAATGAAAATTGTGGTGCTCTCTTCTTCGATGAACCCCGCTGATGCCGAGAAGGCAAAGTTAACAGGGGCTATCAGTCTCTACATCAGTAAACCGCTCAACGAAGCTGCTCTTAAAAGTCTCGAAACGGTTTAATCCGTTCGGCCAAGCTACTTAACCCGTTTAACCGGTTTTCCCAGGTTACGGACAAAATCATCCGAGAGGTCGAGCCATTCAAGTACTTTTGCGTTACCCGTATTGGATTGTAAGAAACTGTTTCGCAATTCAAGCATTTTATCAATTGTATTCGCAGATTGGGCGCTGGAAGAGGTTTGCAGCTGCAGCATTTTGGCCAGGTATTTCACATTGTCGTACTGATTGCCTTCTGTTTCGTTGATTTTACGTTGCACACTTTTCAGGTTCATATCCGCAATCTCATATTTGTTTACCAGCGAATTGCAGATAACAAGCAGCAGTTTGATTTCGATGTCGGCATGAAAGTAGTTTCTGAAACTGACACTGTTCACCAGGTTGTTCAGGTGGCTGACAGCTTCCTGGTATTCCTGCGCGTAAATGGCACTCACGGCCAGGTATTTTGAATAGTTTACAAAATGAACAACATTTTCGGGATTGGCATCGTACTCTTTCTCCAGTTCTTTGTTTTCTCCAAACAACAGCTGCTGCTTTTTCAGCACGCGGTAATGCTCCAGTTTGGAGATCAGAATTTTTGAAGGGAAAACGCAAAAATTGTAGAGTAAAAAAGAAGGCAGCGTTTCGTTAATGGTTTCGAGAAATCCGGCCGCTTTTTTGTGAATCCCATGGCTGTGGTAATATTCGAACGAAAGGAAATGAAAGGTTTTGTCGAGATGCTGATAGACGGGATCATTGGGAAAAGACTTGAATACCTGATCCATAGTTGAAAGCATGTCTTCTACCGGATCGTCTTCGGGAAATTCCATCTCCGGAAAAAAGACCGCCATGGAAATATCGAGAATAAGCTTATACATTTTCAGGTGATGGGAATCGTATTGCCTCGAAATGACATGCATTTCGTTTTTTATAAAAGACAGTACGTCCAGAAATTGTTTGTTTCTGGACAGGTAATAATCCCCCAGCGTCTTGTTGAAGTCAATCAGCAGCTCCTCGGCCTTTTCAAGTGTTGCTGTATAGGCCAGGTTCTTGTTGTACTGTTGCGAATAATAGAAAAACTGCGAAGAATCGGCGTGAATTTTTTTCAGCGCGCTGTAAACAATTGTCAGGGCGTTGGGCATATCATTTTTCAGCAGTTCTTCTTCGAGTCTGGCCAGGATCAGAATGGCCTCTTTTTTGGGCGTGTTGTATACCAGGTTGGGAATATGCGAGATGTTAACATATAAATCGGCCTTCGAGTACGAGAGCTGTGTCGACAAAAACTCTTTAATTTTTTGATACAGCCTCGACTTCAGCGTATAATAAGCATTCGTACTCAGATTGAGCCGTTCGGTGATTTGCTCTTCTTTCAGTTTCTTGTCGCGAAGGAGCTGGGTAAGCAAAAAATGCTTTTCGGCCTTACCTTCTTTCAATCCGTTGGAGAAGGACTGAAAATCATCCTCTTTTAACTTTAGAACAAGCTCACGTAGATTTAGCATAAAAGGGTAATTAAATACAGGACAACTAAATTTAGGAAGATTAGTGATCGTATTTTTTACATTATGATGGGATTTCTTACATGTTCTAAAGAGAGCTATGCCAGGGTTCATGATCTTCTGAGAAATGGTTAAATTTGGCAAAACGGACACGAATTCGTGATTAAACTTGACGTAGTAATAAAGCGCCTGAACGAACAGGAATACACCGCTCTGTGTGAACGATTTACCGAAACAGGAGGGGACCGCCTTCTGGATTTGTTGAATTGTTTACGGGAAGGATGGTTAAACGAAACAGAAATACCGTATCACCTGGGTATCAGTAAGAGTGCGTATTATACCCTCCGGTCAAGATTGTACGATAAGGTGCAGGACACGCTTACTTCCGATTCGGATGGCATTAAAACGGAGTTGTTGAAAATGGTGTATCGTATACCCGATCTGGTATACGATACACCGGTAGAAATTGCAGTCGCCATTTTAGAAAAACTTGAAAAAGATCTGATCGCTCACGATCTTCCGCATGAACTCAGAGTCGTGTACAACGCGTTAAAAAAACTGCACTTTAACACGCCCAAGTACTTCGACTATTCCCAGCAGTATAACAAGCACCTGGCCTATATCGTTGCACTCGATAAAAGCGAAGACATGGTGCTTAATTTTCAAAAAACACTGGGGGATTATTACTTGTCAAGGGATAAGAAACTCCTGGAGCTTCTGCACATTATAAAAATGGAAATGCAGAACCTCTCCCAGTTGTACCAAAGCCATCACCTGTATGTGTACAAAGTAATCATCGACATTTCGTTTGCCCTGTACCTGCCCCTTCCCGAAGCAGTCGAAAAGGACGAACCTGTCGAAGACATGCTCTCAACTATGGGAAAGATTATTCACCAGCATCCGGGTGATAAAACCTATCAGCATCTGCTTCTGGTCTATCATTTTCTGAGTTTCGAATATTATTTTTCAATCGGGCAAACAACTAAATGCGTTCCTTTTTTTAACAAGGTAAACGACGGACTTACCTCTTTTTTAGGCAACAGGCTTTTTACCTTTTCCTCCAAGTTCCTGTTGTCCAAGCTCGATTTTTGTGAACTGAAATTGCACGAGACCGTGATCGGTCTCGATTCCGATCTGGTGCGCTTGTCCTCCCCTTCGGTATCCGATTTGTCCGCTTACGTAAACTGCACCAAATACGTTGTCATTGTTTATTTTAACCGGGCAAGTTATTCCGAGCCCATTACCTTGCTCAACAAGCTGATTAACAAGGTCAGTTTTCGAAATTTTGTCCATAGCGAAATTGAAATCCGGCTATTGCTGGCGTATAGCTATGCCATGGCAAACAAGACCAATGAGGCCCTCACTGTACTCAGAAATGTTTCCAGAAAAGTAAAAGAGCCCGAATTGGCCAAAAAATACCGGAACGCTTTTCTTTTTGCCCGCATGCTCAGCCTGTTTTTGCTGTCCAAGAACCGCCCATTGAAAAAGGACGATAAACTGCGGCAGTTAAAAAAAGAATTCAGTAAGCTCAATAAGGGTTCCTGCAAAATGCTCGATCATGTAAAATTAAACACGATAATTATTTTCCATCCCAAGGTCAGATCCCGCTCAAGGCGGTCTGGCTTAAAGGCTTGATGATGTAGCCTTTAACACTCGAATAGATTTTTGATTTTGCTTCGTCCTCAGGATTAATAGAAGAAGTCAGAATGATAATTTTAATTCCGGCAATAAATTTAGAATCCAGTTTTTCAAATTCCTCAACAAACTGAAATCCATCCAGCATCGGCATATTGATATCCAGGAAAATAAGCTCCGGAGTTGATCGTTTCGAAGTGTCACTGATCCGCTCCATGTTCTTCAAAAATTCCAACGCGCTTTTTCCCGAACTGTGAATGTGAATGTTTTCGGCAAAATGACTGCTTTCGATCATTTTTTGATTGATAAAGTTGTCAATGACATTGTCATCAACCAGCATAACGAAGGAGTGTCTGGGTCTTGGTTTTTTCATTCCAACCAAAAATACAAATTTGGGCTTGGTTTTTACAATATTCCCCGAATCAAATCCGCACCGGCCTGCAAAGCATACATTTTTACATAAAATCTTACATATGTAAGATTTTAGGCCATTTTGGTATAGAATCGTGTGTTAAACTGTTCTATTATTGCTTTTAAAATCTACAGAATATGAGCAAGAGCAGGAGTAACAAGTTTGTGGACACCATCGATGAGTGTTTGACAAACGGAGTGAATCACGGTATTTTCCAGGTGACACTCGAAGACGAAGTTTTTAATGGCCGCACGTCAACCATTGGCGGAAAAGAAGTAGTCAACTTCGGATCCTGCAGCTACCTGGGTCTCGAAGTCGACAACAGACTGAAAGAAGGAGCAATTGATGCCACCTTGCGCTACGGTGTGCAATATTCCTCCTCCCGTTTGTTTTCATCCTGTAAGCTTTACGATGAGTTCGAAGATCTGCTGTACAAAATATTCAACAACAATCCCGTTATTTCAGCGGCCAGCACGACACTCACCCATATTTCGGCCATTCCGATCCTGGTGCAGGACGATGACCTGGTTATTTTGGATCACCAGGTACACGGAAGTGTTCAGCTGGCCGTTCAGCTGGTAAAAGCCAGGGGCGTAAAGGTCGAAATGATCAAGCACAACCGCATGGATTTGCTCGAAGATCTCATTAAACAAAATCCGA
>Ga0207063_1240_pt1 | contig 10053 bp, 7 predicted proteins | sample Alteio_BWMinCont_29_FD_153462 | JGI IMG/M metagenome (GOLD analysis project Ga0207063, IMG submission 153462) | Enriched cells from forest soil in Barre Woods Harvard Forest LTER site, Petersham, Massachusetts, United States -... | ecosystem: Environmental > Terrestrial > Soil > Temperate forest >...
AGGGAATGTTTTTCCGCGCAAATGATGTGGGCGCACATATCTGGAAAAAACTGTCGGCTAGAGTTTCCCTAGAAAAAATTATCAAGGAAATTGCTGCCGAGTTCCACGTTTCCTCTGAAACGGTGGCACCTGACGTTCGCCAGTTTATCGAGTCACTGCTGCGTGAAGGCTTTTTGATCCCAACGGAAGGTTCGGAAGATGCAGCAGGAGTTTGAGTTTTACTCACCCATTACTGTGCACCCTCGCGGATCGCTGGTCCGGGTGAGTTGTAGCAACGGGGTTAAAACTCTTCCGTCTATTCCCGTACCCTCTTTAGAGGAGTGGGCGAAATGAAGAGACCAAAGCGATCGACGGGGCAATGGGGTTGATCACCTTCGCGTTGCTTGTGCCTGACAATACAAAGCGGTTAATTCTGCTCGTCCTTTTGGAGGGGCACGAACGTCCCGCTATCTGCTATGTCCCGTGGTGTTCCGCGTGGCACCGGACGCCGAGCGAAAAGTTAGGCGCATTGCAGGAGGTTGCAGCGTGATCGCTGGTCAATTTGCGCGACCCGAAAACTTTCGTGATCCCGTTATTGATGTGCTGCACGGTGTTAGCGTAGAAGATCCGTACCGTTGGCTCGAGGATCAGAACAGCATTAAAACGAGGCGCTGGATCGAAGAGCAAAGTGCATGCACGCGGCAGTACTTTGATCGACTTTCGGCCCGTACGCGCATCCGTAAGCGAATCGCCGACCTACTGACGGTAGAAACCTATAACTACCCAATCGAAATTGCTGGCAATCTTTTTTTCTCTTGTCGGAAGGCCAATCAAGAGCAGCCGTGCATTATTCTGCGAACCGCCACCGGCGAAGAGCGGGTGTTAATCGATCCATCAAGTAGAGGCGCGACCGTCTCAGCACAGATCCTTACCGTTTCTTCCGACGCACGTTTGCTGGTCTATAGCATTAAACATGGAGGCGAAGACACGGAGTGCACGGAGATTCTCGATGTCGAAACGGGGACCGTACTGAATGAGCGTTTTTTGCGCGGGAGATTACACGGATTTTGGTTCATTCCTGATGGTAGCGGCTTTCTCTGTTCGCACCGATCCGTCGAAGGCGATCCCACTGCGCCATTCTCTGTGCGGTGCCATCGATTCGGAACTTCATTTGAAGATGACACGGTGCTTTTTAGCCTGCCGTACAGCCCGGAAATTTCGGGGATCACTACCATCCCATTAGCTGGGACGCAGCTCATGTTTCTGGGAGTAGCGTGTGGGATTTATTTGCAAACCCACAAATCGCTAGTAAGGCCGCTTCTACGGGTGAAGTTGTCTGGGAGTAGCGTGTGGGATTTATTTGCAAACCCAGATTTGCCAATGGCCGGCTTTTTGCAATGACAAATGAGGGAGCCCCGAATTGGCGCGTGATCGAAATTTCTCTGGAATCATCCCAATTTCGTGACATTGTCCCGGAAGGGCCGCTGATCATGAAAAACTTTGGTATCATTGCGGGGGAAATCTACGCTCTCTACGCTGCCGATGATCGCACACCGATCGAAATCTACACGCTCGAAGGACAACGCTTGGAAGCTCCTGTGTTTCCTTCGGGCACAATCACGAGTTTGTGGTCATTTCCGGAAAGTGATATCGGATTTCTTGAATTCACATCATTTACATGTCCCCGTACGATTTATCGTATTAGCAAAGATGGCATAAAAATATGGAGTAGCACTGACGTTTCGTTCGATCTAGCAGATGTGGAGCTCAGGCGTGTATGGTTTGAATCAAAAGATGGAACGCGTGTGCCGATGTACGTCATGGGAAAGCATTTGGGCTCCGGCTCCCAGCCAACAATTTTAACCGCTTACGGCGGATTTGGTGTGTCTATAACACCGCAGTTCACCGCATATGGTACATTTCTCCTGGAGCAAGGCTGTACGTTCGCGATCGCAAATACTCGCGGGGGGGCGGAATTTGGGGCGGCGTGGCATGAAGCGGCTAAACGCGAAAAACGTCAGAACAGTTTCGATGATTTCTTCGCTGCGGCGCAATGGTTGATCGATATGGGATATGCGACTGCTGGTGAAATCGGTATCGTCGGTGGTTCAAATGCGGGACTCCTCGTTGGAGCTGCGATCACGCAACGGCCTGAACTATTTCGCGCTGCGATTTGTCTGGGGCCATTGCTCGACATGCTGCGCTATCATCGTTTCGGAGATGCGCGGTTTTGGGGCGATGAATACGGTATTGCGGATAATCCCGAGCAATTCGCAGCTCTCTATGCTTATTCACCGTATCATCGTGTGAAGGATGGAGAAAAATATCCGGCTGTGCTGCTCGTCTCTGGAGACGAAGATAAACGCTGCGACGCAGCCCATGCACGAAAAATGACGGCTCGGCTTCAAGATGCGAGCACGTCAGGATATCCTATTCTGCTTGATTATCAAACATTCCGTGGTCATGCTCCGGTGATGCCGCTGCATGTGCGGATTGAAAGTCTTACAGATCGTCTCGCCTTCATGTGTGATCAACTTAATATAGAAGTACGCGACCGTTGCAACGAGGAATCATGAGCAACCAATCTTTGCAAATCACAAATATTGATTCCCGTCCGGTGAAGCTGGAAATCATACTTATTCTCCGTGCGTTCTTGAAACTCGTTGCACACGATCAATTCGTGCAAAGAAACCCTTCCTTTGAAGCACTCTATGAATATCTGCGATCAATGCCAGTTGCCAAATGCGTGCCGGATCCCAATGCAGTTGAACGTGTGAGAGCCGCAATTAATGAGGCGTGCGTTTGGTATTTCAAGCCGGCTTTATGCTTGCAACGTTCAGTAGTTGCTGTGGAGTTGCTGCGCGGCCTCGGCGTTCCAGCAAAATTTGTTTATGGCATTCAGCAACTTCCTTTCAAAGCGCACGCCTGGGTCGAGGTAGGGGAAACGGTTGTGAATGATCGTCAGGATGTACAGAAAGAATACTGTATCATGGAACGGATATGAGCGTCATAGGCGGTATTTGGAATTTCGATGGCAAGCCCGTAGATCGTCGTTGGCTGGAGAATCTGGGCACAGCGCTTGTGCAATATGGTCCAGATGGTGAATTTTTTTATATCAATGGTCCGGTTGGCATAGTTTATCGACCATTTCACACAACGGCCGAAAGTCGGCAAGAACAGCAACCGTGGATCTCGCCGGCCGGAAACGTGATCGCATGGGATGGTCGACTAGACAACGCCGATGATCTTCGTCATGATCTAGGTTTCCCATTTTCGGTAATTGCGGAGCGAGGAGAGGCTGCATTGGCATTGCTTGCATTCGAGCGTTGGGGGAAGTCCGGTCTAACTCGGCTGATTGGCGATTTTGCATTTTCCATCTGGCAGCCGCAATGCCGACGGCTTTTGCTTGGACGCGACGCATTTGCCATCCGCCCGATGTTTTATCACGTGACAAAAGGTTGCATCTTTTGGTGCAGCGATCTAACGCAGCTGATTTGTCAGCGCGGAATGCAGTGGACGCTCGACGATTCCTATATAGCTGGCTATCTGACACGTTCTACTGCAGTAGAGGAAACGCCATACCGGGAAATCCGCGGTGTTGGTGCAGCGAGTTGGGTCGAGGTCAGTCCCGAACGTGTGAATATTGGTCAGTTTTGGCAACTCGAGCCGGGAAAACGTAAGGACAGGTGCAAAACTGACGCTGATTATGAGGAAGTGTTTCGCCATTTGTTTCGGCAGTCGGTGCATCGGCGGCTTCGATCGGATAAACCTGTGCTCGGAGAACTCAGTGGCGGAATGGATTCCTCCTCGATTGTTTGCGTAGCGGACGATTTGCTTGTTGAGGAACCAGGATTAACTCCGCAGCTCGACACGCTCACATACTATGATGCTTCTGAACCTACCGGCGACGAGCGTGAATGGGCTAAATATGTCGAAGCGCGTCGAGGTCGTACCGGTGACCATATCAACACTGCAGAGCTGGTCAGTTATCAGGCACCTGATCCGAGTTACTTCTTCCCAGTGCCGGGTGCGACTGAAGGTACACTGTGGATAGAACGGGAGTACAGACGAATCACGATGGAACGCGGCGCACGTGTCGTGCTTTCCGGCCTTGGTGGTGATGAATTTACCGGTGCTGTGCCTCAACCATACGCTGAACTTGCTGATATGTTAATCGAGGGACGTTGGTTACGATTTGCCCAACTTTTGAAACAATGGAGTATCGTAAAGAAACGACCTGCTGCTGATTTGGCTTGGCAATGTATCCTTGCCCTCGCGCCCGCCGCGGCCAGAGGCCGCTGGAGTGTACAAGCAAAGGGCGATGCCTGGTTGCAGTCTGACTTCGTGCAGCGCCAGCAAATTCAGCGGCGCAAGGCTGGCGCCTATCATGAGGCATGGCGCCTGTTACCTAGCCATCGAATGGGCATTTTCGTATGGAAATGCCTTGCTGCAGATAATAACCATGCCACGTTCTTCATGGGTCCAAGAGAAACCCGGATGCCTTTCATGGATCGCGACCTTGTAGAGTTTCTATCCTCGATCCCTGGAGAGCAGCAGTTGCGTCCGGGTTTCCGCCGCTCGCTCATTCGGCGTGCCTTGGCCGCGAGCGTCCCTGCAGATATTTTCAATCGTCGTCAAAAGGCCGTGGCCGTTCGGGGTCCCATGACGGGGCTTACGCAATACCTCTGCGCGGCGACTAATCTTGGCGGAAGCTTCGAAGTCGCTTGTCATGGATATGTTAACGGGGAGCTGTTCTGGGAAGCGCTTCGGCGACATGCCATGGTTCGGTCAGACAATCTTGTCGGTATCATCAGTGTACTCGGGCTGGAACACTGGCTGCGCAACAGTAACGCAGCCTTTTCAAAAGCTGGTTGTACGCTAACAGCATCACATGTAACAGCTCCTGTCCCCCAAGGACTAGCAGAATGATTTTGGGTCTCGTCACAGAAAAACGTAGTCCCACCGCGTATTGTCTATGCTTGGAGGCCTGTGGATGGATATTACACTGCGAGGGATAGGGCTTCGTATCGAAAGTTTCACTCACGATCTATTCTTTGCGATGCGAGTTCTGTACAAGGCCCCGCTATTCACTATTGCAGTCGTTGTCACACTGTCCATCGCAATCAGCGTGAATGTGGTGGCTTTCGGTGCGATCAATGCCGTGCTGTTCAAGCAGCTTCCCTTCGCAAATGTAAAACATTTAGCATTCATCTGCAACCCGCTTGATGCGATGGTAAAAAAGCCCGAATGTAGCGAGTCTGTTTTTCAAACTGCACATGTGAAAGCTTTCCTTGGCATGCACGATCCGGTCGAAAAAAGTGCTATGTTTCAAATTATGCCTGGGACCATCACAGGGCTGGGGATTCCGCAAAGTAGAATCACTGCATGGTCATCCACCGCACTTTTCGATGTCTTGCAGGTGCAGCCAGAAATCGGTCGCTTTTTCATCGAGACTGATGGAGAACCGGGCGTTCACAATGTTGTTATTTCCGATAGACTCTGGCGTAGTCTATACGATGCCAATCGGGACGTCTTAGGAAAACCTATCGTGCTTGATGGCATCACCTACCATATTATCGGAGTGGCTCCATCGGATTTTGTGCTGCCGGATCCCGCCGATGCAGAACTTCGCTCTCAAACCGTAGATATATTTGAGGCTGCCCCAAACGAGGCGATGCAATGGGGACCTCATAGCTGGAGTCAAGCGGGGCTTCAACTGATTGAAGCGGTGATAATTGCACGTATTCAACCGGGCTTCTCTAGTGTAGCGGTGCAAGCCCAGCTCGATCGGGTGAATGCCCCGTTTCTTCTTGATGAGGCGCGTCAATACGGAATACGTTCTACCTCGCTGATTCCCAATCCGATGTTCGTAAGCGTCGAGGATTGGTATTCCAACGTGAACGATGCACACTCGCTCCTTACGATCGTGTTCCTGGCTACGCTTGCAGTGTTACTGATTGCTTGCGCAAACGTTGCGAATTTACTTCTTGTTCGTGGAACTGCACGTCAAGGGGAGTTAGCAATCCGTAGCGCGTTAGGTGCTACGCGAGCGCGAATTATTCAGCAACTTATCATTGAAATGTGCGTACTTGCGGTCATAAGTGGCATTTTGGGTGTCGTCCTAGCATACATAGAGCTGCAGTTGCTAACGGTACTGAACTCAATGTTGTTACCGCGCATGCAAGATATCTCGATTGATGGGCGCGTCTTGCTTTTTATCTGCATAACCGTGATTCTTGCTGTAGCGCTTGGAGGCATCATTCCGGCATTCTTTACAACGCAAGAGAATTTGGCCGATACGCTCAAATCTGCGGGTCGCGGACGTGACGCTGCAGCTGGGAAGATTTTCCGGTCATTGCTGGTTGTGCTTGAGATTGCCGTAGCCTTCGTCGTTCTGGTTTCTGCCGCATTGCTTGTCCGTAGCTTCATTTTAATTGTACAAAAACCGCTTGGATTCAATCCACATAATACTTACATTGCGGCAATTAATTTGCCGCAACAATATGGTACCCTAAACTCGTATGTTACGTTCGCGAACGCTGCTATTGCTCACATACAAGCGATACCGGGAGTTGAAACAGTAGCTATCTCGCGGGGCGGGACGTATTTGCTCAAGAATTACCTACGATATAGTCCCGATAACACAATCGGTGTGACCCTACCCGGAATGCACCAAATGTCAATGCCCAGCATAAAGGTGACACCGCATTATTTTGCGTCATTGAGAATACCGATTCTTCGCGGAAGGGATTTTAATGCTGAGGACCGTCTCGGCTCTCTGCCTGTTGTTATCATTTCGCAAGATTGCGCTACAAAATTGTTCCTTCACACGGACCCTCTCGGAAAACATGTGCAAATGTCTGTCATCGGATCGCCGAATGAACAAGCTACAATCGTAGGCATAGTGGGAAATATGGTAGTTGCTTCAATCCTTCCAAATTGGACGTATGTTCCATACGCGCAACATCCCGCCTCTCGCTTTGAGTTATCGATCCGTACATATATGGAAAATCCACAATTGCGGGATGAGGTGGCCTCGGCTATCGCATCGTTTGCTCCAACGGTCGGCATCGAACGGTTCGATTCTCTGGAAGAAGAGGTTATGGAGGCGCAAACCCCACAACGCACAAGTGCTGGCTTACTCGGGGCACTTGCTCTTGTTGCTCTGTTATTGGCCTTGGGCGGTGTGTACGCCGTTGTATCGTATGCAGTCCAGCGTCGCACCCATGAGTTCGGCATTCGTAAAGCCGTTGGTGCACAAACAAGTGATATCCTCAAAATCGTGCTCCGCAGCGTAGCGATCTATGCGATTGCAGGGATTGCGTTTGGTATCGTGTTTTCTACATTTTCTACGCAGGCATTAACCAATTTACTTGTCCAAACATCGCCGTTCGATCTTCTCTCGTTTCTTTGTGTCATAGTATTACTTTTCGTAAGCATAGTAGCAGCGGCAGCGCTGCCTACAATCAATGCGATGCGGATTGACCCGGTGGTAGCGTTGCGTTATGAATAGTCCGACTTCTCAAGTTAGTCATGAGAGCTCGATGGACATCATCCTGGAACGGCCAGAAAGGCGCATCCCACGCTATGTTGTGTCCGCAATCGGCACTGCGCTGCTTCTTGTACTTGTTTTCTGGGGGATCCACGTCCTTATGCAACGCGGGAGTGTGTCAGTCGATCGCGCAACGCTCATTACCGACGTCGTGCGGCGCGGAACGTTTATTCAGTCGATTGATGCCTCAGGAACCTTTGAACCACAACACATTCGTATTGTTTCTGCGCCGCAAGATGGCATCGTGCAGCAAGTGCTCGTCAAGCCCGGAACGGCCGTTAACGCCGGCTCTATTATCGCGGTTATGGACAATCCAACGCTCGATGCAAACGTAACCACTGCGCAGGCGCAATTGGAGGTCGCCCAAGCAAATCTTGGTAGCGCACGTCAAGAGGCTCGCGCAGCGCAACTCACGCAAGCGTCCTCTCTTTCTAATGCACAATCGCAACTCCAAGAGAACCAGCTCTCCGCAAAAGCCCTGAGGATACTTCATACAAAAGGTCTTGTGAACGACGTCCAGTACCGAAATGCGCAGATTGAAGCGCAGAAATCCGCAAACGAAGTAAAGAACAACGAAGCCCAAGTCGACGTTTCCAACGCGGAAGCACTTGCGAAGATAGCGGCAGCACAAGCACAGGTTTTGCAAGCACAGGCTTCGCTTGAGGCAGTTCAAGCTCAGGTGAGTGCGCTCACGGTCCGAGCTGGGGCAGGCGGAATTGTGCAGAGCATCGCAGTAGATCCGGGTACGCATGCCAGCATTGGTACCGAACTCGCGCAAATTGCTAACCAACACGATCTCAAAGTTGTTTTACAAGTCCCTGAAGAACTCGTGTCATCAGTTGTCGTTGGCATGCATGTTACTGTCGATACCGGGAGCGATACGTTATCTGGTCGCGTTACTCGTATCGCGCCGAAGGCTGACAGTGGATCCGTTGCCGTCGACGTGACATTTCCGGAAGAACTTGCCTCCGGAGCGAGAGCCAACGCGAATGTTGATGGCACGATCGAGATTTCGCGTATTCGCAACACCGCCCTTTCGATGGCTCGCCCGACGGGAGTAATCGACAATTCTTCGTCCAACATATTTAAAGTCGTCGATAGCGGTTCGAGAGCGGTGCGCGTTCGCGTTCGATTGGGAGCTGGATCGAACGACCGCATCCAGATCCTATCCGGTTTGAATCCTGGTGATACGGTCATTCTCTCAGATATGTCCGCATATCAAGATCAGACCGAAATTCGGTTACGGTAAACCATTATGGAAAGGAAATGCTGTGTTAGTTGAGTTGCAAGAGATCAGCAAGAGCTATATTACCGAAGAAATCGAGAGCCGTGCTTTGCGTGGGATCTCCTTTAGTATCGAGCGAGGGGAGTACGTTGCGATCGAGGGTCCATCAGGTTGCGGCAAGAGCACTCTCCTTTCCGTCCTTGGTCTGCTAGATACACCAACGACTGGGCAATATCGTCTCAACGGTCACCCGGTCGAAAATCTGAGTGTGGGTCAACGCGCAAGGATACGTAACCGTGAGATCGGATTCATTTTTCAAAATTTCAATCTTATCGGTGATTTGACAATCCAAGAAAACATCGAAGTCCCAATCGTATACTGCGGTATAATACGTGAGCAACGGCGATTGCGAGTTGCCGAAGTGCTCGAGCGCGTCCATCTCTCGCACCGGACAAAACACTACCCTTCACAACTCTCGGGTGGTGAGCAGCAACGCGCCGCGGTTGCGCGTGCGTTAGTCGGTGATCCTTCGATTCTTCTAGCTGACGAACCGACGGGCAATCTCGACACTCGTAACGGAGAAGCGGTGATGGAGTTGTTAGCGGAATTGCATGAAAGCGGAGCGACGATTGTCATGGTAACGCATGACCACCGTTTTGCAAGACAAGCGAAACGCACGATCGGGTTACTCGACGGGCAGCTTGTCGCCGAACCTGTCGCTGCAAGCGCGATGTAACGGTACGATGGAAAATCGCTTCCTTATTGTGCTGCTCCTTGCTGCCTTCGCATGCGCGGTGCAGTCAGCATCTGCTCAACAAGTGCAACCTAATGCTCCGCAATTTGTAACGCTCACTCAAGCGATCGATATTGCTGCGGCACAATCACCCCTACTAGGTATCGCTCGCGATGATTATCGTCTTGCACAAATTAACGTGCGCCTTGTGGATACACCGCTTGCATCAAGCATTTCCGCAAATGCTTCATCCACTGACTCTGACGCGGCGACGTTCGGACATGTGCAAGGGTCGGCATTCAGCCTCCAGGTTCAGCAGTTAATTTACGATGGCGGACTTGTGCTGGCACAGGTCCGTGCGGCTCGGGCCGGCGAGGCCGCCGCATTCGGTACGTATAAACGCGCCGTGCAAGAGCTCTCGTTCAACGTCGCACAAGCGTACTATCTTTCGCTGGAGGCGGACGCGGCAGTCGAGCTTGATAAGCAAATCGTCAAGCAAAGCAACGAACAGGAGGATCTCATCCGTGCGCAGATTCAAGCGGGAACGGCGTCGCGGGTCGATCT
>Ga0207063_1242_pt1 | contig 10002 bp, 9 predicted proteins | sample Alteio_BWMinCont_29_FD_153462 | JGI IMG/M metagenome (GOLD analysis project Ga0207063, IMG submission 153462) | Enriched cells from forest soil in Barre Woods Harvard Forest LTER site, Petersham, Massachusetts, United States -... | ecosystem: Environmental > Terrestrial > Soil > Temperate forest >...
CCCCCAGAGGCACATCGCTGTAAAGCATGACTGAACTTACAGGACCTGTAGCTCCGATACAGTAATCTGAAATGATTTTTGGATTTTTCAGGAGGGGCAAGACAGCAACCGGAACAAGACCGATCTCGGCTTTTCCTTCTATCAGCTTTTGTGCGCACTGAGAGGGAATGTCAAGACTCAGTTCGGCTTCGTCGAGAACAGAAGAAGACTCCAGGCCATCTATAAATGGCCTGGAATTGAGGTAGGAAACTACAGAAATTCGTATCAAAATCAGAATTTTAGCTCTGCGAAGATACAACCTGAATCATATACCTCGCGAATTGGGTTAATTCCTTTTGTTTTCTAATTTTGTACGGTCTCAGAAATCTATGGAAAAAGAATATTTTGCCCATTCCAGTTCAATTGTTGACGAAGGGTGTGAAATCGCCAAAGGTGTTAAAATCTGGCATTTCTCTCACATTATGCCTGGTTGCGTGATTGGTGAAAACTGCAACATCGGTCAGAATGTGGTCATTTCTCCCGAAGTGGTTCTGGGCAGGAATGTAAAAGTGCAGAACAATGTCTCCATTTACAGCGGAGTTACCTGCGAAGATGATGTTTTTCTGGGACCTTCTATGGTTTTTACCAATATAACCAATCCGCGCAGCGGGGTTAACCGACGGGGACTTTACGCAAAGACAAGAGTCGGAAAAGGGGCGACCATAGGTGCAAACGCCACCATTGTCTGTGGACATGATATCGGAGAATATGCTTTTATCGGCGCAGGGGCCGTGGTAACAAAAAACATACCGGCCTATGCGCTCGTGGTAGGAAATCCGGCCCGGCAAACCGGGTGGATGAGCGAATACGGGCACAAACTTTTTTTTGACAAAAACGGATTCGCTACCTGTCCCGAAAGCAAAGAAAACTACAGGCTTGGAAAAGAAGGTGTAAAGAAAACAGCATAGTATGGGGGAATCCGCAAAAATCCGTTTTGGAGTAATTGGCCAGGGTCATATCGGCAAACGCCATGCGGAGATGATCCGGCGTAATCCGGACTGCGAACTCATTGCAGTTTGCGATATCCTGAGTAAAGAAAAGACAGGCAACAACAGTATCACCGAAGATTACTTTCTTTCGGTCGGGGATATGCTGCAGGCACATCCCGAAATGGAGGTCATTTGCATCTGCACCCCGAACGGCCTTCACGCTCCTCACGCCATGTTGTCATTAGAAGCCGGCAAACACATTATCTGTGAAAAACCCATGGCCCTTACCACCATCGATTGCCGAAAGCTCATTGCCATGGCCAATGAAAAATCAAAACAGATTTTTTGCGTTATGCAGAATCGGTTTTCGCCGCCCTCGGCCTGGCTGAAAGAAGTGGTTGATAAAAAGATATTGGGAGAAGTGTATATGGTTCAACTCAATTGTTACTGGAACCGGGATGAAAGGTATTACAAGAAGGGCAATTGGAAAGGCAGTCAACAACTGGATGGAGGCACTTTGTTTACACAGTTTTCACATTTTATCGATATCCTCTTCTGGCTGTTCGGGGACATCAGTAATATTCAGGCTCGATTCAATGATTTCACCCATTCCGGTCTGACCGAATTTGAAGACAGCGGCTTTGTCCATTTCAGTTTTGTCAATGGTGGGATGGGCAGCATCAATTATTCAACGGCAGTCTGGGATACCAATCTCGAAAGTAGTTTAACGATTGTTGGCAGTAAAGGAAGCGTAAAGGTCGGAGGCCAGTATATGGATAAGGTGGAGCATTGCCACATTCAAAACTACGTACTACCCGAATTGCCCCCAACACGCCCGGCTAACGATTACGGAACCTATAAAGGCTCTGCAAACAACCACCACCAGGTTATTCAGAATGTGGTCAATACGCTGAAAAAAAACGCACAGGTTGCTGCAACTGCTGAGGAGGGCCTGAGTGTGGTCAGCATTATCGAACGCATTTATTCCCTGAGAACAAAAAACCGTAAATCCTGAAATCATGTATTCCCAGCTTAAAAATAAAAAAAACAAACTTGCGGTAATCGGACTCGGCTATGTGGGCCTTCCCATTGCACTGGCTTTTGCAAAAAAGATTTCTGTTATCGGTTTTGACATTAACAAAAAAAGGGTCGACCTGATGAAAAAAGGGATCGACCCCAGCAATGAACTTTCAGAAGCTGACTTTAAAGACTGTGACATTGAGTTCACCGCTGACCTGGAGATTCTGAAACAAGCCAATTTTTTTATTATTGCCGTACCTACCCCTATTAACCAGCACAACCTGCCCGACCTGGGACCTCTGCTCGGAGCTTCTTCTTCTGTGGGAAAAGTTCTTAAAAAAGGAGATTACGTTGTCTACGAGTCGACTGTTTACCCGGGCTGTACCGAAGAGGATTGTATACCGGTACTTGAAAATCTTTCCGGACTTCAGTTCAAAAAAGACTTTAAAGTGGGCTATTCACCTGAGCGGATCAACCCCGGAGACCGGGAGCACACCATTACAAAAATCTTAAAAATTGTATCGGGCTGCGACGCAGAATCTCTCGAAGAAATATCCGATGTATACCGGCTCATCGTGGAGCCGGGAGTTCACCAGGCCCCCAGTATCAAGGTTGCCGAGGCAGCGAAAATAATTGAAAATACACAGCGCGATGTAAACATTGCTCTGATGAACGAGCTTTCCATAATTTTCAGCCGGATCGGAATCAACACATACGATGTTTTGGAAGCTGCCGGAACAAAATGGAATTTCCTTAAATTCTTTCCGGGGCTTGTGGGCGGACACTGTATCGGCGTAGATCCTTATTACCTGACTTACAAAGCCGAATCACTGGGCTACCACGCCCGCATCATTAATTCGGGAAGGTATGTGAACGATTCCGTTGGATTCTACATTGCCAAAAACACAATCAAAAAAATTACTGCAACAAAAAAAAATCTGAACGAATCGGTAATACTTGTAATGGGGGCAACGTTTAAGGAAAACGTAACCGACATACGCAATTCGAAGGTAGCCGACATTGTTAAAGAACTTAAGTCGTTTGGCGTCAAGGTCGAAGTAGTGGATCCGAATGCCTCGTCCGAAGAACTCAGACACGAGTACGGATTCGGTTTAAAAGATAAGATCGGCAAAGGCTACGATGCTGTAATTGTAGCGGTGAACCATAAAGAATACCTCAAACTGGACGAGAACTATTTCAAATCCATTTTGTCAAAAGGCGGCATCCTGGCTGACGTAAAAGGAATTTACCGGAATAAAATAAAAGATCTAATCTATTGGAGTTTGTAAGCTAAGCCGACGACTATGAAGAATAAAAAAAATATTCTTATAACAGGAGGAGCGGGATCGGCTCGCATGTAATCCGGCGTTTTGTAAAGAATTACCCAGACTACTCCATCGTCAACCTCGACAAGTTGACCTATGCCGGCAATCTCGAAAATATTTCGGATATCGAAGACAGACCGAATTACACCTTTGTCAGAGGAGATATTAATGATGCTGATTTTATTCAGGATCTGTTTACCCGACACCTATTTTCTGACGTGATTCACCTGGCTGCCGAATCGCATGTAGACCGGTCAATTTCAAATCCTCTTGACTTTATCAGAACCAACATCGTTGGAACTGTAAACTTGCTGAATTCAGCAAAGTCGACATGGGACTGCAAACTGGATGTCAGCCCTACCGACGAACACCTCTTTTATCACATTTCAACCGATGAAGTATACGGTTCCCTTGGTCCAAAAGGCCTGTTTACCGAAAGCACCGCCTACGACCCCCACAGTCCCTATTCAGCATCCAAGGCAAGTTCGGACCACCTGGTCAGGGCTTATGCAGATACCTACGGATTGCCTTCAGTAATCAGCAACTGCTCAAACAACTATGGTTCGTACCAGTTTCCCGAAAAATTGATACCACTCGCCCTGAACAACATCAGGCATAATAAGAGCATCCCCGTTTATGGGAAAGGCGAAAACATCCGCGACTGGCTTTTTGTTGAAGATCACGCGGCGGCGATCGACTTGATTTTCCATAAGGGAAAAAAGAATGAAACTTACAACATAGGTGGGCACAACGAGTGGAAAAATATTGATCTCATTCTTTTGCTTTGCCGGATCATGGACGGCAAATTGAACCGAAAAGCAGGAACCTCTGAAAAGCTGATTACCTATATCAAAGATCGTTCAGGACACGACCTTCGGTATGCCATTGATGCATCAAAAATAGAACGGGAATTGGGCTGGAAGCCATCCGTGAAATTCGAGGAAGGACTTGAGAAAACAGTGGATTGGTACCTGTCTAATGAACCCTGGCTGAATAGTGTAACTTCGGGTAACTACAAGCTATATTATGAAAAACAATACGTAAACCGTTAAAAACATGTATCAAAAGGCCTTTCACGACGGTACGCTTTCGGATAAAAATTTTTTGGTTACCGGTGGGGCCGGCTTTATCGGATCCAACATTGTTGAATACCTTATGAAATACGGAGCGGGTAAGGTGGTTGTGTTGGATAACCTATCCACCGGGTTTGAAGAGAACATCAAACCCTGGCTTGAAAAAGATAACTTCAATTTTATAAAAGGCGATATCTGTTCAACACAAGATTGTATCAACGCCTGCGAAGGAATGCACTTCGTATTTCATCAGGCTGCTTTGGGTTCGGTTCCGCGGTCTATCAAAGACCCGGTTGCAACCAACAAAGTGAATGTTGACGGTTTTTTAAATGTACTCGTTGCCGCCAGAGACTCTGCTGTGAAGCGGATAGTTTACGCGAGTTCCTCTTCGGTTTACGGAGACAATCCGGATTTACCAAAGGTTGAAAGCTGTATCGGCAGCGCCCTTTCGCCTTATGCAGTGTCCAAGCGAACCAACGAACTTTATGCCGCTGTGTTTTCAGCCGTTTACGGAATCGAATTGATCGGACTTCGCTATTTTAACATTTTCGGGCCACGGCAAAATCCCAAAGGAGAGTACGCGGCTGCTATCCCTCTTTTTATGGATGCGCTGCTTAGAAATACCAGCCCCTTGATTTTCGGAGACGGGCAGCAAAGCAGGGATTTTACTTTCGTTGAAAATGCCGTTCAGGCAAATATTAAGAGTATGTTTGCGCCTGATAAAAATGCGTTGACTCAGGTATACAATATTGCCGTGGGGGAAAAAACTTCCGTGAATACCCTTTTTTCAATTCTAAGAAACAGTTCAGGCGCCTCAGCTGAAGCAAGTTATCGCGAAAACCGGGTTGGTGACATAAAAGATTCGCTCGCGGATATCACAAAAGCCAGGCATTTACTGGGTTACGACCCGGCGATCAAAATCAAAGAAGGCCTTGAGATTACATTGAATTGGTTCCGCAGTTATTTCAACTATCAAAACTTAGCGAAAAAAAATTGACTTTTTTCAGCAAATTCTTTCCGCCCAAAAATCTGGCGTCCCCCGTCGACTTGTCGGTATTGAAAACCGATATGCATTCGCATTTTATACCGGGAATCGACGACGGTGCAAAATCCCTTGAAAATTCGGTTGAACTGATTCGTTTTTTTTACAACCAGGGATACAAAAAAGTGATTACCACCCCGCACATCATGGGAGATTTCTTCAGAAACACGGCAGAAAACATTGCAGAAGGACTTGAAAAAGTAAGGCACCAGTTAAAAGTGGAAAACATTCCGATTCTGATAGAATCAGCCGCAGAATACTATGTGGACTACGAACTTGAAAAGAAAATCGAAAAAGAACCCTTACTGACCTTCGGAAAAAATTATGTTCTGATCGAAATTTCTTATGTCAATCAGCCGGACAACCTTGACCGGGTGCTTTTTGAATTACAGACCAATGGATATCAGCCTATACTTGCACATCCCGAACGCTATCCCTTCTGGTTTGAAGCTGTGGAAAAGTTTGAAACACTTGTAAACAAGGGTGTACTGCTTCAGCTAAACATCAATTCGCTTACCGGCTATTATTCCCCACAGAGCAAAAAAACGGCCGAAATGCTTATCGACAGGGGCTTGGTTCGCTTCCTGGGAAGCGACTGTCACCATACCGGACACCTGGAAGTCTTCAAACAGGCCGTCTACATGCCCTACATGAAAAAGCTGATCGATTCGGGGGTATTACTGAACAATACTTTATAAGCAAAAAATGCCCTCTGTTCGCTAGACATTTAATTGTTAATTTCCAATCGGCCGCGCATAGGCAATCACATCCTTGTCGGAAATCACTTTGCCGCAAAGAATAATCAGACGCTCGACCACATTTCTGAATTCACGTATATTACCTGTCCAGTTAATTTTCTGAAGCTCTTTCAGCGCTTCTCTAGAAAAACTTTTTAACGGCATACCGTAATCCTCGCAGATCTGCTTTAAAAAATGCTCACTGAGAAGCGGAATGTCTTCTTTTCGTTCATTCAGCGATGGTACATGAATCAGAATTACACTGAGCCGGTGATAAAGGTCTTCCCTGAAATTTCCTTTTTCTATTTCTTTTTTCAGATCCTTGTTTGTAGCTGCCACTACCCTAACGTTCACTTTTAGCTCTTTCTCTCCCCCCACTCTGCTGATTTTATTTTCCTGCAGAGCCCTGAGCACTTTGGCCTGAGCGCTCAGGCTCATGTCTCCGATTTCATCAAGAAACAGTGTTCCGGCCTCGGCCTGCTCAAATTTTCCTTTCCGTTGATTGGCCGCCGACGTAAATGCTCCCTTTTCATGACCGAACAATTCACTTTCGATAAGTTCGGAAGGAATCGCAGCACAATTGACTTCGATAAGGGGACCGTTTGAACGGTTGCTCTTGGCATGTATCCAACGGGCAACCAATTCCTTTCCAGATCCGTTTTCACCCGTTATCAGCACTCGGGCTTCGGTCGTAGCCACTTTCTCAATCATCTCCTTGATCTGAAGCAGAGCTTTCGATTCCCCGATCATATCCACCGTTTTGCTGACTTTCTTTTTCAGTGCTTTGGTTTCTGTTACCAAAGAAGACTTGTCCATGGCATTGCGGATGGTGAGCAGAAGGCGATTCAGGTCAAGAGGCTTTGCAATAAAGTCGAATGCCCCTTTTTTAACCGCCTCAACAGCAGTTTCAATTGTTCCATGACCCGAAATCATCACAACCGGAATATCCAGGTTAAGTCCCATTATTTTATCAAGCAATTCGATGCCATCCATTTTCGGCATTTTGATATCACAAAGAACAACATCTGGATTTTCCTTTTGAATCCTGTCCCAGCCTTCCATCCCGTCGCAAGCCTCTTCGACCGAGTATTTTTCATACTCAAGAATTTCCCTCAGGGTTTTCCGGATACTTTTTTCATCGTCTATAATGAGAATTTTTGCCATTCAGCTTTCTTTTTGAATTTCGTTTCGGATTTGACTCAACACGCCCTCCTTCAGTGCAAAAGCGGAGAGCCTCATTTTTGTAAGTCCCAGCTCACTCAGCACAAAACGGGTTAGCACTACCGCCATAACAATAAGGTCTACCCGCATTTCAATAAGGCCCTTGGTATTCAGTCGCTGCGCCCTGTCGGACCGGAGCAGGTCCTGAAAAACAAGTTCAGCTTCCTTCAAATCAAACAGGTATTCAGTTCCTTTTCTGGGAGATTCCAATGCATGAAATCGCTGCTCAATAATATCGGCAAAGGAATCGAAGGAACCTGAAGATCCTATCAGCTCAACGACCGGAAAGGATCTGACAGCCTCAAACAAAGGTTGCAATTCATTTCTAAGGTAATCCTTCTGCTGCTGCTCCTCTGACGCGGTATGGGGATCAGAAGGTTTGAACTTTTCAATCAACCGGGTGACTCCCAGCAAAAAGCTTTTTTTCCAGTATATTTTCGAGCAATCCGCAATAATGAACTCCGTACTCCCGCCCCCAATGTCCATAATCAAAACAGGCCGCTTCCCGATGTCCAGAGCCTGCTGCACACCTTTGTATATCAGTTCAGCTTCCTGGTCGCCCGAAACTACCGAAACAGGAATTCCAAGTTCAGCAGCCTGTGTCAAAAAATCTTCGGCATTTATCGCCTCCCGGATGGCCGAAGTGGCAAAGGCAAACGTTTTATCAGCTTTGTATTTTTTGATGATTTTCAGGCAGGTTCTTAGGGCTGCTAAGCCCCTTTCAATGGCCTCAGGCAGCAACAAGTTGTGGTTGATCCCTCCCTTGCCCAGTTTGACAGAAAACTTATCGTTACAGATGATCCGGAATCCCTTATCCGATCCTTCTCTGTCTTCACCTGCCAGAAACTCGGCAATAAGCAAATTGAAAGTATTGGTTCCTAAATCAATTATTGCAACAAGCATCAGGTTGAAGGTTTAACCTTTGTAAAAAATCCATTTCCACAGTCCCCTGTAACTTGCTTTCTTGCCGTACATCAATATTCCTGTCCTGTATATTCGGGAGGCCATCCAGGTGGTAAAAAGAAATCCGAGAACCAGCAAGGACATAGACAACAGCAATTCAGGCCAGGGTACCCCGAAAGGCAATCGAACCATCATGATGACTGGAGAAGTCAGAGGAATAACAGAGAACCAAAAAGCCATGGAGCTATTGGGGTCCTTCATGATGGCCTGCGCCATCACAAAAGAAAGAACCAGAGGGATGGTGATGGGGAGCATAAATTGCTGCACATCGGTTTCCGAATCCACTGCTGCGCCAACAGCGGCAAAAAGAGCTCCATAAAGCAGGTACCCGGCCAAAAAATAGAACAGAAAACAGGCAATGATCGAAACAAAGTCAATCGAACCGAACGTATCCATCGCCTCGTATGCTGTTGCACTGTGGTTGCCCGGCTTGTCTTTTTTCAGGGTCTCCAGGTTAGCCCCCTTTTTAAATACTTCTTCTTTGACAAGTTCTTTTTCAAGAGCTTCTGTCTTAATTTCTTTAAAAAGAAAAATCTGGGCGGCAGAATAAATCGAAGTCGTAAGAATCAGCCAAAGCAAAAATTGCGTCAGCCCAACCAGCGCTATACCAAGTATCTTTCCCATCATCAGCTGAAAAGGCTTAACCGAAGAGATAATGACCTCCACAATCCGGCTGGTTTTCTCTTCGATCACACCTCGCATAACCTGTGCACCGTAAAGAAAGATGAACATGTAAATCAGAATTCCCAGAACAAATCCGACCCCCATCTGTGTGCCTGTGCTGGTGCGTTCGGTACTTCCGTTTTTTTGAATTTTTTCAGTAATCAGGTTGATGGAGGTACGGGCATTCTGGATTGTTTTCAGGTCGACGTTGTGTTTCTGAAGTTTGAAATTGTAAATCATCTCCTCAATACCGGTCTTGATGCGTTCCTCGGTAGCTATTCCAGGCAAGGTTTTGTAAAATAGTTTGACCGTTCCTCCTCCTGTCATCACATCAGAAGGAATGTCAAGAATGGCTGTAAAGTCAGTGTTATAAAAATCATCCTGAGCTTTGTCAAGTGAAAGGGAGCTGTATACAAACTTCAGATTTTTGCTTTGCGGAAGGCTGTCACCAAACAGGTACGTATCATCAATTACTTCAATCTTCTGCTGTTCTTCCTGATCCCGTGTAGCCAGCCAGACGGGCAGGATCATTGCTGCTGAAATCAGCAAAGGTCCCAGAATGGTCATTACAACAAACGACCTTTTTTTGACGCGTGTAAGGTATTCCCGTTGTATGATCAGAGAAATTTTACTCATTCACCTTGGTTATAAAAATATCATTCATGGTAGGTATGATCTCATGCACACCATTTACCTGACACACCCGCATGACAGATTCCAGCATATCGTTGACAGTGGCACTGCCCAGCAGCCGGGTCCGAACTTTCAGCAGTCCGCCATCCTGCTGCTGGTCGAGAAGCTCTGCGCAGGCCCCCATAGCATTGGTAAAGCTCAGCATATTTCCAGAAAATTCGATTTCGTATGTCCCCGACCTGTAAGTTTTTCGGATGTCAGAGACTGATCCGTCGAGAATTTTTTTAGACTTGTTCAGCAGGGCAATGTCATCGCAAAGTTCCTCCACCGATTCCATATTGTGCGTTGATAAGATGA
>Ga0207063_1243_pt1 | contig 9989 bp, 7 predicted proteins | sample Alteio_BWMinCont_29_FD_153462 | JGI IMG/M metagenome (GOLD analysis project Ga0207063, IMG submission 153462) | Enriched cells from forest soil in Barre Woods Harvard Forest LTER site, Petersham, Massachusetts, United States -... | ecosystem: Environmental > Terrestrial > Soil > Temperate forest >...
ATTGACCTTTTTGCAGCGCAAAAAGAACATGAATGCATGCAACCTTGTGATAAATAAAAACTGAATTCGTTTTTTAAATAAGACTTTAAATCTTGATCGCTTAATAGATTATATGCAGGCTGCATAGAGATATCCTCAATTTTTGGGATTTTATGTTCATCAACGCCAAATAATTTGCTAATAGTTAGGGTAGAATTCCCATCTAATACCATTGGCGAGAATAAAGAAGCCATATCATTAACGGTCAAACCATTAATGATTTGTCCTCCTAACAATAAATAGAAATCAGTACCGTATTTATCATTAAGCCTTTTCTCTAACTCTTTTGCAATGGGTATATATGGAGCTCCGAGTAAATTAATGCCGACAATATTGTGAGCCAGATTTGAAACTTCAAGGTTTTCATCTGCAAATTCAACTTGAACACCAATTGATAAAAAAATTGCGGCGGCGGCCAATAATGAATTAGGCAAATATATATGACCTAAACTTTTCTCACTAGCGGGAGGTGCATAGATGTGTCGTGGTTGAATCAATAATATTTTGCCTATCTTTTCAGGGGTCATAATCCTTTTACTTCCGTCAATATGCCATTCTGGTAAGTATAAATTTTAAACTTCATTTCTTGATTATTGCCTTCCTCATTGAACTTATAATTACCTGCATCCCCGTTCATTATAATTTTCAATTTGTTTTTTTCAATATAATTTCTTACACTACTTCGAGTAATTGGTTCATCAATACTGCTTAATATTTTTTGTGCGAGGTCAAAAGCGTCATGCCCAATTGGTTTATATGTTGGCTCAATTTTATCACCTTCTGATTTTGAAACAGATGACAGAAAGTATGCTTTGTTTTTAAGTTCCTTCGATTTAATCATCAATCTTTCTACTGTACAACCATCAGTAAAAATTATGGGAATATTTATATGTAGGGCTTTAAATTCTTCTATTAGTAATAAACCATTAGAAGACACACCAACATACACTACTATATCTGGCAAAAGCTTATTCTTCTTTAAGGTTTCATATTCATCAATAAATCGACAAGACTTCCCATATTTTTTACTTAATACTATATGGCCGTTGTAATCAAGAATTTTGGCAGAAATATTTTTGGACAAATTGTTCGAATATGTTTCATTTTCCTCGTCAATCAATAAACCAACATTAGCATTTTCGCCCATTTTGCTAAATATAAAACTTTTAATCATTTCAGCCTGATTATTGTTATCAGGAACCATGCGTAAAATGGATTTATAATTTTCTGAGTTTGCTTTTGCAAGTATATTATCGGCAGTTGCTATAGGTAATATAAAGGAAGGGCGGTTTTTGGATGCCAATATTGAATTCAGTGTGACTTCTGTTAGCTCACTATTTGAATTGCCGATAATAAGAACATAACTATCATCATTAACAATTTCATCTGCAACTATTTTAGCTTGTTCTATTGAATATAAATCCTCTTTTGGTTCAATAAAAATAGTTTGACTTTTTAATGGGAAAGAAGCAATTTTGGGAAAGCCATCCTCAAATTCCTTCGGAATTGTGAAAGTTTTATCTGTACCAGACATAATTACTGCTATTTTTTTTGATGAGGTGTCTCCCGCCCTGACAGAATTAAGTTTAGTAGTAACCAGCCAAGCTATTAATATGCCACATAAAGTTATTCCAAGCCACTTAAGAAATACTTTTATCCAATTAAACTTAGAATTTTTCGATTTTGGTACATTAGTTTCCATAAATATATGTTTTTATTGAGAACTTTGCCAAAGTTAAATCAATTCTGGTAATTGCACTAATTTACAATAATTTAGAAACCAAATTAGATGGAGCTCTAGTTACTTTTGCACCCAGCGAGCCTCTGCGAGTAGCTTAGGAAGTCTTTGCAGGGAGTTGCGCCAGCACGGGAGCAAAGTATCCTTTGGACAAGTGGTTGGCGCACACCGTAATATAAAAATAATAGACAGCGTGCGCCAAACACGCAGCTTCATAAGCTCGGCAGGCGAGCAAAAATGAGGACAGCCGGTGGATGTACTGGTGCTTGCGGAATGAGCGAAGTAATGTGCTGAGTGTGCGAGGCGTTTACAAAGCGAATGAGCAAAGCTACAGTGCAGACAGAGTAGGCTGTCGTGAACGGAGAAAGGGAAATGAAAATCATGACAAGCTACGATAGTACCCGGAGGGCAAGTTGCCTCTTATTGCGTACGTAGTAGCTTTAAGTGGTAACTTGGCTTGGCGGGCTTTTTGTGTTTCCCTTTTGACGTGAACACCTTTAAACCTGTCAGAAGGTGGAGTACCTCAAAAGGTTATTAGATGCTCTGCAGGAGTGTCCGCAGGGCTTTTGCGAAATGGAGTGGAGCGGAATGAAGCAATTGACCTGCGGACACGGGATGTTGAATACTCTTATATTTGTAAAATCAATCACTATGGTTAGCCTTTTAAATAGAACAACTCTCTGGGGACATGCTGCTAGTAGATGTTCATTCCAAGACTGCGTCATAGAATTAGCGGAAAATAGTTTAAGTTCAGGAATCGTCTCAATAGGAGAAGTTGCCCATATCATTTCTGGGCAAGAAGGTGGCCCACGATACGCATCAGATTACAATGCAGATTTGATAGATGCTTATGAAAATTTAATCCTTTTATGTTGCAATCACCACAAATTAATTGACAGTGATGTAAATACGTATTCGGTCGCAGAACTAAGAAAAATGAAATCTGACCACGAAAAATTGGTCAAGGAAAAATTCCAAGTTGATGCTGTAAAGCAAAGGGATATTGAGTATTACGCAATAGTTGTAGAAAAATGGGAAATACTTGGAAATCTTTCTGAGTGGTTAAGTTGGACCGAGTGGCTAATATTAAATCGTCTTCCTAAAATCAGCAAACCTCAATGGAACAAATTGAATGAACTTCATAGATACTTGGATTCAAGACAATGGCCAAAGATGTACCCAGACTTAAAACGTGCTTTTCAACAATTTAACATTGTTTTAGAGGATTTTTTAAACGAATTTGACATATGGGTTTATGAAGATTTTGATGAGAATTATTTGATTACAACTGCCTTATATCGCAAACAAGCTAAAACTGCCAGAGAGCAGGATGTGCATGACATTTTAATCTGTGAGTTAACTGAGGAATTAACGAAATGTGCAAACCAAATTATAGAGGAGGTGCAGAAAAATCTTTTCAATGGTTACCGAATTGAAGAAGGAATTGTTTTGTTGCGTGGATACCCCGCAGAAGGGATAAGCTATAGAAAACTCGAATATTTGCCTGGAAAATCATATCTTGGATTAAGAGAAATTGAATCAGCAATAAAAAAACGAATAAATTAAGATTCACCACATTATTGCGGAGTAATCCAGTGGTCATAGTTGTTGTCATATTGGAATGTACGGAATCTGCTCTCCCAATCTCTAAATTCCAGTTGATTATTATTACTAACCGCCAGTTCTTTATAGATTCCGTGATACTTATGCATACACCTGTTGAGTTCGCTATATAAAAGAGCAACATTGTGTATCCTGGGTTCCCAATCATCAAAAGACATTACTTTTAAAAAATTATGCTTTGCCGGGTCATAGTTTGAAAAATGCATCGTTCGGGTATTGAAGAAGAAATAATACTGCGAATGTGCAGCTACATGTCTTAATTGTGATAGGTACACTTTTTTCATAAGGTTATACATTAACGGACAAATGGTTTTCAAATTATCCCGGATATCAACCCTAATTAGTTGGTGCAATGTTTGTTCTTCAAAATTAAAATTCCAATCAAAATCTTGTCCCATTGCCAACCTGGTAAGTTGAAATAGTTTTTTTAAAATAGATTCAGATTCCCAAAATTTAAGATATAATAGTAATTCCAAGTGTATTGAATTTTCTTCCGTTTGCTGTAGTTCTGGGCTTGTTTTTATGTCTTGCATAACTTGAACCTTTGAAAAGGTTGTATAGACATACCCACTATAAAATTTTGATTGGCATTGCTCAACAAATCCTTCAATTCCCGTCCCATACCCATATCCACTTACCCTTCCAACCAAATGAGGATTAGTAATTTCCATCTTATTTGGGCCTGCATTTTCATTGACCAAAAGCAAATCTTGAGGGTGTGTTTGATTGCGAAAGGCAACACTAAATAATTCCTCGGTTGCCTGCTCAACGCTTGGATGCAAAGAGGCTAATGTTTCAGTAAATAACATGTTCTTAAAATTTATCAGTCTTCAATTGGGTATTGTATGTCATTTGGATATTCAATAGCTAAAGTCCTATTGATTATATCAACAGTCTTACTAAGCGAACCTACCCAAAATTCAAGATCACTGTGATACTTCTGCATCCTGTAAAACAACTTGTTATATTGAAACAGGAAACTATTTGCTAATGGGAATAACTTATTGGCTTCTGGTGATAATGTGTCCACAGGGTCTCCGGACAATTCAAAAAGAGGATTTATAACAGCACTAAATTTAGTTTGAATACTCCTATCCTTTAATGCGTCAAATGACATAATAATATCGCTAATTTTTTTTAAAGTTGAGACATATTTGAAAATGATGCTATCTGAATTATGGGCCACTATAAACCCTCTTATCGTGTCTTCGATTTCTTGAAATGTGTCGGTCAAAGCATCAAGTCTGGTATCAAATTGCAAAATGAATTCTGAAGTTGATTTTTTGATTTCTTCAAAAAGAAAACCCGAAAGTTCGCTATAGTCAATTAACTCAGGAAGTATTCTTTGGCGCTGTTCTTTTTTATCGCTCTTGTCAACTAATATTTTATATACATCTCTAAGGTCCAACCTTTTTAATTGTGTTGGCAAAATATCTGTCCTCGTTCCCGGCACTCCCATTTCAAGCTTTATAACGTTTATATTCTCTTTTGGCTTTGTTTCTTCTTTAATATGCAAATCATAGCGTGTAAGAGCCGTTTCAAATTCTTTTACTTGTTCAAGTGCTCCGTGTCTCCAGCGCAATAAGAAATGAAAAAGCACCATTCTAACATCCCTCAGTCTTCTTCTTTCTTTCCAAGCATCCTTTGAAGATACTACTATGAGGCTTATTATAGCGCCCACAACAATGAGCATAATGCTTTTACCAATGTTACCATATTCTATTGGTTGAGGTGTTTCGGTTAAATAAATCATGTTATTTAGTTAGGTAAGAATATTTTAACAAAGCTAACAAAAATCTAAAGCTCATTTACGTATCCACTTGACTATCTTGCAAGCAAGATATATACTTATATATAGAGAGATCGCAAGGAACATTACAAATAAAAAGCACTCTACAACTATGGAAACAGTACGAGAAGACCTTAAACAGGCAAATGCCATTATTAAAAGCCGACATAATTATTTTTGCGGATTGGTGGATCAGGCAAAGAAGGATGAGATAGGATGCGGTGATATGTTCTTTGAAAGCCCTGACGGACAGAATGGAGAATTGTATTATGAATTAATGAAGCTGGGGTATAGAAATGCGGGGTATGCGGCGGAATATGATTGGAAAGTTAAGAAGGATGGGTATATGATTATGTACACGGAAGGAGACATATACATCAAAGAATATGAGAAATAAAAAAACAAAATGAGTACGCAGCAGAGTTCGCCCGGAAGGGAGGACTTGCCCGTGCTGCAAAACTCTCACCAGAGCGAAGAAGCGAGATAGCAAAAAAGGCTGTGACCGCCAGAGAAGCAAAAAGGAAGGCATGAAGGATTCATAATGCAACTCTTTGCCGTCACAGACACGGTCATTATTATTTAAAATAAATTTTACCTATCAAATCAGCCAATTCATCAAAAGAAGGTAATGAGGTTGGGTAATAGCTAAATACGTCAAATTTCCCCTCTTCTTGTATATCCTTGGCTATAGATTGCATAAGAACCTTAATTTCTTCTAATTTGTCATTTCTGTTATCCATGTGTATAGTTTAGCGAACGTTCGCTAATAATGCAAGGGCTAAAAATGTTACAACATCTTAAGCCTTTGGTGTCAATTTAGCTCTATTAGCGAGTCTCTTAGCAGCACTCTTTTTTTGAAGTTCCTTGAAATATGCATCATCTTGATATGTCTTTCTTTTAGCCCAGCTTTTCTTGCCGAGGCTTGCCGCATGTTGGTCTTTCATACTACCAGTATATCATATCTTTTACATGAACAAAATTTCTTCCCTATAATTTCTGAAAACACTTTGTAATTTCTCCAACTTTTACTTCATATCTTTACGGTGTATAATGAACCTAAACAATACATTAACAAAAGAATATGGAAACAAAAAAACCAGTTGGCATCTGGATTCGCGTTTCGACCGAAGACCAAGCCAGAGGAGAATCACCAGAACACCATGAACGAAGGGCACGAATGTATGCTGAAAGCAAAGGCTGGAGCGTACAAGAGGTATATCATCTTGAAGCTGTCTCAGGTAAGTCAGTTATGGCTCATACAGAGGCAAAACGAATGCTGAAAGACATTCGAGATGGCCACATTGAAGGCTTAATTTTTTCCAAACTGGCGCGGTTAGCCAGGAACACAAAGGAGTTACTTGAATTTGCAGAGATATTCAATAAAGAAGGGGCTGATTTAATATCTCTCCACGAATCAATTGATACCTCTACACCCGCAGGCCGCCTCTTTTATACCATGATAGCTGCCATGGCTCAATGGGAACGTGAGGAAATCGTATCTCGCATAAATGCCTCAATACCCATTCGTGCCAAAATGGGTAAGTCCCTCGGCGGACTGTCTCCATATGGCTATCGGTATGAAAACAAACTCCTTGTCATTGATGAGAAAGAGGCTCCAATCAGGAAGTTGGTATATGAGCTGTTCCTTAAGTCCAAGCGGAGAAAGACTGTCGCATCAGAGCTCAATACCATGGGCTATCGTAGTAGAAAAGGGGTGCCCTTTACTGATTCCACCATATTCGGATTGCTCAGGGATTCCTCAGCTAAAGGCATTAGGCGGGTTAATTACAATAAACATAGGATTGGTGGCAAACAAACATATAAACCTGAAAGCGAATGGATGTATGTTGAATGCCCGACAATTGTTGATGAGGAAGTATGGAATGAATGTAATCGGATAATGGATGAACAACGGGAAAAGAATCACCGGCCAGGACCGAAGTCTGTTCACCTCCTCTCGGGCTTCGTTCACTGTACCTGCGGCAAAAAGATGTATGTGTATCACGGTGAAAAGTATGCCTGCAAAGTCTGCAAAATAAGTATTCCGGTACAGGATATTGACGAAATTTATCACGAGCAACTCAGAACGTTCCTCCTTTCTGACACTGATTTGGCAACCTATGAAAAGGATCAGGATACAGAGATCAAAGAAAAGGAACGGTTGTTAGGTATTTTAACAGAAGAAGCAACAAAGAACAGGAAACGAATGACAGAGCTACTGAATATGCGACTGGAGAAAGAATTAACCAAAGAGAACTTCATAGCGTACCACAGGCCATTAGAGGAACGTATGGAACAATTGGATAGTCAGATTCCCGAATTACAAGCCTCAATTGACTTTCTCAAAATTCAATACCTTTCTTCTGATGCTGTTCTTAATGGTGCGAAGGATTTAAATAATCATTGGGGTAACATGCCCTTTGAAGAAAAACGCTCCGTTGTGGAAATCATCACTGACAAAATTACGGTTGACAAAGAGGACATACACATCAAACTTGACTACCGCCCTTCCATTTCCGGAAATGCGGGAAAAAGTCAAAGTAACCTTTAGGGTCAGGGCATCTCCCGGCTTTTTTATTGGTGAAATAGCCGCACCGTAGATTACCGTCATTGCGACAGTAGTACCGGCGCGATAGCGGCGGTATGAAACGAAGCAATCTATTGTTTTGGAGTGCCGGACCGTGATATGCCACCATCGAAGCATCTGCCAACAGATTGCTTCGTTTCACATTCTCGTTCCTCGAAAGTTTCTCTCGCAATGACGGCCTTCGGTTTGCAGCCATAGCCCCAATGATATTTATCATAAAATAACGTGAAATTCATTTGGCTGATATAAAAAAAATTGTAGTTTTGGAACGGTTTAGTATGTAAAGACCATACCTGGGTGAACAAATGCCGCTTTGGTATATATTTACTTTTAAAATCACTGTATAGAACCTCAAACAGAAAAGAACCTAATAACAAAAAACTATCGAAATGAAAACGAACAAACTTCTCCTCAGATCACTTGGTATCCTCATGCTGGTGGTGACATTTATGCTGTTTAATAATAAGGCAAAGGCGCAGACAACTTATACGTGGACTGGTGCAACAAATAACGATTGGCAAACTCCTCATAATTGGTCCCTAAGCGGGGGTAATGGAACACAAGATGTTGACTATCCAGGCGATGGTGATGGAGGTACTGACGCTAATGATATTGTTGTAACTACAGGTACGCCTTCGTTAAATGGTACCCTTGCATTTGCAATTGGTTCCCTTACCGTAAGTTCAGGAACGCTATCACTTGGTACAGGATTAGTACTTACGGTGACTGGTACAACTGAAATTGATGGCGAATTTATACCTGGTGATGCAACAGCCGTTATTACCGATGGCGGAGCAGGAGGAACACTGCAAGGCAACGGACAGATTGACATACTTGCTATCAATAATACAGACGACCTGGCTACACAATATGCCATCACTAATTATTTAATAGGCGTACTCACCCTCAATTTTGATGGTGCAGGGGGGGTACAATCAACCGACCAGGCCATCAGTTGTGCCAGTATCATAAATAGTAATGGATTTGGATTGGCTTTTAATGGGGGTGTTGCTATTGCAACCACAGGAAACATAGTAGTTAATAATAGCATTACGCCCGATGCCGGTACTACTGTAAATGCAGCTGGATCAATAACCGGCGGTGGCCAGATAAATGTAACGGATGTAAATCCAACCGATGATTTGTCTGATCAATATAGTAGCGGATCAGGTATTATAAATGATATTGGCTCCCTTACCGTTAGCTACCAGGGAGCCGGAACCCAATTTATAAGTGCTACTGGTGGTTATGTTTTCGACAACCTGACCGTAAACAACACCGAAGTGGACCTGGCTTCTTCTATCAACATTGCTGTGACCGGCATATTTGAAGTTGATGGGGGCTTCGGCGTATTTAACCCTGACGCATCAAGTAATATTTTTGGTACTGGCGCAACATTACAGGGTAGTGGTACTGTTGATGTGACAGGTACTGCAGGAGGCTCAAGTGATGATTTTTCTGACCAATATGGTTTTACCACGTTTACATTATCAGCGCTGACCGTTAATTTCACAGGAACAAGCAAGCAGTATATTGAATCGGATCCAGCATCCGGATTCAGTAACCTTACGATATCAAATACAACCGGCGTTGTAACTCAGGGCACTGATATACATGTTACAGGAGTCCTGACCGTCGGGACCAGTTCGGATTTTAATCCGGGAACAGGCTTTAATATAATAGGCAGCAATACGACTACAACATTTGCAGGCATAGGTACGATACATGTGAATGATGTAAGTGTTGCAGATAATCTTAGTGCTCAGTATCAAACCTTTCATTCTTACGGAGGATTATCAGGGTTGACAGTTGTTTATGATGGTACCACTGCGGGGCAAACAATTGGTAGCGCTTCATATACATTTGGCGCATTAACCATCAATAATACCTTCAGCAATGTTACTCTTGCAAACGACCAAACCGTAAATGGCGATATAACACTTACCGCCGGAACGCTGGACCCTAGCACATTTACTATAAACATTGGTGGAAACTTTGCGGGAACACTATCTAACTTTTTTGCTGACGGCAGTACAGTTAATTATGACGGTAGCAGCGCACAAACTATTGGCGCCATGAGCTTTTTTAATCTATCAATCAGCAATACTTCGGGAGGTGTTTCTGTTTCAGGCCCTGCTGATGTAGCTAATTTCCTCACCCTTAATACAAGTACCCTGGCCGCTGGAACATCTAATTTAACGATGGATATCAAT
>Ga0207063_1245_pt1 | contig 9944 bp, 9 predicted proteins | sample Alteio_BWMinCont_29_FD_153462 | JGI IMG/M metagenome (GOLD analysis project Ga0207063, IMG submission 153462) | Enriched cells from forest soil in Barre Woods Harvard Forest LTER site, Petersham, Massachusetts, United States -... | ecosystem: Environmental > Terrestrial > Soil > Temperate forest >...
TCCGACTACGAAGCGATCGCCAACGGCGTAACATCGCTACCCTGCAGAAAAAAAATTTCCTGGAGCTTTAAAAGCCCCAAAGCCTCTTACTTCCTTACCAAAACAATCAACGAAAAAGACAGCACCATCGAATGCCGCGACCCCAAGGGAAACCGCAGCTCCATTCTCATTCCTTTCACCGATGAGGCCTCCGTTGAAAATGCCGTACACTGCTGGATGCTACTGCTCGAACTGGGCTACAGCCAGGCGGTGATCCAGAAACGGATGCTCGAACTGAGTCCGGTCGCCATGCGCCTCGAAATGAAGCAGGGAACCAACAACTGCCTGGTCATCAACGACAGCTATAACTCCGACCTGGGTTCACTCGCCATTGCACTTGATTTTTTAAACCAGCAGAAACAGCACATCAAGAAAACCGTCATCCTTTCCGATATTCTTCAAAGCGGAAAACAGGAGCCGGCACTTTACAAAGAAGTAGCACGCCTGCTCGAAAACAAAGGCATTCACCGCCTGATCGGCATCGGCCCCGCCATACAGCGCCAGTCTGCACTTTTTACCATCGACAAACATTTTTTTGAAACCACCGAATCCTTTCTCGAAGCGTTGTCCGACCTGCCCTTCAGCAACGGGGGCTTCAGCAACGAAGTCCTGCTGATCAAGGGCGCCCGTGTATTCGGTTTCGAAAAAATCAGCCGGCAGTTTCAGCAGAAGGCACACGAAACAGTCATGGAAATCGACCTCAGTGCCGTCGTCCACAACCTGAATTATTTCCGTTCAAAATTGAATTCCGGCACCCGCATCATGGCCATGGTCAAGGCCTCCTCCTACGGAAGCGGAAGCTACGAAATCGCCAATGTCCTGCAATACCAGCTGATCGATTACCTGGCTGTGGCCTATGTTGACGAAGGTGTCGAGTTACGCAAAGCCGGTATCACCCTGCCCATTATGGTCATGAATCCCCAGGAACAGGGCTATGGAGCCATGATTGAATACGGCCTCGAGCCCGAAATTTTTTCCATGCGCGTGTTGCAGTGCTTTCACGAAGCCGTCAGCCGCTTGTCCGATCGTGACGGGGTCAAACCGGTCCCCCTGCACATCAAGCTCGACACCGGCATGCACCGCCTGGGTTTTGAGGAAAGCCAGCTCAGCGAGCTGCTCTCTTTTCTTCTTGAAAAAAAACACATCCGTGTAGCTTCAGTATTCTCCCATTTATCCTGCGCCGAAGACCCTTCACAGGACGAATTTACACGTGGACAATTGGCACTGTTCGCTGCCATGGGCAAAAAAATCCAGGACACCCTGGGCTACCCGGTACAAAAACACATCCTCAACTCGGCAGGCATCAGCCGTTTCCCCGATTTCCAGATGGACATGGTTCGGCTGGGAATAGGACTATACGGCATCGGATGCAACAGCGAAGAGCAAAAAAAACTCGAATTCGTGAACAGCCTCCGAACCGTCATCTCCCAGATAAAAGTACTGCCGGCAGGTTCAGCCGTAGGCTACAACCGCAGTTTCATCTGCGAAAAAGAAACAACAATTGCCACCATACCTATCGGCTACGCAGACGGCCTGAGCCGGCGCTTAAGCAACGGAAAAGGAAAGCTGATGATCAAAGGAAAACAAGCCCCCGTTCTCGGCAAAGTATGCATGGACATGTGCATGATTGACATCAGCGGCACGGATGCCCGTGAAGGGGACGAAGTGCTGGTCTTTGGCAAGGAGTATCCCATAATCCGCTTCGCCGAAGATTGCGGAACCATACCCTACGAAGTGCTCACCTCGATGTCCGGCAGAGTAAAAAGAGTATACTATCAGGAATAGGTCCGCACAAACTCATAAAGATTAAATCCCGGCCGGCCCGACTCGGCCTCCATTCGCCCGATCAACTCCTCTTTATGCACATCTTTCATCCGTTTATTCTGGATCAGCCGGTAGGCCTTCTCCGCCAGCAGGTAATTTTTTTTGCTGTTGGCCTTGCCGGTAAACGCCTTGTCAATTTCCGAAATCAGTTCTGCTGTTCCCTTACCTTCTGTGGCAACAGCCTTTACAACAGGGCTTGACGCGGCCGGCCCCTTGTCCAGTCGCGAATGAACCAGCGACAGAATAGTGGCCATAAAACGGTCGGCTCCTTCCCGATCCCCTTTGTTCACGACAAAAATATCCGCAATCTCCATGATGCCCGCTTTCAGGGTTTGCACCTCATCACCCGCCTCCGGAACCAGCACCAGCACCGTTACATCGGCCAACCCGACAACCTCCACTTCACTCTGGCCCACACCCACCGTTTCCACCAGCAGGTAATCAAAATCAAAGCACTTCATCACATCCACCACCTCAATGATTTTAGCCGACAAACCTCCCAGAGATCCCCGTGTCGCCAGGGAACGGATAAATACACAGTTATTGACAAAATGCTCCGACATGCGCAAACGGTCACCGAGCAGAGACCCAAAATTAAACGGAGAGCTGGGGTCCACAGCGACTATTCCGATACGCTTGCCCTTTGCACTAAGAAGTGTGAGCAGGGAGTTGATCAGGGTACTTTTGCCCGCCCCCGGAGGTCCGGTGATTCCGATTACCGGAATCTGCTTTACCGGCTGGAGTGACAGCAGCAATTCCTCATAGCCCTCCAGCTCGTTTTCAACGAGTGTAATAGTGCGTGCCAGAGACTTGTAATCTCCTGTTTTCAAACCCGCTATGAGCTCACTGACTTTCCCACTCATGTCAACCAAAGATACTCAAGCCGTTCAAATTAAAGCTATTTAAGCAGTTCAAATTATTGTACTTTTAAATCAACTAACCCGGTCATTCACTAAACCATCCGGTCATGCTCTTGTCGGTTGTCATCATTACACATAACGAAGAACGTAACATCGAACGCTGCCTCAGCTCTGTAAAGCCACTTGCAGATGAAATCCTCGTAGTCGATTCGTTTTCAACCGACCGCACCAAAGAAATCTGTCTGGCGCAAGGCACCCGTCTTATCGAACACAAATGGGAGGGCTATTCGGCAAGCAAAAATTACGCGAACCAGCAGGCCACCTACGATTGGATCCTGTCCCTTGATGCCGACGAAGCCCTTTCACCGGAGCTCAGTAAATCCATACAGGAACTCAAAAAAGCAGAACATCCTCATGTAGCGAAATTCAACCGGCTCACGAATTACTGCGGGCATTGGATACGGCATTGCGGCTGGTACCCCGACACCAAAATCCGGATTTTTAACCGCACTTCAGCCAGCTGGGCCGGCCTGATTCATGAAAAACTCGAATTCACAGATCGCCTCCCGATCCTTCACCTGAAGGGAGACTGCCTGCACTACAGTTATTACACCCTGGAGCAACACCTGCTCCAGGCGGAAAAATTCACAGACCTGGCCGCCGCCGAACTTTTCCGCCAGGGCAAAAAAGGCTCCCTGCTCAAACTGGTTCTCAGCCCTACGGTTAAATTCATTCAAAGCTATTTTCTTCAGCGGGGATTTCTCGACGGAAGCGCAGGACTGACCGTTTGCAGAATTTCGGCCTGGGCCAGCTACCTGAAATACAAAAAACTAAGGCTGCTTTGGAAGGAATAAATACCATACTCGTCAGCCGCACCGACGCCATCGGTGACGTTATACTCACCCTGCCCCTGTGTGGACTGATTAAAAAACACTTCCCCGGTGTGCGGCTACTGTTTGTCGGACGCAGTTACACCCGACCCGTTGTGGACTGCTGCGTTCACGTGGACGGATTCGTCAATGCGGATGAACTGCTAAAGCTCGGCAAACGCGATGCACTTATCCTGCTGGCATCTTACGGAGCCGATGCCATCATCCATGTTTTTCCCAATCGGGAATTGGCCAGCCTCTCCCGGCAAATCGGAATCAAATACCGGATCGGAACCACCAAACGCATCTTCCACTGGAGTACGGTAAATAAACTGGTGAGGCTCAGCCGGAAAAATTCCCTGCTGCACGAATCCCAGCTCAACTGCAAACTGCTTGAACCCCTGGGCATCAAAGAAATTCCCGGATTAAACGAGCTGTCCGCTTTCAGCGGTTTTTCAAAAATCCCGGCACTGCCTGCAGCGGCAGAATCCCTGCTCGATCCCCTGAAAACAACCGTCATCCTTCACCCCAAATCAAATGCCAGTGCGCGCGAATGGGCCCTCAGCAATTACGCTGCTCTGATCGGGCTCCTTTCTCCGGATCACTACCGCATTTTCATCAGCGGATCCGAAAACGAAAAAGCCCAGCTCAGCGAGTGGATAAAAACCCTGCCCGCTCACGTCACAGACATCACCGGACGCTTTTCCCTCAACGATTTCATTGCTTTTATCGCCCGCACTGATTTCCTGGTAGCGGCAAGTACAGGCCCGCTGCACATAGCTGCAGCAGCAGGTACGGGAGCCATCGGCCTGTTTCCCGATATACGCCCCATGCATCCCAGACGCTGGCAGCCCCTGGGAAAAAGAGCCGTAGCACTTTCAAAAAATATCCAATGCGACGATTGCAGAAAAAATCCGGCAGCCTGTCATTGCATAAATGAAATTACACCTGAGCGGGTAAGCGGGCTGATACAGTCCTTCCGAAAAGAAAAACAGCGTTAAAGAAAGCAAAGAAGGTCACCCCGGCCTGAGTTTCCAGCGTATCCTCAGTAAAAAAAGAAAGAAAAACAATCACAAAGAATACAAAGTAGAAATAATCAAACCGCCGGAATACACTGAGCGGTGGATAAAAAAGGGCAAGCAAAAACCACAGCAATCCGGTTATTCCGAAGGCAACAGCAATGGATAAAAACTGGTTGTGCGAACGCCAGCGGTGATCCTTATCAAGAGGAGATTTCATTTCATCGTATTGCTTAGTAAAGGCGGACTGAACATCGCCTGTTCCCACTCCTGCTATCAGGTGACTTCTGATTATCCCCAGGGCAGCCCTCCAGAATTCAATCCGCATGGTGACCGAGTGTCCGTTGGGATCATGCCCTTGCCGGTAACTGCGGAATTCCCAGATGGTTTCCATAATCCGAACGCTCAACGCCGATCGTCCGGCATAGCGCACGTTGGCAATGCCACTTTCAATCAGTTTGACTTCTGCATCACTCAGCGATTGCACAGCTGCAGCATCCTTGGCCAGACCCTTGGAACTAAGGTAACGTATCAGGGTAAACCTCAGATCATCCCCTTTCTTATTTTTCCCTGCGTAAGGCATAAGGGATCGGGTGTTCCAGGCAGGTTCCAGTTCTTTTTCACATACGTACATCCAGATCAGGTTTCCGTTTTCCCGCATACTGCCGAGGCTGTCATTGCGGTAGCTATTGCCCAGCGCCGTTTTTTCACCCACAGGCACAGGCATCCGAACCAGGGTATCTGTATCCAACAGAGATTTAGCATACAAGCACCCTCCCGCGGTCAGCACGGCCAACCCTCCGGATACGGCGATGCGGAACAACCGGCTTCTTCGGGAGAAAAGTCCGTAAAACGAAAGGCAAACAAGCACGCACAGAAAAAGTACAATTCCTGTAAGCGAATTTAAAATAAAGAGGAAAACCATCAGCCACAAGCCCAGGAGCATCCAAACCGTTTTAACCCAGGCAGGAAATGCCTGGTAAAAGAAATAAACAGTCAGAAAAACCGAGAAGGCGATCATCATGCTGAAACGGATGTGAGAAATAAAAATCGAAATGTCCCGGATATCACGAACCCCATGTCGCGTAGGAATGAATCCTTCATAAACACCCATACTGATAAGAGTCCCGACAGTAACGGCACCGACAAAAAGAGCCATCAGCCAATGGAAGAACTTCTCCGAAAGCGGCTCCGAACCGGCGATAAACAGGGGGAGTAAAAGCAGGGGTGCCTTAACCCGGATGTCGTGCCACCCGAAGGCGAAATCACTTGAATAAAGCAATCCCAGAAAATGCAGGAGTATGAGCGAGGCCGCTATAACGGCCGCCTTATTCTGCCCGAAACGTTTCAGCTTGAGTAGGGCATTGCCTTCGAAAACAAAAGCCCCAAGGAGTACGACCTGCCCGACACTCATCAGAAAAACCGAGACCGGCAATCCGATAGCCACCAGGGCAAGACCGACGAAATAAAATTTCCTTGGCAAGAACTTAATTTTGGCTTCCGCTCATCTTGTCCTTCACCTTGAATTTATCAGCATGAAACGGATGGGTTGCTTTTTCAACGGTAGTCAGAATGGATTTGTAACGGGACGGATCGCTCAACACCTTCTGGGCTTCTCCCACTTCGGTATCACTTTTGTTATACGCCTCGAGTCTGCCTTTTTGAAAATAATACCGCGACGCGATTTCCTCCTCCAGCAGATTTTTAATCTCCTCCCTATACCTGTTCAGGTCCTCATTTTTATTGTGTGCAATTTTTGCCTTCAGGGCATCGAACTCGGTCTTGGCTGCATCGTAGTTCTTTTCCTCTTCTGCACTTTTCTTCAGGTCCTCCATCAGCTTTTCCGTTTTGGTGGTGTAATCATATTCCTTGTCCTTGATAAACGATTTAAAGTCCTCGTATTCGGCATCGCTCAGCCTGAAGGTTTTGGCCGGAGCAATTTCAGGATGTGCACAGCGGTACTGGGTCGCAAAATCGAATACATAACTCTTGTTCATCAGGCTCACTGAAATGTTCGCGTATTTCTGAGGCTCCAGCGCAACATCCGGTGCAATGCCCGCTCCGTCATACACAACCCGTCCGTTTCTCACGGTTCGGAATGCCGTAATCAGAGAGTCCGGCACCTTGTCAACACTGCCGTCCTCGTTGCGGTGTGAATAATTGAGCGCCTGAATACAACGTCCGCTCGGAATGTAATACTTGGCCACAGTCACTTTCAGCTGTGCATTGTAACTCAGGGGAATGGTCTGCTGAACAAGACCCTTTCCGAAACTGCGCTGTCCGATAACCACAGCCCTGTCCAGATCCTGCAGCGAACCCGAAACAATTTCCGATGCCGAAGCAGAACCCCGGTTCACCAGAACCACCATTGGTGTAATGGTGTCAAGAGGCGCGTTCATGGCCTTGTGCGTTTGATCCCAATCCTTTATTTTTCCCTTGGTACTTACAATATCCTGACCCTTGGCAACAAAAAGATTGACAATATCAATAGCTTCTTTCAGCAATCCGCCCGGATTGTTCCGAAGGTCAAACACCAGGAATTTAAACTGAGGATTTTTTTTCAGCTCCGTCAATGCGTTTTTCACTTCCGTTCCGGCGTTCTCCGTAAAGCCGGTCAGTTTGATATAGCCCGTGTTTTCATTGATCATTCCCGAATAACTCACACTGGGAATCTTAATCTCTTCCCGTATAATTACTTTTTCCAGCGTCTTCTTATCGCAATCCCGTTCAACGAGCACCTTCACTTCGGTTTTCGGCGTCCCTTTCAGCATCTTGCTGACTTCATCCGTTTTCTTTCCTTTCACACTCACCCCATTAACTTCCAGAATAACATCTCCGGCACGCAGATCGGCCTTTTGAGCCGGTTTGTTTTCATACGGCTCAGCGATCATAATTTTATCGCCGTGCTGGCGAATCAGCGCACCGATACCGCCATATTGTCCGGTCATCATATACTTGTAATCCTCAATATCCGACTCCGGAATATAATTCGTGTAGGGATCCAGCGATTCCAGCATCTCATCAATGCCTTTCTTCATCAGCTCTCCCGGATTGGTATCATCCACATAATGCGAATTGAGCTCCTTGAACAGCGTCGCGAAAATGTCGAGATTCTTCGATACCTCGAAATAATTATCGGTAAAGCTGTACGTAAGTATTCCTGTGGTTGCAAGTGCCAGCACCAGCATCCAGACTTTAAATCGTCTTGAAAATTTTTTCAATTTTTTCATCTTTTTACAATTTTAGCACAAACACATAACACTTCACTTCTTCATCTATTCTTCATCTATTCTTCATCTGGCCTATGGTACCAAAACACACTAACTTAATTTACTGTACCAAAACACATACACACGTAATACTCACCTAAGGTACCTGATCCTCCCCAAACCCACCCCAGGGATGGCAGGACAAAAAACGCTTCACAGCCAGCATTCCTCCCTTAAAAGGCCCATACTTCCGTATCGCTTCCAATCCATACTGAGAACAGGTTGGTGTGTACCTGCAGGAAGGCATCAGATACGGAGAAATGGCCCCCTGGTATACCTTTATCAATCCAACAAAAATCGTGCTTAAAATCCGTTTAAGCAATTCCATCTCCGATTTCCTTCTGTAAACGTTCAATTACTCCGTTTATTTTGACATTCATGAGTTCGTAATCCTGCTTCTCTTTTGCGGTATAAACAATCAAAACAGCAATTTTTTTATGGGCCGGTTGCAAAAAACCATACAGGGAATGCTTGCTTTTGCGATACGCTTCGCGAATACGTCTTTTCAGTAAATTCCGGTCGACAGCACGCTTGAAATTGCGCTTGGGAACCGAAATAGCGACCTGAACCGGAAAATCCCCATCCAAAAGGGCTTCCATCCAGATCACGCGAAAAGGAAACAGCACAAAGCTATGGCCCTTATGCATCAGGGCTTCCAGGAGCACGTGACTGCAGAGCCGCTCCTCTTTTTTAAACGTCTGCCGGATTTCCAAAAAACGCTGGGTTTTACTTTCTTTTCTTGCCCTTGGCCAATGCTTTCGCGGCTGGCCTGGCCTTGGACTTCGTTTTCGCCTTTGCCACCGGTTTGACAGCCACCTTGGCCGGAGTCTTCACAAGCGCTTTAACAGCAACCTTAGCCGGTGCAACAGAAACAGGATGGGGATAGGAAACTTTTGCCGGCGCCTTATCGGGCGCCTTAATGTACTGTTCAAGAGCCATCGTCATCGATGGCGCCACAGGCGTTGGCGCATAAATATTCAGGTGAAGCCCCGCTTCTTCAACAGCTTTAGCCGTTGAAGGTCCGAATGCGGCCATGCGGGTAGTTCCCTGCTTGAATTTCGGAAAATTCTTCAGCAGCGATTTCACGCCTGTAGGGCTGAAAAAAGTAACGATATCGTAATTAATATTTTTCAGATCTTTCAGATTGCTGGTCACCGTTTTAAACATTACCGCCTTGCTGTAGCGAATATGCTGCTGATCCAGGTAGTCCGAAATTTCATCCTTGTGGATATCCGAACAGGGCAGCATAAAATACTCCTCCTTGTGCTTCTTAATGATATCGGCCAGGTCCATAAACGTCTGCTTCCCATGGAAAATCTTACGCTTACGGTATTGCACGTACTTCTGCAGGTAATAGGCAATCGATTCCGAAACACAAAAATACTTCATGCTTTCCGGAACAGGTACCCGCATTTCATTGCAGATCCTGAAAAAATGATCCGCGGCACTGCGGCTTGTAAAGATAACGGCGGTATGGTTCAGGATACTGATGCGGTCCTTGCGGAAATCCTTGGCATCAATGCCTTCAATATGTATAAAAGGCCTGAAATCAATCTTAATCGCGTACTTCTGAGCCAGGTCGAAATACGGAGATTTTTCCGTCTCCGGCTTTGGTTGGGAAACCAAAATACTCTTAACTCTGTTCATTTACGGATAATCACTTTAAAAATAACGACAAACGGCAAGATTTCAAGGCTGCAAAGATATGCAAAAAAATACAACTTTGAAACAGATACTGCCCCGGCCGTAATCCTCAGTGACCTCCACAGGCGATAGAGGTAGACCAGCACAAGCAGCGAACAACTCATATAAATCAATACCTGAGATCGACTTGAGGATAAATGTCAGTATAGAACAGCTGTGAATAATCAGGGACGTTCAGAACCGCTTTATCGCTTTTGAAATAATTGGCGTGGGAGATTTCCTGTCCGCGAAGTTGACGTTCCAGACCAGGTATTCTCTGTTATTGAAAGATTTTGGAGCATTCGGGCCAGCCGCGTTTTTTTCGCGGCTGAATCCGAAACTGACAGCATCTTTCAGGAAACTTACAGAGGCGCCATTGAA
>Ga0207063_1246_pt1 | contig 9915 bp, 7 predicted proteins | sample Alteio_BWMinCont_29_FD_153462 | JGI IMG/M metagenome (GOLD analysis project Ga0207063, IMG submission 153462) | Enriched cells from forest soil in Barre Woods Harvard Forest LTER site, Petersham, Massachusetts, United States -... | ecosystem: Environmental > Terrestrial > Soil > Temperate forest >...
CGACAAGGGATTCGGCGCGCCAGGCGGTACGGTTCCAAACCGTCAAAGAATACCCGGCCTTCAAGAGATTCAAACCCATGGGCCGCCCCATGAGGCCTAGCCCTATGAGTCCGACTTTAGAGCCGGGCCGGATGTTTCGGGTGGGGCCGACTTTTACTCCGGGGCCTATGCTGGTCTTGGGGGAATCATCGGGAGTCACGAAAAGCCTCCTGCGCCCGATGGACATGGAACCAGGCCACCGCGGCGAAAATGTTGGTTTGCAGCGCGTCGATTGTAACCGAATCGGGAAGGAAGAGTCCTGCGAAGGCTAGAGGAAGCAGGAGACCTTTAGGCGGTCTTGGGACGGTTCTGCAGGGGGAGGATCGCTGGCGCACCGCCAGAAGCGGAAGGCGCCGCTTCAGCGCTCGGCGTCGCCGGAGAGCTGACGCTGGGGCCAGAAGCGGTAGCCTCAGAGGGCTCCGGTTTCTCCTCGAGGCGCACAATGTACTGGTAGGGAATCTCCCAACGGAAATGCTTTTGTGAGCCCCGCTGCTCGAAATGCTGTTCCAGAAAGATGGAACGGCCCGAATCCGCAACAAACGTGCCGGACGCGGGCAAAAGAATGTCTCCGGCGCGGTATTGGACTTCAACTCTGCGCCCAAGAAAGGCTGAGTAGCGGGCCATACTGTACTTAGTTTCCGTATCGGCTAGTAACAGCGTCAATGGTACGGAAGGACTCCCCCGAGCTAAGTGTGGAAAAGCTGAGGAATGCGACTGATCCGCTTGTCTGTCAGCGGCGGGAGAGTCTTACGACGCTGTGGCTGAATTCCGGAAGTGCGTCGGATTGCAGATAAATCTTTGCAGCGTGATCGGCCTTCAAATAGGCGTCCCAGAACGCCAGCGATGCGGCATTGGTGAACCCGAGAATTGAGTCGCCCTGCGCCGCGCGCCCGGGCAAGAACGTTTTTGCGCTGATAAACGACATGTGATTCGCCCCCTCGATAAAGGTGTGATACTTGTCGCCCGGCTGGCTGCGCTCAAAGGGAATCTTTTTCCAATCCGGGCCTTGATTTCCTGTACCTAAGTCGAGCGACCCAGTCATGCTCAAGAGCGGCAGCGTGACGTGGTCCCAGGAATGATCGGTAAGCCCAAATTCACCGGGCCCCTGAGGCGATAGCAAAAGAACTGCTCGCACGCGAGAATCGGTGAAGTTTGTGGCCGGATGATTGGGGAGATCGACAAGAGCCCCCGCGATAGCGTCCGCGGTGAATGCGCCCATCGAGTGACCGCCGACGCCAATATCTTCCGCATCTATCTTGCCAGCCAGCGCAGGGATGCGCTTTTGCAAAACGGGCAGGGAATCCAGAACAAACGAAATGTCCTGGGGACGGCTTTGCCAGAGCGCTGGCTTTTTCAGCGCGTCGCGCACGGCTATCAAGAAGTTGATGTCCTCTTCCCCTGCATTGCGGCGCTGCACGGTGGAATCATCGTGCGTGGGCTGCAGCGTCACGTAACCGTAAGTGGCCCAATGGCGCGTGAGAGCCTCGCAGCAAGATTGCGAACCTCCGGCGCCATGTGAAAAAACGATAACCGGGTAGAGGCCCGGTTCATTCGGATAAAAAATGCGGACGTGGAGATCCTTGTTGCGCTTGGCGTCGTGGAGAACGATGTCCGGTACTTCTGTGACGGCATGCGTGCCGTCCGCCAGCTTGTAAGCTCCGCTGATCATTGGACCTGAGACTGCATTTGCAACGGCGCCAGCCGCAAGGCGCTCAGGAGAGTTTGGCCTGTTGTCATGCGCTAAGGATACGGGATTTGCTGGCGCGGAAAGAGCCGCTCGTTGCGCAGATTTTGGAAGAGTAAAGCCCGAACCGCCGGTCTGGCGCGTGATGAAGTAGGCGGCAACACCGCTCAGAAGTGGAATGACGATGACGTTGGAGATGCGGCGGCGCATACGGCGCCGGCGAATGTAATCGCGGGGCATGGAGGGAAAAATCCGATGATGGTGGGTCGTGGCGGACATTCGCTGAGCCTGATTTGCGTGAGTTTGCGCGGACGTGTGCGTTAACCCAGCGTTGCGAAGGAAGTTGCTCACCCATTGCCCCAGGCCCGGGAGGAGTCCCGGATGAAAGGATCTGTTAGCCGCGTGCAGAGAGCGAGACATGGACACCTATACGCACTGCTGTGATGATGCCTTCCAGAACCACGGGCGGGAGAGTTCCTGGAACAAAGGCTGGCGAATACTTCCTAACGGAAGCGGCGGCTTTACTTTAGCAAAAAAGGGCGTTTTCTTCCAAGGCTCCGTATTATCGGCAGCAGCTCAGTTTCCGATTGGTGCAACGGGACTTAGCCGGTGAACCATAAGATCCGTTCGCGCAATTGAATGAGCGGGGGCTTGAGAGTATTGTCTGACTAGGAAGCTGTATAGGGAGAACTTGGCAGCCTGGGCCCTTGCGAGGAGGGAATCGTCATGCGCGCGTAACGATTTCACATGGTCGTTGCAGTGCTTCTTTTGCTTGTCGGAATTTCCGCCAAGTTGCTGGCCCAAGACCAGAAATCGCCCAGCCATGAAGAACGCGCAAAAGCCGTCAGTTTCGTCCGGCTGATAAACACCGCAGAGAACTGGTACAACAGGGGCGTGAACACTAAAACTGGAGCAATCGAGGCCCATGGTCGATACGCCTCTTGGGATGAGCTTAACAACAGCGGAGCCCTGCAGACGGTGCAAGACCAGTTCCGGTCGCAGGCTTCCGGAGCGCGAGTTTCCTTGCGCAGCAGCGTGCAATGGGCCGCGGTGAAAGACCTTCAGGTTTCGGCAGGTCCCGAAGTCATGCCGGGCTATCGCCTCGATTTGCTGGTTTCCGTCGACGGGCAATCGTACTCTCTCGCGCTGCATGATACGAGAGATGGCGATGGTCTCTTCTCCCTCTTCAGCGACCAGAGCGGAATCATTTACTCAGGCTCCGCGCTTCAATAGTCACTTCGCCCTCGAAGCGAAGAGTATCTCCCGGTCAGCCGTGTCACCGGCGCCCGTTGTGACCACGACTCATCATTACTCGAAAGAGAATTGCTTCTCGCCCAGCAGCCTTCCGCGCAGCTTGACACAATTTCCCGCTCATTGTTTACTCCCCGCAGCGAGGAGGTTCCCACGCATGAGATGCAAGCTGCACCTGTCCGCATTGGTCGCTGCCGCCGTTCTTTTCTCGGTGTATCCGACTGCTCTGCAAGCGCAAGAATCGTCGCGCAAACTTACGGTAATGGACGAATTTCAAATCCAGCTGCCCACCGATCCCCAAATCTCGCCCGACGGCAAAAAAATCGTCTACGTGCGCCGCTTTGCCGATCCGATGACCGACCGCCGCTATTCGAATCTCTGGATCGTCAATTCCGACGGCACCGACCATCGCCCTCTCACTACCGGAAACCGCAACGACACCTCACCGCGCTGGGCGCCCGACAGTGCCCGCCTCGCCTATCTCTCTGACACTGATGGCAAGCAGCAAATCTATGTCCGCTGGATGGACTCCGGACAAACCGCCCGCATCACCAATCTCGATCAAGCTCCCGACGCCATCGAATGGTCTCCCGATGGAAAAATGCTCTCTTTCTCGTCCCTCGTTCTCGGCAAAGGTCCTCACATCGCCGATCTGCCAGCGCCTCCCGCAGGCGCCAAGTGGGCCGAGCCAGCCACCGCCTATGATCGCCTCGTCTATCGCTTCAACGGCGCAGGCTATCTGAAGCCAGGCTTCATGCAAATTTTTGTCGTTTCCGCGGAAGGCGGCGCTCCACGCCAAGTCTCCAACGGAAATTTCCCGAATGGCGGCAACGAGTTCGGCCCCAGCCGCGCTACGTGGACGTCTGACGGCAAATTTCTCCTCGTCTCCGCCAATCGCCACCCGGAATCCGACCACGAAGTTCTCGACACGGAAATCTACGAATTCAGCGTAGCCGACGGCTCTCTCCGTGCCCTGACCAATCGCAAAGGCCCCGATAATTCTCCGGCCGTTTCTCCAGACGGAAAATGGATCGCCTACACCGGCTTCGACGACCGTTATCAGGGCCACCAAACCACCAAGCTCTACCTAATGAACCGCGACGGCACCGGCTCCCATTCCATCTCCGACAAACTCGATCGCGACATCCAAAATCCCGTGTGGGCGCCCGATAACAGTGGCGTCTACTTTCAATACGACGAGCAAGGGGACACAAAAATCGGTTTTCTTTCTCCCGACGGAACCGCCAAGAAAATTGCCGATCACGTCGCATCCACGACCGGCGCTGGCGGCGGCGGCTCTTTCTCCATCGCTCACGCCGGTCCTATCGCCTTCACCTACGGCCGCACGGACATCCCCGGCGATGTTGCCATCAGTGACAGAGGCGCGATGAAGGTCCTCACCTCTCTCAATCAGGAATTGCTCGATCAGAAAAAACCCGGCCGCGTCGAAGAAATTCGCTACAAATCCTCAAAAGACAATCGTGAAATCGAAGGCTGGATCATTCAGCCGCCCGATTTCGACGCCACTAAGAAATATCCGCTCATCCTCGAAATTCACGGCGGCCCTTTTGGCGATTACGGCGACCGCTTCGACTTTGAAAAACAGGTTTGGGCAGCGATGGGCTATGTCGTCCTCTATACCAACCCGCGCGGCAGCACTGGCTACGGCGAAGAATTTTCCAACCTCATCCACCACGCCTACCCCGGTGACGATTTCGCCGACCTAAATAGCGGCGTCGACGCCGTCATCGCCAAAGGCTACATCGACACAAACAATCTCTTCGTTTCCGGTGGTAGCGGCGGCGGAGTCCTCACCGCCTGGACCATCGAGCACACCGAACGCTTTCGCGCCGCCACGTGTCTCTATCCCGTCATCAACTGGTACAGCTTCGTGCTGACCAGCGACATCCCCTGGACCTCAAAATATTGGTTCCCCGGTGTTCCCTGGGAAAACACCGACCAGTACATGCAGCGCTCTCTCACTAATCTAGTCGCCAAAATCAAAACGCCAACTCTGCTTATGACCGGCGAAGCCGACTACCGCACCCCCATCTCCGAAGCCGAACAATTCTACGCGGCCCTCAAGCTCCTCAACATCGATGCCGTCCTGGTCCGCGTCCCCGAGGAGCCCCATGGCATCAGCCGCCGCCCCAGCCATCACATCACCAAAATGCTCTACGTAGCGGGCTGGTTCCAACAACACAAAGCAACCAATTAGAGACATGCCCTAGTTCCTTCCGCCGACTGTAGGGGCGGCTTGTTTACGCCGAGACCTTGCGAAGGGCCCCGCCCGCGTAAGCTAACTCAAAGCGCTTCAAAACTAGCCCGAAGCGCCACCGCAGCTCCTTACTCCCGTCGTTTATCTTGGGTTTAGCTTGCGACCTGTATAGATAGTTCCGCCCCCAATCTGAAACAAGGGTAAGCAATTCTAGGAGAGAAATTTCTATGCGTAAGAGTTTTGCAACATTCACCGTTCTCGGTACCCTCTCCGTCGCGGCGATCCTTTGCGCCGGCCTGCTGTCGCGCGCCGCCGCGCCCGCTCCGGGTCCGTCCGGCTACCACGTCGTCAAAACAGTCCCGATTCCCGGCGATGAAGGCTGGGACTATCTCACTGTCGACGCCGATGCGCGCCGCGTCTACATTTCTCACGGCTCCCACGTCGTCGTGATGAACGCCGACACCTACGCCGTCGAAGGCGACGTCCCCGACACACAAGGCGTTCACGGCATCGCGCTCGCTCCAGACCTCGGCCGCGGCTTCGTCAGCGCCGGCCGCGCCAACACCGCCGTGATTTTCGACATTAAATCGCTCAAGACTCTTGGCACGGTAAAAACCGACGCCAATCCCGACGCCATTGTCTACGACAGCGTCACCAAGCGCGTCTTCACACTGAACGGCCGCGGCCAGAACACCACCGCGATCAACGGCGCCGACGGCTCCGTAGCCGGAACGCTCGCTCTCGGCGGCAAACCCGAATTCGCCCAGGCCGATGGCAAGGGCAGCATCTTCGTCAACATCGAAGACACAAACCAGCTAGTCCAATTTGACGCCCAGAAAATCACGGAAACTCATCGCTGGCCGCTCGCACCTTGCAAGTCGCCTTCTGGTCTCGCCATGGATCTCAAGAATCGCCGCCTTTTCGCCGTCTGCGATGAAAAAGTCATGGCAGTCGTGAACGCGGACACCGGCGCTGTCGTCGCCACTCCAAAGATCTGCGATGGCCCAGACGCCGCCGGCTTCGATCCGGCCACTGGCTACGTCTTCGCCTCGTGCGGCGATGGCAACCTCACTGTCATCCACGAAGACTCACCCGACAAATATACTGTCGTCGAAAACGTCCCGACAAAGCGTAGCGCTCGCACCATGGCCCTCGACTTGAAAACTCACAACATCTTTCTTCCTGCGGCCGACTTCGATGCTCCAGCTGCCGGTGAGCGCCGCGGTAAAATGAAGCCCGGCTCCTTTGGCATCGTAGTCGTCAGCAAATAACCAGGTAAATCTCGTGCGCATCGGGCCGGCGCACGCAACGTCCCCACAAAATAAAAGCGTCCCGGTGAAATCACTCACCGGGACGCTTTTGATTTTTCTATTTTTTCAACGCGTTAGTTCGAGGGCACCACGCCAACGTTATGAACTCCCGCGAACAGCGACATCCCGGTCCCTGCCGTCTGCGGCAGCCACCACATCTTGCGCAAAGTGGGGTTCTTGCTCGTCATCATCCGCCGCCCAACATAATCCAGCACCAGGGGGCTCACCTGCGTCGCCGCGTAGATTGCATTCGAGTGCGAAAACGGCCGCAAGAACACATTGCCTTCCGTGCCGTATCCACCGGAAATCGCCCGCCGCGTCGACCACGCATCAAACGCCGCCGCGCCCGACGACGCAAAAATCAGTCCATACCACATCTTCTTCTGTCGCTCGGAAACGTCCTCAGGGTTGAAAGCCGGCTTACCTGGCCGAATGGCCAGGGGTGCGCTCCCCGGTGCGATCGGTTGAGCCGCCGGACCGGGCGTCACACCCGCGGCATTTGAATCCGCCGCAATCTCCGCGTCCGTTTTTATCTTTGGATCTGGCACCGAAGGCAGCGCCCTTGAGGAAGAAGAATCTTTAGCCGCATCCACGGAAATGGCTGCGGGGCGCTCCGTTACTGCCTTTATTGCATCTCCACTTTGCGGAAAGGGATAGAGCAAAAGGATCGTTGCGAGCAGCATGTTTCACCTCAGTAGTTAAGAGCTATGCATTCCGGTCCCCACTCTCAACTAGGCACAATATACTGTCCAAAAGGGCAGGTGACACTGGCCCGTTGGTCACATTCTTATTAGTACCCTCTTCTGGCTCTTCGGTTTGTCCCTTTTAGGACACCCGTACTAGCCCGCAGAGTGAACAACTTTTCACATTTGCGGCATAGCGTTGCCGCACTTCGTTTGGATTTGAAGCGTTTGAACGCCACTTCGCCCTCTTTTCGGTCGGTTTGCGTCCCAAACAAAACACCGCTTGTCCGCATTTGTGGAAGAACGACTCTGTTATAATCGCGTCCATTGACCCCGGCCACGCCGAGGTTACTCTAGACATTGCTCTAGAGGTTTCTCTTGAGGTCCCACTAACTAATGGCGGCCAACGAATCCACCGCAGCCAAGCGCGCCCCTCAACCGGAGCGCGGACCGCAATCTCCCCGCTTCATCGTCATCGAAGGCCCGCTCCGCGTCGGCAAAACCACCCTCGCCAAGATTCTCGCCGAACGCCTCCACGCCCGCCGCATCTACGATTGCGAAGACAATCCCTTCCTCGCCGATTTCTACAAAGAAAAAGCCGGCGCCGCCTTTCGCGCTCAAATGTATTTCCTCATCGAACGCCAAAAACGCATTCGCGAAGCTCTCGCCGTCGAAGCCCCCGGTCCCGTCCTCTCCGATTTCCTTCTCGAAAAAGATCGCATCTTCGCCAATCTCAATCTCGATGACGAAGAGCTCAAACTCTACGACCGCTACTACGAATCCCTCGCCGCGGACATTCCCGCCCCCGATCTCGTCATCTACCTCCAAGCCAAGCCCGAAGTCCTCCGCGCCCGCATCGCCAAAAAAGCCTCCCGCGACGAATCCCAAATCTCACCCGAATACATCGAAGAAGTCGCCGCCGCTTACGAACACTTCTTCTTCCGCTACGCGGCCTCCGATCTCCTGGTCATCAACACCTCCGACATCGATTTCGTCGAGCGCAGCGAAGACCTCCAACAACTCCTCCGCCGCCTACAAGAGCCCGTCAAAGGCACCCAATACTTCCTTCCCCTCGGCGCCTCCGAATAGATCTCTCTTTCCATAGCAGGGCCACGGCACGCGGTGCCCGCTCTTCGATTTTAAACATTAGCTCGAGTCTTCAGAACTCCGTATCTCTCCACCCTGCCGAGCACAATTTCAAGGAGCTGCGAAGAAGTTCACACCTGACCGCCTGAGAACTGCAAGTCGGCTCTGTATCATATTGAACAGACGGCGAAACCAAGAGTTGGCACAGTGCTAGGCACCTTAAAGATTCTTAATGCGCGGTGGTTGAAACCAGAATTTCCGCGTGTCTCTGGGGCCGCACCCAGCAGTACTGAACGCCTTGTAACGGGGTCAAGAGGAGAAGCTAATGCGCAAATTGAATGTCAGCAAAATTTGGATCCCGGTCTTCCTGCTCGCCATCGCTATGGCCGGCTGCGGCGATTCGGACGCGAATCCCGGCGCAGGGAAACCCGGCAACCCCCTAACCCCGCCCCAGGTGTCGTCTGTAAATCCTCTCGCCGGCTCTACCCTCACTTGCGGCACTCCAGTGGTCATTAATGCATCCTTTAGCAAGGCCATGAACCCTGCGACGATCAACACCACGACGTTCACTTTGACCATGGGCGCGACGAGCGTTGCCGGAGTCGTCACCTACGTTGCGACCACCAATGTTGCCACCTTCACACCCTCGGCCCCTCTTTCGCCAAACGCACTTTATGTCGCCACGATTACCACTGGGGCTCAAGACCTGTACGGCAATGGGCTGGCTACCAATTTCTTTTGGTCCTTCACGGCCTCTGCTGGCTGCCCGCCGCCTACTGTGACCGCCGTAACTCCGCCGAATGGCTCTGCCATTACTTGCCCCAACACCGCGATTATCACCGCGACTTTCAGCCATGCGATGAACCCGGCGACCATCAACGCCACGACGTTTACCTTGATCGGGCCCGGCGCTACCACCGTTGTTGGTGCTGTCACCTACGTTGCATCGACCAATGTTGCGACGTTTACTCCCTCGACCGCTCTTACGCCGAGCGCCTCTTACACCGCCACGATTACCACCGGAGCCCAAGACACGTCTGGCATTGCACTGGCCGCCAATTTCGTTTGGACGTTCACAACCTCACCTACCTGCACACCTCCGGGCGGAGCTATACCCTTGGGAGCGGCCTGCAGTTTCGGAATTCTCGCCGGCTCCACGGTCACCAATACCTCGACAACCGCGGCGCCTACTAGCGTCAGTGGCGATGTCGGCGTCTGGGCAGGAACTGCGATAGTTGGATTTCCTCCGGGAACCTTAACGGGCACGCTACACGCGGGCGATTCGGTCGCCATGGGCGCTCAGGGTGCCTTGACCACGGCGTATAACAACGCTGCGGGAACAGCAGGCGGCGCTGTTCTTCCCGCGGATATTGGAGGTTTAACGCTCGCCCCGGGCGTTTATAAGACAACAAGCGCTCAGCCTTCGCTCGGAATAACTGGAAACCTTACTCTCAGCGGCCCTTCGAGTGGTGTCTGGATCTTCCAAGTCGTGTCCACATTGACCACGGCTGCCGGCAACAGCCAAGTCATCATGGCGGGCGGTGCCACCTCTCACAACGTGTTCTGGCAGATCGGCAGTTCAGCAACCCTTGGCACCAACACCACATTTGCAGGAACCATTATGGCTAGCCAGTCTATCTCGCT